>Ga0115000_10000832_pt1 | contig 28168 bp, 25 predicted proteins | sample ArcticOcean_MG_C_6_FD_89690 | JGI IMG/M metagenome (GOLD analysis project Ga0115000, IMG submission 89690) | Marine microbial communities from western Arctic Ocean - ArcticOcean_MG_CB8_128 | ecosystem: Environmental > Aquatic > Marine > Oceanic | place: Arctic Ocean: Canada Basin | collected... | reverse complement strand
TTTAAGGATAATCAATAGTTATAATTCTATACTGATACGTCTTCACAATAGCTTTAAGGCTTATCTGTGGAGTACTTAAATCTGGCATGCATCCAACCGTTTTAAAGGAGATTAACAGTACTTATAAGTTCTCTAAGGAGATGATATTAATCTTTCACTTTAAATCAAGTCATTAAAGGAATATCCATTATTTTTATTCTACAAAAAGTTTTGGTCAAGAGCTTTTTTGAACTTGTGTATAACTCCTAGAGTGTGGCGTCTTGGGAGTTTTTTGTTGATGATAAACCTTGATCGGTTAAAAGTATACAGAATATCTATTTTCGACTGATTTTGAATTTTTGAAATCTACTTTAATTAACTTCAAACAATTACTTTGTAAAAATATAATTTATTTTTTTTTGTAAAATGAAAGATGAGGAACCCATATTCAAAATATGTCATCATCCTGATTTGAAAGCAGTCTTTGCGTGGCTTAGAAGTAATATGACCCATTTAAGCCTCGTTGATTTGACTCTTGAAAGGTTACACCATTTTGGTACATTCCTGAAGGCAGAATACGAAATGAAGATTTTACCATTCTCTGATCCAAGTGAATACATCATATTCAAAAATTATGATTTAGATCTGTTCAAGAAACATTGTATTTGGAGAAAGTTAAAAGGGTCAAATCCAAACAGTAACTGGAGTAGCATTATTGATAAACATATTGTATACGGTTTACAGAATAATAATCTAGAGAGAATTTTGCTTGACCATGTTCATCAATCTAGTGAGTATGCCTTTAGCGAGGGAAATCTATATGAGATATTTAATACTGATGAATATTTTTTTGAGATAGATGGCTCTAAAAGTATCTATAAATATAACGATAGAGGGAAAAAGGTTTTAAATCTCTAAAGGTCATATGGAATGTCCCTATTTAATTCGATAATAAGTTTTGGTCAAGAGCTTATTTATTTATGTATAACCTCCTGGCATGTGGTGTAGTGAGAGTTTTTTAACATTATTTAAGAAGCTATTTTAACATTCTTTATGAGAATTTAAAGAGGGAAAAGATTCATTCTCACCAATTTTGAGACTTATGTAAGTGTTTGGTTTTAGTTGGTTTTTAAGGGCATGATAAGCAGATTTATCTTTGTCTGTTTTGATTGCCCTTTTTTTATGACACACAAACTTTACAATCAGAATCATCAATGGAGCAGCAACCCTATTTTTTGGCTTGAGTTTGCTAATATGCATGTTCAGATTATTTTTAATGGTTGCTCGAAATAAATTAAAAGCTTTTTTGATTTTATATTTCTAATGGACATACTATTATCTGATTAGTTTCCCTTAAATTATATTTTAAGCTCAAAACCGCAGTATCACTACAAATAATCTAAAAGTTTCTTTTCAGAAAATGAAAAAAGGGGGTAACTAATTATCCCCTTTTTTCATTAATAAACTGAATATGTTATTTACTCCATATGTTTTGAGCTGTAGAAAGCTGTTGAACCTATTATTTTACCCTCATTATTAAATCTATGAGAATAATGCATTGGTAATAAAATTTCTTTACCGTCTGACTTTCTTTTCATTCTGAATTTCCACCATGATAAAACAGTTTTCGAATTCCCTTCTTCATAATCAAGGTAGTCAGGGTAACCAATTTCTTCAAAACCTAATATTTCAAATCTATCCAAAAGTCCCTCATTTCGTTTTTTTGCTTCATCTAAATTTATGTTAGCTCCCCAGGGATCATTAACATCATAGAAAGATGCATCATCTGCAAAATGTGAATACGCTTTTTCATAGTCCGCATTTTCGAAGGCATACATTACTTTTCTTACCGTATTTATGTATTCATGATTAATATAAATCGTCCCATTTGTCCTTTCATAATTATTATCATTTAAAGCATTAAATACATTTTGATTTGCATATTCAAAAGCAGACTTAATTCGAGTATAATCATCATTAAGGTAGTAAAGTCTATGAAATGGCATATCTACTTTCACACCGTTATTTTTATTGACAGCATAAATTCTTTCCCAAGTTTGTACCCAAGTTTGATTGCCTTGCTTGTATTCAATCACATCTGGATAAGCAGGTAAATCTTTTTCGATTGAGAAGTAATCAAAATTGCTATGCCACCATTTCATGTTATTCATAAATTGTGTTTTTGACCAGCCCTTAAAATCTTTATTGGTACCAACACCATTTCTGATTTTAAAATCATCTTCTAATAAAGATGCTGCTTTATTAAAATCTCCATTAACTAAAGCATCATTGAACGTTTCAATTAAACTTAATCCTGGGTGTTCTTTATAAACTGTTCCATTTTTTGACTTCTGAGCTAATAATGAGAAAGAAGAAAAAACGATGAGTAGAAATAGTATGTTTTTCATTTTTTTTTAGTTTTATATTTAAATTCTATCCAAAATATATTAAAACTTGCGCATTCGCAAATCACTATTGACACCATATTAATCATTCTATTATAATACCCACAAGCTTCACACTCAGGATCATCAATGGAGCAGCCCCTTTCAAATTGATCTCGGCAAACATGCCCAGTTGAATCCACTGATACGCACCTACAAAGAATTTGTACTTTTTTTTCTTATACAGCCTCTTGACTTGTGCATAGATTAAATCCATTACACAAAATTAAATTAGACTGAACCAATACCTTCGGATGAGAAGAATTTACTAAGGGTAGAGATTTTTATTAGCTTTAACTAACCAAATCCAGCCACATGCCTAATAAAATTTTTAAGTTCTTATCCAGTACCACACCTTTCGGAATATTCATAATTTATTTAATCCTAATTAGTGTTGGGATTTTTAACAATGTTGAGATTGGGGATAACTCATCTGCGAATCTTATTGGTATCTTAGGATTCGTGGGTTGGGCATTGTATGTTGGATGGAAGTATAAAGACGAGATTGACGATCATGGTAATCCTGGTGGCATTTATAAATTTCAACAGTGAATAAAGTTATTTCTCACCCTTAAAATCATTTCTTCCAACGTAGTCTTTGGAATGTTTATGAAAGGGCTAAACCATGATCTATAAAGCTGATATAAGCTGCTATAAAGTATTTTCTCTCTCCTTGCATAGAATTACAATTAGATATGACTGCAACGTCAAAAAGGTTTAATACCACATTTTATATTGAGAGGTCAAATATGGTACCGAAAATCGAAGGTATATTATACTAAGAAATAATAAATTCCTTATTTTAGCCTCATGGCAAAAGTTAAATAGCATCTAAGTAGTTTCTCTACCACCATAAGCTTTAAGTGGATGCTCTTTATTTGGATCATAGAGTTCTTTGATACAGATGCTCCAGATACTTGGGATTATGGCTTAGGAATATTTTTCTCCCTTGCTTTTGTTATTATCTTGGTCACTGACATCATTGCATTTAGAAGCGATGTAAGATAATTAAAGAAGGATTAATCTAAACATCTTTCAGAGCAAGGAGCTTTAAAATTTACTGCTGAAACTAAAAACACTATATGAAACGTCGAATATTTTTTGGCAAAACTTCTTCAGCTATCGTGGGCCTCGGAATTACATCCAATTCTTTCGCAAATAAAACTAAAAAGAAAATCAAGCAACCTATTAAGGTATGTACAACCATAAATCAAGAAGAAATATCCTTTTTCGTAGAAACCATTAATGAATCGATAAGGGTAGTCCATATAGCGGATACGCATTTGTTTAAAGACGATAAAAGGGGAATCCCCTATCAAGAGTTTAGTAACCGAATGGCAAAAGCTTATAACCAAACTGTCCATTTTAAAACTCGATTAAATACCAACCCAGAGGAAGCCTTTGAACAAACACTCGCCTTTGCAAAAGAGGTAAATGCTGATGTGATAACTTTAATTGGAGATATCTTTAGCTTTCCGTCTGAAGCAGCGATAGAGTGGGTTTTGTCCAAATTGAAGGATACAGGTATTCCGTACATTTATATCGCTGGAAATCACGATTGGCATTATGAAGGGCTGGAAGGTACTCTGGAGTCTTTACGTGATAAATGGGTTGAAAAAAGATTGTTGCCCTTATATCAAGGAAATCAACCTTTAATGGCAGCTTATGATATCAAAGGAATCAGATTTTTAGCTATTGATAATTCTACCTATCAAATTAATGAGGAGCAATTAGCCTTTTTTGAGGAACAAGTATCTAGTGGGATACCATTGGTTTTATTGGTGCATATTCCGATGTATGCTCCTGGAAAAGGCATTAATTTTGGTTGCGGAAACCCTAATTGGGGAGCAGCCTCAGATCAAAATTTTGAATTAGAAAGACGTCCTAAATGGCCCGAAAGAGGACACACTCAAACAACACTTAATTTTCATAAGAAAGTTTTTTCTGCTGTAAATCTATTAGGTGTTTTTACAGGCCATGTTCATCGAAACTCCATTGAAATGATTAAAGGGAAACCCCAAATAGTTGCTGATGATAACGCAAGTGGAGGTTATTTAGATATCAACTTTTTACCTATGGCAAAACAAGATAAAAAGTTAGTGTTCTGATTGATAATCAAAAAATTCGACAATATTGTGTTCCTTGACATTCACTTTATAAGTGCATGTTGTAGCCTTCCTTCTCTTTTTCTTTTCCTTCGTTTATTCAGGAGTTCCTCTTTTAATAATAGCCATCGATTGTTTTGAAAATGAATTTCCACCAACTCTTGTTAATGGTTAAGCATTATTTATAGGGCTTGTTTAAGCCTAAGTACAGCATCCTCTTCACCGCTAAATAAGAAACTGATAACTCCTCACAATAGCTTTAAAGCTTGTCTAAACATAGCTTAAATCTAGGATACATACAGCCGTTTTAAAGGGGATTAATAGTACTTGTGAGTGTTATCCTAAAGAGGTGATATTGGAGGAATTTTACACTTATTTTGAGGTGTTAGAGCGGGAAGTATTTCATGAGGTGTTGAGGTGAGGGGATACTGTTTGATTTGTGAAATAACTACCTTATTGGATGTATTTTTGACTTTTTTAATATTATTTAAGAAGCTACTTTAACATTTATTATGAGAATTTAATGTAGAGATAAAATTATCCCTATCAATTTAGAGTTTCATATAATTGGTTGGTTTTATAGTTGGTAAAAGGGTACTGATAAGCAGAATTATCTCGCTCTGTTTTGATTACCCTTTTTTTTATGACACATAAGCCCCACACTCAGGATCATCAATTAAAGACTTTTAAGAATTTAGTGAATATCCTATTACTACTGATTTAGCAATTTGTCAAGTAGTTTTTTTGTGCCTATTCTAGAGCATAAGATAGTCTCAATTTTTTTTTAAAAATTGTCGCAACATTTAGTAGTTCTCTTGTCATTAATTTATAAACTTGTTTATTAAACTCCTGTGTTGTGGTGTCTTAGGAGTTTTTTTTATGACCCGCAAGCTTCACTCATGATCATCAATAGAGCAGCCCGCCTTTCAAATTCATATCGGCAAATACATGCCCAGTTGAATCCACTGATCCACCCCTACAGTGAATTTAATGACTATTTCTAGAAACTTTGTAACAGCAGATTTTCATTTTAAAATCTTTCATTTGAGCTCTCTAAACTCCAAATCTCATGATTAAGCTGAAATTTTCCGAACATTTCCTTCGCTTCTTCAATTGACCATTTTGTCCACTCAGGATTTAGGTGGTTTCTATACCACTTTTTAGAGAAGTTCCAAATATTCTCAATAGGTTGAATGTCCCCTTTCGGGATATTATGTTTTTTAGTCCATTCATCAATTTGTTTTTCACTCTCAAATACCAGCATATTGCTACAGGTATAAATTACATTATCCCAAGCATTTTTCATGGGTATTGGAAAATGAATGAAATAATATTTTTCTTGAATTTCTCCATTAATAATATTGATTTCGATTTGTTTGGTTTCAGCTCCGATTGTTGTAGTTATTTTCAAATCGTCTTTAAGCAATGCTGCTACTCCGAGAGAGCACCAAGCACAATTTCCCCACCATTCTCCTTTTTCAGATTTAACATAAAAGTTTGTCGGTGCCAATGAAAAAGGGTGGAGTACCCATATTTTTGGTTCATTTGGATGAAGCACAACTCCGTGATATTCCTGTAAATCGTTTAGTCCTCTGAGTACTTCACTTTTGTCGACATTAAATATTATTGAGAGATCATCCACATTTGGAGCAAACCCATTATCTATTATTCCTTTTATGATTGAAAAATGAAGATTTGAATTTGATATCATTTATTCTATTGTGTTTTTTACTTACTACTTACATTTATAAATTACACGCTCAATCCTTTTGTCAATTTCGGAATTATCAAGAGGTTTTATAGAGATCTAGTTATTTAAATGATGTTTATTATTAATTTTCTGGATTATTATTATACTCTAAAGTTAAAAAAACTCTACACCCTTAGTGATTTATTCTCATCCGAAGATATAAAATTAATCAACACATTCAAGACTTCGCATCCTTCTAAAAAGTAGTCAAAGACTACGTTGTAAGGAATGTTTTATAAGTAACGTCTACTTGAAATTTTAGTTAGCCATCTTTTAACTTACCGCTAAGTCAGATGTATACATTAATCTAAGGTTAGAATTACTTTATTGGTTTTGTAAGCATACTCATAAAGTGAATTTCTCATCTAAATGGAAGAGTTTCTTGATCCCCGATAGAGATATTTTTTGCCCTAATTAAATACGTTACTATTCCTAACTTAGGTGCATCATTCATCACATTTAAAAAAAGTCAATATTTTGTTTAAATAATTTTGTAAAAACCCTATTGATGCTTATGCATGATTTAGATTGGTAAAGCGTACTAGTATTAGGATCACTCATTTTTTTATCAAAAAGTTATATTCCTTGTTCCTCGGAATTTTCAAATTAAAAATAATGCAATATATGATTGGCTCTTATATCTAATGATCTTTCCAAATTAATATAGGTTGCCTGTATTAATTTTTTTTTAAAAATGCGGCCTATTGTGCTTTATAATAGAGGATAAGACTTTAATTTACTTTGGAGCATCTTAAAATATCGGGATTATCCCCTATATTTAGTATGATTTGATATGAAACATATATTTATTGCTTGTTTTTATTTTTATTTAGTATTATGTCTTGGTTGCAATTCCAGTTCAATCCCAGTATTACCTGATGACAATACATCGACCAAGGGATGTGGTGAATTATTTTTAAATTGTAATGAAGGCATCTGGATTTTTGAGGATGAATTAATCTCACAGAAACTAGAAATTCATATTTCAAAAGGTAAAATGACTTTATATGATCTAAGTAATTTTGAATGCATACTTAACTGGAACAATCCCAAGTATGCCTTGCAAGACTTAAATTATTACAAGCATACGCAATCAGCACATAAAATTCAGTATGAGACATTAAATCCTCAAATTTTAGAACATAATTATATTTCTGCTTATAAAAATACTACTGGTTGCATAGATCTTACTTCTGGTGGAACAGAACTTTGTCGATTTGGTTTAAATATAGAATTATTATCTATTGGGAGCAATATAATAATGAAAGCTAGATTTGGACGAATAAATAAACTTGGCGGTTCGACTGATCAAGATTCAATGATAAAAGTATATGAATGGTTAGTAGCCACTTGGCCATTTTTTAATCATCCAAATATGATGTTCATAAAAAAACCAAATATCCAGGGCTGGAATAAAGATATTTGTTAGAAACTTTACTTTTTTGTGCAGCAGTAAAACTATTTTGATAGAATAGTAATTTTGCCTTTTCGACGGTTATCAATCTTCTTTAGAATGGCTATATGATTTTCAGATTTAAAGCTATGTTTCATACGTTTTAGAGTAGAATTATACTTTATTAGGCCAGGAAAGGGGGAAGCTTTACCGAGTCTTGTATTGGATCTAAAAATATGATGAAGACTATATTGGAAGGAACGATTTTAAGGATAAGAAATAAGCATCACCCTTGGTGATTTATTCTCATCCGAAGGTATTGCTTTGGTCTCTGATCGCGAAAAAGGGTAGCTGGATATATTTTTAAGTCAGAAATTCAAACCAATGCATTCACTGCATTGGTCTTTCGCTTATCGCTCTGATCATAAGCTTTTAAGCCTTCTACAGATTTATGTAGAATTGTTGCATTACTGGGGAGTAGGTAGCACCTGACTCAAATGCTGGGGAGCAGAAATCACTGCGCAAGCTATGTGCTGTATATCTCTGACCAAAAAGTAACGTCATCAATTTTTGTAACGACCTTCTGGCGATGACCTCCTCAGATTATATATCTCCCTTTCTAAATGAACGAAATAAATGCTTATTAACTTGTCGAACAAACTGCCCAAAATAACGTAGTACCCTCCTCCTTGAGTGTCTAAAGCCCCTAATTATTTTGCAATTATTCCCCAAAAAGTAAATCCATAAATAATTAATATAATGATATATGCAGCTATTGAAGCACTTGGTAGAAGTACAAGAATTGTTACCACACTATATGATAGATAATAAATATACTTATTGCTCTTTTACGAATGGAACTTCCTATTTCAAGTATTTTTAAGAATTCTGGAATTAAGAAAATTTCATAGGAGGCAAATGTCAATGTTTCAGCTCCTGCAAAAAAAAGACCTACAAAAGCAAATCCATCTAGCACAAGACTTGGATGCTCTACTTTAATGGAAAGTAATAGAAGGTGAATGCCATACGCTTCTAAAAAGAAACTTAATGCAAATGCCATGGCAGCAATTCCCTGAATTTTAATCGCTGTGGGTAATGATTGAACATTCATATCGGCAAACACATGCCCAGCTGAGTCTATTGATACACATCTACAGATAATTTGTTCTTTTTCTTCTTAATATAGCCTCTTAACTTATGCGGAGATTAAATCCATTATACAAAATTAAATTGGACTCAAGCCATGCCTTCGAATGAGAAGAATTTACTGAGGATTGATTAGATTTAAATTACGTAAATCAAAGATTATAATATTGAAAGTAACTGTTTATAAAAAGTCTATCTTTAGTTGTGAAATAGATAGAGCTTTTAAAGCTCCAATCCTAGGAGATGCTACCCGATTTTTAAATGGTTATTTATGTCAGCCCCCAATTATTGGATTTGAAAATGATGAAAATTGGGGACTATTGGATGGCATAAGGTATCCTATAATTCAGGGAAATTTTTTCATCAAAGCTCATCGAGTTTTTAAAGATCAGATCATTGAAAAAAATGATAATCGATTTTGGAAATGGGAGCTTACCAACTTCACTTCTCCTTATTTATTTTTTGCCTATCGGGCTATTGGTTCATGGAGAGTTCAAAAGCTCTCTCATAGAAAAATTTCTGTACTATACAGCTATTCCTATTTTTCAAAGAATTTATTATGTCATCCAATAAATTGGTTGTTTGTAAAAATTCAATTAAAAGGTATGATGAACAAAGCTTTAATAGGAATAAAAACACAAGCTGAATCAAATAAAGATTTTTATTATTCTAATTGAAATCTCCAATCAAATCCACCCATGTGGCTAATAAAATTATTAATTCTTATATACGAGGCCTTTCAATTATATCTATAAATAGATATAATTAGTAAAAGGAAAAACTTTTATATACCATGGAGTAGGTAACAAATACAAAATTTAAATAGGTTTTAAACTCCTATCAAATACTTAAAGAATTAACCCTTCTACTAGGTCGGTTGTAATTTTGAAAGAAAATATTATAATTAAAGATATAATAGTTTGTCAATTGTAATTATAATTTTTGATTTAATTAATCGAACTATTATTAGTTTGATGGAGTTGTTTTTAAAGTATCAAATCACATCAAAACAATTAAAATTATTATGCAAATATCCTTTATTATTTGTGGGATGGTCTCTGGAATAATTTTGTTCCAATCAGTTCTAATCGCACCAGCAATAAATAAACTCATTGATCAAAAACAGGCAAGTACTCTTTTAAGACATCTTTGGCCAAAATTCTTTTTAACCATCGGACTTTTATCATTGCTAAGTTTCGTTACAAGCTTACTTTTTCCAACCGATCAAATTCTGACCAAATATTCTTCCAGTCTGAGTTTTGTATTAATGTCCATTTGTTATTTCATGGTCCCTATCATAAATAACGCAAAAGACTCATCAAAAAATAGATTATGGTCTAATTTGCACCTTACAACAGTTATTTTAACTTTAGTTACATTACTTCTAAGTATTTCATTAATTTATTTTAATGTTTTTTAATACTTTTTGATATCCAAATTATTTATTCAATACTCCCATATTCTAATTATTCTTCATTTTTAAAATAATGGTGAAAATAAGATATTCCAAATCAGAAAAAGGAAAATGCACTATATACTATAAGGCTAGTAAATAAGGCAAAATCAAAATAGGTTTTACTACTTAATTTATAATTTAAAAAAAGTAATATTTATGGTTTCTATGGTTATAAAATCAGTTTTAAGTTCAGAGGTGATAATTAACTGTTCAACTGTAAAAGTTTGGAAGATCATATCTTCACCAAACAACCTTAATCATAGTCATCCATTTTGCAAGGCTAACACTTTTCAGAAATGGGGGAAGTTCGGAGCAAGAGATACGATTAAATATTATAATAATTTAGTCTTGAACAGATATTTCATTGAATGGAGAGAAGGTAAAGGTTATGATTTGATCATAGCAAAAGGGAATCAAAACCTAGCGAAAGTAACTTGGGAGATTTTGGAAAAAGAAAAAGATGTTTCTAAACTTAAAATATCATTAAACATTTATGCTGAAATAGCTTTAAAAAAATACCCGTTTTGTATCGTACCTTTTATTAAACAGATCTACTTTCTGCCGAATATGAACAAATATTTGCTTTCAGTGGTTAAAGGATTTAAATATTATATTGAGACAGGAAATGATGTTAAAAAAAATCAATTTGATAATAACCCAATGTTCTCATTATAAATTAAGTTTTACCATTGGTGAAAAAAATTAAATTAAGTTTTAACCTCTTACCAAATATCTTCCAAAACAACCCTTCCCCTACCTCGGCTGTAATTTTGCAAGAAACAAATTACATGAGGTTAGATACCCTTAAATGGAATGACCATACCTTCAAATAGCTATCCAAAGAAGCCAAGTTAATCTACTGTTTCCTAGAAGCAGATTGCAGTACTGCTGGCTTTCTTCAAGCAAATGAATAAGACATCGCTAATGGTATTGGACTGGAGCGTAGTCTGGGTCTTAATCCCTATGGTGGTATGATTATTCTCGCTATGAAAGAACTAGGAGATACTGGCTTTATCGTGCGAGGAGATCATGACTTTATCCTCATCAAAGGAACACACCAAAAGCGAGCGCATGGAAAGCAGAAAGTAAGTGATAAGGCTAAGGATTACTACAGGGTTGGAGTATTTAAATCTGGGATGCAAACAGTAGTTTTAAAGGAGATTAATGGTACTGTAATTGTTTCTCTAAAGATGTGATATTGGAGGATTTTGAGGCTTATTTTGAGGTATTAGAGCGGGGGGATATTTCATGAAGTATTGAGGTGAGAAATCGTTGATTTTAAATCAGGGCATAAAAAGAATATCAATATTAATTTCGACAATAACTTTTGGTCAAGACTGTTGAATTTGTGTATTTATCGCCTGGGGTGTGCTGTCTCACGAGTTTTTTTATTTTAATGCTTTGATTGAGGTTCTATGATCTAATTTTATAAATGGTTGCTCTAATCAATGATCTCATTAAACTGTATTAACACTTCATTAAATTTCATCTTTGATATATTGTAGGATTGCTCATGACTCTTAGTATGCCGTGATGTGGTGTTGGATAGTTCCCAACCCATGCCTCCTAATCTACTTTGCACTGACGGCGAAGATCCCGAATATACATCTGCATAATCATTCAAGCTTCGAGAGCCCGTTAATATCATTCGTAAATCCATTAATTTACTTTTTTTGATATGCATGAAATTAACATTGGTTACTGCTTTGGAATTAATGACTGCATTCATTTCACCATTCGTATCATCAATGGCCTCATCAATATCATCCACTAATTTTTTAAAATCACTAAGTAACTTATCGAGTTTTAATTGGAAATTATATAGATCAACCCTTTCTTTTTGTGTAGACTTACTGCCATGCTGAACAACATTAAAACTTTGCTTTTCTGTCAATTCAGTAAAAGTATTATTTTCATACTTGGATAAATGCACATTATATGCTCCAGGGGGCACAAGTGGGCCTGAGTAATTATTTTCATTTTCAATATTTCTATATGAATAGGTCCTCAAATTCCAATAAACCTCATTATAACCCACAGAATTATCACCCTTTACTCTTCTTACTACATTCCCATTAGGAGATTCAATAGTCAAGAAAATCTTAGGTTTTTCTTCTTTAATTTCTTCATCAAGCTGATCTTTTGAAGGATAGCTTATAAACTCACGTCTATCAAATTTAGATTTTTCTTCTATTTTCCTTTTCTCTTTCTTAGATATCAACTCTTCTTTTAGATGATAGGATAACTTAACTCCATATGGTGGATTAGGTGAACTAAAAAAATTATGGCCCGTTCCAGATTTCTCAGGAGATGCTACAATAAATTGTAATACATCTTTTACCGAAAACAGATGAGCATCTTTCGAAAGAAAATCTTTTGATACTTCCCTTATCGGAGAATAATCATCCACAATATAAAAACCTCTTCCAAAAGATGCTGCAACTAAATCATCTTCTACCTCGTGAATTTCTAGATCTCTAATTGCAATAGTTGGAACATCTTTAAATTTGTTCCAGTAAGCACCCCCATTTATAGAATAAAACATTCCAAATTCAGTACCAACGAATAAAATGTCAGCACTCATGTGATCTTCGACAACTGACCAAACAAAATTATTTTTTGGTAAGTTTGATGAAATCATTCGCCATGAATCTCCACCATCAGATGTTTTTATTACGTAAGGTTGATAATCTCCATATTTATGATAATTGAAAGTAACGTATATCGTGTTCACATCATGCTTAGATGCAACGACGTCTGTCACATAGGCTCGTGATGGAATTCCAGGGAAGTTCTCAAATTTTTCCCATGAAAGACCATTATCTTTAGTTAGATGTACTAAACCCTCATCAGTACCTACCACAATCATCCCTTCTTTAATTCTAGACTCATCAAGAGATACAATTGTGCCTAGTGGAGATGTAAATACATTTTTAAAAATGGCATCCGCGCTCCAAATCTTACCCATCACTTCCTTTTTATTTCTATCTTCGTTTCGAGTAAGGTCATCACTGATTTTTTTCCATGAATTTCCCCTATCATCACTCTTAAAAAGGTAATTAGCAGCAAAATAAAGTCTGTCCCTTTTATGTGGACTAATAATTAATGGCGCATCCCAATTCCATCTCAATGCTGGTTCATTAGCACCTGGCTGTGGTTTAATACCAATTTTTTCACCATTTGATTTATCATATCTCATAATCCCTGCATACTGCGACATTGTATATATTATATTGGGATCATTAGGGTCTATTCTCACCTGGAAACCATCACCACCTGTGGTATTGAACCAATCACTGTTTCTTATTCCTGATTTATTTTTTGTCCGAGAGGGTCCACCAAAACTATCATTATCTTGGGTACCTCCGTAAACATTATAAAATGGTTTTTCATTATCTATTCCTACTCTATATAGCTGAGTAATAGGCATATTATCAATAAATCTCCAAGTTTTCATTTTGTCAAAACTTTCATATATTCCACCATCACAACTGATCATTATATAATCAGGATCATTTTTGTCAAAAACAACATCGTGACTATCTACATGTTTCTTATTTTCTGGAATCTTTTCAAAAGTTTTTCCGCCATTTTCAGTTACATACGATCTCATATCCACTGAATATATTTTATCAAATTGATGCGGATCAGGAAAAATCTCAACATAATACTGGGAATCCATAACTTGATAATCACTCATTTTCTGCCATGTCTCCCCGTAATTTTCAGATCTATAAAATCCTTTGGTTTTTTCCTTGGCAGTAATAAGGGCATATATAACGTTAGCTTTTTGTGGTGAAATTGCAAGTCCAATCCGTCCCAAATCTCCTCCAGGTAATCCATTATTAAGTCTTTTCCATGTCATCCCCCTATCCACAGATTTAAATATTCCTCCTTCTGGACCTCCAGCTATTATTATGCCAAAATGTCTTCTCCTCTGATATGTACTAGCATACATTATGTCACTATTTTCATGATCCATGACAACATCAGATATTCCAGTATCATCACTAACAAATAAGATCCTTTCCCAATTTTTACCTCCATCTTTTGAATTATACAATCCCCTTTCACCACCAGAATTCCATAGAGGTCCCTGAGAAGCTACATAAATGTTATCCGAATTCTTAGGATCAACAATAATTTTTGCTATGTGCTCAGATTTTTTTAACCCTACATTTTCCCATGTTTTACCAGCATCAATACTCTTGTAGACCCCATCACCAAACCCAACAGATCTCTGACTATTATTTTCCCCTGTCCCTAACCACAATATATTTGGGTTATTGGGGTCCATAGAAATGGTTCCAATTGAATAAGATCCATAAACATCAAATATTGGAACCCATGTTGTTCCAGCATTTTGAGTTTTCCAAACATTTCCTGAAGCCGTTGTAACATACCATATGCTAGAGTTTGAATAATCTTTTAAAACTTTAGTTATTCTACCTGAAACTTTTGCAGGTGCTATATTTCTTACTTTTATATTATCAAATATTGAGGTATTAAATGGTTGATTATTGCTTTTTTGTGATAATACTTCGATAGATAAAATTGAACTAATCACTATACATAGGATGATTTTAAGTTTCATTTTTAGTTAATTTTCTAATTCAAATATTTTTTCTTTAAGTTAAGAAATTATTTAGTTTTAGTAATACAAAAAATAGTTTTAAGTTCTTATCTAACCTTTCTAGGATTACAATCACCTGCAATAATACCCTTGATATTAAATCCCTACTTAAGTAAAATACATCTTCATGAGCAATCCGTGGCGAAAGAATTCATCCTGTAATCGACCATGGCTCATTACATTTCTTTACCAAGGTTTATTATCTTCATTTAGCCATAAATTCATAAAAATACCCTCTTTTGATAAAATCCAAAGGCTTCACAACTAGGAGCTCCTTACTCTCAGGTGATGTAATAATCATTACACAAGTCCATGGACAGCTTAAAAGCTTATGATCAAAGCCATCTAAGTTAAAAGAACCCCATAAATTAAATATTTTGATTCTGTTAGCAGGTTTAAAGCTGCTATTTTACGATGCATCTAATTTAACCTATAGCCTTGGATGAGAATAATTCAAAGATTGGTTTTTTCATTAGTTTTGATTTCAAGTATGAAAAACTTCAAATACCTACTCTTCTTTAGTATTCTTTATTCGATTGTATTAATCACCAATTGTGGTAATGGTGATGATGACTCCACTACAGTATTAGATGCTGATGGAGACGGTGTTGCCGATAGTGATGATATTTGTGCAAATACTCTTGAAAGTGCCGAGGTAAATGAAAATGGATGTACACACTCACAATTAGCAAACCTCTCTGGTTACCATTACAACTACAAAGACCTCACAAATCCGCCATATGATGGAACCATCTTTATTTCGGGAAATATAATCACCCAAGAAGATACGAGCACATATGATTCAGTTGTATACAATGGAATGGCTTCAAGGACGATGTATGATCGAAGAGACGGTGGAGCTTGGAATACTATTGAACCTCATATTTTTCCTGCATTTTTTAGAGATGGACCAAATATTGAGATTCAAATTAATCCTGAATTTACGCTAGAGGAAGCGCAGCTAGAAGCAACTAAATATGCTTTTCTTGTTGGACAATTACCAATAGCATTAAGGAAAGATATTGAAACAATGTGGATTCATAAGGGCATTGAGGGCTATGGAGGGGGCAACAATAATATTCTCATTCATACAGGAATGACCGCATCTTATGAAGAGCATGATACAGGAAATATAACTGAAGAAACGCTCATTCATGAGGCGGCACATACTTCCATTGATGCCTATTGTTATAATGAGGCTGATTGGGAAGAGGCTGTTCAAAATGATAATAACAGATATATATCCTTGTATGCCAAGGACTATCCAAATCGAGAAGACATTGCTGAGCTCTTCCTATTATATGTTGCTCTAAAATATTTTCCGGAGAGAATAAATCAAGAAATCACAGATAATGCTTTGAGCACTTCACTCCACAGGATATTGTATTTCGATAAGCAGGCATACGATATGGCTCTGTATCAATAAATATTTCAAATAAATAGATTATAATTTTCCAAAATGAAATATTCATTTATCCATCCAAACACTTTAATCATAATTTTATGACAAATATGATTATAAAAATTAATTTAACTCCTGTAAACTTCAGATGTATCAAAGGGAATGGATTGCTTTGATTTTTTATCATAAATTGACTAATTTTATTAAGTAGAATTAAGCGCCATGAAAGACTTCAAATACCTTGTTCTCTTCAGCCTGCTGTATTGTATTGTTTCCTGTAATACGCGGCAACCTGCATCCTACCAAGCAAGTCTTACGATTGACATAAATACGCCTGCCAAAACTTATGACCCAATGATTTTTGGTGGGTTTCTCGAACATTTTGGAAAGCAAATTTATGGTGGTGTATTTGATCCCGGCTCTCCTCTATCTGATAAAAATGGATTTCGTACTGATGTCATTGAAGCACTAAATGAACTTAAAGTGCCTATTATTCGGTGGCCAGGAGGATGTTTCGTTGATGGCTATCATTGGTTGAATGGTGTGGGGAACAATCGTCAACCCACAGATGATGTTCGATGGGGAGTTATTGAACCCAATACATTTGGAACCCATGAATTTATTGAGCTTTGCAAACTACTTGATGCTGAACCGTACATATGCCATAATGGTTTAGCGAATGTTCAAGAAATGAGTGATTGGGTTGAATACTCAAATGCAACGGTGGGAAATCTCTCCAATAAGCGCAAAAATAATGGATACCCTACCCCGCTCAATGTCAAGATATGGAGTGTCGGAAATGAACGGTCAGGTCGCGATTATATTCATAAAGTGCGTGATGCTGGTTTAGCTATGAAAAAGATGGATTCAAGTATTATGGTAACTTGCTCAGGGATTCACGGGAGTTCACATATAGACCCATATCTATTTGAAGCAGCAGGAGAATATTTGGATTATATATCGGTACATCAATACTGGATTGAAAACTGGCAAAAACATTCTACACCTAACTACTTGTCATGTATGATGCTTTCTGAAAAACCAGAATCCTATATTAAAGAGGTAATAAATCAAATCAAAACAGCAGAAACGGAAGGGCATATTAATAAAGGACAAATTAAAATTGCGTTTGATGAATGGAACTTACGTTCATGGCATCATCCAGGATTTCAACGTTTTGAAAAAGCGGATTACAATGATCCGGAAATAATAAAATTGATAAAAGCTAGGGATAAAAGTCTGAATCCTTCAATTTATAACCTCTCAGATGCATTATTTACCGCCTCATTTCTCAATTCATGTATCCGAAACGCTGATTACGTAAGTATGGCAAATATTGCACCACTAGTGAACCAGACCGGTCCTCTTTTTGTCCATCCCAAAGGAATTGTCAAGCGTACTCATTTCCATACAATGGCGATGTACGCAAACGAACTTGAAGAATATTTTAGGAATACAGAGATAAAGGCAAGAAAACTTTCCTACGGTAAAGATTCAGTTTCAGTAATTGATGCTATTGCCACTGTTGACAAAAAAGGTGAAAAATGGGCTATTTCACTTGTGAACCGTCATCCCTCAAAGACCCTTTACTGTAAAGTTACAATGGGAACTAAGCTATTAAATGGCACATACAAAGCAAAGATACTGACTAGTGAATCAACGGATACTTACAACGATATCGAACACCCTAATCGCGTTACTCCTAAAGAGGTGAAGCTAAAGTTTACAAAGGGTGTTGTCAACCTACCTCCTCACTCATTGACAATTGTTCATATTATAGGTGGTTATTAATAGAATGAACTTGTATGTTACTCGCTTAATTACATAAAAATTCTATGACTTTATCCTAGTCAAAGGAACACACCAAAAGCGAGCGCATGGTAAGCTAAAGGTAAGTGATAAGGCTAAGGATTATTACAGGGTTGGAGTACTTAAATCTAGGATGCATACAGCCGTGCTAAAGGAGATTAATAGTACTTGTGAGTGTTTGTCTAAAGAGGTGATATTGGAGGAATTTGAGGCTTATTTTGAGGTGGTAGAGCGGGAGGTATTTCATAAAGTATTGAGGTGAGATTAATCCTTAAATTAAAATAAGGGTTAAATTAATATCCAATTTAACTTCAATAATAAGTTTTTTGTCAATGGCTTTTTGAATTTGTATTCTAAAATCCGATGCTTAGGGTATCTTGAGCTCTTTGTTGTTTAGAAATAATAATTTAATTAGTAAATTTAAATTTAATAATTATGAAAACATTTATCTATTTTTTGGTAATCTTATGTTTTACCGCAAGTTGCGTGAATAATGAACAAGCCAGAGAACTTAAGGTTCTAAATAACTCAGAATCAGAAGAAATCACATTTATTTTAGAACTAAAGGTAATAGGTGAATCTAAAGCAGAAGTTGAAAAATTCACTCAATATTTAGGAGACTTTATCGTTGAAAGGGAGCCCTCCACTGTTTATGGCTATTTTATTTCAGAAGATGGAGAAAAGGTGACGTTAATTGAACGCTACAACAATAGTCAAGATGGGATTCAGCACGGTAAAGATTTTGTAAATGGACCTAACTTTGAGAAATTTTTTGAGCTATTTGAAATAGAATCATTTATTACTATCGGTAATGCATCTGATGACTTCAGGAAATTCGCTACTGATAATGGTTTTCAAATAGAATACAGATCCTCAATTGGTGGATATGTTAGAAGATAGCGATCTTTTCTTGTACCATTTGATAAATGAAGACTAGGGATAAAAGACCCATAACCCTCACACTCATGGGCATCAAAGTATCAGCTCCCCTTTCAACTCCATATCGTCAAACACAGGACCAGTTGGATCCACTGCTACGCATCTACAAATAATTTGTACTTTTTCTTCTTAGATAGCCTCTGAACTTGTGCGAGCCCAAATCCATTATACAAAATTAAATTAGACCCAATCAATACCTTTATACAAAATTAAATTGGACCCAATCAGTACCTTCGGATGAAAAGAATTGCTAAGAGTGGAAAAAATTTATTAGATTTAAATAAGTACATTTTATTAAAATGGAAAGATTAATTCTACTTATTTTAAGTATTCTAATAATTAGTAATGTGGTGTTGGCCCAAAATACAGCTGTACAAATTAAGGAAAAATTGTATAGCCCATCAGCAAATGCAAAAGTGGACATTGCCAACGCTTTAAAAAAGGCAGAAAGTGAAGGCAAACATGTGTTAATACAAATAGGGGGAAATTGGTGTGGATGGTGTATTCTATTGGATAGAAAACTAAATTCAAATGATACCTTGAAAAGTGCCCTCATGAACAATTTTATAGTTTATCATTTAAATTATAGTTCCGAAAACTATAACGCTGATATATTGGCTTCACTGGGATTCCCACAACGATTTGGATTCCCAGTATTGGTGGTTTTAGACAGTAAAGGAAATAGACTCCACACTCAGAATACTTCATATCTTGAAGAAGGAAAAGGTCATCATACTAAGAAAGTATTGGCATTTCTTAATAATTGGTCTCCTTCCGCTCTGGATAAACATCAGTATTGATGACAACTGGGGATCATCATAGATCAAAAAAAACTCAATAGATTATAAATCGTAGCCTCTTTGAAGGCTGCCCTCTTGATGTTGATGATGCCATCAGTTGGATTGGGATAGATCATCTCTGAGGCATCAGTAGGGATAGGGTTTCCTCCTCTTCATCGACATCCGTTAAGTTGATGGTAAAAATGGCTACATCGCTCAAGGCACCATCAGAAACCTCAATACCCAAACAATATACAAATAAACGTAGATAGCCAAAGGCTAATTAAAATTAAGCCAAGCGATAATTGAGCTAAATAACCTATACTTGGGAGTTATATCCATGAAAATTCTTTTTTGAGATATCTTTTTATTTGACCACCTTTGACTGCTTTTGGAGTCTCTTTTTATTCTATTAAGGGAATAATAAGACCACTTTCTGTTATGACTGTATCGAATTTAATATCACTAAGTCGAGTTAGTATTTTTTTAGTTTATTACTTCGTCTTTAATCCCTTTTAGACATATTATCTAATACCTCATAAGTACTCAACCTAGAATGAATAAAATCCTCTGATGTTACAGAAATTGATTTTAAAGAGGCTGTCTCAATAACTTCAGATTCACTCATCGCTAGAGGATTTGGGAAGACTTGTTCTAGAGAAGCCAAGACTTTTAGAGTTTCAGACTTATTTTGAGGTATTAGAGCGGGAGGTGTTTCATGAAGTATTGAGGTGAAGGCTCCTTCATTTTAGATCAGGTTATAAAAGGAATTTCAATTATTTTAATTCGAAAATAAGTTTTGGTCAAGACTGTTGAATAATTTGTGTATTAAACTCCCGGAGTGTAGTGTCTCAAGAGTTTTTTTTATATTGTGTTAAAAATTTTTACTAACCAAATAAAAAAAATGAAAAATATACTATTCTCTCTTCTTGTGATAGGTACACTGTCTGTACAAGGACAACAAACACACATAATGCGAGCTTACGTTTTAGAAGAAGGTAAGGAAGCTGCATATTTAGAAATGGAAAAAAATTGGCAAATAGCTTCGCAAGTCATGGTCGATAAAGGATTTTTTGTGCAATGGTCAGTTTGGAAACGAACTCCGAAAGAGGGTGATGAGAATTGGGCACACTATTACGTTTTTAGTAGATGGACTTCTGATCAAAATCCTAACGTAGAAGATATTCCGTGGGAGGGCATATATAAAGCTTTCAAGGGTAAAAATAAAAAAGCTATAGATAAAATGCTTTCATCTGATGGTATCATTAAAGAGATCAGACAAATGACTTATAAAGGAATAGCTTCAACGGGATGGCTAGGATTAGAATGGAAAATCGGAGACAAGGCTTATTTTCATTATATGACAGAAAAAAATAAAGACTTTGTCGATTATGAGAATTCATTGTGGAAACCTGTAGCTCAACAGCAAATACTTGATGGCCATAGAAAGTTTTGGGGACTATTCGAAATCACCGAAAAAAATGAGGCTATGAAAGAAATTGATTTTACCCATTTAGCATTTAATTTTTTCACAGATAAGGAAAATAATCAGCAACTACTTGAGCAAGATTTCTTATCAAGAAAGTTATGGGAAGGGCTTGAAAATTCCCGAGATATGTTGCCCGCAGAGGAACTTACTTTAGTTTACTCCACCTTTTAATTTGAGATTAAAAAAGGCTTTTTTAACTCCTGAGGTGTGGTGTCTCAGGAGTTTTGTTGTGCTCCTATATGTCGGATATAATTTTGTTTCAATAAGGTACACCTTTAAGGCTTTATCAATGTAAATTTTATATATTATTCATTAAGTTCAGGAATAAAAATACGCTTTCAAGATATCATTTATGCATTACTTTTCTCTCCTCTGGCAAAAGCCCAAGCAATTGCCCCACCACTGATAGCAGTAAATACTATAAAGATTATAACGTTAGTAAATGCTTGACCAGCAGCGTTATATACAGCATGTTGAGAAGCTTCATTCAAACTTTGAATACCTGCGATATAGCTCCTAACCAAATTCCATTTAGAGCCCCATCTTTGATCGTTCTAAAGCCCATTTTATCCCAAATTATTACCTGTAATAAAGTTTGCAATAATCCAGCATTGAATCCAGCCCAAAGAAGTGGTTCAGCATAATAAGCAACAGGAAAAGCTTCGTGCGGTGCAGAAGTTGTCGGGTGGAAATAAAGGGGCACTACCACAATACCTGCTAGTGCAGCAACAGATACATACCCAAATACTATTGGTAAAATATATTTTTTCATCTAAACGTATTTTAATGTGTTGAATTACGATATAATAGTAATAATTTTTTATTGTAAATGCGAACAAAGCAAGTTTAGAAGTTACAATTAGAATCAAAAATTGGTTTCGGATTAAACCAATTGCCACATTTTAAAAAAGGACTTAATCAAAATAGATTAGCATCCTTTTTTTATATTTCTGACTAGTAAGCTTCACTCTCAGGAGCATCGATGGAAGCATAAGTCAGTAAATGATCAAAGTAGTAAGGTGATATTGATGTGATGATTAAGTTGTTCTATAATGCTAATGACCGATCACGATATGCAAGAGTGCATATTCCGACATATTTTTAGAAACAACTCACCTTTCCTGATGATACCAAAATTGTTACTATCGCCCCAACAAGGAGGATGCAATCTATAATTGGAGTCGATACCAGCAAAACCACAGTAGATCATACCTAATTTACGTCATAGCGTAAGAATAGTCCCAAAAAATGATCTCAATCTGTCCAAAATCGGAATAAGTGAAGCAACGATAAAATTGATCTTTTATATGGCATCAATTATTAACATATCCCAAACCTCACCAACTGCATTTTCATCATACACATACGGTTTTTCATCCCCTACCCACAGACATGGAGTCCCTGGGAAATAAGATAAGGTACCAGCAGCTATTATGTCCCCATCTATCACTTTTAAACTTCTAATTACACCTTTAGCTTCACCATTTGACAGCAAATTTTTTTGCCCATTTTTCCAATAGGTTGGATATTCACCATCCATATCTTGAGAAAAACCTGCTAGATATACGTTTTCCTCACTATCAACAAACATATCGAAAACATCACAATTCTGCCATCCCTCATCAATCGATCCAATTTGACCAGTTTTTCTATTACCATTAATCCAATATGTTGGTTTGGTTATATAACCTAAAAAATTATGTGGCGCTGAGGTAGTTCCTCCAACGATTTTTTTATTACCAATAATTTTGATGTACTTGGCTTCACCATCACCATGTTGAGGCCTATTTAATTTATTCCGTTTACCATTTTTCCAAAAGGCTGGTATTAAAGAATGATGTTGCGACATGTAGTAACCAACATTAAACAAATTGTTATTAGAATCCATAGCAAGACCCCAACTCATAGAATCAGCATTTTTTGTTAAATCGATTTTAGATCCATTTTTCCAATAGCATGATCCATTGTCAAAATAACCACCAGTGTATATATCTCCATTATGGACCATTATCCTCTGGCCTTCTGAGTATTTCCCCTCAAGTTCCATCACAGTTTGATTAGAACCATCTAAATCCATAATCCATACACTTCCCTTACCCCCATACGTCCATCCAGTTACATAAATTTTATTATCTTGATAGAATAGACCGGTGGCCTCTAAAGCATCATTCAACAAAAGAATTTTTTTATGGTTAATCCAAACAACAGCACCTTCCTCTGTCGTTCCCCCCGCAACAACTACTATTTTATTTTTAAAGTTCTCTTCAAAAAAACTTGAACTTCCTACTATAGCAACATCTTCTAGGTTGGTAATATCTTCAAAGTTGGTAGCTTCTTCAGGATTTAAATTTTCTTTCGAACAACTTGAAAAAAACACGATTAATATTAATAATTTCTTCACAACGTTTTTTTTGTAAAAATACTGCTTTTTTTAGAAAAATTAATTTCTCTGTTGATTAATTTATTGTAACATGATGTGAAAGATTGATCTACTTCATTGATGATCTTGAGTTCTTATATCCAGGTTGATCAATTGAACTTGTCTGTCTTTATTCCATTTTAGTTTTTTTATTGAGCCAACATGACACAGCAATACTGAGCACAATAAAAATAAAATCTAATACCCTCTACATGTAATAATTTTTTTTCGCCGTCTTTAGATTGATATGATTTACTTGACAAACCTATGTGTAACCCACAGGCTTCACACTCAGGATCATTAATGGAGCAACTCCCTAACTTTCAAAGTCGATCGGTAAATGTATATCCAGTTGAATCCACTGATTTGTACCCAAAAATTTAAAGAGATTTTGTGTTTTTCTCCCTAGACAACTTCTTGATTTTGTTGTAGTTTAAATCCACTAAACAAAATTAAATGGGACTCAAGGAATATCTTCGGATAAGAAGAATTCACTAAGAGCGAAGATTTTTATTAATTTTGATTTCAATTATGAAACACTTCAAAAAATTTCTATTCTTCAGTATTATTTATTCACTCGTATTTTTTACCAATTGTCTTGATGAAATTGATGGCGATTTCATATTACAAAAACTTAATGGCTATTATATACTTGAAGCAACGAGTGAATTAAATCCTTCCGGTACGACAATTATTCAAATTAAGAATGGAAATTTATTTTGGTCAGCATTGACAGATTCTTGTCGATATGATAATTCAAGCTCGTTAACCTTGGATACCATTACCCATCATACATCTACAAAATATACTGGTATATACCAAGTAATGGGGCTAAATGAGGACACCAATGAATTAAGTGCTATCCTTAAATCTAATGAAATTGTTAAAGTTTTTTTTCAAACAGGTTATTTTGATCCCCTTTATTATAATTCAAAGGATTACTACCTAAGGCTTACTGTTATAGATAATGGGGATGGTATTGATTTTATAATAGAACCAGGTAAATGGGATATTGATAATAGCGCGAATAGGTGTTTTTTTAATATAAATTTTATTCTCGATAATGGCTGCATAGAGATAGATCGTTCTTTTATTTATAAATTTACAAAGGTTAATTCAGGATCCATAGTCGATGATCTTATTCAGTCTACAGAATGCAATTAATTAAGTAACTATCCTTAAAAGTTGGAAAATACCCTTCTTTTGGCGAAAATAATTCATTAATAGCGGACAATTATTATTAATTTCAATTTACAAAAATCGAAACAATATGCCTAACCTCAAATACCTCCTCCTCTTAACTATCCTTTGTTCACTTGTATTGTTCACCAATTGCGGTGAAGATAGTGATGATCCCGTTGCTGAGGATACCATCGACCCAATTATAGGTTCATGGGTTTTAACCAATGAGGAATGGACTGGATCAGAGGAGAATCCAAATTCCTTAAGAGCTTGTTTTTTGAAAAGTGACCATGGCAAACCCAACAAATGGAATATTACTACAACAAAAGCAACCCAAAAGATGTGGAAATGCTGGATAGGCGGCCCTGGCGCCGGTAAAATGCCCTTTGGCAATTGGCCAATTACATATAAAGAGACTTGGACAAATCTTGGTAATAATAAATATGAGTTTAATGGTGATGAAGGGAGTTACAAACCATATTCTCTTGAGTTTTCCTCAGATCTTAGTTCTATGATTGTTATTTGGTTTGAGGGAGAATATGCTGAAACTTGGACTAGACAATAAACTAAGAGACATATTTAATTCCATTCCTATCAAACACTTTACACATTAATCTACACATCGAGCCGAACCGTCAAATGCCAACACAACCGGCTACTATTGTCATTTTAAATCATAGGAGTAATTAATATATTTTTGCTAGACTAGCTATTGTAATTGATTTAGAAATATTAAAATTAATTTTAACTTAAAAAAAGAATTAATCATGAAAATAAGAATTGTATTTTGGATTGCTGCGGTCTCGACTTTCCTTCAAGCACTTCCATTGTATCTCAGTATGTTCTCTAAGGAATTTAAATTGATTTTAATAGGTGATTTTTTTGGAGGAAGTCCTTCCACTGACGCAGTAGTTATGTTTGATCAATTTGCACTTGTTGTTGGTTTACTCGCATTGGGGTTTAGTTTTATTTGTATTGGTGCAACTAAATTAAAAGGTTTAGTTGAACTGAGACGTATTTCATTCCTCTTGTTTGTGTTCTCAGGTTTTTTTGCACTTCCTGATTTAATTAGTGTCTCTCAAGGGAATCCAACAGCCCCATTACCTGTGATTATATTAGGACTTACCAATATGGTACTGTTGTATTATGGATATAAAAAAGGAGTCATTTAGACAGGATAATTACCCCTAAAAATTAAAAGAGAATTGATTTAGAACATCATTTTCTGCAAGGAGCTTTAATGTGAATCAACTAGATTGGTGCAAATACCTTTAGAATCATATTTGACATTATAGTAAAAGTTATAGATTGCCTTATGATAATTTTCCCTCTATTTTGTACAATTTATTATTAAAAAAAAAGAAAGATTTCAACGAATAAGGCTTACGATACCAAACTTCGTAAATTTCAGATTTGCCTTTACGGTCTTGAATTCCGATCCAACTCTTAGATAAAACTGCAGCTTCTGATTAAGCTAGAAATTCAGATAAAGGCATACCAATATAGGGTGGATAGTTTAAATGGTAAAAAGGCTTAAAAGGGTAGAAAAAAGAATGACAGGAACTTACAGACAAGATGAGGATGGTAGATAGTATAGCTCTTTTCATGTATAAAGATAATAATTAAACATCATTCTCAGCGAGGAGCTTCATTGTATCTACTACATAAAGTCAACAAAAAGTGAACTTATAAGGTTTAAATATTTTAACTGAATGTATGCTTTTGGTTATTGCCAGTTTATAATCAATAGAACACTTGTTCTAATCTCAATAAAAATTAACTTTGACTTTACCCAACTTTTTCCATTGTCTATCACCTTGAAGTCTAACCTGAGGAAAATAGCATCGTTGACACTGGTTAACTTAGTGACTCTGATTGGGGACTAAGTTTGCTAATTAAATAATAGATTTTAGTTTTACACCTAAATAATCAACAATCTACGTACATTATTTAGAGGTCATTTCTTTTACCCTATTCAACCCACTTAAACCCAAATTTTTTACGATTTTTTATTTCTATTACCTTCTTAATCTTATTTTCCTTTTCATATATTTTCTTTCTTTCCTTATACCCACCAACCCACTCAATCAATTCTTCATCAGTATTCCACTCATCATTCCTCTTAACCATTAATATCTCATCCATTATCCATTCACTAATATGCCCTTTATTTATCATATCTTTTATCCTATTAATATGTGTTTTCAACTTACCATCATCAACTTCATAATATATCTCGCACACTAATCTATCTAAAAACCACCCACTATGATTATCCCACTCTAAAATATGTTTATATTTTTTATTTAACCATCTACTAATCCTAACATAACTCTCATTTAAATCCTTTAAAATTTCATCCCTATCTCTAAAAAAACTTAACACATCATCCTTGTCAGGTTTAAATCTCGTTATTTTCTTATTATCTGAATCAAAAGTAAATAACTCCAGACCTAGTTTACCTCCATAATAATCTTCAATAATGACTTCTTTATTCTCAAACGAATTTTTCTTTATGCAAACTTTATAATATTTAAAATTATCATCAATATCTATAAATAAAGATTCCTTCTTTACTAAATCTATTAATTTCTCATCCCATTTTGACCAATTTTTATATTGATCTCCTCTACCATTTATAAATGTTTTTAAGTCTTCTAATTCCTTTTTAGTTATGAAATTACCCCAACCAATACCAAATATTTTATGGTTATCCTCATTTATTTTTTTCCATATTTTATACTCAACCTTCTTACTTAAAATATAACCTTCTTTTCCAACCCACTTATTTCTTAACCTTCCCCCTACTTTACCAAAATGATCTAATTTATTATCGGTATATTCATTTAATCTCTCTAACCTTTCTTCATTACTTATATATTCCCTTTTTAATTTCTTATATAGATCATTAAAATCATTTTCAATTTCTTCCTTATAAATTTTTTTATATTTCCTAATTCCATTCATAATTAATAGAAAAAGATACCAATAATCTCTTATCAATACTTAATAGCTGTTTAGTGATTTACTGTATGTCGTCAAATAAAAGTGGACTTTTTCAGATATAAATTAAGTGCGTTTTGACACCAATTTAAATAAATATTTTCATTCTATTTTTTCCGTTCAATTAAAGTTTGTTGTTTGATTCGTTTCCTGCGCCTAAGTTTTCTTTCTCCAGTGCCATAATAGACTTCAGAAGGAGTAAGGTTATTGATGGACTCATGGTATCTTTCATAGTTGTAA
>Ga0115000_10000828_pt1 | contig 28238 bp, 19 predicted proteins | sample ArcticOcean_MG_C_6_FD_89690 | JGI IMG/M metagenome (GOLD analysis project Ga0115000, IMG submission 89690) | Marine microbial communities from western Arctic Ocean - ArcticOcean_MG_CB8_128 | ecosystem: Environmental > Aquatic > Marine > Oceanic | place: Arctic Ocean: Canada Basin | collected... | reverse complement strand
TTTTTATCTACCCTTTAATAGTGTCACGGCGAGGGTTTTTGTCTGAGGTCATCGAGAACGACCAAGCGCTCGCTTCTTCTTATAAAAAACTGGATGATAACGCATACGCACTCAGCACCATCGGCCAAACATTTGCTCAAAGCACGCTGCGTTTAAAAACATGTGTAAAAAAGCATTCACTACAGGTATTTATTCTCGGACTAGTTGCAGCAGCTGTAATGAGCTATTTAACGCACATAAGTGAAAGTTCACAAAACTATTTATCTTTTAATTCTGAGCTTCAAGATGTATTTTTTGGATCTTTGATCAACGCATTTAACTACAGCGGCTACCCCTTAATGTTTGTGGTAAATTTAATTGTTTTAAGTGCAGCAATATTGTTCGCGGCCAAGAAAAAAGATCAACCTTTTATTACTGTAACTTCTCTTTTATCCACAATTGTATTACTCACATTTGTCATGCTAACCATGCAGGTTAGTGCTTGGTATATAATAATTGTTTTCTTTCTTTTACCTTTTATATTTACATTTTTATCCTTGCAGCATTTAGATCGTTTTGACCTTGTTCAATCCGTCAATAAAAGTGTCAAATACGTCAGCAAAAACTACTTTAATTTCTTAGGCTTGCAGTTCTTATTTTTCTTGATACTCGCTCTTATTTTTATTCCTTTTCCTCTGCTACTATTTCCTTCTTACAAGGAATTAATTCAACCATTTTTATTTACTTCTACCACCTCAGCTGATATATTTAAATCAATGTGCATGTATTCCATTTTCTTTTTTAGCATCATACTTTATGTCATCGCTTCAATGTACGCGTGCTCATTACAATTTCAACAAAGCACAGAGATTATTAATGCTAACTCCTTAAAAGAAAAAATAAAGGCCTTATGATGAGATTGATCCTCTTCTCGACTTTATTCTTTCTTTCCTTACTAGGATCGGCCTCAAATGACAAATCATTTGACGTTGATAAATGGGAAGAAGCAACAGAAGACAAAAACTACGACAACTTCGAATCAGAAAAAATTGAAAAGAAAAAAGATCGCGACTTTTCAAATGTCCCCACAAAAGGTGTTTTAAATTCCCTTTCAGTATTGAGTCAAATTATCATAGTTGTGGTCATTGGAGGGGTGATATTAATGTTTGTCATGGTTTTAGTGAAAAATCAAAAAGGTGCTAATTATAACAAAAAAATTGACGCCAAATTAGACGTTGAAATTGAACAAATTGAGGCCGACCTACTTAACATGGACATGCCACGGCTCATCGAAAAAGCATTCCAGGACAAGGATTACAGACGTGAACTGAGACTTTACTACTTATGGAGTATTCAACTTTTAGATGAAAAAAATCACCTAATTTGGAAAAAGGAAAAAACCAACAGTGCCTACGTTAAAGAATTATTGGGTAACAATTTTCATGTTGAATTTCAAACGATGACAGATGAAATCAACAAAATCACTTACGGAGAAATCAGCATAGACGTTGTGCTTTATGACCGCCTGAAGAGTAAATTAGTATCCATTACAAAATTACTAAATGAATAAAAATTTAGTATTCGGAATCATAATTGTCGTCGGGTTTATAGGCGGAATTTATTTGCTCAGCCGAATGGATACCGATTATAATTGGAGCAAATCTTTGAATACCTACACCGATGAACCTTACAACCTCACCGTTTTACACAAGGTCCTTGAAGGTGAGTATTTAATTGACAATCATTCCCCTCTTTATGAGAGTTTACATAAATATAAGGGCACGAACAATTGCTATTTTTTGCTATCAAGCAAGTGCTATTTGAGCGATACTGAAGAAATCGATAGCCTACTGAGCTTTGTCGGCAGAGGTAACAAGGCTTTTCTCTGCATTGATGATTTTTCAAATTTTACTGGCAATAACTCCAGTATTCATTCTTCAGAACAAGAATATGAGGAGGCCAAAGAGGAGGCAGCAAGAGAAGTAATTGAAGAAGTCGAAGCGGAGGCAGCAGAAAGTGAAAGGACAAATAGTTGGGAGCAGGAACTTGAACCAGAACATGAAGAAAGTCAAGAGTCATCTTACTACGACGATGGTGAAAGTTTGTACGAAGAAGATTCGGAAAATGATGAAGCCACCTTTAATTCTTCTTATGCCGATGAAAATACCGATCAAGATGACCAAGACACTATTTACGATTTTAGTCAATTCTCAAGTGAAGCAGTAACCGAATACGACCCGGCAGAAGAAGAAAAAGAAGAAGAAATTGGTGCCAGCTCACTATCCCGCTCTGACTACTTCTTCCCCATAGCAGATTCACTACTTGTAAAATTTAGAAAGTATAGAGAAGACACCATAACAGCATCTATCAATATAAACCCGAACAATAATTTAAGCTTCACAGCAAAATCCATTCATGCTGATGAGGACGAAAGGTCCTTAAGGCCCGAAACACAAAACTACTACTACATAGAAGAATCTCCCCAAGCGGTAGGTCTTGGAAAAATAGACGGACATACAAATTTCATTGCAGTCCCCTATGGAAAAGGAACCATATACATTCACACTAATCCCGTCTTACTGACCAACTATGTCATGATTCAAGACTCGGGTATGAAGTATGTCGAAGACGTGTTTTCGGTTTTATCAGAGAACGACACCATCATTTGGGATCATTTAAATACGCACCAACATTGGCACAATAGAAATCATCAAAAAAGTGAAGCTCGTGAAATTAAGGGACCGTTTTCCTTCATCTTTGACCATCGAAGCTTAAAATATTCATGGTACAGTATAATAATACTTACAGTAGTCTTCTTGGTTTTCTATGCAAGAAGAGTGCAACGCTCAGTCCCAATTATTGATCCTAAAAAGAACAATTCAGTAGAGTTCGCTAAAACCATAGGTATGCTCTACCTGCAAGCCAACCACCATAATTATATTGTAAAATACCAAATGAAATATTTGTTGTTGTTCATCAAGAATAAGTACCGCATTCAACTTAAAGAGGATGTGAGCGGATTCATTACGGATTTAAGTTACAGAAGTGAACTACCTGAAGAAGATCTTTCAAAAATGTTCAGTAAATATGATTCAATGAAAAATAGAAATTCGTTAACAGACAATGAGCTGTTAACATTCAATACTCAAATAAATTACTTTTATTCAAATTGTAAATAAAATAACCATGGAAGAAAACAAAGCAGACAAGCAAAGCGAAGTCCAAAAAGAAATTGAAGGGAAAGTGCAAGAAGTAATCCTTGCAAAGCACTCTCAAGAAGCTGTACAGCAAGAAACTATCGTTTCTGAACCAGTGACGATTACACCTCCTGTTCAGCGGAATCTTGCGCAAGAATTAATGCATAAAATTCGACTGGAAGTTGGGAAAGTAATTGTTGGACAAACGGAACTAATAGAGCTACTTGTTATTGCATTGTTTACTGAAGGACACGTTCTCATTGAGGGTGTTCCCGGAATTGCTAAAACAACTACCGCTAAGTTGTTTGCCAGAAGTATTTCCTCTGCCTTTTCCAGGATTCAATTTACGCCCGATTTAATGCCAACAGATGTAACTGGAACTTCTGTTTTTAATTTGAAAACATCAGAATTTGAATTCAAAAAAGGGCCTATTTTTTCGAACTTAGTTTTGATCGATGAAATTAACAGGGCACCCGCCAAAACACAAGCGGCTTTATTTGAAGTAATGGAGGAAAAGCAATTATCCATGGACGGTACAACTTACCCTTTTGAAAGTCCTTTCATGGTGTTGGCTACGCAAAACCCCATTGAACAAGAAGGAACGTACAAACTCCCAGAAGCTCAGCTTGACAGGTTTGTGTTTAAGGCTAAGCTTGAATATCCAGATTTACACGAAGAACTTGAAATATTGCACAAATTCAGTAGCGACTTTTCGATGAAAGCTGCTTCGGAAGTAAAGGCTGTGGTTAGCAGTAATGAAATTGCACAAGCACAACAAGAAATAGAACAGGTGCACATATCAAAAGAATTGATGAAGTACATTGCCCAATTGATTCAAGAAACTAGAAACAATTCTGATTTGTTTTTGGGAGCATCCCCAAGAGCATCATTGGCTATACTGAAAACTTCTAAAGCTATGGCGGCCATCAATGGAAAAAACTTTGTTACTCCTGAAGACATTCAAAAAGTGATTAAACCAATTTTAAATCACCGTATCATGTTAGCACCTGATAAGGAAATTGAAGGATACGAAACAGAAGATGTAATAAATGATATCATTAAAAAAGTAGAGGTTCCAAGGTGATAAAATTCCTGACAAATATATATTTAGGAGTCTGGTTCTTTCGGGTAGCAGCCCTAGGAACCCTGTGCTTGATGCTAGGATATTCATTCCCAATCATGTTTTATGTTGGGCTGGGAGTGCATGCAACGCTTGGTGGCGCTTCGTTAATTGACTTAATTATCCTACACAGTTCCCTTGTAAAAATTACGGCCGACAGAAAAACGTCCAAAATATTTTCTTTAGGCAATGACAATGAAGTCCGAATTCCCTTAACCAACGAATCCAAAATAATGGTCAACATTGATATTGTTGATGAAGTGCCAATCCAACAGCAGGACAGGGACTTTTTAATTAAGAAGGGATGGTCAAAAGACAAGGACGAAATAGTTCGGTATTTCTTAAAAACTAACAGTCGAGGAGAATATCATTTTGGGAAACTTCACCTCTTGCTTAACTCAAAAATTCGCTTGGTTAAAAGAAGATTATCATTTGATCTGAGTACTACAATTGCCACTTACCCTTCGGTGATTGACATGAAAAAATACCAACTGATCATTAATGGCAGCGTCAATGCATTAAAAGGGATCCGTAAAATCAGAAAAATTGGTCAATCTTCAGAGTTCGAACAAATTAAGGAATACGCCTCTGGTGATGATTACAACAAAATTAACTGGAAAGCTACCGGTCGTCAAAACAAGTTGATGGTCAACAATTTTACCGATGAAAAATCGCAGTTGATTTACTGCTTTATCGATAAAAGTAAAACCATGTCCATGCCGTTCAATGGTTTAAGTTTATTGGATTATGCCATCAATGCAAGTTTAGTAATAGCCAATACTGCCATCCTTAAAAACGACAACTTTGGACTACTTACCTTCGCGAATAAAGTAGAGAAAATTGTTAAAGCAGGAAGCAAAAGGAACCAACTAAAGCTTGTTTTAGATTCCCTATACAAGGAACAAGAGGTGGACAGTGATGCTGATTACAACAACTTGTATCACGTCTCAAAAACAATCTTAAAGAAAAGAAGTCTGGTGTTTTTATTTACCAATTTTGAAAGTCAGTATGCCTTAGATAGAGCACTTCCTGTATTGCGAAACTTAAACAAGTCTCACTTACTAGTTCCTGTTATATTTAAGAACCAGGAATTAGAGGATTTTCACAACACCGAAGTCACCGACATCAAGGACATTTATTTGACCACCATCGCACAAAAATTTGCTAGTGAAAAGCAACTCATCATCCAGAAATTGCAAAATCACGGAATTCAAACGGTGTACACAGCTCCAGAAAAATTAAGTGTCAATGTATTGAACAAGTACCTGGAACTAAAGTCCCGGGGAATGATTTAAAATCAACAAAGGCACTTCTAATTCTAAAAATACTTTGCTATAGAAAATTGAAAATATCCATCTCTTCTCAATAAATAAATAAATTCAGATCGGTCTACATTACCAAACCCAGATATATCTATCCTTGCCTTCCAAGAAGGCACCTATTCTACGGTTTGCTTTGGAAAAATACCTGATTGTCCCATTATCGCTGTCCAAAATCATACCTCCTAAGAAATCTGTACTCTGCTTATCGTTCACAGCTAACCTAGCACCAAAAAAGAAATCATCGTTTAATCCGCTCATTAATTCTTGCCCTCTGGCCTAATAATTGTTCTTAAAAAAACGAATTGTTCGCCTCTCATGCCAGAATGCATCAGTCGCAAAAATTCTTGAAACAAAACCAACATGACCTCCCTTACTAGGGGTTTCTAAAAACAAAAAATCACTTTTATTTGCTTCATCAAAGGGATAACAAGAAGGAGTTAAAAAAGGATCGTCAAGGGCGTTTATTATAAGAGTTGGCCGAACAACCAGACTTAAAAATTGAGCACAACTACTTTTAGTCCAATAGTCTTCTGCGCTCTCAAAACCATGTGCTGGGGCAGTAAATTCATTGTCAAAATCGGTGAAGTTTGTTGCCTTTAATACAGCTTCCAAATTGATCTTATGCTCTGAATGGGCCTTACACTTCGCTTTTACCTTTTTCCGCAAACTCCGTAAAAAAGTAATCAAGTACGCTTTGTTGTACCACTTTTCCAATTTTACAGCACAGTCTTCCAAATTAGATGGAACAGAAACGGCAACCGAAGCTTTAACAAGAGATTGATCGCCCTCCTCACCCATGTACTTCAACATCACATTGGCTCCTAAACTGTAACTCACCAGGAAAATGTCTTCGTACTTGTCAACGTTATTTAGGTGCTTTACCACCTGAGCAACATCTTCAGTGCTTCCAGAGTGGTATGATCCAAAAGTATTGTTCTGATCACCACTACATCCTCTAAAGTTCATGGCAACTGCATCAAACCCATTAGCGTTCGACTCTTTTACCATTCCCTTAATATAACTACTGTCGGAGCTCCCTTCCAATCCATGAATTACTAAGACAACCTGTTTCCCTTGTTGCTTATTAGCAAAAGAATAATCTAGGTCAATGAAATCGTCATCTGGAGTTGAAAGTCTTTTACGAGAATAGTCTACGGCGACACGTCTCAACAAAGCGTGAGCGATGGTGTTAGCATGCCTGTTTAAAAGGAAAAAATTAGCTCTATAAGAAGAGGTTTCAATTATAGGCATCGTTTTCTAATACAAAGTATTCACTCCCAAATAGGAATCAAAATCTACTTCAGACATCTTTGAATTTACCGCCCTCAAATTTGATTTTTTCAATTGCCTTTTTACCAACACTCCTTCTTTCTCGTCAAAATACAAGACCAAAGAAGCTTTTCCGGTATTTCCTTTCATAAAAAACAAATAATTGAACGGTGCTGATGGTCTCTCTGGTTTTACAATAAGTAATTTTTCTACCTCTTTTAGGTCAATGTTGAACTTTGCAAAAGTGCTCTCAAACAAGTTTATTTTATAAAGCGGTCTGGAAATGGTAAGTTGGTGACCCTTGGAAAAAGTAAGAACAAAGAAGCTAAGTAAGCTTGGTTTCAGGGTGAAATACCCACAAATAGCAAGCAATAAAAAAAGCACTAAATCGGGGAAAAAACTGAAGTCACTGAACAATTGAATGGCAAAATAACAGATACCTGCAGCAATTAGTAAAGTAAACACTCCACTAACTATCGCTCCAGCACGTCCAAATTTCAATTGCATAGGTCAAAATTAACGATTGATAATTCCACCCAGTCAATTTTATCTTATTTTTTTACAAATCTTTTTGTCATTGTCCCGCCATCATCTGATACTGACAGGAGGTATACACCTGCGTGTAATGTCTCGACATTAATTTGAAGTTCTATTTGGTCCAAACGACTGCTAGTCCAAACAACATTTCCCGTAAGGTCAGTAATTTGACAGCTGAAAAATCTTGATTGACCTGAAACATTCAAAACGTCTTGAACAGGATTTGGAAAAACATTTACTGATTTTGATGTCGTAAGCGCTTGTGCCTTTAACGTCGCTTGTTTAGTTGTTGTTATAACATTCAACAAGGAATTCTCATCGTTGCAGTCTTGGCCCAACTCCCATATCATTATTCCACCAGCTTTCTGATCCAATACATACTGCGTCTTTTTTACAATGGTTTTCTTTCCATTATAATATACTATCCCAGCAGTTGTTGTAGCTTGATCATCGTCAACATTACTTGGGTAAGTGCCAACAATATCGCACCATGTCCAAGCGGAAACAGCACTTCCGTCGCTCTTAAATTCATACCCATAAAAAGGAACGCCTAGAACAATTTTGTCCAAACTTTGCTGCTTTGTGTTCTTCCAATAGTCAACATCCAATACCGCTGCCTCATAGGTAGAGTGTGGACCAGGTTGTGTAGGAGCCCATGAACCTGTCTGATCATAAGACATCACATTAACAAAATCCAAAGCGTCAATTGCTGTTACACTAACCGTTGTACTCATGTACCGAGCCATTGCCGCTGAAATTTCCATGCCTGCAGCGTGAACGCTGTCCGATAATTGTATTACGAAATCATTGTATGTGCTCATTCTTACTAAATCGTGTTCTAAGTCAACGTCAATACCGTCAACTCCTTCAGCTCGTAAATAGTTCATCAATTGATGCACAAACCCGGGTAATTCGGACGATACCGTTAAATTCATATAGGCATTTTCCGTTGCCGCACTGGCTGCTCCTCCTCCAATAGACGCAAAAACTTTACAGCCGCTCGCATGAGCCTTAGTTTTTAGCGGAGTGATGTCTTCTGAGAAACTAAAATCACCCGAACCATCTGGGTTAGCAAACGAATAACAGACGTGTGTAAGTTGACTAAAATCAATGTTATCAATGGAAGACCAACGATAAGCAGGCAAGTAGCCAACCGTTCTAAATGTTTGCCCGAACATTGAGAGTCCGGATAATAAAATCAATACAGTACAAAGCAAGTTTTTCATAGTCAAAGTAAGTTTAAGTGAGTCATAAATATAAGGCAGACCAACCGTTTACTAAGTATAAGAAACAGGACACAAACGAGACAACTACTTGATTATCAGCCGGACAACTATAGGACACCCTGCAACACTTGGAGCTTGAGCAGCAAAGCTGTAAGTCAACCTCACAGGGTCCAAGAAAGCTTCAATGAAAGAAAATAGGATTGTACTAATTCATTTTATTCAAATGCAAAGTCTGCGTAGGGAAGGCAAACTCCAACTTGGCTGCATTAAATTGCTTCAATATTTCCAAGTTAACGGTTGTTTGAACTCCCAATATATCCCCGCCTGAAGAAATCCTATAAACTACTATCACGTTCATTGACGAATCATTGAAGGCGTTAAATCCAACTGCAATGTTTGGCTCAATATCATTGTGACCCTCCACAATCGCCTTTGCAATATCAATAGCATTTTGAATTCCAGTTTCATCAGTATCATAAGTTAAACCTAAGTTTAAGACCACTTTTCTGTTTGGTTCTGAACTCACATTTTCAATGGCGCTGTCAGCAAACTTTGAGTTAGGAATGGTTACCATTCTTCCCTCTAATGTTCTTATACGTGTGCTTCTGATCCCAATTTCTTCCACGTTGCCATCAAACCCACCAATTTTAACCCTGTCTTTAACTTTGAAAGGTTTATCAGTAAATATGGTAAAACCTCCAAACAAGTTTTTTACAGAATCTTGAGCGGCTAAAGCAAAAGCCAAACCTCCAATTCCAAGTCCTGCTACAATAGCTCCTACGTCATATCCAGCATTATTTAAACCAATAACAATGGCAATCAACCAGATCAATATCTTTAATGACTTTCTTAAAAGAGGTAATATTTGATCATCGAGGTCTGAATCACTCTTTTCAATAATGGGCACTAAGTACGTTTGAATTAGCGCTTCAATTATTCTTGACAAAGTCCAAGCAACAAAGCCAACCACTAACAAGTAATATAATTTGTCAATGATGTTCTCAGCTCGAACTGATAATGTTAAATAGTTTAATGACTTCCAGATTCCAAAAGTTCCTAAAAAGTAAGCGATTGGTGTTTCCAACAAACTAAGTAACAAATCATCTAATTCATTCTTTGTTTTTGCCAGTGCTTTTCGCAATGTTGTAGAAAAAATCCAATAGACAGCTTTTGCTCCAATTACAGATGCAATAATTAATCCTCCAGTAATTGTCCAATCCAATAATGGATTTCCAAAAGGTTCTTGCCAATTAAACTCGCCCATAATTTAAACTATTTAGTGTTTTGTTCTCAAATATCTAATAATTACATGGTTTTGAACCGTGTTTTATAGAAAAACTGAAGATAATCAGCATAAACCAACGTTAATGAGGCAAATTCTAGAGAATGACGAACAACTTAAGAAGTTACTATGGCCATTCATGTATTGCGTGAAAATCGTGAACTCTTTTATTTAGCTTTACTTACTCAATACTAAGCCTAAATGAAATCCAAAAAAATATTATTTTTCTTGATGTTGCTTTCCATGGCAATTTGGGGTTTGAGTTGGACTGCTGCCAAGGTTTTATCAGGTTATGGAGAAGCTTCTTCCATTACCTACATCAGATTTCTGCTAGTTCCTTTGACTCTATTTCCAATACTAAAAATTGCCAAAATACCAATTTCAATAAGCAAAAAAGGAATTCCTTCGGCCTTGTTGGCAGGGATACTTATGGCTGGTTACACCATTTTATTTTTTAATGGATTAAGAGTTGGATTGGCTGGAGAGGGTGGGGTTCTAGTAGCTGTTACTATTCCAGTTTTTGCCTACTTGGTTGACTTAGTAATCAATAAAAAACTTCCTAACAAGGCCGCTGTAATTGGACTATTAATTGGAGCGATGGCAGGATACATCCTTTTAGATGTTTGGTCCAACTATCAAAACATATTCGCTTCTGGAAATACATTATTTCTAATTGCTGCATTGGTCTACGCTGTACTCAGTAAGGTAATCTCCAAATCTGCAAAACATGGCAGTCCTATAAGCTTTAATTTTTGGCTACACATCATCGCCTTGATTGGGCTTACTTTTGTTGTTGATTTTGGCGAACTGAAACGCCTACTTCTTTTGAGAGATTATTATTTTTGGCTTAATATGCTCTATTTTGGAATCATAAATTCGAGTATTGCAACAACCACTTACTTTTATGCAACCACCAAATTAGGAGCTGAAAAAGCTAGCAGCTTTATTTTTATTGTCCCAAGTGCGGCGGTGTTCTTTTCCTGGCTTATCATGGGTGAACCCGTTGAAATGAAAACTATTATAGGAGGGATAATTGGTTTGCTTGCTGTGTTCATTATCAATGAAAAACTGAAACTGTTCAAGAGTAAAAAATTACCTGATTAGAGATATAGTACCCACTGCCATTTTATTCTCCAACAAAGATTTTTTATTCATTATCTGATAACTAATGTAGTAAACATATACATCAATTTGTACTTCATGGCCACGATAGGTTCCGTCCCACCAAGTATTGATGTCATCACTAGTGAAAAGTAATTCGCCCCATCGGTTATACACACTCATCTCAAAAGATTCAACATTTCCTTTCACCGTGAAAAGATCATTGAATCCATCTGAATTCGGGCTAAAACTGTTCGGAATGTATATTGCCGGCGAACAAAATTCTGCAATCTGTAAGCTGTCCTGAATACTGCAATTATCAGATCTAATCGTTACTGAGTAGGTGCCTGCTGTGTCTACTATCAATTCATTTGAGATTGTACCAGAGGGCAACCATAAATACTGATTACCAGCACTGCTTCCTGCATTTAAAGTTATTGGGTCATCGGTTTCAAAACAATACTCCTTTAACTCAAGGTCATGATTTAGCATGGACATAGGACTTGGTAGGTAAGAAACCAGCACGGTATCTGAACCAGGGCAAGTAGTTGAGTTCGTTACTTTAACCCAATAGGTAGCTCCCGAACTTACTTGAATCTTTTGACTATTCTCACCAGTACTCCATAAATAAGTATCATGACCAACACCAGCATCTAAACTGTAGGCAGCCCCATCACACAAATTTGTATCAACCCCCAGTGAAACCATTGTAGTGGCTTCATCACTTACCTCAACGGTGTCCCTGCCTTGACAACCTGTCCCGTCATCCACCGTCAATATGTACATTGTGGTGGTGTTTGGTGAGGATTCCACTTCGATACTAGAAGTAAATTCCCCAGTGGGGGACCAACTGTAGTTATAAGTAATAACATCTGTTAAATTACTCACTAAAGTCACGGGGGATCCTGGACATAATTTTATAGTAGCGTCTGTGGTCAAACTCACAAATAGTCCATTTGAAACCACGAATAATGCACTGTCTCTTCCTGAGCAACCATAATTGTCAGTAATTTGAACCCAAACTTGCTGGTTTCCAAATGAACCTGCGATTAAACTAACACTATCAGCGGTTGTTCCATCGTGCCATAAATAGTCAAATGGCCCATTTCCATTGTCAAAACCGTTGGCTGAGAATTCCTTTTGTCCTCCTACACAAGTTTGTAAATCATTTAATTCATTTGGGTTTGGCGGAGTAATGTAACTCACTATCATGGTATCTTTTACTTGGCAACCATTTCCATCAGTAGCGATCACATCGTAAGTTCCTTGCCCAACATTTGTACTTGAACTGCTTTCCAAATTACTCCACAAATAAGAGTTAAATCCTACTCCTGCATTTAATGTTAACGTACCTCCATCACATACACTTGTATCATTTCCAAGATCTATTGATGCTACTACATGTAGTGACAATTGCATGCTATCACTCCCTGAACAACCATTGCCATCATCAACCACCACCCCGCAGGTACCACTTGATTTTACAGTAACATTTTGTGAGGTTTCAGAAGTATTCCAAATGATGTTGTAGTTCCCAGCATCATAGCCTGCATTAAGCACCACTGAATCTCCTGGGCAAATTATTGAGTCTAGTAAAGTAATTACTAAACTTCCATTCTCTTTAATTAATGCACTGTCTAAAGCAGTGCAGCCTAATCCATCTGTGACTGTAAGCTTCACTATTGATTCCAAATTGGTCGTAAAGTTTAATCCAATAGAGCCATCTTGCCACAACAAATTGTATGAACCATCTCCTCCCAGAAAACTGGGATTAATAGTGATGTTTGTCCCAGGACAAATGAAGGTTGTGTCTGCTCCTAAATCCAAAGTAAGTTCAGGATTAACAGTTACATTAATGCTGTCTGCAGCGGAGCAACCAGCTACGTCGCTTACTTGAGCAAAGTATTTTACAGTGTTCGCTGTGGAGCCACTAACAGTAAGTATTTTTCCTGTGCCCAATGTTCCTGATCCAGCTGAATTAGTCCAAACATAATCATCATAGGTTGGGCCAACATCAAGGTCAATACTTGATCCAAAACAAATCGTAGTATCTGCTCCCAAATCAAAAGAAGTGAGTGTATCGATGTTCAAGATGATAGAATCGGAAGCTGTGCAACCATCTGCATCAATTACATTAACGATGTACTCACCTTCTATTGATATGTTAATTGTTTGTCCAATTTCTCCTCCTGGCAACCAAGAATAACCTGTATAGCTTCCTGCGTCCAGTAGCACAGGGTCTGCACCTGCACAAATATTGGTGTCTAAACCCAAGTCCGGTTTCACGGCGGTTTTTGTAGTCAATACTACAGAGGAATTATCTCCTTCTCCGGGGCATGAATTCGCATCAAACACTGAATCCACACTAAACGTGCCTTCGGTTAATGCATAGAAAACATAAGGACTCGTAGTTATTCCAGTATGCAAGTTCGTCGAACTGCCATTGTTTACTTTAATACTCCATGGTTGAGCTCCTGTTAATAGCACAGAAACAGGAAGGGAGTCTCCATCACAGAATGTTGTTCCTGTCGATGAAATTGCTGAAGTTGGAGTTGCACATACTATAGTACATGTGAAAGGAACAAGAACTGTGTCCGACAAGGTACATTGAGGATTGTTTGAGTTCGTGGCAGTTACAGTGTAAGTTATGTTTTCAGTAGTATTTGAACTAACATTAACGGGAGTACCAGCTAATCCACCAGGGTCCCAAGAATAAGTATAAGGATCTGGAGTATAGGGACAGGTTACGTTGTAGTCAAAAGCAAAAGCCTCGGCCGTTTCGCTGATGCTAGACAAAGGCACAGTCACTCTTAGAACCTCAACGCCGTTTGGATCTAAAACCCACAAAGTAACAGGGTGTTCTGGCACTGTAACTGCTCCATTGGTGCAACCACCAGATGCTTTTCTTAAACTTATTTCTGCACGAATACTTTCACCGGAACATAAGTTAAAATCGGTAATTACATCGGGCGAAGGGTTAAGGGCTACGTCACCTTTAAGCACTAATCTTCCTCCTCCACTAGTTGTTAAAATAACAGAAGTACTTCTTCCCCATGCACCATACGAAGTGTTAAATCCAACCTTCCATTCACATTCACATACTTGCTGGGTGATCTCAGTTTGTAAAACAGCATCACAAGAATTTAAGGTTTGAATCGAAGCCGTTAATTTATCATTCATTGCCGTTACAAAACCAACAGTTTCAGTCAAGTAAAAAACACAAGCTGGATCAGTGATGTCCGTTAAAGTAATGTTATAGATGCCATCTGGTAATTCTGAAATGGTATGTGATCCTCCCGACCCCGTTTCACTCCCTGATTTTGGGCCTTCGTATAATACTGTATAGGATGTTGATCCCAACACTGTCAAATCTATGCTTCCTTTCCACATGTTTTGGCAAGGAGTATTTGTTGAGGTAGATGTGGCCGATAAGGCACAAACGGTACATTGCTTCACAAAAACTGAAATTTCACAGCAAGCGTCCGCACATCCTCCAAGTTGCGGATTGCAAACGTTCACTGAAAATGTGTGGTCTCCTAAAGCGCTACCTGTAAAAACATATTCTTTCTGGTTAACACCTGTTGCGGATCCGTCGACAATCCAGTCATAAATTAATGTTGGTCCGTCACCGCCATCAATAATGGCTTCTAAAATCATGGATTGTCCCACGCAAATAGTGTCTGTTGTTACGCCCTTTTTTTCAATGTGTGAAGCAGGGGCGTAATTTCCAATGCACTTACTCATTTCATTTCCTGCCGGTCCTTGTGGGTAACCATCATCATGAATTATGGTCATTAAAGGGTTTTCGCGAGGAAAGTTTAGAATGATTTCGTCAATTACAGGTCCAATGTTTTTAAACGGAATAACTCCACCAATTCCTCCGGCGTTGGCAACAAAAACAGCTTGTACATTCGCTACGATTGGGGCTTGTAGAGCAGGGGTATTAAACTCGTGATAGAATCCAAATATGGTGTCCATGTAGTCACTCACTGTTTGCCAAGTAATGTCAGCATTGTAGTTATCTATGTGCACGTGACTTTGTGTTCCCGCCGGTGTAGAATGTGCTGAATGAATCGTAGGCAGTCCATTGTACTGCGTTCCAGCTTGAATGTTACTGTCCAGAACAGCGCATACCCAGCCAATAACATCAGGATAATAGCCAACATCTCCTGCTAAATCCCAAAAGTCCTCTGCTAAAACTGCTGTTCTACCTGCTGGTGTATTTAAATCATAAGGGAATTGCGCAGGATACCGAGCTGTTAAGTTTTGATGTAATCCTCCAGCCCATGAATTCCATCCAGTAGCTAATATCCTTTCGTAAGCATACTTGTCTACCGTGTTTTCAATCAGCGGCCAAATGTCCATTCCCCATGAATAATCAATTAAAAAGTGATTATAGGTGTTCCTGTAGGCCATGCTTAAAGCGGCTGTTTCAAAATTATCATTGGAAATCATGTCCTCAAAATTGGAACACGGAAATCGATCAGGATATATTTGATTCAAGGAACCATAACCATTCCCCTCCTCCATTTGAAAACAGCCGTCTCCTTTGTTGTTTCGAGTTGCTGCACATTCAATTGGCCAAGTAGTTCCTCCTGAATTTACTGCATCGACCCATGGTATATGTCCCGGTAAATATTCTGCTCCACAATCACAAGTCATTCCAATTTCATGACCAGTAATGGCCATCCAATAGGATATTTTTGGATAGTTTACCTTTTTTATGACATTCCTGTTATAATTCCATGAATGAGCAATTGCCAATGCCCATGTAGGTCGGTTGGTTGGAATAGTTATAGATAGATTTTTCATGGAGTTTAGTCCATCCACAGAACCTTGAGGTAATCTAATTTCTCCATATGGCTGCTCACACTTTATAAAACAGTCTCTTTCGAAAAAATCATAGGTGGGAAGTTGAGGACAGTCAACCACAACTTGACCTTTTACAGACAAGGTACCCATCAACAAGGCAACAAGTAAGAATTTAAAGGAAATAAAAATTTTACGAATATGTTTCTCTTGGACCACCACTGAAGTAAATTGATTGACCGGAACAACTCGATTAATTTAAGCAGTTCTGTTGTAACAAGATACCAAATAACCCTTGCAAATCAAACAGTACAAGACCTTTGTAGGTGTTTTGTCCGGTACTGAATTAGATCGTAAAAGCACTTTAAATACAAATAGATAATGACAGGATACGCTACAATTTAAAAACGATCAAAAAGGTAAGGTAAATTAATGCTTACTTTTTCCGTAAAATTATCTGTATCGTACAGATAATAAGTACAAAGGATCTGCCTTAATTGAAACAAACAAGTTTTTTTCCCGTAATTTATAATTACATGGAAAACTACGAACTAAATAATCACCACGTGCGGCCACATAAGTCCGCTGAAAAGCTCAACAAAGAAGATGAACTTGCCTACAAATTAGCATTACTTGCTAACAAACCTAGACCGATAAGCCCTGAAGTGGAGGACATGGTTATCAATCGAATCATTGATAATGCGTCTGTAGCAGTGGCATCTTTGAACCGTGCAACAGTAGTTCACGCAAGAGAGCAAGCTCTTGGGCATAGTCGTCATGACAAAGGAGCAACTTTGTTTGGCCTTTCAAATGAAACAAAAGTTCATGCGGAATGGGCTGCCTGGGCAAATGGTACAGCAGTCAGAGAACTTGATTATCACGACACTTTTTTAGCAGCAGATTACTCACATCCTGCAGACAACATTCCTCCAATATTAGCAGTCGCTCAGCAATTGGGAAAATCAGGAGCGGATGTGTTGAAAGGAATTGTTGTAGCCTATGAAATTCATGTTAACCTTGTAAAGGCTATTTGTTTGCACGAACACAAGATTGATCACATTGCCCATTTATGTCCTGCCCAAGCGGCGGGAATTGGAACGATGCTCGGATTAGATCCCGAAACCATTTATCAATCAATTCAACAGGCCCTTCATGTGTCCATATCAACTAGACAATCTAGAAAAGGTGCGATTTCAGGCTGGAAAGCTTACGCTCCTGCACATGCTGGAAAACTGGCCATTGAAGCGGTTGACAGAGCAATGCGTGGCGAGACAAGTCCATCTCCTATATACGAGGGAGAAGATTCTGTGTTGGCTTGGGTCCTTGACGGGCCAAATGCAAGCTATGAAGTGCCATTACCAGATGAAAAAAGCGAATACAAAGCCATTCTCGAAACTTACACAAAAGAACATTCAGCGGAATATCAAAGTCAAGCGTTAATTGATTTAGCGTTCAGGATGGGAACCAAAATAAGTGATTTTGGTCAAGTAAAAAGCATTTTAATAGAAACAAGTCATCACACTCATTACGTTATTGGAACCGGCGCTAACGATCCGCAAAAAATGGATCCAAAGGCAAGTAGAGAAACGCTTGACCACAGTATCATGTATATATTCACCGTTGCTTTGCAAGATGGAAATTGGCACCACGTTGCTAGTTATACTGCCGAAAGAGCACAACGAGAAGACACCATTGCGTTATGGAAAAAGGTAACGACTATTGAAAATGAAAAATGGACGAAATTGTACCACCACACTGATCCCAACAAAAAAGCATTTGGGGCTAAAGTGATCATTACAATGAAGGATGGAACTCAACTAGTTGACGAAATTGAAAGAGCTAACGCGCACCCTGGAGGAGCTAGACCATTTGTCCGAGAAAACTATGTGGAGAAATTCAAAACCTTGACAAAAGACATTTTGGATCCACAAGAAAGTGATCGATTCATTAAATTAGTAAGTAACCTCAAGAGCTTAACTTCAGAAGAGGTAAAGCAGCTTAATGTGCAAGTTAGTGCAGACTGGTTAAAAGAGACGAAAGCAAATAGTAAGGGAATATTTTAAGGTAAATAACCATGGAAAGGAACCACAAACAAATTCGCGTACAATTTAAAGAAGCCCTTAACAGTGGCGTAACTCAGCAGTTTCCAGGAGCTTTCAACGCCATGGTGGCAATGCTCATTGAAGAGCATGGGTTTAATGGTGTGTACTGTTCGGGAGCCGTAGCATCCAATAGCTTGGGCTTAACTGATACCGGAATCACCACTTTAGCACAAGTGAGTTTATTTGTCCGACAAATTATTCAAAAAACAAGCCTTCCCGTTGTGGCAGATATTGACACTGGATTTGACAACATTACTGAAACAGTTCAAGAGTTTGAAAAAATAGGCACCACAGCGGTACATTTAGAAGACCAAGTTGAGGCAAAGTTATGTGGCCATTTAGACGGTAAACAATTAGTTACCACAAGTGAAATGGTCTCAAAAATAAAAAGTGCCGTAGGTGCTAAAAAAGATCCAAATTTTCAAATCATAGCAAGGACAGACGCAAAGTCTGTTGAAGGAATTGAGGCAGCCATTGATCGGGCAAAAGCGTATATTGATGCTGGGGCCGACATCGTTTTTCCTGAGGCATTGCACAATGAAAAAGAAATGGAGGTTTTTAGAAAAGCCATTAACGTTCCTTTACTAAGCAACATGACCGAGTTTGGAAAAACGGAAATTATCAGCTTAAATCAAATTCAAAACCTCGGGTACAACATGGTTATTTATCCAGTTAGTATGCAACGATTAGCGATGATGGCCGTCGAAAAAGGTTTAGAAACTATCAAATCTACCGGTAGTCAAAAAGACAGTATGGTAGGAATGCAAACCAGGAAAAGACTGTACGAAGTATTGAAGTATAACAAGTAAATAAACACTCATTATGAAAGCACCAAAAGGTTTAGAAGGAGTTATCGTTGATACTACCAGCATCTCAAATGTGGATGCTGAACTGAGTCAATTGTTTTATAGAGGAGAGGAAGTCGCTGCATTATCAAAAGATAAAAATTTTGATGAGGTTGCGCATTTATTACTTTACGATGGTCTTCCCGATGCAAAAGAACTAGCGGAATTTCAAAAACAAGAGCGGTCTAATAGGCTCCTGGATGAAAAAACATTACAAGTAATTGAGTCGCTAAAAAATGCACATCCAATGGATGCTTTGCGCACGGCTGTGAGTATGATCGGAGCTTTAGATGCTGATCGTAGTTTTGATAATTCGCGAGCTACTAACTTAGATAAGTTCCAAATATTATACGCTAAAATCCCCGTAGTAATAGCCCACCATTATCGGCTTTCAAAAGGATTAAACGTTATCAGACCCAATGATACAATGGGACGAAGTGAGAACTTTTTTAACATGTGTTTTGGAAAAGTGCCGTCCAAAGAAATTCTGCAATCCTTTGAAGCATCGATGACCCTTTATGCAGAACATAGTTTTAATGCATCCACATTTTCAGCAAGAGTCATCACCTCAACAACATCAGACTTGTACAGTGCAGTGACTGGTGCTATAGGTGCCTTAAAAGGGCCATTACATGGTGGGGCAAACGAACGAGTAATGTATTTACTTCAAGAATTAGAGACCGTTGACAACATAGATATTTGGTTGGAGAAACAATTAAAATCAAAGAGAAAGATAATGGGCTTTGGGCACCGAGTGTATAAAAAAGGAGATTCAAGAGTTCCTACCATGCAGTCGTATTTGGAAAAACTTGCAGTGTCAGGAGAACACAAAGCTTTGCTATCAAAACAAATTGAGTTGGCTAAGCTAATGACAAATTCTAAAGGGATTTTACCTAACCTCGATTACCCAGCTGGTCCGGCCTACCACATCATGGGATTTGACATTCCTACCTTCACTCCCATTTTTGTCATGAGTAGAATCGCTGGTTGGAGCGCCCACATCATTGAACAAAGTGAAAACAATAGAATTATTCGACCCTTGAGTGAATATATAGGAAGGTAAATTTGCATCAATCCAAGGCAGTTCAAGCTTCTAGCACAATAGCCTGATAACAAATCTGTTAGCATGTTCAAATCAAAGAGAATATGTAAATTTTAGCAATACTACTATTAGTGGGATTAACTTTTTCAAGTTGCAATAAAGAAGATTCTTGTTATGACAGTACTTTACTTCATGACAATCCCTGCACAACAGAATTTTCAGAATCTGAAGGTTGTGACGGTAAAATTTTCAGCAATGAATGTGAAGCTGCAAGGTTTGGAATTGGGCCTAAATAATAGCCGGGCGACACTTAATGAATTGTTAACTAAAGTTCAACCCAATCTCCGCCGTCTTTGATCAATTCAATGAGCTCATCAACAGCTTGATCGCTAGGGATGCTTTTCTTAACAACTGTTTGTCCCTTGTAAAGGGTAATTTTTCCAACTCCTGATCCTACATAACCATAATCTGCATCGGCCATTTCACCAGGTCCATTTACGATGCACCCCATGATCCCAATTTTAAGACCTTTCAAATGATCTGTTCTTTTACGGATTTTGGCTGTGGTTTCTTGAAGCTCAAATAAAGTCCTTCCGCAAGACGGACATGAAATATATTCTGTTTTTGAAATACGTGTTCGAGTTGCTTGAAGAACTCCAAAAGCTGTGGCAACTACTTTTTTTAGTGGTAAATCGGAAGAGATAAAAATTCCATCAGACTGTCCGTCCAATATTAAAGCTCCAAAATCTGTAGGAGCATAAAGTTGAAATGCGTCAAAAGAAATCTCTTTATAACCTCTGTGTATGATTACTGGAATAGTAATGTTTAGTTCCAACATCAGACTCATCACGTTCCGCTGTTGGGCCATTCCGTGGCCGTGAGTAGTTGCAATGACTAAAACAGCATTATCTATTTGAGCAATTTGACTTAACGTCTCTGCGTTCAACTCTAGCGCTTCAGCCCGAACAAAGTTTAATTGACTTGAAAAATCATTTGTTTCTCCAAGTTTATTAAAATTAATAATCGGGTAATGTTGTTTTTTACTACCGTTGCTCATCCAAGTATTGTAATCCTGAACAACCCCAAGTGTCCCTGGAATTTCGAATGACAATTCTTTGTCTCCTATATATACATAATCAACAGCTGTGTCAGTAATAGTCCATTTATCAGTTGGCACTGAGTACTGATAACCTAACGGATATAAATTTGCTGCTCCAATATTATCAATTTCGCTAAAATCACATATGATTCTCGGCACCTCGCCTGTGCCGATATTCTGTACAGTGCTACTAAGACGTTTATGGTATTCAAATGGATTAATCTGAACATTTTGACTGCCTTCAACTTTATTTAGCTCACTTCTGTCGATGTACCTATCAGCTAACAATTTTGCAACTGGGGCTTCAAACTCAGGGTCTTCAGTTAAGGACACCCTAATTGTATCTCCCAAACCATCTTCTAATAACGTCCCAATACCAACTGCTGATTTTATTCTCCCATCCTCTCCGTCTCCAGCTTCAGTTACTCCTAAATGAAGTGGATAATTCATCCCCTCTTTCATCATGTTGTTAACAAGCAACCTGTATGCTTGGACCATCACTTGAGGATTAGATGCTTTCATTGATAGTACAATGTTGTGATAATTTAGGTCTTCACAAATTCGCAAAAATTCCATTGCCGACTCCACCATTCCAAGAGGCGAATCTCCGTACCTACTCATGATCCTGTCCGAGAGAGATCCGTGGTTAGTTCCAATCCTCATGGCAGTGCCATACTCTTTACATATTTCAACAAGGGGTGTGAATCGAACCCTAATTCTCTCTAATTCATCTTGGTATTGTTCGTCCGAATATTCAATGATGTTGAACTTCTTCTTGTCCACATAATTCCCTGGGTTTACCCTTACTTTTTCTACAATTTTTGCAGCTAGCTCTGCTGCATTTGGAGTGTAATGAATATCAGCAATCAAAGGAACATTGTATCCCTTTTCTCTTAAAATAGCTTTAATGACTCTTAAGTTTTCCGCTTCTTTTAGGCTAGGAGCTGTAATTCTAATATAATCACACCCTGACTCTACCATACTTATGCATTGGGCAACCGTCCCATCGGTGTCCATTGTGTCGGTGGTTGTCATTGACTGAATTCTAATAGGGTTATTACCTCCTATAGGAACATCACCAATGGTTACCTCACGAGTTTCCCACCTTTGATAATTTAATAAATCTGGGCAGTAAGTCGAGTCCTTTATTTGCATTTGGTAAAGATACTCAATCCAAGCAGGTTTTAGGGAATTTTGACCTCGAGCATTTATTCTTTGTCAAGGCAGAAAAATGAAACATAGCCTCAGCTAAATTTCATTTTTTTTAAAGAAGACAAAGGATAAATGAACAAGTGAAAAACTCGAAAACCTGCTTGGATTGAGTACAAAGCATTTTCAGCTTTTACCACTTTGTTTTTCACGTAAATATTGTGCGAAAGGCACATGTATTAGTAATCCAAACAAAGCAACTCCCGCTTGAGTTTCTATGGTGTCCTCCCAAAGCATGCTCAAGAATAATATTAATCCACCCATGATGTACAGATATTTAAAGGGGCCATCATACATTGCAAATGGGTAAAGAAAGAGAAATACGAAAACTAATAAGCCAACAAAACCAACAGCAATTGCTACGGTAAAATATTGGTTGTGAGTTCTTTTCATCTTGTTTGGGTCAACTTTGATAGTTTTGCTGTACTGTTTTCTTAATTCGTCTTCAACATCACCCTGCCCAACACCGGTCCAAAGATTATTTTTCATAATGATTCGGGCATTCTCCCATATAAATATTCTCATGGTCACTGAACTTTGATAATCAGACTTATTATCCTTCCATCTTTTTATTTCCCACAAAGTAGTACGTACCCTAGTTTCAATTCCTTTGCCATCTAAGAATCGATGATTTCCCATCCCTTTTTCAATGGCTTTTATTTCAGTTGGTGTCAATTTACTGACCCCCAATGAGTCTTTTGTATAGTTTCTTGATGTTAAAAACCTACACAAAGGTACTTCAAGAGGATACCCATTAACCATTGAGTCAATGCTAAAATTACTTGCCTTCTTCCATTCTCTCTTCAGCTCTTCTTCGCAATAAAACAAGCCAACACGATTTCCATTTTCCGTGAGAAGGTTGGTTATATCGTGAATGTAAGGCGCACCGTTAATGGTTCGACCTGGTAATTTCACCGGGAGTTCTGCAGTTTTAAATTCTTCTTGATAAAACTCTTGAACTTTGTACGATAATATCAAGATGACGACTAAAAATCCTCCTCCAATTATTCTTCCCAACTTTTTTGACTGTCTCCATGGGGGGAAAAAAAGCAACGTGGCGCACAATATCACAGGTAATACTACCAGGGCAGTTAAGCTTTGAATTTCACTCAGGAAAAATAAGATAAATCCACAAGGCAAAACCAACAGCCATTTTAAATTGGACTTAATCTTTAGCAGTAAATAATAGTAGAAAATCAATGAAAAACACAACATTAAAGACAGCCGAATATGACTGATAAAGGGAGACATTGCTCTAAAGTTTTCAGGGTTATCGTTAGAAATATAAAGATAATGGGAGTATCCAATGAATGCGGAAACGAAAGCTCCTACTGATAAAAATCCAAAAACATTCAACACTTGTTTACTTTCAAATTGTGGCCCTGTAAGCAATGCAAGAGGCATGAACAGCAACGGTAATTTAATCTGTAAATCCTTAAGTGCATAGGCGGTGTTCTCTGTGTTCCACAAGCCAATTGCAAAGACAAGAAACAGTCCAGTCATGGCTACAATAGACTTCCAATGAGATTTTAAAAGATCAAATCTTCCATTCCAGGGAGACAATAACCAAGATCCAAAAATGGAAAACATACAAACACTGGTGGCAAATTTAGACAGTGGAATACTAGCTGCTAAAAGCATCCAAAAAATAAAGTACAGGTGTTCAAATATTCCTTTTTTCAAACCAGTGATGTGCTATTTTGTAAACTCTCCAGCAATTGAAGTAATTATCAATTTAGAATTGTCCTCTTCTGGAACGGAAAGAACTAACATTAATTTTGTCAAAGCTGATTCAGTTGTTAAATTTTTTCCATCTAGCACTCCAATTTTCAATAATTGTTGACCTGTTTGATAAGTGCTCATGTCCACAAGTCCTTTAACACACTGGCTAACGTTAAGGATGATGATTCCTTGGGCGATCAATTTCGTTAACCCAGAAATTAACTCAATATTTTCTGGCATGTTGCCGCTTCCAAAACTTTCGAATACAACTCCTTTGGGTGAGTCGGTCAATAAACCAGAAATAAGTTTGTCGATCTCAATTCCAGGATACATTTTAACTAACCTGATGTTGGTTTCAATTGCTTGAACATGATCAAAGACTATAACGTTATCAAAGGCCGATTGGGCTTCTTTCGCATTAAATTCCCTGCCACTAAAAGCGTCAAATACCTCAGTACTAGCCTTTGAAACACGATTTCCTAAAAATGTTTTCCCTCCAAAGTTTAAAAGTGTTTGTCCTTTTATGTCGCTCTTACTAAGCTCATCTAGCAATAATAAAGAATCCAGCAAGTTGAATTTACCGTCTGAATTTTCTTCAGAAATTGGTCGTTGAGCACCTGTAAAAACTATGTTTTTGTTAAACGATGACAATAAAAAACTGAGAGCAGAACTGGTGTAAGCCATCGTGTCAGTTCCATGAAGAATCAAGATGTTATCATGCCCTTGATGATTGTCTAGAATAACACCTCTTAAGGTCAACCAGTCATTTGGGGTTATGTTTGAGGAGTCTTTAATTGATTCCGTCGAAATACATTTAAGAGTATTTGCGTTTATTCTGCCGCTGAGCTCCGGACAAAAAGTAAGCATTTCATCAAGAGAAAAAGGCGCTAAACTACCTTCGGAATTCTTTACCATTCCAATAGTTCCCCCTGTGTATATTAGTAAAGTGCTCACGAATGTAAATGAAAGATTTCTATGCTAATTGACCGATTGATTTTGACGACGTACAAATTTTGTGTCAAGCTCACCATCAAAAGCGACTTGAAGCATTTTTGCTCTTCTTGTTCTGTTAAATCCTAAAGCATAATTGTAATCAAACACTTTAATGTCTACGCGTCCTTCAAAAATAATTTCCCAATCATCTACTAACAAACCATTGGCTTCAATTTTATGGATTGTACAATCTGGATGGAAATGCAAAAATGAATATACACTTCCAATATCATTTAGACTGGTAACCATTTCGTCCCGTATCAACAATTGGTCGTCTAGGACCTTGAACTCTCTTTGGTGCATAATCTCGTGCTTCTTGTATCCATCATGACCGGCAATGTAATGGTCTTGTTCATCGAGATCTATGGTAACCTTCGCCCTTCTTCCAACCTTGAAACTGTCGTGCACTTCCGACTGATTAATGTTTTCCAACCTAACTGTGTTGTGGCTAAAATTACTGCGCTCTCGTCCTCTAATATTATTTGAAATAAATGTGGAAATACCAGTATCTACAATCAATGGTTTCTTATCATACATCAATTCAAAATTGAATGTATCACTGTGAGCATGCATGGTTTGATAATCAGGTCCGACGTTCCCAATATCTATGATTCCTTCCATTTTTCCTTTTCGAAAAACTCTGTAACCACTTTCTTTCAATTCAACAGGTCGAGCAGATATTTCCAACCTTTTGGCATAGGCAATTAACTCGCTAGTTGATGGCGCGACATCATAAACGGAATCATTCAAACACGGTATTCTACCATTAGAATAGGTGATTTTTTCAAGCCATCCCAACATTCTTTCAGCTGAAACCTTAAGTAACTCTATTAATGTTTCGTCCTCAAAAACAGCGTTGTTCTTCATTACATTATAAGAGTCCAATATTCCGAGTAACATCAACTGGTGGTACATTGGGCTAAGCTGAAAGTGACCACCGTCCGGTAATATTTGTTCGTATAATTCCCTTGTCAGGATAATTTTTGCCTCTGCAAATAATTCAAATCCCTTAAAATAATATGCGCCAAACAACATGGAAAAAGCATTTTCCAACAAATGATGACCCATTCTATCATGAGCAGCAGTATCCATTAAAATCCTGTATTGACAAAATAAGTACCTATCAACAGTTTTTCTAGTGATACCGTGTTTGCTAATGAACTTAATCCAATTGATTCCACGAACAGAAATTGAATACGGACTAAGTGCAACATGAGATTTTGGCAAGTGATCTATTAGCAAGTACATCAATGCAGAGCCTCTTGCTTTGCTCATATCATCCTGCAATAAATACTCAAAATAATTTAAGTGATGAGCCCAAAGGGTTCCTTTATCTTGAAATTCCCAATCAATTTTATCTGAAAACTTTACAGATTGATTTAAAAAGGTAAATTTATTAGCCTCGTAGCTTGTTTTAACAGGAACACATTCCTCTAATTTTAAAGCAACTCCTTTTCTGTACAGCGTGAAATTATGTTTGTAATTGACAAACTTTCGAAAGCGATCCCTAGCAGTATAATAGGCTTTGAAATACAGTTGCTCCAGTTTGAAGTAACTTAAAGTCCTAAGATATAAAGATATGTTCGCCATGTTTTTTCCCTATTTACAGGATCATTATTACTAACCTATTTGCAGTAATTCACTTTTCGGTAAATCCTTGTACAGCTTAAAATGTAATTCAGATTTTGGTGCCACAATAGCCCAAGCCGTCAAAAACACTAGTTGCAAGTCAAGAAAGAAACTTTGATGATTCTTGTACCACACCTCTAACTCTCCCTTGTATGGAGCAATGTCCTCACGGTAACAGTCCAAATGCGGCTTATCTGAGCGCTGTAACACACCTTCTTCATCCCTAAATACAATTGAACCAATACCAGTTAATCCTGGCTTTAGGCTCCCGATATCTTTCTGAACGGAATCTGTATAATATTCAAAATTTCGCGGTGTCATTGGTCGAGGACCAACCACCGATATTTGACCTAAAAAGATGTTCAACAACTGCGGAAGTTCATTGATTTTAGATTTTCTTAAAAACCCACCCATTGGCAAGACTCTGGGGTCTTTTCCTGATGTCACGTCACCTCCAGCCATGTTTGGACTATTCTCCAACATGGTAGCAAATTTTAACAAGCCAAAAAGCTTCTGTCCTTTCCCAATCCTTTGTTGAACATAAAAGATTTTTCCTTCCCCGGTTAACCTTAATAAAATCATCAACGGAATCAAAAGTGGCGATACCACAATGATTAATATTCCTGAAGAAACTAAATCAAATAATCGTTTCATGTATTACATTTTGTTGTCTAAGTACTTCCCTGTTTCCTTGTGATTAAAGTTCGGGATTAATTCATTGAATAAATCCACAATATCTCCCTTTTCCCACGATTTAGCTTCCTGCATTCCTTTTATGGTGCTAGTAAACTTCTCTAATAAGTCCTCGTTGTATATTGGATCATTTTTAATGATTCCCAAGTTTTCGAATCTCTCCATGTCCAAAGTCTCATTGTCCGTGAAAAATTCTTCAAAATCTTTTTCTCCAGTTGTATCACTTTTAAAGAAGAAGCATGGGTATTTTCCTTCTTTCTTTAAAGATTCAACAGACGTTCTTGCCTCCTCCTCGGTTTCACATAAATGTGGTTCGTACCCCAATTGCTTCAAGTACTTAACAGCTATATCAGCAAAGGTAATTAGGTGAAGGTTCTCGCTTAGTTTTGGAAAAAATATGTCTCTGTTTTCTCCAAAAATACAAGACATCAAACACAACTCGCCAGATTCTTGAGGTGTAACAAAATATCTTTTAATATCACTCGGTGCAGCTATTGGCTGACCTTTTTGAATTCTTTGATTAAAACCATGTAATAAACTTCCGTCAGAGAAAGCTACGTTTGCAAACCTGGCAGTAGATATTGAAATATCTTTACTTCTTCTCATCAAATACATTTCCATGATCCTCTTTGAAGCTCCCATCATGTTAACTGGATTGGCCGCTTTGTCAGTTGACACGCAAAAATATTTTCTTACCCCTCCATCTCTTGCTTGAAGCAAGGTTTTTTCAGTATTGAATATGTTTACATTGATCAATCTCATCAAGGTAAAGGCGTCTTTTTCACTTCGAACATGTTTAAGAGCTGAAAGGTTTAAGATGTAATCGTATGGTCCTTCTGCGTTGAACATTGCCTCGTACTCATTGCTTCCACAATCCAAAGCAAATGTTTTAAACTCACCGTCAATGTATCCAAAAGAACTTCTAATATCTCTTACAAGTTCAACCATGTTGTTTTCACTGATGTCAACAACATGAAGCTTCTTAGGGTTTCTTTTAAAGATTTCCTTTGTTACTGCTTGCCCAATTGAACCAGCACCACCAACAACTAAAAAATTACTTTC
>Ga0115000_10000825_pt1 | contig 28388 bp, 8 predicted proteins | sample ArcticOcean_MG_C_6_FD_89690 | JGI IMG/M metagenome (GOLD analysis project Ga0115000, IMG submission 89690) | Marine microbial communities from western Arctic Ocean - ArcticOcean_MG_CB8_128 | ecosystem: Environmental > Aquatic > Marine > Oceanic | place: Arctic Ocean: Canada Basin | collected... | reverse complement strand
TTATTATTATTACTTTTACCGTTTGCGCCAACGCTATTATTCTTCTTCATCGCGTCTCGTTTTCGTTTCAACGCTTGCGCCACCATTCGTTTTTTCTCTTCCTCGTCTGCGAAAATCGGTTGCAACGCGCGTTTCACCGAAACCGCGGCGGGAGTTTGAAGAGTCCGAACACTCGCATCTTTACCGTTACCATTTTTCTCCTCCTCCTCTGTCAGTTTCACCACCGCGTCGTCGCCGGAAAGACTTCCCGGAGGAAGATGACGATGCGTCCCCGTGGTCGTCATTTTTTTCCAAACTCACGCCAAAGCGCTGCTAAAAAAAACCGTATCACGCGACCTCACAAGGACAAATTCAACGCGCGTTTCCGTTCGCCCTTAATCGCTTCTTCTTCTTTCTGCAAAGCGCGAGTGCCTCAGAGTGGCGATGTATATATTTTCGTTACGAATAATGTGAGCGCGCAACCAACGGTGTGAGAAGAAGAGTGCTCGAAATTCCTTTTTTTTGTACAAATTTATTTAGGGCTTTAGAAGTGGTGCAGTAGGTTTAGAGTTCGTTAGAGATCTCTTGAGAGGTTGACCTTCTTTCTCACAACACTCAAATCAGCAATCAGCGCTAGAATACTCCTTCTTTTGTTGCGAAGAAGTTAAAGAAGAAGAAGACAAAGAAGACAAAGAGCGACACGCAAACCGCAAACGAAAGAAACGGAAAGGAGGGTCGAAAATACTCTACCTCTTTCTCTTCCGAACAAGAACGCGTCTGTAATAACACGTTTTTGTTTGTTTTTCCCAACGAGAAGAACACGACAGAGAGATCTCTCCTATAGAAAAGAGACGAACAGAGAGCATCATCATCATCATGGGAGAAGACGAGGAGGAAAGGTCGAAGACCCCGACTGCCTCCTCCTTTGCGACGCCGACGACAAAAACGACGAGTTTTGCGAAGAAGAAGAGCAACGACGACGACGACGGCGAACCTTTAGGAGGTTCGTCGCAACAACATGAACAACAACACCAACAAATAATCCCAGAGTTTTGGACCGAGGTGTCCAGTTTAACGAACACGCTTTTGGAAAGCGACTTGAACACGAAGAACGCGACGCACTGCCTCTCGAACTACGTTTTGGAGACGTTGGTGTTACCGGCGATTCATCCGGACGTGATATCGATAACGCGGAAGAAGGAGTTTTTGGTGGCGTTGAACGTGTGCGAGGTGAGCGTGGCGACGGTGTTGAGTAAGCCGCACGTGCTCAAGACGTTGTTGAAAGACGACCCGGAGTCGGTGACGTTTTTGATGGAAAGCGCGAATCAATTCGCGATGAAAGCGATTGTGGTGAGCGGAAAAGAGACTGGATCGTCGATGTTTAGAAGAAGCGCAAGTTTAAGCGCGACGAGTCAAACGAGCGGCGGCGGTATCGACCAAGAGGAGGAAGCGGCGACGCAATTTGATAACGTTGATTTTAGGGCGTTGAAGAGAGCGGCAAATTTGCTTCGCGCGACATTGGACGGCCGCGAATACGCACATACTTGGGCGACCGAGGTTATTCGTGATTCGAAAGTTCGCTTAGCGGAAGAGAAAGCGTCGTTAGTTGCAGCTTCGACGGAGGCAAAGATGGGAGAAGATGATGAAGCGATGACGATGTCTACCACATCTTCTTCTTTTACTGATGCCGCTATTGCGACGGCGACTGGAGAGCAACATCAACGGCAGCGCGAGTCACGCGATTCCAACCGCGCGGTAAAGGAAAGAGAAGCAATTGCAAACGCTCAGAGAAAATGTGAGAAAGCGCTCGATGAAATCCGAGAAGAAGCCGTGGCTGCGGCGAACGTAGCCGCGGAAAGGAAACGCTTTGAACAATCAGATGTCGCCAAGGAAAAAAGAGACGCGAAGAGAGATTTCGACAACCGAGAAAAAGTGCTGGGATCATTTATTGGTTTGAAAAAAGTAGCGACGAGCGACAACGACGCCACGAGTGTCTCCGCTGGTGGAAAGGAAGAGAAGAAAAATACGCCTTTTTCTTCTCTGAAAACGAATTCGAACGAATCGAACCGCGAAAAAGCACTCGCTCGCGTTCTTCTTTCTGCGAAGAACGTGGGTGACGATGGAGACGACAATAACGACAAATTGGATCTTTGTGCGAACATTCTTTTGAATGCGATCGATTCGCTTTTGAAAGGAGGCGTAACGCAGGAGGAATTTCCAGCACTCGTAGCTCTCGGTGACGCTTTCGAATCGTTTGTAACGAAATGTACCGGCGTTATTTCTTCCGTTATTAGTGAAATGCAGTTCTTGAGTTTGTTTGACAATACGTTGAATACACTTTCGCGGGCACACGCGGACATATCTCGCAGCGATTCAATTCGAGCGCGCTTGGCTAAATCTGTCGCTTTGTTGGCACCGAATCGAGAAACGATGACTAATACGCGCTTAAATGTCATCTTGACTATTTTTGACGAAACAATGCGTCGGCATGAAGAATCACACGATGACGACGTTGCCATGAGTCCGGACGTTTCTGCGATTGTAGACATGGCGAGAAGTATTATTGGCGCACCGACAGATGCGAATCCGTTCGCGCTGACTTTCGGAAGTACTACTACTGACGTCAACTCTGTTGATGGTGATTTACCAATGTCTCTGCGAAAATGTATCATCGATCGTGCAATTTTCGGCTCTCAAAAAGTCTCCAAGAGGCTTTTCCGAATCGCCTGTGGTTGGCTCGCTCGTATCATCTCAGAAGCGACTGTCACCACTGCGGAGGAGACTAGTGACGACGAACAAGAACGTCTCGCAGCCGAGCAAGCGTTGGAAGGTATTTTCAAATCGAGCGAGTTTATCTTCGGACTCTCCGTGCATTACGACCCAATTCGACACGACTCGAGTGCCGATCGTACCGAAGGTAGTAGTTCGTCGGAAGACGACGACGACGACGAATACGACTTGGAAGATTTCTTCCAAGCCGCAAACGCGAAAATCATTTTTGGATTACTCGCCTGGCACGCGTTACCGGCGAAAAAGCGCCGCGCGAGCGCTTTGGATGTATGCTTTGTGCGCAACGATTACCACGAACGCCGTGGCAGAAACAAAATGAAGAGTTCAAAATCAATTGCAGCTGCTCATCGCGTTGCTTCAACTTTGGCGCACTTGGTGCGTTTCTTTGATAATCCGCCAGATTTTGTTCTCAAATCGTTCAAAAACCTCGCGATTGGTACAGAAAAACTCGTTTCGGTCGAAGACGAATTCTTATGGTTCCCGTGGAAAGCGCAACTCGGCGATGTCGAACGCGTCGAAGCGTTGCAAGCCTCGAGAACAAAGACCAAATTCGCGAGTGATCTTGCGAATCTTGGCGCTCACCAAATGTGCGCCATTCTCGCCGACGAAGATAATTTGGCGCAAAATAGTAACTTTGATCAGCAGATGGCAAATAAACTGAAAAGAGCTTTAGGACGACTGACCTTTTTATTGCCTTACGATGCGGCGAGAATTTACAAATCGCAAATAGGTGGTAGTTTCGTGGAAAGAAAAACGCCGTTGGGTTCTCTCGAATCCATTGACGAGGACGAAGAGATTGTTAAAGAACCGTCACTTGAATCAACGAGTGGTCAACAACAGCAACATTCGATTGGAAGCGACATATCACGCAGCCGTGGAGGTATGACTTTACTCCATCACACTCGTGACTTAGTGGTGTCATCATCTTCGGCGTCTTCACTCGTCGCCGTGATGAATAGCACGGAAGATCCTTCAAACAAAATTGACGTCCTGAAGATTTTTGCATTGGGTTCGTCTCTTCTTCAAGGAACCTCAGTTGATTTGAATAAGAATAGAAACGCTAGAAATCCACTCGTATTAGCTGGATTTGACGAAGCGCTCATTGCGTTGACTCGAAGTGTTGAGACGAACGTAGTCGTACCCAACGTAGTCGTTTGGACGGATTTAGCTCGCGCTTGCGAAACGCTTATTGCGCGTCGCGAAGATGCTATCAACGAATATCACAACGATCAACACGAAAGCGCATCGTCATCATCAGGTATGATTGAAAACTTTTGTGATATGGTTGCTTATGCCAAGCTTCCAAAATCGACTGCGGATCACGCTTTTGAAACGTATTTTCCGAAAGATATCTTTGATCGATACAACAACGATGCGTTTTTCGCCTCCATCAGTGAAGATAGCTGGGAAAAGTTTAAAACGGAAACTGCGAAAAATGTTGGTGCGCGTGGAAAGAATTGCGGATTAAACGTAAATGTTGAGCGTTACTTTTTGGATGAAATTGCGGACATGAATTCAATGACGTTGCTTTTGGAGAGAATCTGTGCGACGACGGTGGCGTTGTGCAAGAAACAAGGCGAGATTGACGCGCGCTTGAAGGAAGGGATTGCGGATATCTCGTCGCCAATGAAATCAACCGCCGCGGCATCTTTGAAGCGATCGTTGGATCCTGAAATGGTTGCGGCTCGCTCGAAATTGTCCGAAGTAATGGAGAAACTTTCCAGAGCTCCAATGTTGAATGGATTGTCAAAAATTGCAGTGACTGCCGCGGACGCCGCAAGACCAAACTCTGTAACAGAGCTTGAAAGAATAGATATTCACGTATCACGGGCGTTTCACGAGGCGTTACCGGAAACCTTGCCGATTGCTTTGAGCAATATTGCGAAAGATGCTACCTCGAGTGCAAAAAAGCATCCTCTGAAAAAGGAACGGATGCCGGAATCAATAGTCACAGCGGTAATTGATCGAGTCAAACGTGCGACGTTACTCGTTGCAGAGAAAAGTCAGAAAACCGATACTCGTCTAGCTGCACGGGGGCACCCGAACGTGACAATTTTCGTGCGTGCAATTTGTGACACTTTCGCTTCTTTCTCCGATGAAACGAAACAGTACTACTCGGCGGAGGTGATGTCGTCTATTTGCGACAGCATCGCGACGATCTCGAAAGTTATGCCAGTGGAAACAAGAAAAGCGCTCGCGAGTATCGACGAATTGAAGACTGTGGAGAGTATTACTATGCTTCTCGACAGCGTAAAAGTCAAAAGGTCAGCTCGCTTATTGGTGGATGTTTTGGAAATATCGTTAGAATCCGAAGACGATGTTGTCTCGCGAGCACTTAGAAGTATGCCTGGCATTATCGAGAAAGGTCGATTCGATGCAGCGGCTTACATTTTAAAACGATATTTAAGCGAAGACGGTGCCGTAATAACGCCTCGTTCTACATCTCCGTCGCCATCGAAGGACGTGATAGGGAAGAAAGATACGCGATATGTCGAATACGCAGCAGAAGCAGTTATTGACTCGTTGAGATCTTTTTATTTAGAAGATGACGAAGATAATGAATTTAAGTCTGGCGCAGAAAGTGGTATATTTTCAACCGCATTTAAACAACGTGGTGTGACAGACAAACCTCGAGAAACTTCTTCGCTCGAAAGCTTTGCAAAATTACTTCGTCTCGTCGTAAAAGCAGGCAAAGATGCTTCTCGCGTCATGTCTAACGAGGCTTCCTTGCGTCGATTTATTACGAGTACGCCGAAAGACACGCATGGTGGTGTTGATTCCGATACTGGAACACCAGAGCCAAGTGACTCTGTAACCCATACCCCTACTTCCGACGATGTCGCAGAGGACATGGAATACCAGACTATTGAAGAGCAAATTGCGAGGGACGGTGAAATTGAGCACGAGTTGTTTGAACAAGAATTACTCGCATTATCGAACGTTCCAATGATCGAGCAACTGTTACGCCAAGCGAATCTTGAAGATGTAGAAGGTGGTGGTGTCCCTACCGACGCGAGTGCGAGACGCGAACTTACGCTCGAGGCAGCCTTTTCGAGTCTATTGAGTGAGGCTCGTGTTGCGTTTGGTAACAGACGCTCTACTGGTGGCGATCTGCAACAAAGAGGGAGTGCGAATGCCCAAACAACTTCTTCACCGCAAGGCAGAGTCGTTGATGTACCTTCTACTGGTGATGCAAAAGGTGGCGAAACGTCGTTGAATTCGGCTAAGAAGTGTTCTTACATATCTCAACGCGATTACCAGCGCCAGCACTGGTATTATTGTTACGATTGTAATCTTGTAGATAACCGCGGATGCTGCTCAACGTGTGCCGTGACCTGTCACAAGGGACATCGCCTAGCGTATTCTCGGGAAAGCAAATTTTCGTGCGATTGCGGCGCTGGCCAGTCCAAACGCGACGGTGTGTTACGTCCTTGTGGATGCATTACGGTCAATCAGGCGAAGTTGACTAAGGATGAATGGAAAGCTGAAGTTGTTGGGAAACCCTCGGAAATTATTCACCCGGACTCGGATTCCGAGCTCGAAGATGAATCTATCGCCGCCTTAGAAACCTCTGCGATCGAGAAAAAACTCATTGCTACGTGGACGTTACCGAGAGAACTTTCCGCGAAACTTGGTTCTGCATTGAAATCTGCGAGAGTGAGCGACGTTCTTGAACGAGTTGCGAACAATTGTGTCGATAAACTCGGCGATCACGAAAGCGACGACGATTCATCCGAGGATGAGGATTACGTTAGAGCGTCGGCGAGCAAACCCGCAAAGGAACCAAATATGTTGAGCAAGAAGAACAAGGAGAAGTTTAATATGAACTTCGGTAGAGCAATGAAGCCAGGAACGTTTGATGTGAAGCCGAGAGAGGATTTCGCCGCGCATACTCAAACGATGTCTCAGGTTTTACCGTTACCTCGTAAAAGTTGTGTATCTACATCAACTTCTGGTCTACTCGCTATTGGTGAAGGTGACAAGGTATCAATACTCTCTGCAGATGAGCTTTATCATCCAGACCGTCTCGCAGATAAGTGTGATGCTTTGTTGCGAGCGAAGGCGACGTTTGAAGTGTTCAACGTGTGTTTCAATCCGAGCGATCCTTCAAAGTTGGCCGTGAGTGGCTTGCGTGACGTGCACGTTTTTTCACTTTCAGAAACTGCTGAAGTCATCAATCGCATTGCGATTGAGAACATTTTTGATGAAGAGCAAGAGTTTGGTGCGTTGCTATCTGTTAAATGGGTCCCGGGTTGTGCGGGAACTTTGGCCTTGTGCTCTCGCGACTATGCAAAACTCTATGATTGCGGAGGTAAGAACGCGTTGGTTACCCCGGACGCTCCAATAACATCAATCACGCCCCCGATTGGACGAAACTTTGTGGATTGTGCTTTCTTCATTGATACCGATGGTGCGGATGAGAAGTTGATTTTCTTGGGATTACTCGACAACGGCGAATTGCATTGCTTGTCGCTCGTTGGAGACACAACCTTCATCTCACTCTACGAGAATACTTTGATTTCAACAGACTCTTTCCCAGAATTGACGCGTAGAAATGCCAAGTTCGGAGAACCAGATTCCCCAACTCTTTCTTTTTCGCCTCGGGGCAAGAATGGTGTTTCGCTTCACTATTCTCAAACACATGATGTCTTAATTGTTTCCTACGAGTCGGGAGATACTGTAGTTACAGCACTTGAGCGCGATCAAGACTATCCGGATTCGTTCAAATTAAGGGCACCAAAAGTTATTCGCGACGATGATTGCATTGAAGAGATGACGATGAGTCCATTATCTGCGACTTCAACCACGGGAACCGGATCTATGTTTGATAGCCAACCTTCATCGGCACAATATAGCCAACCATCTTCGGCGCAAAGTTATGCAACAGGTTCGAGTACAACGTTCTCCATTCACGGAAAAGGAGATGCGAACAAAGGCCTTGCGTATGTAGGCGATTGCGCTTTTCAACGCGATTTTCGCGCACGATCAATCGGGGCGGATCCAGAAGTTCCACCTCTTTCATTTCTTACTGTATCTCGTCGCGATATGTCTACAAGAGTCTTGACTTTTCAAAACGAGAGTAATTTTGAAGGCGTGGATACGCAAACTTTGCTCAATACAAATAATATTGACAGTGGTCCCGAGTCTTCTACTTTGCGTGGTTTCGCAGGTTACCAACCTGATTGGGATCAAAATTATGCCGATAATAGAAAAACGATGTTGTGCCTCTTATTGGAAGATGGTTCTTTGCGCGTGTATTTCTACGGGGCCCGCAGAAAAAGAGAAGAAGAAGATGAAGGAGAAGAAGGATACGATGACGGTGAAGAAAGAGTATATCATCCAGAGTCACATTCGTCACCTTCGGCGCACGACTCTGGTGATGTTTTGTACTTCGAAGGCTGTTCTGAAGTTACCGAAAAGTGCGCGATTTACGGAGAGTTCCATGCTGTGGGAGATAACGATGAAGATCCAGTTTCTTCGGTTAAGGAGTCCTTAATCTCGGAGGATTTGAATTCACAGATTCAAACCGCGCGTGCAAATGCTGCTGCGGCGTTGTGTTTTTCATATCCTCCGGCGGCGCGCGATCCTAAGCTTCAGAGCTTCGCGGGTATTCGAGTTCAGTTGAATTACGGAAGTTCTGCGGAGGACGCGAATTGCGTGCCCAAAAGTGTTGAAATATTCAAAGGTGGAAGAAAAGTTTCTCTGATTGATAGCGAACATGCACGAAGTAATTCTACTGCTAGAAACGCCAACAATTCAGATGCTGCTTCTGGAGTGATGGGTAACACGAGGTGGTTCGATATTCCACTGAACTCAAAAGAGTCCAAGTTATGTTCGGAGAAGAACGGGTTGTTGACTTTAGTCTTTTACCCATCTATGAATGCACCTCGCGGTGCATGCTTTAAAATTGCACGCGTCTTGGCCTATTCATCTCCGAAAACGCACATCGAACAATCGATGAAAACACGCGCCATCGCTTTGCGCGAGCGATTGTCATTGCACGTTCGATCTAGGGTTGCTCGTGCAACTCGCCATAAAGAGCTTACCAGTGGCACCGAAGCGCCATCTTCTTCATCAAGTGCGAGAAAGCTATCTGCGATTGGGTTTCCAATTGTTCTCGATGAAACCTTTTCTGCGATCACGGTCTACGCGCGACTTGAGCAAGCAGCGGCAAGCAGTGCATCCACGACGCCGGTGAAGGTTCCGAGGCGATTGTCATTTTCGAAGCTGCAGAACCAGTCCGCTGCAGTGCGCGTATTTGCTGCCGATGGCTGGTTCCCGTCATCAAAGACCAAACGCAGCGCGTTCAAGGTAATTCTAGCGAAAAGTCCGGAAGATGTTTCCACGAAGGATTTGTGCGCCGTCAGCATAGCGTTGTCCACATTTCGCATGATTCAAAAGAATTACGAGTGGCGTCGCGACGCCAATTGGGCTTTACCAGATTCTGACATAGAAAGCTTCGCGCGTGCGTGCAAGTATATTGGTCGTCCTTTCGTACGCCGCCCACTAACTATGCAAACGTGTGATGACCACTTTCAGAAACAAACTCTGGAAGCGCTAAGACTAGGTTTGTGTCTGACGCCTCGGGTTGTTAGGGATTCTCACGGCGCTTTTGATTGCGAGGAGTTTGTGCCTTCTTTGGTTCAGGCGCTGATTGCATCTTGCGAAGGATTTGCCAACAATCCCCCGTCGGCAAAACTTGCGCAAAAAGCTGCCGATATTGCCGTAGCGTGCTTGAAATCTGCGGATGAAAACTTCTCGAGATCGGTGGCGCTAGCTTTGCTCGATAGTTTCGCGCCTCGGGTACCAAACGTGGACTTTTTCTTTGATCGCGAAATATTGAACGACGGTGGCAGCAATGATTCCTTGAGGCATCCAGTTTTCCCAATTTCTTTCAAAGATGATGTGGATGCTACTACTAGTTCTTCGAATCGCAATACATCTCGCCTGCGTCGACCGACGCTTTTATCTGGTGGTCCTTCCAGTGGATTTGCAACATCAGAGAACACGCCGAGCGGCGTGGGGATTCTTTCGAACTTTCTCGCAGGGAATATGGTAAGTGGTGGTCACCGGTGCGATATATGCGACGAATCCATCGAAGGCATTCGATGGCACTGCGATGTTTGTGACGATGTCGATTTGTGCTCGGAATGCCGTGATCGTGGAGGTATTACCGGCGCCTTACTCGAACAGGGGCATCGCACAACACATCCCCTCGCGAGAATTGTGCAACGACGCAATCCTCCTCCGTCGAGTGACGGAAGTGCAGCGCTTCTCAACAAGAAGAAGACTTTTGTCACACTCACCGAGTCAAATAAAAAGCTCATCGGTGCGATTGTTGAAGATATCTGCGATCCCACGCGTGCTGTGGCAACGAAGGGGTTGAGCACGTTGTTGTCCAAGGATGGCAGTGAAATTGGTTTTTCATCTCGCGTCGGAAAGGATTCGAAGCCGCCGAAACCCAGTGTGACGGAAGTAAATATTGTTTCTCCCGCGCACGCGATGTTCTTGCGGACGCTCTTAAAGAGCGACTCGGACGCATCCGTGTTAGTCGCTAAATTGCTTTCGAAAGGTATTGTTGTGCCGTCTATTTTATCGAAGCCTGGGACGATGGGGAAGAATAAGAACGTCTCGGATCGAGACTGTCGCATACTTGCGCTGTCGGCTTCTGCGGCCATGGCTTCGAGCGGGAAAGATGCGGCACTGGCGAATCCGGATGGGAAGGATGGCGCGCGTGATGTCTTAGAATGGACGAAGCGTGTTGTGGAATCTCTTTTGGGAAAAATTGCCGAGCTTGGGCGAAGTGATTCGCTCGATAAATGCAACGATAATATCAACACCAAAATAAATATCTCTGTAGACTCTCAAAACATAGACTACCTGAGAGAGGCTAAGAAAAAGAGTAAAATGCGCTCAGAACAACGAGACAAGTTGATTGCGGCGATAAAATGTGCCTTATTGCAAGCCAAGTACGCGAGAGACGCAGTAAACAAGAGCGAATCTGAATCCGCGAGCTTTGATATGGATGCAGATCGCACGGCAGGTGCGGAGATATCAGACATTTCAAACTCGACAGCAGACATCCAAAGCTGGACGAAGCTTATCGTCCAAAGTTATGCTACGTCTGAAAGCTTACGTCTCGATATCGTCGATTCCGATGCTCACAGCGTTGCTCGTTTTACGGAATTTGAATTTGTCGTGGACAGTCTCGCGAGGTCTGTTGACGTGCAGAACGAAAAATTTCAAGCGATTAAAGATGCTGGAATTATCGTTTCTGCGTGCGAACGTCTCTCGTTTTCGCTCAAGAATCGCGTCAACAACGACGGGACGATTGAGAGCGAAAACAGCACGACTCGTTTGGTTTCCGTTCCTCTGAAAAGGTTGTTTGAGGTGCTTTCTCAAACCCCAGAAGCGTTTGCATTCTCTCTCGCGTCGATGCCTTCCGTCATTGTCGCCGCGGTAAAAGCTGCGGCAAGAGCAATGCCGCGCTTTCCACTCTCTGCGGTGGATCAACGCGAACACGCGTGTTTGCTCTTCGAGTTTGCTGCCGAATACTGTGCTGAATCAACGAAGAAAGAGCTCTCTGGTGTGGTCGATTGCGTTATTCAAACCACATTGTTGGGTTCGTCGAAGAAATCTGCCAGAGATGCGGCGATGACGTGTTTGCGAGCAATCTGGAAGAATCTGGAAGATGTTTCCATAGAAAACGAACGACAAAACATTTATTTGGTAGGGATGGCGAGATCTTTGACAAAGGCATTATCGAATGTTGCCTGTGGCGCACGAATTGAGCGCGTGTCTCAAATCGTCGCGTTTGCTCTCGAAAAGGACTTCTCAATCTTTGCCAACGAACCCGACGTGATGGCTAATATTGAGCTCTTTTGTGGGAATGCTCGCAAGGCGAGCGAAAAGTTGAGGACACATCCGAGGAGAGAAATGTACGCAAAATTGGAAGCGCTCGAAGCCCAGTCGCAATCTTTGGTTGCAAAGAACGCCACCACCGCTGCAGCCGACGATGCTAACTTGCTGCCGCAGCCGATTGGGACCTCAGCGCACGAAAATTTCGTGAATTTCTTACTCGAAACCGATGAAGATTTTGCGAAACACGCAAAGTGGCTCGAGATTGACCCAAATCCGGACGATATTTCGCTCGCGTACGCGTCCACGCCCTATCGGAAGACTCCGTTGCATCTGATGAAAGGAACGCGGGCTTTTACCGCGAACGCCTCTTTGACGATATTTAGCGAAGTATACAGATTGAAAGAAGCTATCATCAGCTTGACGCCGTTGCAAACGAGAAAATCGTCAAGATGGCCGAAATCTGTCTCCATCTGGGTTGTTCCGTCCATTGTGTCTGCCTCATCTTCGATTTTGAACTCGAGTGGAAGCGCCTTTCTATCGAGCAGGCAACTACCTCGCGCGTCTGGATCGAATGGCGCCGATAATAACATTGTTTCTTCTCTGAAATCAGCGATCTCATGGGAGCAACCGAGTGAACCGTGGCGATTCGTTGGAAATATTTCGTTCAAGAACAGACAAACTGAAGGTATGCTTACGTTGAGCATCCCCGAGGACGTTTCTGCGATTGCCATTCGTATCGATTCGTTCCACGTTGATATGCATGAGAAAGCTTCGGAAATGCTTCCGTGCCCGCGTTGTAGCCGACACGTACAAGATGCTGCGCACGGTATTTGCCGTTATTGCAGAGAGAATGCGTACCAATGCCGACAGTGCCGAAATATAAATTACGAGAATCTGACGGATGCGTTTTGGTGCAACGAGTGTGGTTGCGCGAGGCAAGATAAACTCGACGCGTACATTACTTATTCAGAAGTCATCGGTGACGGATCTTCTGGTATATACACAGAAGATGAAGCCACGAGTGCGATGAAAGCGCTTGAAATTTTAACCGTAAAAGAACGTGATACTCAAAATATATTGAGGCAATGCGAGAGCACTTGCAGATCCTTGCTTTCACGCGCAGCTGTAGTTGATGAAAGCGAGATTTTGAACGCAGAGGTGAACAAGACGGCTTCGGCACCTTCGATGCCATCAAGAACGAGAAAAACAATTGGCGGTGGCAGCAGTAATGCTGTTCCGGCATCTTCAACGTTAGTGTCGGGCTACGTTCCAATTGGACGAAACAATGCCACTGCTTCGGAGGATGCACTTGCGAAAAATGGCGACTTTGAGGCCCTGGCGTTGAGGTCGTACAAAGAAGTTGCAAAGAACGCCCGCATTACGTTGTCAAAATGTCAAGCCAAACGCATTTCTTTGCATCGTGCACTCGAAAGTTATGCACGTAGAGGTGAAGGAGGTTTTATCGAATCAGACTCGTCGTTGCATACGATGTACAACTACTACGGCGAGGAAACCAATCATTTCGGTTCGCTTCGTTCGTACATGTTTGCAATCGTCCCAGCTATGGTTTCTCTTGCTCGTGAAAAAGTCTTCTTTTACGCATTTGATTCAAATCATGTAAAGGATGCTCTTTTTGCGACCTCCTCTATCTTGCCACAAATGGCACCGAAGTTTGCGCGCGTATTAGTTGCACTTGCCGTTGCGGACGCGAATGTGGATACGCGATCATGGTTGATTAAGCAATCTTCCGAGCGAGCGAAAACTTCTCCGCTTCGCCCCGAAGGTGGTGGAATACATTTCACATCTTCTACTTTCGAAACCGATGTCGATGTCTTGTCGAGGCTTGCACGAATGGAATTGGTGAAACGTAACGATGCCAGCGGTGATGCCACAGTTGCCATTTTGCAACTGTCAGAAACGCTCAATCCTACGAGAAATCCAAATCATCGTTTCGTGGACGTCGCAGTACGTGCAGCCCTGAAGCTCTTCGAGCAAGATGCAATCGCGAGACCAGGTGGACGACGACGCATGGACAACGAAAACATCGATGCTATCAGCGGTTGCGTTGAATGCTTCGTCAACTCTCGCGTTTTGGAGGAGGAGACTGTGCGACTGGCCTCGAGCGCATTGATTGCAATTTCGAAAGGAACAGAAGAAGAGCGTCTGGCGGTGTTGAAATCCCTCCTCGAGTTGTTAAAGAATACGGATGTGGTTTCGAACGATGATGCCGCAGAATCCGTCTACGCGGCGCTCGAAGCGAGCATGTGTACCGATTGGGAAGTTAAAACAGACTCATTCGTTTTCACGTTTGCTGATCCGTCTCAAGTGAAGCTCTCGGTAAGAACGTTGACGGAGATGCTCCTCGAAGTTGCAAAGTACACGTGGCATGAAAGTGAAAGCCTTCTCGAGCAGCATGGACTTGTCGACCCATCCTTCGGTCTTGCTCTGAAACGATGCGCTAAGTTCGTCTCAGACAAAATAGTCTCCGAAGAAGACAACTTGCGATGCGAAAGTTTGAAAGTGAGCGAGGAGGATATCCAAGCGATTACATACGCAGCGACAATCGCGAGAGCGCTTGCTGCGCACAGGGCACCGCACGCAATTTCTGCAAATATTACTTTGGCAAAGCTCTTGGACGCATGTTACGGGGCGAGCGATGTGAACTATCCAAACACTTCGAGAACGTCCGTTGCTGGCGCTTGCTTTGAACTTTTGCGCTCAACGGCGAACGCGAATTCTCGCAGCGCTCGATTCTCTTCAATATCTCACAATATATCGGATACTGTCCAAATTGTTTTACCCATGGGTTCAGTTCTGGATGAACTCAAACGGTGCGCGCTTCCGAAACCGAAGCCAAAACGCACGTGTTTGGTTCGCCTGGTGAAATCGTCAACGCAAGAAGAGTTTATCCGAGGGCACATGTCACCTTCACCGTACGATGTCGCGGAACAAGTTCCAGTTGGTGATAATGAAGGTGATAATAACGCTGCATCATCTGACATCGCTAACGCGGGGGCGGGTGTAGACGCGGACGACGATGCCACATTTGGCGACGAAGCGCAGCTGGAATCTACGCCGACTTTTAGAGATGTGAAGAATTTCATCTGCGCTCAACTCGACTTGGTCGGTTTGATCGAAGATGATTTTGGCATGGAATTGCTCTCATGCGGAAACAAGATCATTTCGCTTGATTTAAAAGTCGTCGATGTGTACGAAAAGGTTTGGGTTCCAATGCAACAAAATCAGCAGAATGATGGCAGCCCTCCCTCGCGACTTATCGGTACGAACAGAATTCCGCCAATGTCAATCACTTATCGCTTAAGCGGTCTCGACGGTGAAGCCACCGAAGATCGCATTGATTCGGTCGCAGCGACAGTAGATAAAGACGATCCAGAAGTTCGCTATGAATCGACTTCTTGTTTGCGCTTTAAAGGCGGTCTATCAGCACTTGTCGCTCTCGTGCCTACGATCTCTCGCGCGGCGAGAATGAAACCAACAGCATTTGAAACCACTAGTAATAGTAATAACAACGCATCGCTCTTCCTCAAGGAATTGTGCGTTTCCAGAGAAGACGTCGCGTTTGTACGAAAGTTGAACGATAACGCAGACGTCCTTGCACTTTTGCAAGCAGCTTGCGAGTTGAAGGAAAATAGAATCGCGATGTTGGACGACAATGCTCTTCCGCACTTGCTTCGTGAGGCGGCAAGAGCATTTGAGGCTCGAGAGGATACTTTGGCAAACGATATTTTAAAAGTTGTCGATCGCTTGTTAGCCGAAGAACAATCCAAAGCTACGTCAGAGCAATCTTCGATTCTGATATCTAACGATTCTTCTTCGCAACAAACTATGCTAATGCATGGAGGTAGCGTGGATGATTCCGCTTCCTTAGACTTGTCTGTGACGGTGGACACTTCATTGGCGGCTCGACCAGTCACTCCACCACCAAGAACTTCTACACCGTCTATCATTAATTTAGCTTCTTCCGCCGCTCTCGGTGGTTCTGGAATAGATTTGTACTTCTCCGACGCCGAGTCTATGCACGAAGAAGACAAGAGTCTCTTCGACGCGGCATCTGTGTCTCGATCCTTCCTAGACAAGTTGAAAAGATGCATTGAGGACGGGGAACCGAAACGTTGTGACGTCTTGGCAAGAGTATTGCCGCGACTCGCGTGTGCCGATGTCACAGCAACGACGCATTTGGTTAAGTTTAGCGTCGACGCGTTGAACACATTAAAATTTGATGGACAACAACGAGGTAATGATGTAGAAGTAGTCTTTGGCGCGCAAAACGATCCGACGTGCGATTTGCTAGCGTTAGAATCGGTGGTAAAAATTGTCCGCTGCGCACCACACGACGACTTCGGTCGATCATTTCGCGAATACTTAGCGGTTCCAGCGATACCAATCATACGCTCTTACATCGTTGACATCGTCGTGAACGATTTAAAGCGCACTTCGGAGGCGTTTGAAAAAGCGATGGTGAACTACAAGGCGTTACCGTTGGCGTTGAAAATTTTAGAAGCCATGTCCAGAGAATGCGAAAAAGTAGCCACTTCTGCTGCGCACGCGCTCAACTTGCTCGTTACTTTACACACATTAGAAAACGTAGTCGTGCCGAGAGGATTGGGCACTTTGGCTGAGAATGCGTTGGAGACGATTGAAAACGCGTCAAATACCGCGCAAATTGAGATTGAAAAGATGCGGGAAAAGACAAAGGAAGAGAAGAGAGAGCTCGCGAAGAGGAAACGAGAGCAAATGTTGAGAGAGATGAAAATGAAGACGCAACAGTCGGACAGAGGGGTTCCAGCTGGGGACGAAGAGAGTACGGTGCTTAAAGCGGAAGTTTCGGACGCTTTGAAGAGTCAGATGGAGGAAGACGCCGCGTTTGACGACGACGCAGGTGCGTTGCGCTGCCGAGTGTGCTTTGAATCTATCAACGAGAATCCAGAGGAAACTTTGGGTTTGTACTGCTTCTGTACGCCGATTAGCATACCTCCAACTTCGGTGAAGTTTACTCGGGAGGAAGATGCCACAAACGCCGCAAATTTTGTCATAGAGGAGGACGATGATGACGACGACGACGACGAAGGCATGGCAAACGACGCTGACGGGGATATCATTGAAATCATTGACATGCGAGGCAATCAAGCAGGTACCAGCGGTTCTTCTTTAGCTTCTGCCTTGTTCGGAGGACGTGGTTTTCGCGGTCGAAATCGTGCTGCCGCAAGTGTAGACCCCAAAGTTGATGCCACGAGAGGGTGCTCCACCGTCTCGCACTTCAACGCCATTCACATCTCGTGTCATTTGGAAGCCAAAAGAGCAGACATCAATCGTCGTCCACCAAAACGAGAATGGGAAGGTGCTACCTTGCGAAACGCGGAGACGCTGTGCAACAGTGTCCTTCCAGTATGGACGTCGTCTGATTTACGTTCCTCGAATGTTGAACGCACGTCGACGAGCGAAGAAGAGTATGAGGAGCGACGACGACGATACGGTCTGGCGGTGGATGCGTGGTGGGACAACGTGGGCCGAGCGATGCCAATGAATCGCCAATCCTTCGCCATGCGTCACGATCGTTTTCGCGTATCAACTTTCGATTGCGTCATCTTGCTGGGTAGATTTGCCACGAATAGTTCATTCTCTGTCGAGTCTCGAGGCGGCGGCAGAGAATCAAACGCTTCCTTGTTGCCGCAACTGCTGCGGTTGATGCAATTCCACGGCGAATACGTTTTCGATGCCTCTGCAAACCCGAGCACGATGACGGACCCGTCCGCTTCGCCTTTACGACGCCAATCGTCGTCTCCTGTACCGTTATCGGTCGGTAAGAAACGAGATATTGCGCAAAGAGAAGAGTGGCTCCGCTTGGCGAATGCATTGGTGGACGAAGATTACGGAGGCGACGAACTGGCGTTCTTTGACGCCTGTTTCGATATTGAAGCGTTCGAGAGCGACATGTACGCGATTCTTCTGTTTGCCGCGATGACGTTCACGAAAGAAAAGTGGGAGAATTCGATTAAAATATTCATTCGTCGAGCGACGGCGTTCGCCTTAAGGTGTGGCATTGACGGGTTACGAGGTGCATTTACCTCCTCGGCTTACGCGCAACAGGTACGAAGTACGAGCACGATGTCCTCGAATTCGGGAGGAGTCATGTCACCTCCAGAAACCGATACCGACGAACCTATTAGTATTAATACGTCTTCGCAACCGATCGTCCTGGCGGCAAAACCAACTTTAAAATATCTCGCCATGTGCGACGAAATCAACGCGTGGTTGAGAAAGGATTCTCCCGAGGTATTTTACACCCCTGGCTTATCTGTCTCCTTACAGCACCTCTCGAGAGCGTTACTAGACGAGGCGGACCCCTCCATTCGCGACCACATTCGCCGGTCGGAAGCATTAGCTCTAGATCAACAATCTCGCGATCAGTTTGGGAACATGGAATCGTGCTCGCACTTGTCCAAGAGAACGTTGGAAGTGGTGACGGTAATGGATGCGGAGGAGGATGTTACAAACTTGTCCAAAATCGGAGGAAGAAATGTAACGGTAAACGACATCATCGAGAAAGGCATGGCGTGATCTTCATTGCAAATTAATAAGCAGCGACCTCTTACCAACCGGTCATATATATAAATAAAACTCTCTCTCTCTCTCTCTTTCTTCTTAGTTTCGCTTTTTCGATCCGCCTCTCTTCGGCGGCCTCGGTTTCGATCCACTCTTTTTGCCATCCGTTTCCATCACATACACAGCCAAACTTGCCAAGATCAACGCGAACTGCAACCCGAGCTTATCCACGGAATCCTTCAAAAACGTCATATGAAAGTGAATGCCAAACGCCATCGTCGCGGTTAAAACAAAAGCGCCTTTCTTCGCCTTCCCGGGCATCCACAACATCAAGTACCCGATAATCTCCACCGCGGCGATAATTTTCGCAAACTCAAACCCGTTCGATTTGTTACATCTTACTCGATACGGAATCTTAAACGTGGACAATAAGTTGTTCGCCCACGGCGTCCACGCGTGTTCGCACCACGCGTAACATTCCGCCGTGTTGGCAGTTGGTGTGCAATCGCCAGATTTTCCAATCGCCACGGGGCATAAAGGGCCGTCGCACCCGAGGATGGGAAGGCCGAGTTTACACGAAGCCGCGCGTAAGTATAAAGCGAGCGGGATGATTTTGAGGACCGTAAGAATCGTGGATTTTGATGATTGCGCCTGTGTGATGTTTAATAGGGGGGATATTCCTCTTAGGTCAGTAGGGGAACAAAAACGGCGAGAGAGAATCCCCCAAAACTGCTCCATACTCTTTCTTAGAATAACTTTTAGAAGAATAAAGAAGAAAAAGAAGAACTAAAAGCAAAAGCGAAAAAGAGGACAAAAAGGAAAGGAGAGCGCGACGAGCGAAGACGCGATGATGATGATCGCACCATTTTCTTTCCGATAGTAATTGTGTGTTAAATGTGTGATAAAAAAAGAGGGATTTGACGGCAAAAAAAGCAGACAAAATGAAAAATGAGAGCTCAAAGAGTAAAGAACGTAAACATGTAAAACATGTAAGCATATACCACCAGATACCGCATTATTAATACATACACAGTATAATTATTATTACATCTCCACGTGGCTGACTCGTAAACCCAACTCGCGGTCGTTTTCCGGTTGCGCTCGCGCGAACCTCGAGGAATATTCCAACGCGTGATAGTCTCGAGAAAACGCGACGAAGGCTTTGCAGCCGTGCTGTAAAAGCCACGGTTGCGAGACGCGAAGGCCGAGCGTTTTTCTTTGCTGTTGTTGGCGATGCAAAACGCTACTACTTCGGGTGATGTCGTTGCTTTCGTCGGTGTTGGTGTTACCGACGCTGGTGGTGGCACCATCGCGGACGGTGACGACTTTGCGCCAGGTGCGACCGTGGTCGTGGGAGGTGGCGAGGGTCAGTCGCAACGCGCCTAAGTTGGTGGCCGCGTCGGAGAAACTCGCGCTATTGCTACTACTACTGCTACGGCTACTCTTACTATTCTCACTACTTCTGCTACCACTGCTACTACCGATGCTCTCGTCGTCGTCGTTGTCGTTTTCCTCATCACTAACACCGTCTTCTCCTTCGAGAGTATCGAAGTTTGATCGGTCGTTGTACGCCAACACCAACGGGCCTTTGGGTTGTAATCGAAAAAGTCTCGCTGCGGCATCGAACGTTCGCATCTCGGAGGACATCTCGCGTGGTATCGTCCACGTTTTTCCTACATCCGTGGAAATGGCAGTATACAATCGCATGCTTTTTGCCGTTCTTCGAACGACGAGTCCGTCGTCCTCGCCTCCAACCACCACTTTCGGTCGAAACACGGCGTACAAACCACCCTCCCCGATTTCCGCCACCGTCATATCCGCCAATAAAATGCCATTCTTTCGATCGAAACCCAAGGATTCGTGTAATCTCGACGTGTCCCACGTCTTTCCCAAATCCGAACTCACGATTACCCCGCACTTTCTCACCGCCTCGGCGCCGCACCTGGGATTAAACCCGCCTTCGCCGGTGCCGCCTTCGCGGTGTACCCCCCTCCCGTATTGCGCCAAAACAGTTCCGACATTCACTTGTTTCATTCCATTTACGCACACCGGCACGATCCAATCCCTATTCCCAGTCTCTGAGTTCGCCTCGTCCATCTCCACTGCCGGTCCGTTCAACGTGATTGGCGCGCCGTTGAAATCTGCACTCTTTAACACTCGTCGAGGTGTCATCCATTCCTTTAAGCTCGCATCAGTACTCGCCACGACGTAGATATCACCACCTCTCACCCACGGTTTGATTGGTTTACTCCCAAAACCTAACAACGGCACGCTCTTTTCTTGACGACACTCCCCTCTCCTCTGCGAATCTGACACCGCGTAAAACACAAACGCCCTCCCCTTTCCGTCTCTCTCCGCGAATACGATCGGATCCCACATCGGCATCCCACTCCCTCTTTTCCAATCGTTATTATGAAACTTCCCAACCTCCTCGAACGTAGTTGAAACCTTCCACCCTTTCCCTTCCCCGGCTCTGCTCGTCGTCACTCTCAGATGTTGCCCTTCCTCGCCGACGACGTCTTCGCTCGCCCGAAACACCGCCAGAACCGTTTCGTTCGTCAATCGCGCCAAACTCGGAGATCCTACGTTTCTAATCCTCTCTTGATCTGACAACTTCCTCTGCCAACACGATGAAACACTTCCTCCGCCGCCGCCTTTCGCGTGACATAAACTCTTTCTCTTCAGTTCGTTCGCGGTTAAGATCCCTCGTTCGCTCATCCAGTAGCTTTTCCTTGTGGTCATTTTCGGACTGTTTGGCAAGGGCGACCAAGAGGCGCACACTTCCCTCGCTTCGCCCGGGTATAACAGTTGTCTTTTTTGCTGCTTTTTCTCCTCCTCGGAGTTCTTTTCCTCCTCCTCGTTGTTATTCTCCTTAAAGTTGTCGTTCAAATGCTGTCTTGATTCGCTCAAACTCGTCGTCGTCTTAAGGTTTACCGTTACGCGCTTTTGTTCCCGATTGTGACGATGATGATGAGAATAATACCAAGACCAACAGAACACCGACGAGAGGAGCAACAAGAAGCGAAAAAGCACTCCGCCCGACAGAAGCTTCTTTTTCCTTTTGTTTTTATGACGACGATGGTGCGAGAACATCACGTGTTATGTGTGTTTACTCTTTGACGGCACAATCTCGCCGCACAACAACCGACGGGGAAAAGATGTGACGCCGAAAGAGATACGATTAAGAAGAAGCTCACTGAAGACAAAAGAAGAAAAACGTGGCCTGAGCGTGCTCGAAATGAGTGAGACGGACTCTGAGACAAACCACGAGGAGGAGAAAGACTCCGAAGGACGAACGAGGCAGTTCCCACACCGCGCGGGGAACTTTGCCACTTCCGTTCGGATTCGATGTCAAACGACGACGAAAGAGAAACGCGCGCTTTCGCAGATCGCGAGGGAGGTGCAGCGACACTTGTTATTGGACGATAAAGACAACAACAATGAGGGTATTAAAGTGCGCGAAATGAGCGGAGAGGACCACTTGCACGTCTCTTTGTCCAAAGTGTTTCCGGTGCGAAAAGAACAGAGGGAGCCGTACCGGTCGCAGTTAAAGGCGAGTTTCAACGCTTTTCGAATATCTCGAGGAATATTAGATTCTTCTTTGTCTTCTTCCTCTTGCAATTCGTTATTAGAGTTGACAGAGTTGCGAGTGTTCGTGAACGACGAAAGGACGACGACGTTTGTGGCGGTGTGCGAGAAAGACCCCGGGGACGACGCGACGCTGAAACACTCGGGATCCGAACGCGTGAGGGAGATGATTCTCGCGGTGAACGCGGTGAACGAGCGGTTCGGGTTTCCGAAGTACGAATACGAACCGTGCGTGATACCGCACGTGTCGTTTTGTTACGCCGACGGCGATTGGGAGGAAGAGATGAAGAGGGCGGTGGAGGCGGTGGTAAAGAAAAGAAAAGAAGAGGCGAAGGAGGATGCGTCGGTTGAAATCACGTGTAAGACGGATGCGGTTGATTTGTGCATTTCCGGATGGGAGCCAAAGAAAGTCTTTAGTTCTGAGAGTTTACCGCCGCCGCCGATATGAAGAGTTACGCGCGCCGAGCGACGATAGAAAACGTAGTTTTATTAAAAGAGGCGTAAGCGTATCTAATAATAGCGCTTTAACATGAATAATAATAACATCAATTAGTAATCGAAAAATTCGTCACCCATCGAGTCGTCCCACGTCGGCGATCTGTTGAATTGCAACGTCACGCACGTATCTACGCGTGGTCGACTCGGTAATCCTCTTCTCGCCATTGGCTTCTCCGCGAACCACCTCCTTGTATATCCAGCTTGTCCCCAAGAGGTGATCATGTATGCAATTGCATCGAGTCTTCCGATATATTCTCTTTCCGTCGTGGGATACGATTTCTGGGCGAGATGTCCGACGTACAAATTGAGAGAAACCCATTTACTCATGCCGCCTCCCATTTTAACATGTTTGACTGCCATGTCGTGAAACCTATCGTACTTGCCGTAACACAACAACGCCAATTCTCTTCCCGTCAACGGTAATTCGTCCACGATTGCGTATCCGTACTCGTCCACTTCCGCTTCTTCGATGGCGATGGTATCTTCGAACTCGTCCAACGCGCATTCTTTATCATCATCCGGATCGTCATCCACCGACGACAGTATCACCTCCTTCAAAGCATCGTCCCAATTCGAAGGCGTGTTCTGTACGCTCGTCTCGGTGATATTTCTCGCCAATTCCAACGTGAATCGGTCTTCGCTAAAATTTTCCTTCACGTCTCCCTCAACTGCATCTGAGGCATTTAATCTATCCACTTCGGTTTCAATCGTTTGCGTATCCGGACATCGACCGGCTATTTTCGCCCCATTCGTTCGAGGGTTAAACGTTAACTCGACTTGGTTTTTAATCTCCTCCCAGATCTTTAAAGCTGCTCCCGAAGTCGAAGGTGTTGGTCCCGCCTTTGTGCATACATTTCTTCGTCGTCTTCGTCCAAAACGAAACGTCGTTTTTGGCGACGATGATGTCACGACGACGACGGTCGAAGGAGAGCAGGCGAGAGGGTTCATAGAAGAGGACGATGCTGATAATGGTGCGTCTGATGAGAAGATCAAGTTTTTATTGTGTAGTCTTCACTCGAACGGCGACGAAGCGCGCAAAAGGCGGGTGGTTTTGTGGAGATGAAATGACGTCAACCAGAAGGACAGAGGGACAGCTTTGGCGGTTGGATGTTGCGAGATGTGACTTTTGTAATCAAAACCATTCAGTCAAGGGACACGTTTTTGTTCTTAATAATAAATACTCGTGTATATACTCTCTTTATTCTCTCTTTCTCTCTCGTTTTTATTACACGCGGACGACGATATCGTCCTCCTCCTCTCCGTCTGCCTAGTAGCCGCGACTCCTACTCCTCGATGTAAATGTTGTTGTTGTTATTATTATTATTAGTAGTAGTACTGTTCGTTCTCTTCCCTTCTCTCCACTCTTTCATTTCGGACTCGTACCTGGCTTTATCCTTCTCGTGTTTCGCTTCGAACGGTTTTCGGTCCTCTTCGGAGAGCTTTTGCCACTTACGGCCCAAGAGTTTCATGGTTTCCACCGGGTGCGTGCCCTTCGGCGCGATGGACGGGCGAGAGACTTCGCAAAAGTAAACGTACGCGGACCTGGCGTTTTTCGGCTGGCCCGCTTCTTTCTTCGGTCGTTTTCTTTTCCGCTCGTCGTCGATTTCAAAGTCGTCGGCTTGGAACGCGTACCCGTCTCTATCGTATCCCTCCGACGGTTGGTACGATTTCATCTGCTCGTCGTGACGGAGTTTGTCTTTTTCCGCGATTTTCTCGTACGGTTTTCTATTCTTTTCCGATAACGCTTTCCATCGGACGCCGAGTTCGGCCATGATGTCCGGCGGTCTCATATCTGGCGATTGTTGGACGATTTTCATTCTTTCCTTCTCGGCGAAGTAGAGATACGCCGTTTTCACCTGTTTCGGCGCGTTTGGATCTTTTCGTCGTTTCTTTTTCGCTTCTACCGCGCCGGAGACCACGTTTTCGCTGTGACTAGTTCCATCAGGCGGAGCGTACCCGAACACGGAAAAACCACCGTCGATGGCTAATATCTGTCCAGTCACGTACGAACTCGCTTGCGAAGCTAAAAACACCGTCGCCGTGGCCACCTCTCTCGGCTCGCCGACTCTCCCCATCGGCGTTCGTCTCACCACGCTCTTCTTATACTCTTCGTTCTTCAAAACCTGTTTCGCCAAATCGGTGTTTATGTACCACGGAGCGATCGCGTTCACCCGAATCTCTTCTCTTCCCCACTCGCAGGCTAAACTTTTCGTCAACTGGTTCAACGCCGCTTTCGACATCGCGTATATCGCGCCCGTTTGAATACTCGTCAATCCGGCGACGGAAGAGTTGAAAATCACCGACGTGCCTTTCCCGATGATACCTTTCTTATACGCTTGGCGTACGATATCAAAACTCGCTTCCAAATTCGTCCCCATTAAAGAGTGGTAGTCCTCGCGCGTAAAATCTGAAGTTTTCTTCCGAATGTTAAACCCGACGTTCGAGACGAACACGTCCACTTTACCGAATTTTTCCTTGATTTCCGTTAAAAACGAGTCTCGTTCTCGTTCTTTGCTCACGTCTTTTATCGAGTGATGATATTTGCAGACGTTTTCGTATGGCCATATGTGATCTTTGGGTACTCCCGACCGCGAGCACGTGATTACATTTTTAGCGTTGCACGCGCCGAACGCGTCGCAGATCGCTTTGCCGAGGCCTTTCGTCCCGCCTGTGACGACGCAGGTTTTGTTTTGTAAACCGAACGTTTGGGTGACGAAGGAATTGGAATTGGAATTGTTCATTTTTATGTTCACTTTCAGACGATGATTTGTAGTAGTAAAATGAGAGCAGAGTAGTAACTGTTGTTCTCGTTTGTACACACACGAAACGACGGTATCGGGTAAAGCAAAAATGCGATCGCTTAAGGTGGTGATGGTGTGTGTTTCTTCTGACGAATTGGAAATGGAATTTTGAATTGGTGACTTTACCCTAATGGCTTATTATATGGAAAAAAATGTCGACGAAGACGCGCGGGAGAGCTCTTCTTTGAAAACCACTTTCTCCCTCTTTTTACGCGCAATGATGATGTTAAAATGATGGTGATGACACGTGATACGTATTACCTATTGCTATATATTTTACATACGTATTATACAAAAGTACCGTCATGGTAGTGTGTGCGCTATCCGCTGCTAGATGTGTAATCTTTTTCTCTCTCTAAAGCGAAGCCGAAGAAGTGCTTTTAATCACCACTCTCATGACGTGTTCCAATTTCCAGACGTTTCGGAGGTGCTTTTCGAGTAAATCGGCTTGGAACGCGTCCCTGGCGACGAATTGCGTGCTTCCGTCGCCTTGCGATCCGACGCCTTTACCGCCGTAACTGTAAATTTTTACCTTTGGGTCGGCTAATATGGCGTGGAGTTTCGGCGCAGTCAGTTCGGATTCGCACAGCGGAACTAAGTGCGCGTCGAACGCGCGTTGGTATTCCGTGAAGGTTTGACCGAGGAGTTTGGCGTTGTTACTTGCGAGCGCGCGTTTGGCGGTTTGGACGTACTCGTAAGAGAGTTCGCCGAGGAACTTTTGCGCGTCCGCGTGCGAAGCGTTTTCAACCTTGGGAGGCACGTTTTCAAAGGCGGATTGCAAGTCCTTCAAGATTTTTACCGTGTCTTTTTGGCCGTCTAAATCGCACACGACGATGTGAAAGCATTCTTTGTTGCTCGTACTCTCGCCCCCGGTCCTTTCGCTCCCAACCGGCGTCTCTTCGCACTTCATCTCGTCGCCGTCGAAGGTCATCGTAACGCACACTCCACTCCCAAACGCACACGCTTGGTCCATTCGACCACACCGAGACGGCGTCGCAATTTCCCCCAAATATGCCAACTCCATTTGCTCCAACACACTCATCTCCTTCTCCATCGCGTAACACTTCGAAAACGCTCTCGCCACGAGCACGCATATCGCCGCCGACGAAGACAACCCTTTCTTCACCGGTAACGAACATTTCGTCACCTCTACGCATATCCCACCTAAATTTCCGTATTTCTCATACACCTCTTGAATTGTTCCCGCGATGTAGGACCAGAATTTTCCTTCGTTCGCGATTCGCGATAAATCCGTTCCGTTCGCTATATCCCACACGACTTCGTTCGTCTCGCCTGAATCCGTCTTTGTTCGAATCGCAATTTTGTTCCTCAATTTAAACGCGGTGGCAGATATGCCTTCGCTCGTGCCGACGACGAGACAGGCGCCAACTGGTAAGGACGGATGCGTTCGGCGGAATCCGCCCGCCTGTCGTGTTTGAGAGATGAAATCATCAGATGAGATTTGAAGAAAAGAAAGAGAAAACGTGTGTGTTAGCTGTGTTGTTGGTGCGCCTGCATTTCCCCTAATAAACTAGTATTAAGAACGCACCCAATCGGAATGTTCACCGAGCAAACATAATCTCCCGGGGACGAAAACGATATGCTTTTCCTCCTCTGAATCAGCGATGGCCTCGTCGAAAGGAGAATTTGGAGGAGGGGGCATTGCGTTTGTGTGTGCTTCAGAAATGTGTTAATGCGGTGTTTTTTGTGTTGCAACTTGTGTTTGATTGAAAAAAAGCGCTCGATCGATGTTGCGACGCGCACTCTCTTTCCACTCTCTTTTCACTCTCTCTCTCTCCCTCTCTTCGAGTTCTTTTTAAACTCCTTTTGTTCCCGGTGGTATTTATTGGTAGGGAAACAAATCAAACTGCGGGAAGATTTTGTTCCCGGTGACGAGTTCTTTCGCGACGAAGAACGCCGTGGCGACCATCGCGAGTCTTCCGTGCGAGAGCTCTTTCAATTTGTAATCGAGATACAGCTCATCGCTCGTGTCGGGACAGAGACCGAGCGGGTCAAAACCAATCTCACCGGGAACGTAATCGTCTCGCAAAGTGAATAAGTCGGACGTGAACGGATCTGCCCATCCTTTTTGCACTCTCGTCGCTTCTCCGATGAAGATGACGACGCCGAGCGCGTACCAGAACGGCGGCGGAACCTGTTGAAAATGATTAACCGCCGGACCGGTGATGGATGCGTCGAACAAAAACGAGGAACCTTCGACGTATTCCCCGACCAAAATACCAACCGCCGCCAGCATGCACACGCGTCCGTGCGTCAGTTCAGCTTCCCGATACCGTTTGAGATCATCGAACGTTTTTCTTTTCGATAATCCCAACGGGTCGAACCCGTTCTTAAACGGTGCAATGGCGCCGTAAATGCCAATGTCCCCATCCGTCGTCGTGGGTAATTGCCGCTCAACCATTGTGGAGGGCGGCATCTGTTCCCCAATCTTCGCTTTTGCCGGGGTAACGAAAGCGCTCCTCTTTTTTTTAGAGATACAAAACTGTCTCGTAAACGTCTTGGAGGAGGAAAGTGTCCCTTTAAAGGCGTTCGTTGTATTCACCAAGCGTCGTGGCGCTCCTGAGATTGAAAATGCTGAGGACATGATGATGATTACCTTTGATCGATCGATGTATTGATTGATTGCTTGATTATGCGTTGTTGTGTGTTCTGCGCGCGGGCAAAAAGTGTGACGTCGATATCTCGATATTTTTTTCCCTATTGGAAAAAGACATGCGACACATGCGAAACGTGTGGCTGAGAAAGGCGCGAGATGATATGCTACTAAAACGTCACCACATCATCGCATCATTTCAACAACAACTTCGACAACGCCCCTCTCTCGTCTTCGACGTCTTTTCTCTTCGCCACCCATATGTTCGTCGAGTGTTCGCCGTGCGGATTCGATATTCGATCTCGATCCATTCTTTGTTCGAAGAGGATGAAATCTGAACACACGCACATCACGTCTTCTTTGCGTATAACTCTCGTTTCCTGCGTTTCCACAAAAATAATACTACTACTACTACTATCCTCCTCTATCTCGTCTAAATCGTCCCGCACTTCTTTTTCTAAAACGACGCACTCTATCCGCCCGTCTTTAGCCCTCGTTTCGACCGTCGCGAATCGATAGTTTCCCCGAACACCATCATCATCATCTCGAACGCATATCACGTCCCACTGTTGCACACCAACCACCGATTTGTTTGGTGGCGCAATGTTCTCGCTCCTCCTCGTCTTCTTCATTCCAAAAACGCTGCTTTTCCGCCGTTTCGTCCAATAATACTCATCATCATCGTTACTCCT
>Ga0115000_10000823_pt1 | contig 28440 bp, 29 predicted proteins | sample ArcticOcean_MG_C_6_FD_89690 | JGI IMG/M metagenome (GOLD analysis project Ga0115000, IMG submission 89690) | Marine microbial communities from western Arctic Ocean - ArcticOcean_MG_CB8_128 | ecosystem: Environmental > Aquatic > Marine > Oceanic | place: Arctic Ocean: Canada Basin | collected... | reverse complement strand
TGTTCCAAGGAACGTACACGAAAAATCCTTAACCACTCGCTACACCTGTTTTGCGAATGAGTGGACCAATGGTTAATCCTTGCAACAATAAACTCACCAAGACTACGCCAAATGCGATTGGAACAAGGGTTTCTTTTAAGTCGCCGCCTGGCAATCCTAGAACAAGCGCAAGGGGTATTGAGCCCTTCAGCCCAGACCAAAACACAACGTGTTTCCATCCTTTGGGCCAGTGTTTTCCGATGGTGTACGCTGTTGGGTACACCAACAGTCCCCGTGCAACCATAATTGCTCCGAACGTTGCGGCAACTGCAAGCGATACATCTTTTTGTAACAGTGCTTCAAGTCCACCAATGTCTTGTAGTTCTAAACCGATGAGCAAGAAGACAATGGAGTTAATAATAAAGCCTATAGATTCCCAAAACGTGTTAATTGTCTGCACGGTCTGGTCGCTCATCGCAAGTTTTGTGCCGTAGTTTCCGATGATTAGTCCAGCGACTACAACCGAGATAACACCAGAAGCCCCGCTTTGTTCTGCAACTATAAAGGAACCCCACGCTAACACTATGGTGATTGCGTTTTCAAGTACGTGGTCGTTGAGCCTTCGTAGAATCCAAAACGCAATAAGACCAAATCCTAAGCCAAAGACAATTCCGAGTCCCGCAACTTTCACAAACTGCATTACACCGTCAACAATAGAAAGTGTCCCTTCTTGATTTCCTGCTGGGTACACCGCTGCAAGCAATATTAAAAAAAGAACTACGCCAGTTCCATCGTTAAACAAACTTTCACCCTCGATGAGGGTTTTTAACTTACTGGGTGCTTTGGCACTTTTCAACGTAGCTAAAACGGAAATTGGGTCTGTTGGTGCGAGCATTGCGCCGAATAGCAGCGCTGGTATCCATGCGCTGTCCCCAAGAAACGGCCGAACAGCCACTGCCACAAGCACCGTTGAAATGAGCACGCCTGGAATTGCCAAAATGACCACGGGTACGGCTTTTTTCTGAAGTAACGCAATATCTAGGTGCAAACCTGCTTGAAATAATAGCGGTGGCAAGAGTAAAACAAGAATGAGTTCGTGCGTAATCACAACGCCATCTGGTGCCGCCCCAAAGACAGCGACAACTAGACCTGCAAGTACCAGGGCTATGGTGTATGGAACCTTTATAAACTTTGCAAGCACGCCTATAACTGCAGCGAATGCTAAAAGTGAGATAAACGTAGTGAGGGTTGTTGATACAACTCCGTGGTGTTCTGCGCTTGCAAGAATCATGCTGATTGGTGCTCCGGTCGTAGAAGTTTTGCAATAACTTTTTCTGGTGTATCTGATCGTGCGATTACAGAACTTACCGCTATGCCTTTGCATCCTTCCGCATACAGTTCCTGCACATTCTCAGGTGTTATGCCGCCAATTGCAAGGTGGTTGTGTGCTAGTGCGTTTTTTAACAACCCAAGTGGCGCAACCGGCACTTCGGGTTTTGTGGACGAAGCAAACATGGCTCCAACACCGATGTAGTCTGCACCAAAAGCAATTGCGGTTGGAACCATTGTTGCGTTATGCACTGTTGCGCCCACTATAAAATCAGTTCCGCAAAGTTTCCGTGCATCTCGAATAGACATGTCGCCCTCTCCAAGGTGTACCCCATCAGCGTCTGTCGCTAGCATGACATCTACTCGATCGTTCACTATAACTTGCGCACCGAATGTTTTTGCGATGGTTAAAACCTCGCGAGTGTGAGAAATACAATCATGCGTATTGATTACTTTTTCGCGAATCTGTACGCAATCGCACCCCGCGACGAGTGATTGTTTGAGCGTGTCCTGCCATGGCAACACACAGTCGTCTACTGTCATAACAAAGCACAGGCTCCATTGTTTTTTTGCTTTTGCGCCCAAGCCACGCAGCACTTCCGCTGAAAGGTCGTACATCGTGTAGCGAATGCCTTCTACGGTGTTTGTTTCCTTAGCTAATTTTAAAAACTCTTCAACAACACGTAGCGCCTCTGAGCATCTGTTGGCTGAAGCGGCCACAACATCGTGAAGCGTATTTCTACTTTCTTCTAACGGGGCCGTGACAGAGGTACCGACGTCGCCGCTTGTATCCCTTGAAGTAATTTTTGTTGTACACGAACGAAGTTCATGCCGGCATTTTTTTATGGATGAACACAAATCTTGGTTCTCTAACACGAACCTAGCGATGTCTTCAAGAACACGCATGCCCTCAGCGGCTCGGTTTAAATTGGCGTCTAATACTCTATGAACAGCGGTCATGTGTTCATGGTAGGGTGTAACACATGTTTACGCAGATACAAATTCGTAGTGCACGTTCAAAGACTCGTATTCTTGGCATTTGGCAGGAAACGAAACGGGTTCCGGCGGCACTTTCTTCTTGGAACGCAGAGTGTGCAGAAGCTATTTCTAGCCACAATTTCTCTGGAAAACGTGGAGAGACGACCAGGGTCGGCTCTGTATTGTTTGTGGGATTAGGAAAAAGGGGAACGTTGGAACGGGATGACCTTCGGGGTTTGGGAGGCTCGATAGTTCGTGCGCTTGCAAAGGGAGAACTCTCATCGGCTTACCTAGATGTACACCTTTCTATACCAAGTGGTGTCGCAAGTGAGAATGATATAGGGCAACTTATTGGCGAGGGTATGACCATTGCAACGTGGCGTGTTGACCATTTTGATGGAAGCGCATCTAAGCGACCAAACAATCTTGGCTCGCTTGCAATTACGAGTGAATCAAAACAGAGTATTGCTGGGCTCTCGCGTGGTGTTATTCTTGGCAACGCAGTCAACGACGCTCGCAGGGTTGCTGCAACTCCTCCGAATATTTGTAATCCTCCATGGATGGCAAAAGAAGCAAAAAAAATTGCTAAGAAGACAGGTCTCAAATGCAAAATCATTACATATGCAAAAGCAATAGAGCTGGGTTTACAAGGCATCGTAAATGTTGGCAAAGGTTCAGACGAAAAGCCATGCATGATTATTCTCGAACACATTCCTAAAAAATCTACTAAAAAATCTAGCAAGCATTTATGTTTTGTTGGGAAAACCATAACGTACGACACTGGTGGTTACTCTCTGAAAATCAGCAATGGTATGAAGGGAATGAAATACGATAAAAACGGTGGAATGGGTGTTCTCGGTGCAATGGAAGCAATTGCAAATTTACAGGTTCCCACTCGGGTTACTGCTATTTTGCCGTGTGCTGAAAACATGGTGAGTAGCAACGCATACAGGCCTGACGACATTATAGAAATGTACAACGGGGTAACTGTAGAGGTTACAAACACCGATGCAGAAGGTAGGCTTGTTCTTGCTGATGGTCTTGCGTGGGCTTGCAAAAACATGAAGCCAACCGCAATTGTTGATATGGCAACGCTTACGGGTGGTGTAGTGGTTGCACTTGGTTCGTTCTGCGCGGGATTGTGGTGCAACGACGCCAAACTGAAAAAACAAATTGAAAAAGCGGCAAAGGAAACAGGCGAGCGTGTTTGGGAACTTCCTCTTTGGGAAGATCACCGCGATTACATGCGTGCGAAACATGCGGATTTACACAACTCTGCGCCTGCTCGCGGTGCGCATCCGATACAGGGTGCTGCATTTTTAAGTTTCTTTGTTGATAAGGATATTCCGTGGGCGCATATCGACATCGCTGGTGTCAGCAGTGTTGAAAGAGACCGCGGTCTCTATTGCACCGGCCCAACTGGCTGGGGAGTTCGGTTGCTTACTGAACTCGCTGTGAATTTTTAGGTTCTACGTGTACCTCGGAAAACACAACCCGAAAATTACCGCATCATCGCAACGCGGCGTTCGTGGCGACCGCCCTCAAAATCAGTAGCGAGCCACGTATCAATGATTGCTCGGTAGTCGCTGTCCATCGGCCCGTTCGCTGCAAGGCACAGTACGTTCGCGTTATTGTGCCTGCGACTCATCTCTGCCGCAACAGACTCGTGCACCAATGCTGCTCGAATACCATCGGCTTTGTTTGCTGCCATAGACATTCCAATACCTGAACCGCAAATTAGAACGCCACAGTCAGCATCTCCAGATGTAATTTCGTTGGTTACATCGCCTGCTACGCACGGATAATCAACCGAATCAGCCTCGCCGCCGTAATGTTTGTTCACTTTCCAGCCAAGTGGCTCAAGGTGCGACGCAAGGTCGTCCACAATTTCCCTAGCTCTATGGTCTGAGCCAATTGCGATCGTTCCGGTTTGAATTGCCATTATTACTTCGCTCCTTGGCGTGTAAGTACATCGAGTTTTTGGGCAATAATTTTCCCAAGTTGGTCCGCAAGTGCATCGTACACCGATTGGCTTTGTCCTATTGGGTCTGCTATATCGCCTAGTGGGTCTAAAAGTTCCGCTTTTTCTGTGAGCATGGAAGCTGCTGAAAGGTGGGTTTCGGTCATACAAAGAACAATATCAGCCTTTTGTGCCATTTCCGGTGTCAAAGGCGTGCTTACGCCATGAAAATCAATTCCGAGGGCAGAAAGTGCTTCGAGGGTTTCAACGCTTGTAGGCGAGCCCTCGGTGGCATACACCCCAGCAGAGAGTGCTAGCCAGTTTGAAATACCGTGCTCATCAAGCCATTTTTGCGCAATCCCCTCCGCAAGTGGGCTTCGACATGTGTTGCCAGTGCAAACAAAAAGTATTGTTGAAATAGACATCCCTTGCAATAGTAGCCACTATCGGATTGAATACGCATACGTTACTCACGAAATACATGGAATTGATTTTTGGACTTTCTCTCAGAACACGAAATTAGCGATCTTCTCACCGAGTTAGGCATTACAGCCACGCCGGAGGGGGACGAGTGCATACTTCTTCAAATGGATGCAGACAAAGCAACTGCCAAGCATTGTCTTGATAATGCAGACTGTATGCCGTGCGGTAGCGACGATGAAACATCTTGCTTCGAACTTGCTCCTGAGGCCTTGGTGATCGCGGCGATATCTGCTGTACATAAAATTCACGAAGGCAGCACTGTGTTAATCCCAGTTAGCAAATGGCGAGCGGTATTTGATGCAGTTGCATTTAGCATGGCGTGCGATGAGTCTTGGCAAGAATTCGATGCGTCTGCAACTATTAAATTAAATACGCGAGACCCACTGCTCTTTGAGACAGGTGATCAACACACCCTTGTAAGTTTATTGACATCTCTTATGAATGATGGTGAAACACGCGAGCAAGGTGTATTTCTTATGCCTGTTGGTGCTCCAATTTTAGTGCATCTTCAACCAGGCGGTCCTGTAAAGTTTTGGTTTGGAAACAGCGCAATAGCCGATGAAGTACGTGAGGCGTACACAAACTAGTACGCCCACACCTTAATTATGCCAAGAAAAAAAAATGAACCGTGGTTTAAAAACGAAGCGAATGCTGTTATCGGAATTGATGCCTGCCGTGCGTCGCAAGATTGGGCAGCACTTGCAAAACATATTCAGGATGTATGTACTGCAAGAATGCAGCGGGCAGATGCTTCGCGGAACGGTGCAAAGGTACAGATTGTACAGAGCCGCGAAGACGCCGAAGAGTTACACGATACCGGCAGATATTTGTTTCAACCGCCGCTTGTTGCTAGGGATGCCGCCATGTTTGATAACGCGATGAAATCAAATGGGGTTTCTGTTGTTGTTGCCTGCAGAGAACCAAAAACCAGCCTTGGGTTGTGCCCTGTCGTAGCCCTAGGAAGTGGTGTCACCACAAGAGTGCAGATAGAAGAACCAAAAAACCCAACGAAACCTACGTGCTCGTGGTTTGACCATGCTCTAGAAGAGCTCGGTAACCATATTCTTGAACAGATGAACAAAGAGAGTGCTTCAAGAAGCCAACTAGATTATTTACTTGCTCATATTCCAGCATCGCCCACCCACACTGGGCTGTACAACACCGCGATAGCGTTGTGTGAAACGCTCGTACGTGATAATGGATAGGATTACATAAGAGGGAACACACGTGGCTATACAAACTACATTAGCAACTCGATACTGGCTAAAGACAATAATGATGGCATTCGTTTGCCTCGTGCTTGGACTTTGGGGTGTGTACGACCTTGTCATCACGATTCCGCGAAATATAGAATACTCGGCACGGCACAGATTCCTTGTGGAATCTGTTCAGCCCGCAATGGATTCGCCCCTTGGTTCAATCGAACGGGGCGTCGCCCTTGTACACCTTCAAGAACGAATTTTTGAAGGCGACGGATTAGATCAAGAGTGGTTTAATTCTATGGAACTTTTTGTGCAGGCTATTGATGGTGGAAATAAATTGATTCAGCGAGACGCTATAGCAGTTCTCGCAACAGACTCCACCAAATACGAAGTAGTAGAGCCAAGTAAGTTCGACTGGTATATGCAATGGGTATTCGCGATATGTATACCGTTTGCACTTTACTACTTCTATATGTATTTGAAAATGAAAAGTAAGGCCTCTCTGTATTCCTATGAAAACGATGGGACACTTTCAACCCCAGAGGGCACTTGGTCTTCTGAAGAAATTATAGATATCGACATGTCTCGGTGGATTGCAAAAACAGGCAACGCTCGGTCGACCTGGACTGCCAAGGCTGTTGTTTCGCCAGACACAAAAATATTATTGGATGATTATATGTTTACAGATATGCATCTTATTATTGGGGCACTTGCACACCGTTTTTACCCAGAGGATTGGACTCCACTTGCAAAGCGTGTAAAAGTTGAAAGTGTTGATGAGGGTATTGATGAATTATCGCAGCAACAAGAAGAAGAGTAATTATGGCTCTATTGACAGCAACAAACCTGGTAAAAAGTTACAGCGGCCGCAAGGTTGTTGATGAGGTATGTCTTGAGGTAAACGCTGGTGAAATTGTTGGTTTGCTTGGACCAAATGGGGCTGGGAAAACAACTAGTTTTCGGATGATGATTGGAATGATTACACCTGAATCCGGCAGGGTGTTGTTTGACGGCGAAGACGTTACGTTTTTACCGATGTACCAACATGCAAGACGGGGCATGGGGTACTTGGCTCAAGAACCAAGTGTTTTTCGGGGAATGACATGCGAAGATAATTTACTGACTATTTTAGAAACACTTCCAATTCCAAAGCCATTGCAGAAACAGCGTTGTAATGAATTGCTAGCACAATTTAATTTGGAACATAAACGAGGGCAGTATGCAAAAACATGCTCCGGTGGTGAGCGACGTCGATTAGAAATCGCTCGCGCATTAATTACCCGGCCAAAATTAATTTTATTAGATGAGCCATTTGCTGCTGTTGACCCGCACACTGTTGAGGACGTTCAGAAAGAGGTTCGCAAATTAGCCGATTCCGGAATTGCAATTCTGGTCACAGACCACGCGGTTCAACAAACACTGCATATTTGCGACCGTGCATACATTATCGATAGCGGTAAAAACTTGCGTGATGGTGATCCAAAAACCATAATTAACGATGAATTGGTGAAGAAGCACTATCTTGCCTCTACTTTCCGTGGAGATGAGTTTGATTAACTCCAAAACAGAAAGTTGTGCAGGGTATAATTGCAGGGCTATGGCTTTTGCACAAAAAATTGTTTGTTTGCTTATGTTGTTACTTGTCCTTACAGGTTGTGGTGAAAAAGTTATCTCTATTCAAAGCGAGCCGGTGGGAGCGCTTGTTTGGCTTAATGGCCGCGAAGTAGGGCGAACTCCAGTATTGGTGCATTATATTTTTGACGGCAATTATGACGTTCGTCTTGAGCGAGATGGTTATGAACCAATAATGACAGAGAAACAAACTAACGAAAACAGTGTTGCAACAAATACATGGGTATTCAACCTAGCCCCTCGAAATGATGATCCAGAATTATTGTTAGGTAGGGCGAGGGCGCTTCAACACATAACCGAGGATAATTAGGGTGAGCAAAGCTAAACGTTTCATTTGGATTTGTGTTGTTCTATTGTTCGCCGGATCTGTTTCGTGGTGGTCTTCAAAAAACGAAGCGGGTGTTGCGTATCACATTCAAGAAGAGGTCTTACAACTTGTTCCGCGTTTTGCTGAAAACCCAAATGTAATCGAAGCGGTTGTAATCGATCCGTTACTACAATCAATTCTTGCAACCACATTGCAAAGGGCCTTACGGCAGGCTGATGCCCAGGGCGTTTCTATTGTTGTTGTTGTTTCAGATGGCGACAGTGATTTTTATGGTGACGGAACTGCAACCCATGTTGCCTCGATTGAAGTAGGTGAACAAGTTATTGGCGGTCTCCGGGTTGTGTGTATGGGCGAAGAAGAGCCCCTGCGTATTGCTGGTGTATTCACGGGGAGCGAGCAATGAGGGTTTGGATAAATGGTACATTCGTTGAAGACAGTGAAGCGACCGTTGGGGTATTTGATGCGGGGTTTCAGCATGGCGTTGGGTTGTTTGAAACAATGCTTGCTAAGAACGGTAAGGTTTTTCGTGCGAGAGAGCACATGGATCGGATTGCGCATTCCGCTAGCCTCTTGCGATTAACAGAAAGTTTAAAGGTTGAACCGTTGATTGAAGCGCTTCAGTTGACATTACAAGAAAATAAACAAGCCTCCGCAAGGATGAGAATAACTATCACCGGCGGGGATTTGAACATGCTTCAACAAACAGGGAGCAGTGGCGGTGGTGATCCAACAATTGTTATTCAAACGCAACCGCCCACCGCATATCCACCGACTTTTTACGAAAATGGCGTTGCTGTTACATTAGCGAGCGGCAGAATCAATCCATACGAGTTTGGTGCTGGACACAAAACTCTTAATTACTGGTCAAGGCTTTTAAATCTGCAACTTGCTGCGATGCAACAGTGTGGCGAAGCAATTTGGTTAACTCCCAACGCTACCGTCGCCGGTGGGTCAGTAAGTAATATTTTCATAGTCCGAGACGGCACTCTGTTTACGCCAACAGCGCGGGGTGAAGAGGGTAAGGATGAGGAACCGTCCGCCGTGCTGCCTGGGGTGACGCGGCAAGCAGTTATTTCTCTTGCTGATGACCTTGGAATTGGCACGAGCAAGACGACTCTTACGTTTGATGATGTTTTGGGTGGGGACGAAGTGTTTCTCACCAACTCTAGCTGGGGCGTGTTGCCGGTTGTCAACTTCCGCGTTGCGGTGCAGGGCGATGAAAGCGGTGTGCAAGAACAAGCTATTGGTAGTGGTGTTGGAAAAACTACGCAACAACTGCACGCCTCGTATCAGCATCTTGTAGAACAAGAGACCGCGTAAAGGTCTTTACTTTCTAACTTTTACGTTCTTTCTTCCTTCATTATCACGAGACCTGTTTGTGATTGATTGCAATTTGATTTTCACAAATCCAACGCAAAACAACAGGGAAAACACGACAAGAGCAACCAGGACAGCAATAAGCGCGAGTGCTAAAATGGGCAAGAAAAAGACAATAGCAAAGACCAGAGCGGCAATTTTTCCGGGCGCTGTTGTTGGGGTAACTGAGTTTAGTTGAAATTGTTGCATCACAATATTTCTTTCATCATATCCCCAATACGGGGGGTGGTATCATAAGCGAACCGCAAGGATGCACTATTGAGCACAAAAACAGCAAAAAACTCGTTTGTCCACCTTCATCTACACAGTGAATATTCACTCTTAGATGGTGGTAATAAAATTAGCGATCTGTTGCAGCGAGTAAAAGATTTGGGGATGAATTCGGTTGCGGTTACTGACCACGGTAACTTGTATGGAGCTTTCGAGTTTTATACAAAAGCGATTGAAGCAAACGTGAAACCAATTCTAGGTATTGAGGCGTACGTGGCAATCGGCGACAGAACCGAAAGAAAACCAACGGGCATTCGTGATCGCGGTTTTCACCTTGTGTTGTTAGCCGAAAATAACACGGGCTGGGACAACATTGTAAAACTAAGTTCAGACTCGTTCTTAAACGGTTTTTATTACAAACCAAGAATGGATCATGAAACACTTGAAAAATGGTCGGATGGGTTGATTGCTATCAATGGCCACCTTGGAAGCTCTATTGCATACCACTTGTGTAATTATGTTGAAAGCGGAGACGAGGGTTGCTGGGAGCTAGCAAAACAAGAGGCTTTATGGCACGCAAAAACGTTTGCTCCGAATGAAAATGGTGAGCCTCGGTTTTATATAGAGTTGCAGCGACATGAAGTGCAAGAGCAAATGGCTATTAATCCACACCTTGTTAAACTTGCTCGTGAATTACAGATTCCAATTGTGTGCGACAACGATGCTCACTTTTTAGGTGAAGAAGATTGGAATGCACACGATACGTTGTGTTGCATCTCGATGCAAAAACAAAAACTTGAAACAGAGCGATTCTACTACCCGAAGGACCTCTACGTTAAATCGCCCGAACAGATGCTAGAGTTATTTAAAGACCTTCCAGACGCAGTAGAAAACAGCGCCAAAATTGCAGACCGTTGCGATGTTACTTTTGATGTAACCAAAAGTCATGCGCCAGTGGTGCGTGTCACTGGTCCAGATAAAATTGCACCATTCAAAAAAGGTGATCCTACAAAGTGGTTTAAGGAACAGTGCCAGCGTTTTACTTTGCACCCATATGATTCGCAGGTCGATACAGATGTAAGCGAAGAAGAATTGAAAAAAGATTGTGACCTGGCGTTACAGAATTTGTGTGAAGCGGGTCTAGTTTGGCGATATGGTGTTGAGGGTATTACAGATGAAATTCGCGCTCGTCTAGAACGCGAGTTACGCATTCTGTCTGACAAAAATATTAGTGCGTATTTTTTAATTGTTTGGGACTTTGTAGATTGGGCAAGGCAGAACAACATTCCAGCGAATGCGCGCGGGTCTGGTGTCGGGACTATGGTTGGATATGTACTTGGTTTATCAAACGCCTGCCCTGTTAAGTATGGGTTGTTGTTTGAACGCTTTACAGACCCAGATAGGTCTGAATATCCCGATATTGATATCGATATTTGCCAAGATGGCCGTGGCAGAGTGATTGATTTCGTACGTAAAAAATATGGGCACGTTGCGCAAATCATCACCTTTGGTCGGCTAAAGGCTCGTGCTGCAATTAAAGATGTAGCACGTGTGCATGGGTTAACGCCGGGCGATGGACAGCGGTTAGCAAACATGATTCCGCCTGAGCTCAATATTAGCATTGAAAACGCATTAAAGAAAAACGAAGAGTTTCAAAAAGCGTACGACGACTCTCGCGAAGTGAAGACAGTTGTGGATACGGCTATGGCCCTCGAAAATCATGCTCGCCATGTTGGTGTTCATGCGGCGGGTGTTGTTATTGCTACAGAACCCCTTGAAAACATTGTTCCTCTTTGTAGAGCTAGCGGCAACAACGAAACAGTAACGCAGTGGGATGGTCCAACTTGCGAAAAAATTGGGTTGTTAAAAATGGACTTTTTGGGTCTTCGTACCCTCTCTACAATTGAGTTATGCAAAGAACTGGTTCGACAGAGTTTGCATGACGATGTTATATGGAACGCTGTTGGAAAAAACAAAAAAACTGATTCGCATCCACTTGATCTTGAGCGAATAAACCTAGAGGATAACAGGGTAATAGATTTGTTCCGTCGCGGTGATACTGCGGGGGTATTCCAGTTTGAATCAGGTGGTATGCGGCGCTTGTTAAAAACAATGAAGCCTACAAAGCTCGAAGATTTGATTGCGGCAAATGCTCTCTTTCGACCAGGACCAATGGAACTTATTGAGGTGTTCTGCAGCCGTAAAAATGGTGAAGAAGAGGTTCCTGTAATTCACGATATTGTGGACAGGTTCACCGAAGAAACCTATGGCATTATGGTGTACCAGGAACAGGTTATGCAAATTGTGCATACGTTAGGTGATATCCCGCTACGAGATGCATACACATTGATTAAGGCGATTGGCAAAAAGAAACATAAAGTTATCAATGCGAACAGACCAAAATTTGTTAACGGTGCTGTTGAAAAAGGGTTAGACAAAAAGTTGGCTGATGAACTGTTTGATTTGATTCTTAAGTTTGCAGGATATGGGTTTAACAAAAGTCACTCCACTGGTTATTCGATTATTGCGTACCAAACCGCGTATTTAAAAACCTATTTCCCTGTCCAATATATGGCTGCGGTGCTCACGTTTGAGAGCGCGGCTAAAAAGACTGAGGATTGGGCGCCGTACATTGCCGATTGCAAACGGACGATGTTTCCAGACCACACCTCAGCAAATAAGCATGTGGGTATCGAGGTCGGCTCTCCTGATATTAACCAGTCAGATGCACTGTTTTCTGTTTCTTACAACGAAGATGAAGAACGAACAAACCTTTGCGGTCAAATTCGTTTCGGCTTAGGTGCTGTCAAGGGCGCTGGGAATACTGCTGTTGAGGCGATAGTAAGTGAACGCAACGATGCGGGCGATTACAAATCTATCTTTGATTTTTGTTCACGCGTTAGTGGAAAATCAGCAAATCGGGCGACCATTGAGTCGCTGATTCGTGGTGGTGCTTTTGATTCTATTCATGGCGTTGAGTCTAGGGCATCGCTTCTAGCGGTTATGGACAAGGCTATTTCTATTGGTGCCTCGGCGGTAAAAGATAAAGAATCTGGTCAAGGGGGCCTGTTTGGTGTTAGTGAGCAAACCGAGGCAACAGAAAATGTTGAACAGCTAGATGAGTTACCTAAGGTAAAACCATGGACCAAAAGCCAGGCGCTCGAACAAGAAAAAGAAGTGCTTGGGATTCATGTTTCTGGACATCCGCTTGATGAATGCGGAGAAGCCCTGGAGGCCTGGTGTACTGATAGCGTACTTTCTCTTCAAACAAGCAAAGATGGTCGGCGAATTGTTGTTGGCGGTGTGCTTACAGGCGTACGAATAGTGGTTGTTAGAAGTGGCAAAAGCGCTGGTCAAAAAATGGCAATTCTTAGCCTACAAGACCGAGTTGGAAAAGTTGAGTGTGTTATATTCTCAAACGCTTATCAAAAATATGCGGCTCTTCTACAGCAAGACGCCATTGTTTTGGTTGAGGGTAAGCCAGATCGCTCGCGGGGCGAGTTACAGATAATAGTCGATAGGATTACAACCTTAAACGATGCCCCTTTATATCTTGCGAAACGAATTGAATTTACTTTTCACAAGGCTGAGTCAAACGGCGCAACGAAGGGGCAAATGGAGTTTGTTTCAGGGTTAATCAAACAAGCGGGAGCAGCAAAGACCTCAAGTGGTGCAACACCTGCAGAGGTGGTGGTTCATGTGATTTCTGGTGAGCACACAACTACTATTCGTAGTCAAAAGCGAGTTGTTATTGAGTCTAAACTAGTACAGCAGATTAGTGAAGTGATTGGCGAACATAATATTCGCATAATTTCCGGGCACTAGGTTTAGTGTTACGCAGCTGTATCAATTGACCAGTCATCATCGCCATATGATTCGCTTGGCCATTGCGTTTCTGCTCGTTGATGGATTTTTAGAATAGTTCCAAGTTGTTGTCCAAAAATAGCCCGAAGAGTATCGATGGTGTCAATACAATCAGCATCAAACGATCGTGACTCGTCTCGGAACAAGGTTACAACAGCCATACACTTTTTCCCTGAGTAACAACTGCACGTTACAACCTCGCTGCCGGAAAAATCAACTGAGTCTAAGCCGTATTGGTCAGCAAAAAGGCCGCCATTTTTATAGATTTGGATTTCATCGTTAGACCCAACGCTGTGGCAAACCGCAGGGCCTAAAACATCAATTAAAGATTGAAACTGCTCTGGTTGTCGATCGTAGTTGATGTATGCGCCAATTCCCCAGTCTGATGTCCCTTCTCGAAGGTACACAACTGCGTTCATTGCGCCAACTCTCGTAAGCATATAGCCAAGGGCGGTGCGAAGCATTGATTCCACTTCTAACTCCTGGCTTACGAGGGTTTGGAACTCTGCGCCCATTGCTACTTGTTGAATCTTCTTTTCAGTTTCGCAGTGGTTGTTCGCAAGTTCTTTGCTTAGTGCGTCATTTTCTTCTTCTATTTGTTCAATCACCTGTTGTGCGTTTGATGCGTTATGTTGAGCTTGTGCATCTATCTTTTGCTTTTGAATAAGAAGTTGAAGTCGGTAGTTCACAAAATTGTATTCGTCTGGAAACGAAAAGAAATCACACCCTCCACATCTTACGAATTGGATTACGTCATCAGGTGTTGGGTTTGTTGCAAAACCAGCAACAATTAAGTTTGGTTTAATCAACGATAATGTCTCGAACAATTCTGCAGTTACGCCAGATTTTGAATCGGTTGATACAAAGATGGCTTCAAACTCATTAGTACATAATGATTTTTCCACGCCGAGTGCGGTCTTTTCGTGAGTAACCGTATGGCCCGCTACCTCAAGTGTTGCGCGAAGCGATTCTATGGATTTGGCTTCAGTACCGAACAGTAATACATGTATTTTTGCTGTGGCAACCTTCGTTGTATCACTCGTGTTGTATTTTGTGTTTTTCATAAATTAGGGCCTTTCTGTCCAATTCCGTGTTGCGTTGTTACGCTGAAAGCAGCTCTAGTACCGCTTGTTTAATAATTTCTTGTTGTCCGATGTTTTGTGCTGGCGCATGTATGTTTTTGTTAGGTTTTTCTACAATCACAATCATTGGTTCGACGCCACTTTGTGTGATCAGTGTCGATTGAATAGAACTTTTTTGAACACCCTGCACTGCGGTGCTAAGTAAGATTAGTTCTGGTGAACATTCTTTTGCTTTAAACCCGGCTTCCCATGCATCGTTTGCGTGGTGAATTTTTACGTTATGTCCAGACGCATGTGTTTGAATAATAGAGTCTGTTTCTGCTGCGCTTAAACCAATGACTAATACTTGAAGCACTGATGGGCCAAGTTCGGCCATGTCCATATTGTTTTGTTGCATAAACCTAACAAGTTCTGCGCGCGGAATTCTTCGGAATCGAGATCCGGGAACTTTAAACCCCTGCAGTCGCCCACTATCGAAACAGCGGATTATTGTTTGTTGCGAAACACTGCATATCTTTGCTGCTTCGCCAGTAGTAAACACTTGTTTGTCGTTTGATTTGTTTGTCATAGCAATAGGACCTTTCTGGCTTAATGGAGGTGGCAGTGGGTTGCATTTAGCTTTCCTACACTGCCCAGACCCACACTTCGTCTCCAAAACTACGCAACTTCACACGCGTGTGTAAGTTTGGGTAATAATTACCAGTTACACAGTGATTTATAGCCCGCAATATACGTAGTGGTGTTTTATCGGACCAAACACCTTCGCGTTACTTTGGTTGTTTAGGGGTTGTGGGTGATTTTTTCGCGTTCCACAACCGCACAGCCTCTGGTTCTCTTGGATAGAGGGGTCGCAGTTTTTCTGCACTTGTGTGCACGCCAGATACATGTAGTTGCTTGGCTATATGTATAAGGTGGCTTGCTCTTGGAGTTATTGTATATAAGGGGGTGCCGGTAGCTTCTGCGGCTTCTGTAATGAGTCGTGGCACGTTGCCGTTTGAAATGATTGCCATTGGTTCATCAATCCCAGTAACCTCATTAACAAGTACGTGTTTTGCATCGCACCTCCAAATCGCATCTTCTTTATAGACTTTTGAGAACCAAGCCTCGTTTCCTTTTACTCCTGAAAAAACAAAAAAGGGACCATCGCCCATCTGGATAGTTTCGGCTTGCACAACCGCTGTTTCAACAGCAATAATATGTGCGCCTGTTGAGTATGCATGCATTTTTGCAATTGCAACTGCTGTCCGAAGTCCTGTAAAACTACCCGGCCCAATACTCACTGCTATAAGTCCGATGGTGTTTGGTGAAACTTGAAGCGTTCGTGCCAAATCATCAATTGCGGGAAAAATAGCGTCCGCTTCGCGGTTACCTACTTCCACTGCGATTTCTTGGCACCCTTTGTCTCCGGCATCAATCGCAACGAAGCCATCTCGCTGAGAAAATTCTAATCCTAGTACGATTGGTGGTGGGGTAGACATTTACAGTTCTTGTACTTCAATTGAAACCGTGTTTAGTTTAATTGCATCAAGCACGGTTCTGCCTGCGCTTGAAATAGTTTCAAGCGGAATAGAAACAACAGTACCGTTGTTGTGATCACTGTTAAGCTGAATCGTGTTGTTAAAAACCTTGTTTATTCCCTCGGGGACCCAGGCATGCCCTAAGCAAAATAGTTTTACGCCCCAATATTGAGCAAGTTTATGTACTTGTTCTTCGGTATGGTCCCTACCCCAAACAACCATATACCCCGAACCTTGTTCGCCAATTAAGTCTTTAGGTTGTAACTTTCGTGCAAGTATATCTGTATCGAATGATTTCATACTTTTGTTATTGGGTAAACTGTGCAGGCACATAAGTCCTGACGAGGTACGGAGTGCTAAGGGCATAGCCATAATAAAATCATGCAGGGCTTTTGTTACTTTTTTAGAAGTGTTGCCAAACACGTGGGACACGCCATCATTAAACTTTGAAACCAATTCGTCGCCGCCCTTTGTTATTGCACAGTCTGTGGCTTGTGATAATTCGTGGTTTGCTAATATTGGATGAACCTGACCCGGATACATACAAACCAACAAGGCGACACGTACAAGCATTCGATAACTTAAGTCTAGAGCGCTGTCGCTTGTGGAGTGAATGAGTTCTTGAAATAAAACATGGTTTGTTGGTACATCTAAATTTGCCAGTTTTGTGATTTTGGCAAGGTGTATTGGGTTGTCGTGCAAATCACCAGAAACCAACAAGTTTCCTTTTGCGGGGAGTTGGTGCGTGCAACCAGACCGCCCTGAAAACTCAAGTAATATTTTGGTTGCTTTTAACAGGGCATCGCAAACCTGCGTTGAATCTGAAAAGTTAATCGAAGGTGACGCCATTATAGGGTTCCGAAAATTCTATCTCCGGCATCACCTAGGCCTGGAAGGATGTATCCGTTTTCATTTAAACATCTGTCTAATGACGCTGTATATATAGAAAGGGACGGGTGCTCCTTTTGCATTTTTTGAACACCTTCTGGAGCCGTCACAAGACATACCATTTGTACGTCGGTGCAACCGTGCTCTGCTAGTACGGTTGCCGCATAGGAGGCTGAGCCGCCGGTAGCAAGCATAGGATCAATGAGCAGAACGGGTCCACTTGCAATGTCTTTGGGCAGCTTGCAATAGTATGGCACCGGCTCCTTTGTTTTTTCGTTCCTAAAAAGCCCTATGTGCCCGACCCTAGCCTCTGGAATCATTGCAAGGATTCCGTCTGTCATTCCAATACCTGCCCGTAATATAGGCACAAGCGTGATCGGATTTGCAAGTTGCACACCTGTCGACTCCTCAACAGGAGTACAAACTTTTACCTGTTTTGTTTCATACTTTCGAGAGAGTTGAAAAAACATTAAACCCGCAATTTCATTTAACAAACGACGAAACTGTACGTGTTTTGTGTTTTTATCGCGAATTACCGTTAATTTATCTTGGATAACGGGGTGTTCAAAAACCCAGAGGTTTGCGTATTGTTTGTTTTGCGTTGGCATTGGTGTTGTAGCCTTTATGATATCAGGTTGGTTAAGATGATAGAATCCACCTCGAAATGAAACGTATTTCTTTATTTTTACTATTTCTGGTTACAGGGTGCGATAGCAGCCTTAAACAAATAGATAACAGAGTAGATCAGTTGATGGTTGAACGAAGCGAATCAATAGGTGCCGTTGCGCCTAGTTCTGGTTTTCAGATTGATACATCATTTGATGAGGCTATTGAAAACACCAACCCAAATACCGTTAATCCAACAAGTGAAGAGTTAGTGTTTGTTTCGGCAAAAGAAATAGATGCCATGGAAATTGCCGAGGCTTTGCAAAATGCGGAAGCAAATATTGCACTGCATAGCGAACCGCTTACTTTGAAAGAAGCCCTCGGTTGGGCGAACACGTACGCAAAAGAGATTGAGTTCGCAAGATATGACTATGTGTCCACAACACTCTCTTTGTTACATGAGTTGCATCTCTGGGGACCAAGGTTTTCTAATTCCATCAGAACCGTGGTCGATGCAGATTCAACAGGCGGTATGTACGACACTACCGTAAGTGTTATTAATGATTTTCAGGTTAGCCAAAATTTATATAACGGTGGAACACTTTCAGCAACTGCACTCACCTCGTTCTTAAAATCGGTTCAAGGTTCAACAACGGCTGGAGATTCCTCTGGTACGGACCTTGGAGTTAGTTTAGAAATTCCATTACTGAGTGGTTCTGGGGCGGTTGCACGTGAATCACTCATTCAAGCCAAGCGTAATCTAGTCTATAGCGCAAGAACATACGAACGGTATAGAAGAACGTTCTATAGAGTGATAACCGGCGATTACCTTTCGCTTGCCGTTCAAAAACAATCATTACACAATGCGCAAATGGGTGTTGATTCTTTGCAACAACTTGCAAGTCGCCAGGCGGCTTTATACTCCTCTGGTAGAGCGCGTCTATACGACTCGGCTGACGCAGAAAACCAAGCGTTAGCTGCTGTTGCTTCGTTAAGCCAATCCTGGGAGCGGTATAGACTTGCACTAGACCGTTTTAAAATTCGAATCGGGTGGCCTATTGAATCAGACATTGACATCGTCCCTACTACTATTGGAGTATCGCCGCCACAGGTAAATGTTTCAGATGCAGTTGTGCAGGCATTGTTGTTTCGTCTTGATTTACAAAACAAATACAACCAACTTGGCGATGCGAAACGCGACGTGGCCAACGCCATAAATAGTTTGTTACCTGATGCTACATTTAATGCTGGAGTAGAAACAGGCAGTGATACAGACAAGCCAGTGAAGTTTTCTGGAGAAGACTTGGACTTCATTGCTGGATTCTCGTTTAGTGTTCCCCTTGATAAGGAAACGGAACGAATTCTTGTTCGCCAAAAACAAATCGATCTCGAAAAATCAAAACGAAGCTATCGCGAATCAAAAGACACTGTTGCTGTAGAGGTTCGGTCAGCTCTTAGAAGCATCACGGTGTATCAATTTACCCTTGATCTCCAAGAAAGAAATGTAGATATTGCAAAGCTTGGGCTCGATTCGATCAACGCTGACCCTGACAGGGTTTCTGTTTTGGATCAAACAAGGGCAATTTCTGACTTGCAGGGTGCAAAAGACTCAAGGGATAGCGCAAGGCGGGATTTAGAGTTGTCGATCGTTGATTATTTGCTGCAAGCAGGGCAACTTCGTATTCATGAGGATGGGACATTAAAATTTCCAACAGGATAAAAGGATTGACCAAATAGGTTTACAATTTACATAATGCATAACAAAGGTATATCAATAACAGGGGTTCTAGTATCACTAGCAGTGTTAGTAATTGGCGTCGTCTGGATGCTGGGCAGCGGCGGTGGAAAAACCGAGCAGGTATTTTCTGGTGAGTTGTATACGGTTGTAGTAGGTTCTTTTGACGTTTCGGTTCCCTCTTCGGGAGAGCTGGCATCAAAAAACCAAATTAATATTTACAACCATCTAGAATCTGGGGCAACTATTATCGAGTTGGTGGAAGAGGGGTCGCGTGTGGCGCAGGGCGATGTCTTGTTGCGTCTAAACGACGAAAAAATCAAAGACGATATTCGAAACTCTGAAATCAGTGTTGATGCAGGAAAAAATGAGTTACAAAATGCGCGGTCAGGTTTTTCTATCACGGAGAAAAAGCGTGATTCTGAGCTAGCGGCAAAACAACTTGCAATCGATTTAGGGACGCTTGCGTTGCAGTCATGGCAAGAGGGTGAGGTTGTAGCAACAAGACAAGACTTGGCGCTTGCCGTTCAAACAGCGGATAAAAACTACCAGAGGCTTTTTAAAAAGTTTGAGTCTTCGACATTGTTGTTCGAACAAAAGTTTTTAAGTAGGGACGAGTTAGACCAAGACGAAATTGCATTGTTAAATGCAAGCGCAACGCTTAAAAAAGCAAACTTAGATGTCGTGGTGTACGAAAACTACACCCATCTTCAACAAAAACAGATTAAAGAATCGGATTTGCAACAAGCAAAAGACGAGTACGAAAGGGCAACCGAGCGACTTGCGTCTGAAATTAAAACCTCTCAATCTAATATCGAAACGAAAGAAAACAAACTTGCTTCGCATGTTGAGTTGCTAGAAAAAAGACGAGGGCAACTTGAAAAGTGTATTGTTGTAGCGCCAGCAAATGGAATGGTTGTGTATGCTTCAAGCATGGGAAGAAGTCGCGAAGAGAATCAACCCTTAGATGTCGGACAAAACCTGTACAGAAACCAACTGGTTATGACAATTCCAGATACGTCAAACATGATAGCCCGTGTCAAAGTAAACGAAGCACTGAGTGGTCTTATTACAGGCGGGCAAAGGGCAACCGTTACCTGCGACGCACTTCCGGACTTTGTGTTTGAGGGAGAAGTGCTCTCTGTTGGTGTACTTGCTGAAGGTGGTGGCTGGCGTGATCCAAATCGTCGCGATTACACTGTTGAATTAAAAATTACAGATTTGCAAGGCGCCCCTTTAAAGCCATCTATGCGATGTTCTGCTGAAGTTTTTGTGGAAAACATCAACGATGTGCTTTTTGTTCCAATCCATTCAATTCATCGAAGCGGCGGAACAATATGGGTGTGGAAACAGGCAAGTGGTGGGTATAAGCAACATGAAATTACAATTGGCTCCTTCAGTGATTCCTACGCCGAAGTTGTTGGTGGTCTGCAGAACCAAGACGTTGTTTTGTTACGAGAGCCGTCGCCAGGTATGGTTGTTGGTATATTAATGGATGGAGAAACCGAAGAATGAATAAGCGAATTGTTATTGGTGTGACTGGTGCGTCCGGCGCACCCTACCTTACGCGATTCATTCGGGTATTAGTGGATGCTGGGGTTGAGGTTCATCTCACTGTTTCTACTTTGGGGAAAAGGCTCCTTGCAGAAGAATTAGGGATTTCAAAAGTAGATGCTACAACACTGGGTGTCTCTGATCAAAGCGCTTTGTTGGTTGTGCATAATAACAACGACTTGGGTGCGACTATTGCATCGGGTACTTTTTTACACGACGGTATGGTTGTGCTCCCTTGCTCTAGTAACACACTTGGAGCAATCGCTTCTGGCATTACAACATCTCTCGTACAAAGAGCTGCGGCTGTTACCTTGAAAGAACGAAGGACACTTGTCTTAGCACATCGAGAAAGTCCAATCAGTTTGATTGATCTGCGAAACTTAACGACAGTTGCTGAAGCGGGTGGTGTAATTGCACCCCTGTCGCCAGGCTTTTATATGAACCCAGAGTCGCTTGACGATGTAATAGATTTCATGGTTGGGAAGCTAGCAGACACGGTTGGGGTTGAGCATTCTTTGCCTGTTCGATGGCGTGGTACTGCGTAACAGAGATCTGTTTCGTGCTACACTTTTCGTATGCAAACCATTACTTCTCTGTTGTTATGTTTCTTTCTTGGCAGTTGCGCAAATATCGCAACATACCCTCCGGTAGAAGGCGGTGTTATATTGTCGAATCCAAGTTCGGCTAATGAGCCCGTGCCAACAATACTTGCAGAGGTACTTTTATACGCACATTCGCAATACGGTGGCATGGATATTATTGTTTTTAATTTACCAAAAGGTATGACGCCCAAAACGTACTCTATTGTTTCAAACAAATTAGGTGGTGCAATTCCTTTAACGATAGATAATCAGGTTGCGTACCACATTACAGAGTTGCGGGTCCGTGGTCTTTCTGCTGAGGCTGATGTTACATTCCCTTCACCGAGTGGCGGGTATGAAGAAGCGAGCATACGGCTCACGTCTGCGCCGTTTGAACACTGGGCTGTTTCAGATTCGCGTGTGTGGTTAATTCCTTCTAAAACTCCTCCATCACCAAACATACTCGTGAGCGGAAGCACTATAGATGAGTGAACAAAGTTGGATACAAGAGGCAATAACTCAAGCTGAAAAATCTTGGAGCGAGGGCGGGATTCCTATTGGCTCTGTTCTTGTGAACAGGGGCGGAGAAATTGTTTCAAGAGGGCATAATGAGCGAGTACAAACAGGTGACCCAACTGCACACGCAGAAGTAGTCTGTTTTAGAAATGCCGGACGAAGAAGAGATTGGGCGGAATTGACGCTTGTTTCTACTTTAAGTCCCTGCATAATGTGTACCGGAACAACACTGTTATTTGGTGTAAAAACAGTTGTAGTGGGAGAAAACAGTACATTTATTGGTGCTGAAGACCTTATGCGCTCGAATGGAGTAAAAGTTTCTGTACTTAACGACAAAAGGTGTATAGAATTAATGCAGCGTTTGCAAAACGAAAAGCCTGATTTGTGGGCTGAAGATATTGGGTTGTAAACAAGGAGTGATGTGAAATGAAAAGACCAGTTGCACCAAAAAAACAACAGGCGAGTCGACCAAAAATTACAGCACGCAATAGTGTTCGAATTCGACGGCCATCTAGTAACCAGGCGAAAACAATTCGGCCCGTGGCGTTTACTAAATAAACTTAATCGCGCTCGAGCAACATTGAAACTGCGTTGCCGCCACCTAAACACAAACTCACGATTCCGCGTTTTGCTGAGGTGCGTTTCATATGGTGAAGTAGGGTTACAAGAACTCTAGTACCAGAACCGCCAATTGGGTGACCCAGTGCAATTCCGCCTCCGCCTATGTTTACTTTGTCTGGATTAACCCCAAGGTGTTGCATATTCTGAATTACCTGGACTGCAAACGCTTCGTTGATTTCAAAGATATCAATATCGTCCACTGTAAGGTTGTTTCGTTGAAGTAGTTGCTCGATACCAATTCCTGGTGCAGTGAATATCTTTTTGGGTTCTACACCAACAGTGTTAGAGTCTGTGATGGTTGCCAACACTTCAACACCTGTTTTTATAGCGTTTTCTTTTGTTGTTACTACAACCGCAGCGCCTCCATCTGAAATTTGGGAGGCGTTTCCGGCAGTTACCGAGCCGTTTTTTGAAAATGCTGGTCTAAGTTTTCCTAGGGACTCGGTTGTTGAGTCTTCCCGCACGCCTTCGTCTTGTGTAACGTCCGCACGTTGTTTAATTTGGCTTGCTTCAAGAGTAATTATTTCTTCGCTAAACCAACCCTCGCTTGCGCCGCGCGCTGCTTTTTGATGCGAGCCCGCTGAAAGTTCGTCTTGTGCTTCTCGGGTAATAGAAAATTCTTCGGCGACCCATTCTGCAGCATTTCCCATGCCCCAGCCTTCAAACGGACACGTAAGGCCATCATGTTGCATGTGATCTATCATTGTGCCGGGCCCAAACTTAATACCGCCTCGAACGTGAGCAAGGTGTGGGGCGATGGACATGTTTTCCATACCGCCAGCTACAACAGTTTTGTTTTCTCCAGCCTTGATAGATTGCGAAGCTTGCATGACTGATTGCAGTCCACTGCCGCACACCTTGTTGACGGTAACGGCTGAAATAGTGTCTGGCAAACCCGCCATAAGGGCTGCTTGCCTAGCTGGATTTTGTCCAAGGCCCGCTTGCAAAACACAACCCATAATACATTCGTCAATTTCGCTAGCCTGCGCCCCAGAATCTTTGAGAGCCGCTTCGATCGCCCAAGCGCCAAGTTGTGGTGCTGGAACGCGGGATAAACCGCCTAAAAAACGCCCAACTGGGGTTCTTTTCGCTGCAATAATTACTGGTGTTGTTTCTGGGGTTGGCATGGTTGTATCTTTTCTTGATTGTTGTGTGGTGGTAGAATACATCTCTCACGTTTTGGTAATTTTGGACATCGTATCAAAAACCAACTGTGTGAACTTGATTATGAAACAGCAATGGACACAAGACAACCTTACAAGCCTTCAGAGCAGTATTCTGGCTGAAGAACAAAAACACCCTGGTGCAACAGGTGAGTTTACGTGGATTCTATCTGCGATTTCACTCGCCACAAAAGCAATAGGGAACAAGGTTCGGTGTGCCAGAATTCAGGATGTTATTGGTGATATTGGTGAACAAAACATCCAAGGCGAAACCCAACAAAAACTCGACGTAATTGCAAACGAAATTATTTTGCGGTGTTTGGGGGATAGGGATAACATTGGCATTCTTGCTAGTGAAGAAAACGAGACCCCATTCTTGCTTCGCAAACGAACAGATGGTGGTAAGTATGCTGTCCTTTTTGATCCCCTTGACGGTTCTTCAAATATAGATTCGTCTGTTGGTGTTGGAACTATATTTAGTGTTTTGCGCCTGGGTGACTTAGGGTCAAGAGAAGAGGCGATGCTTCGGCCAGGAGTAGAGCAGGTGGCCGCAGGTTATGTGTTGTATGGGTCGTCCACCGTTCTAGTGTTGACCACTGGTAATGGTGTCGATATGTTTGTGCTCGACCACGCTATTGGGTCTTTTGTACTCGTATCAAAAGGGTTGAAAATTCCGTCTGAAAACAAAACATATTCCATAAACGAGGCGTATACGAATAAGTTTTCTGGCAACATACAATCGTATCTTCGATGGGCGCACGAAAACGAATATTCAAGTCGGTACATCGGATCCATGGTTGCTGATGTTCACCGCATTTTGTTAAAAGGCGGTGTGTTTCTATACCCGCCAACGGATACAAAACCAGAAGGAAAGCTCCGCCTCATGTATGAGGCAAACCCAATGGCAATGATTATTGAGCAAGCTGGTGGGAAGGCTGTTGCTGGCGGTGAGCGGATTTTAGAAATTAAGCCTGATGGGCTTCATCAAAGAACAGGTGTTATTCTTGGTTCTATTGACCAGGTTGATGCCGTATTACAACATTGAATATGACAACAAATACTGAAACGTTCGTTACTCTTCGAAAAAATTCAAATCAAGCATTGGGAATCGGGCAGTTTGCAGTAGATTTCATGCGTAATTCACTTGGTACCCCAAACCAAGATGTTATTGATAAAACAAAACTATTCTTCACTGACGCTGTTTTATGTGGCCTCTCTGCTATTGCAGTCAAAACAAACGCGCCCACGGTGCTGCGTAACGAAGCGCTACAATTCACAACCGATGGTGGTGCGACCGTTTTTGGGTCTACCGCGTCGGTGTTTCCAGAAAAAGCAATTCTTGCAAACTGCGCTGCTGTTCGCGAGTGGGATTCGAACGGAACTAATTTTGGGTACAACCCCGAACGCGGTCACACCGCGGGTGAGTTTGGTCATAACGACTTTTACAGCGTGCCTGTCGCCGCGGCTCAGGTTATGGGCCTTGATGGAGCAACTGCGTTAAGGGGTATGATTTTACATGATGAAATTCGCGGCCGCCTTGCTGAGGTATTTAGTTTAAAAACATACAAAATTGACCATGTTGTGCACGGTGCAATCGCATCGGCAGCTGTTTGGGGTGCAATGTGTGGTGCAACACCAGAACAAATTGAGTCCGCCATTGGCATGTCTGTGGCACACTTCATACCTTGGCGCGCTATTCGTGCGGGAAAACAACTTTCAGATTCAAAAGGATCGTCAGCGGCAATAAGTACAGAGGTTGCCATAGTTGCAATGAAGCGTGCAATGTCTGGGTTCATGGGGCCTGGGGATATTTTTCGCAATCCAGAATCTATGTTCAGGCAATTTGAAAAAACAGATGGCGATTCACCTTTTGATGTAATGTTGTCGCATAGTGGTAGTGGGTTTGCGGTTATGGGAATGCATTTTAAAATTGGGTTATACGAACACCAATCCGCAGGAGCGCTGCAGGGTTTATTGAATCTTGTAAAAGAGCATCCAGAAATTGCTGTGGACCCAACCACAATCGACAATATAAAAATTACTGCATACGAACCAGCATTCGGGATTATTGGAGACCCCGCTAAGCGCGACCCGAAAACAAGGCAATCAGCGGATCATTCCATGGTCTATATTGTTTCGGCAATGCTGCAAAAGGCGCATATGGTTATTATAGAAGAAGGCATAGGCTTCTTTTCTGCGCCAAATGATGAGCATTGGAAAAAGCTTATGCTCACTCCGTATGACTTTGATATTGATGCAGTGAATTCAAGCGATACAAGAAAAATTATGGAAACTATTTTCTTTGAACATGGCGGCCAAGAATACGACGATAAGTATCCTGATGGAATACCTACCTCAGTCTGTATTGGTATGAAAAACGGAAACAAATACGACAGTGGTCTCATCATGTACCCAAGTGGACACGCTAGAAATAATGTTTGTAACTTAGAAGATATATTACGAGCAAAATTTGCAATGCATGGACAAATAGCCTTGGATGATTATGGTGTCGTTGTTGACAAGTGTATGGGTGTAGATTTCCTTGATACAGATGGAGTCGCCTCTATATGGGATATTGAGATCGCAGACAGACCCGTGTTCAAAGATTAATCTTCTGGAATAATGTGGTGTAGAAGTTCAATCACACCCTTACCTTGTGTTGCTATTGTTTCAAATATTTCACGGCCAGATGCTATATCGAGCAATTCTCGCACAAGTGCACTTTCGCCATCGTAATCTGCTTTATTCACCACAAACAAATCGGCAATTTCTAAAATTCCCGCCTTGTCCATTTGAACTGAGTCGCCCATGCCTGGGACCAGAACAACAACTGTCTTATCAACAACACTTCTAATAGCAACGTCGTTCTGCCCTGCGCCTACGGTCTCTACAAACACATAGTCAAACCCTGCTCCGCCAATTAAATCAAGGATTTCGGGCAAAGTGCTGTAGTCTTCACCCACCCGAGCAAGACTTCTATAGAAAACTTTTTCGTCAACATTATTAAAGTCAACCCGAAGTCGGTCACCAAGAAGTGCGCCGCTGCTTATTGGGCTCATTGGGTCGTACGCGATAATTGCGATTTTTTTCCCGTTTCGAACTGCTTCTGTGGCCATTGCCGCTGTCAGTGTAGATTTTCCTGCACCTGGTGAACCGGTAAATCCTGTGATTGAACGTGGGCGTTTTTTAGGGGCATCAACCTCTTTGCCCTCTTCAATCAGGCTTATGTTTCTTGCAAGCATGGCTGTTTTTGAGGACGTGCCTAGATCAAGGGGGATGTGCTCTGTTGTGGCTGTAGAAACAGCCTTTACAATATCAAGCATGCTTGTACCGGTGTGGTACACACTGCGAACACCGCATTTTATTAATGTGTCGATGTCTTCTTGGGGAATAATCCCACCTACATCCACTGTTAATTCTGGCCTGCCAACATTTTTCAACTCCTCCATAAGGCGTGGGACAAGTACGAGGTGGGAGTTACTCATCATCGAACACGCTATTACATCTGCGTCTTCGTCCCGTGCTGAAATGGCAAGGCTTCGAGGAGTTTGCCACAACCCTGAATAAATCACATGTATTCCGCTGTCTCGCAAAGCCCGCGCTATGAGTTTAACGCCTCTGTCGTGCCCGTCTAAACCCATTTTGCCAAGCAAAACACGGGGTCTATGGGGCAAGTGGCCACAGCGGTCTATTTTCTCAAGTCGTGTAGTTGGTTCTGTAGTTGGAGAAGTCATATATGCACATGATAACATTGGAGTTACCAGTCGTTTTTAACTGTATTCTACGCACCTAACTTCTTATGACTATAAATATCCAAACTAGTATTACACAGGCCCTCCAGAAGGGGTTTGGGGCTGTCCTGGAAACGCCGTGGGAGTCTATAGACCCTGTTCTTAAAAAATCACAGAACCAAGAACATGGTGATTTTCAAGCAAACGGCGCTATGGGGCTTGGAAAACGCAATGGGCAAAACCCTAGGGAACTTGCGGAGAAGGTCATTGAACACACCGACTTCGACGGGTTGGTGGAATCTTCAGAGGTTGCGGGACCGGGTTTTATAAATATCCGGCTTACAAACGATGCGATTGTTATGCAGCTTGAAGCCATGAGTGGGGAGTGTCTTGGTGTAACACCAGACGCGGGCACGCACCCGGTGGCGATTGATTTGTGTGGAGTGAATGTTGCGAAACAACTTCATGTGGGTCACCTTCGAGCAACAATTATTGGCGATACCCTCGCAAGATTGTTTGAGCGCCTAGGGCGAAAGGTATATAGAGAAAATCACCTTGGTGACTGGGGATTACCAATTGCCATGGTCTTAGAGCGATTGATTTCAAGCGGTGTTGATCTTGACTTGCTTTCCTTGCATGATTTAAATATCGCATACAAAGACTCGCAATTAGAGGCGCGCGATGATTTTAGTGGTGTTCGTGCAGCTGAAAATTTACAATCTGGGCCGCACCGGTTCGCAGAACTTGAAGAACAAAATACAGGTGCGCTTGAATCCCAAACAAAAGCCAAGGCGGTGTTAAACGCTCTTCAGCGGGGCGACGAATCACTTCACTTGCAATGGGAAAAACTGATTGATTGCACCATGCGTTCTGTGTTTGCGTCGATGGATTTGTTACATGTAAAAATTGGACCTGAGCACAGCCGTGGTGAATCTTTTTATCGTGATTTACTGGGTAGCGTTGTACAGGAATTTAAAGACTTAAATTTAGCCGTGGAAGACAATGGTGCAATGGTCGTGCGTTTTAAAAACCGAGAGCGACCTATGCTTATCCAAAAATCTGATGGTGGATATTTGTACGCCACAACAGATTTGGCTGCTATGA
>Ga0115000_10000822_pt1 | contig 28466 bp, 21 predicted proteins | sample ArcticOcean_MG_C_6_FD_89690 | JGI IMG/M metagenome (GOLD analysis project Ga0115000, IMG submission 89690) | Marine microbial communities from western Arctic Ocean - ArcticOcean_MG_CB8_128 | ecosystem: Environmental > Aquatic > Marine > Oceanic | place: Arctic Ocean: Canada Basin | collected... | reverse complement strand
AACGGATTGGTCTTGGATAAAAATGGTCAAAAAATGAGTAAGCGTTTAGGTAACGCTGTTGATCCATTTGCGACAATTGAAACATATGGAGCTGATGCAACACGTTGGTACATGATGAGTAATTCTCAACCATGGGACAATTTGAAATTTGATTTAGAAGGCATTGCGGAAGTTAAAAGAAAGCTTTTTGGTACCATTTACAATACTTATCAATTTTTCGTGCTGTATGCTAACATTGACAACTTCAATTATAGTGAAGCAGATATTGAATTAGAAAAGCGTCCAGAAATTGATAGATGGGTTCTATCAAAACTGAACAGTTTAGTTCAGTTTGTAGATGAGTCATATGCTGATTACGAGCCTACGAAAGCAGCAAGAGCTATTCAGGATTTTGTAAATGAGCAATTAAGTAATTGGTATGTAAGAATGTGTAGAAGACGTTTTTGGAAAGGAGAGTACAGCGAGGATAAGATATCTGCGTACCAGACCCTGTACACTTGTCTAGAAACCGTTGCAAAACTTTCTTCACCAATTGCTCCTTTTTACATGGATCATTTATTCAATGACTTGAATGATATTACTGGGAGAGAAAAAGTTGAATCAGTTCATTTATCTGATTTTTCAGTTGCCGATGAAAGACTGATTAACAAAGACTTAGAAGGAAAAATGGAGATTGCTCAGAAAGTAACTTCCATGGTACTTGCATTGAGAAAACTGAATCAGATTCGGGTTCGACAACCACTTCAAAAAATTCTAGTTCCGGTATTGGACGATACTTTTAAAAGACAATTAGAGGACGTTAAGGATTTAATTTTAGCGGAAGTGAATGTTAAGGACCTTGAGTTTTTAACTGAAGACTCGGGAGTTTTGGTGAAAAAAATTAAGCCTAATTTTAAAGTGCTGGGACCAAAATATCAAAAGCAAATGAAAGGGATTTCAGCTGTGATAGGGCAATTTACAAAAGACGATGTTGCTGCCTTTGAAAAGGAAGGTAAAATCTCGATTGATGTCAATGGAGAAACTTTGGAGTTAGTCTTGGAGGATGTAAACATAACTAGTGAAGATATTCCAGGTTGGTTAGTTGCTAACGAAGGAAAGTTCACCGTTGCTTTGGATATTACAATTACTGAGAAGCTTAAAGATGAAGGGATTGCAAGAGAGTTAGTGAATAGGATTCAAAACCTGAGAAAAGACAAAGGTTATGAGTTGACAGATAAAATATTGTTAAAAATTCAAGAACATAGTGCTATAGTTAATGCAATTAACAACCACAAAAACTATATTTGTAGTGAGACCTTAGCTAACGAATTAGAATTAGAAACGGTAGTTCCAGCTGAAGGTAATGAAGAAGTAGAGGTGACGGAGGATGTAAAAACTATTATAGCGATACAACGATTAAATTAAATATTATGGCAAACGAAAGATATGCAGATGCAGATTTGGAAGAGTTTAAAGTTATAATCAGCAAAAAATTAGCGGACGCTGAGGCAGATTTTAAATATTTTCAAGGTCAATTAGATCACAGCGATCAAACTTCGGGAGGGACCTCAGAAGGAACATCTGATTTAATGGAAGATGGCGCTAACTCATTGAGTCGTGAAAAAATGGCTGAATTAAGTAGTCGTCAAAGGAAATTTATTCAGCAGTTGAAAGGAGCTCTAGTTAGGGTTGAGAACAAATCTTATGGTATCTGTAGAGATACAGGAAAGTTGATTTCTAAGGAAAGATTGAAAATTGTTCCTCACACAACTTTGTCCATTGAAGCAAAAAACGCTCAAAATAAAGACTAGTAATTGCCTTTTATTTAGTTTTGAAACAAGCTTTGAAAAACAACAAATATCTTCTTGCTCTAGCCACTATCTTAATAGTACTGTTTTTAGATCAGTGGTTAAAAGTGCATGTTAAAACTACCATGTATTATGGACAGGAAATACCTGTTCTTGGACAGTGGTTTTCTTTGTCATTTGTGGAAAACCCTGGAATGGCCTTTGGTTGGGAACTTCCGTTTTTAGGCAAGTATACCGCGAAAGTTGTGTTGAGCACCTTTCGAATAGTAGCAGTTGTTGTGATTGCTATCTACTTAAAGGGCTTGATTAAAAAAGGGATCTCTAACGGTCTAGTTATTAGTATTGCGCTAGTATTTTCAGGCGCTTTAGGTAATATTCTTGACAGTGTATTTTATGGCATGTTGTTCACTGAAAGTATTCACGATATGCATACGATATCCCATTTGGTTCCGTGGGGAGAAGGTTATGCTCCATTTATAACCGCAGATGTGGTGGACATGTTAAGCTTTGACTTGTTTACAGTTGATTTGCCATTCTATGGTAGATTTAACTTTTTTGCTCCCGTTTTTAATTTGGCTGATTTTTCAATAAGTCTTGGTGTAGGTTTAATCTTGGCTTTTTACAGAAAATCCTTTCAAGCGAATTTCTTTGAAAAAGAGCAAATGGCTTAGTACTTCCTTAAGGCTATTCTAAACTAAATGTGTTTGTCGTTTTGCTTAACCTATTCGTTTTAAGTTAATCGGATTTAAATCAAGAACGAAAAACTTCGTTTAGAATATCCAAGCTTTTTGGTTGTTCAAAACCTGGAACATGGTATTGGTAGTATTTCAATATTTCTCCAAGTAAGTAAGATCTTTTGCTACCGCTCAGCTTAATATCTTGAACATCGATCCAAGGCTCAAATAGGAAACGTAAAAATAATTTTGTTTCCTCAATCTTTAAGTGATTACTGTGATGAGGTAGATTTTTACAAAATTCACCTTCCTTAATATCAAAGAAGTTATTGTCTTCATCAGGATTTGGACAAATCCCTAAGTGCTTAGTTAATTGCGCTATAAAATGTAAGTGAAAATTAGCGTGCGACCCTTCGCATTCATCTAAGGTGACTATCTGATTCTCGAGGTAACTGTAAAGTTCAAGGTTGCTTTCTTCCTCTTTGATCGACTTAAATATGATTTCGCAAAGCAAAAAAGCTACTGCACTTTTTCCAATGTCAGTCCTCAAGTTAATTAACAAGTGAATGTTTCTACTTTCAGTAATTTTTGGCAACGAGCCTTTTGATCTTCTATTTGACACAAGTTCTAATATTGAAAATGGCTGGTAATTGTTACGGTCCTTGCGCTTTGATTTAGCCCCTGATTTTGTAAGGAAGAATGATTTTGCTCCTGAGTCTTTTGAGTAGGTGTTTAGAATGAAATTTTTTTCCTTGTATTGAATAACATTTAAAACAATTACTTCATCCTTTCCAATCATCAACAATGCCTATCAAGTCTAATTGAGAAATAAGATTTTTGTTATTTCTTTTTCACTTCCGTCCGAATTGCTAATAAATACAATGTAAACTCCAGACTGAGCTTTCTTCCCATTCAAGCTTTTTCCATCCCAGGTTGCAGTTGTGCCGTTGGCGATAGTTTCATAAACTAAATTACCAGTGATGTCTGTTATTTTTATTTCAGCATTGTTTACCACTCCTCTAATACCAATTGTACCGGTAAAGTTGGGTGGTACCGGGTTCGGATAGGCGTAAGTGGGTCCATCGTAGTTTTCTCCGGTGGTGGCGGTTCCCATGAATGATACAAGGCCTTTGTCAGTGGATATAAAAACCTCTCCAGTTATTTCATCAATTTCGATGTCAATGATAACATCACTCACTAATGGGCTGTTAAGAGTAGTGAAGTGAAATAATTCTGTTTGCATATCCGTACTCATTAGATATACTCCAGTTCCATGTGTTCCTATCCATTTTCTATCTCCAGCATCAATCTTTATTTTGGTAATAATCGCGTCACTCAATAAATAATTGGCATTTCCATCATTTTCAATAATTACTCGCTCCGCTGTAACACCTGCTGCTACAAATACGTTTTCGGGATTATTTATAACCGATAAACCGGCAGAAGATCCAATCCATATTTTACCATCTTTGTCTTCGGCAATACTATGTACTTCATTACTAGGTAGACTTCCACTGGATTCTGAAACAGTTAATAGCACAAATGAGTCATCAGTTTGGTCCGCAGGAGTGTCATTTTCGTTGAATACTAGAACACCCTTTAAAAATGCATTCATCCACTTATTTCCTTTCTTATCAATCATCAATCCTGTAACTAATGAAGAACTGTTCAGTACATTGTTTAACGCATAAGAGTACCAAATTCCATTAGAATCATACATTTTTAAAGGATGACTAACACTTACCCCAGTTAATCCACCGTTTACTACCCATAAGTTTTTATTGTCATCAAAGAGTAATTCTCCTACAGCTCTGAATGGAAATGCGTCCAATCTTTGAATATCAGAGTTGGTTTCGTTATAAATTTTAACTCTTTCCCCATCTTTAAACTCTAGTACACCCCCTCCGTAACTCGCTGCAAAAACATGGTTTGGGTTATCTGGGTGAATAGCAATAGCATGGATGTCTCGAAGAGAATCGAAAACTGTTCCTCCATTGTAACTCGTCCAAGATTCACCGTAAAAATCTGCAATTCCTCTGTTTGAAAAAGAGTTTTTCATGCTTGTTGTCAAAGTACCTGTTGTTGTCCAAAGGTGACCATCGCTGTAGTCCATTCTCCAGCAGTCAGAAAATGCTGGCCCTGTTGGAATAATTGCCTCAGTGACGGACCCGCTATACTGATGCACAAGTGCAAGAAAATTGTCAGCGATCCAATATTCTTCTCCATCTAGAATAGCTTCTTGAGGCGCTGGAGAGGATAAGTTTCCGCCGTAGTCATGAATCCTGTATGATTCAATTAAGTTCTCATCTACAATTCTTGTGTCACCACTTGAACATGCAACTATTTTGTCACCAAATACATTAAGGTCGGCAATGTTATCATTAAGATAATTTATTCCTAATGGTTTTGCTAGCCAATTCCCATTTTCAAAAGAATAAATAGTGTCTTTTTGCCATTGACCTTCCATCTGAAAATTACAAACGAGCTTGTTGTTTATTGCCACGATGGTATTAAATTTACCATCTGGTAGTCCACTCATCTTGATCCAATTTTGAAAATCTATCAAGTTGCTTTTTAAGCTGCCGTAATAAACCCCATCTTCGCAGGCGGCGTATATGGTGTCATTACTAATGCAAGATTCATTGACTTGTATAAATGACCCACCTGCTCCCGGATTAAATGTTTCACTAATTTCTTTTTTAATAAGGTCAATAACAATGATACCAAACCCAGTACTTAAGTACGCTAAATCTCCATCTATCAATATTTCATTGATGCTTTTATCAGCTTGAATGAAACTTCTTTTGATGTCTGGAACGTTGATGATTTCATTGTTAACGATTAGGTCAATGTTTCCGTTATCGTATCCAAGAATTACAGTGTTGTGCTTCTCGCTGTATTTAAGAGTACTAATCTCTAAGTCTGAAAGACCTTGCGCTTTAGAAACTTTGTGAATCGAATTGTCTTCCGTGTCGTAATAAAATAAGGCAGGTGATGTAGCACAATAAATTCTGCTTCCCGCTTTGCATAACGAACCCCCATTGATGTAGGAAAAGTGCGACCTCCATTCTCCAATACCAACTTGCCCTTGCGAAATGAATCCGGTTAGTAAAATGGCTAAGGAGAGTATTGTTTTCATTTGCAAAATTTAACAGAAAATTAAACTAAAAATATCGTAAAATATTATGTCTGCCCCTCAATTTAATTAAGAATTTACAAGTCGTCAACAATTACTTTGTAAGTTGGATCGTCAATTACGTTAACATCAATTAATTTGTCGGCATTTTGAAGTAAAATGATGCAATCAGGACTAAGGTGTTTAAGCTGCACTTTCTTGTCAACTTTAGCATACCGCTCTGTTAACTTATTTAAAGCCTCTATTGCTGACATGTCTACAACACGAGAGTCTTTGAAGTCTATGATTACATGTTTAGGGTCTTTAACTACGTCAAATTTTTCTGTAAATGCATTGACAGACCCAAAGAACAATGGACCATACATCTCGTAAGTTTTAATTCCCTGTCCGTCTGTGCTTTTTCTTGCCCTTATTCTCTTTGCATTGTCCCATGCGAATACTAATGCTGCTATGATTACACCAATTCCAACTGCTAAGGCAATGTTGTGTACAATCGCTGTGATAAGTGTTACAATGATCATTATAATCACATCTGATTTGGGCATTTTGGTGAAAGTTTTTAAACTAGCCCATTCAAAAGTGGTAACAGCGATCATGATCATCACTCCGGTTAATGCAGCCATTGGGATCTTTTCAATGATGCTTGAGCCGTACATAATGAATATCAATAACATTAGTGAAGCAAAAACACCAGATAGTCTAGCTCTAGCACCAGAAGAAATGTTAACTAAACTTTGACCGATTGTCACACAACCTCCCATACCTCCAAACAACCCCGCAAGAATGTTTCCAGCTCCTTGAGCAATTGTTTCTCGGTTACTGTTTCCTCTTGTTTCTGTAAGCTCATCAATTATATTCAAAGTCAATAGACTCTCAATTAAACCCACGCCAGCCATAATAGCTGCATATGGAAAAATTATTTTTAAGGTTTCGAAGGTAAAAGGGATCTCGGGGATGCTAAATTCGGGAAATTTACCAGCTATAGAGGCAACGTCACCAATCGTTTTTGTATCTAATCCTGGAAACAGAGTAACCACTCCAAATACTACTAAAATAGCTACTAGAGCTGCAGGAACGGATTTTGTGATTTTAGGCAGGCCCCAAATAATTAGCACAGTTAATGCAACCAATCCAAGCATTATGTACAAATTGGATCCCGTTAGCCAATTTCCTGCAGCATCTTCGAATTGAGGTCTTTGGGACATGAAAATTATAACAGCTAAACCGTTAACGAATCCGAAAACGACCGGTTGAGGAACTAAACGTATGAATTTTCCTAACTTCAGCAGTCCTGCACCTGTTTGCAAGATCCCTGCTAAAATTACAGTAGCGAGAATGTATTCAATTCCGTGAGATTTCGCTAGAACAACCAATACTATTGCTACCGCTCCTGTAGCTCCTGAAATCATTCCAGGACGCCCTCCAAAAACTGAAGTAACTAATCCCATTATGAAACCAGCATACAGTCCGGTAAGTGGTGAAAGTCCTGCTATCATTGCAAACGCTACCGCTTCTGGAACTAAAACCAATGAAACTGTCAATCCAGCTAAAATTTCATTTTTGTAATTTACTTTTTGAGAGAAGTCGAATAACTTTTTCATACAATTAAATAAAGTGGCATTTGATCATTTGCGGCTGCAAAAGTAGGTAAAATTCAAGGAGCGAACTATTGATTTTTGATAATGTAAACGACTGAACTACATTTTTTTACGTCGAACATGGATTTAATGAATGAGATGGTTCCAATAACAAGTCCACTAACTGAATTGCCTTTCCGATACTTCTCGCTTAATAACGAAACGTAAAATGAGTCAAAAGGCAATCTGTGGTGTTTAACAACTTTAAGTTGATGTTTTTGCATTAAAGCATCCATGGTTGATGGAGTAAAATGCCACAAGTGAATTGGTAAGTCCCAAGCAGCCCAAAACTTTTTGTATTTTTTTGCGTCGTGAGCGTCTTTGTTTGGAACAGCAACAACTAATGTTCCTTCCGGTTTGAGGACAGCTTTAATTTTCGATAAGTAGCCATCCAAGTCATGTACGTGTTCTAAAACATGCCACATGCTCACAGCGTCAAGAGAGTTTTCGGTGTAAGAATCTAAATGTGTTGGCGCATTGACGGTCAAATTAAACTTTTCCTTTCCGTATATCCTTGCTTTTTCATCCTGCTCTATTCCTTCGCACTCCCATCCTTTACTTTTCATTTCATTCAAAAAGTAACCCGTACCACAGCCTATGTCAAGTAGTTTGCCTCTTGAAGTAGTTTGTTCAACCATTTTTCTTTTTTGCTTCAACATGTAGTTTCTCACTGCATGGTAAACCTTAAAAAATAAACCTTCTTGTGTATCGGAGTGAGAAACGTAATCTTCACTTTCGTAATACGGTCCGATGTGTTCGCTGTCTGGAGCGTTCTGAGTGAATGTAAAATTACAATTACCACAATTTACAACGTTGAACGATTCTTTAGTATGAGAGAAATCAGTTCCTTCAAAAAGAGGTTTAATCTTGTCGCTGCTGCATATTGGACAATTTTTATGTTCTACGTTGTTCATACAAACAGATCTAAATAAATATGGGCGTAAATATACTCAAACCACCTAGCTTTTCGGTATTTTTGACGAAAGGCATTTTTTTCTTTATCAAGACGAAAAAATCAAGCATAGCCTAGGTACGGTTTATTTTTTCAACGTTGATAGAGGAAAATAGAGCGAGTGAAAAAGCCGAAAAGCTAGGTGGTTTGAGTATATACAAGAACTCAATGTTAAAGCCACTAACTTTAAGCTGGAATAAAAATTAGGTTGTAAAACTCAATTTGTATGCAAAGAGTTTAGTAGATGGCTAAGTCGAATTTTATAAAAAAGTTTTTAGAACAAGTTGAAAAACAACCACTTGCTGTTGCTATTGAATTTGATAATAGCTCAATAACTTATAAAGAATTGCACTCAGCTTCACTAGAAGTATATTCCTACTTATCTGAATATTCTCGAGAAGAAAAGCACATTGGAATAGAGAGTACCAGTGATTTTAAATCTTATGCAAACATCATCGGGGTTTGGATGTTTGGTGCCGCCTATGTGCCATTAAAATCAAATTATCCCGAGGAAGTAAGAGATCAAATTTTAGAAAGTTTAGAAATTAAAACGGTCTTAAATTCCAAGGAGTTAAAAACGGCTTTAGGTGTAGCAAAGAAGAACTTAAATATTGAAGACAGTATAGGGGAATGTGCATACATAATTCATACCTCTGGTAGCACAGGAGTTCCCAAAGCAGTGTTCATTAGCCATGAGAATTTAAACGCGTTTACCAGCCATTATTTAAATACAAGCAAGTATGAATTTAACGAAACAGACCGATTTTTACAGAGCTATGAGTTGAGTTTTGATGTGTCGATTTTTTGCTATTCGATACCACTAATGATTGGGGCAACTTTGGTTTTACCTAAAGACAAAGGGGTGAAGTACATGACCATCCTTTCAAGTATTATCAAGGACAAAATTACTGTTTGTAGTAACGTCCCTTCTGTTGCTAAATATGCGCTCCCGCGACTAAGTGAAATTTCTATGGCTAGTTTGAGGTACTGTTTTTTCAGTGGAGAAAGTTTATTTGGTAGTTGGGCAAAAGCATGGATGAATTCAGCAACAAATGCACAAGTGTACAATTGTTATGGTCCAACTGAAACAACTATTGTATGTACATCGGAACATTTGAATGTTCTCGATGCATCTTATTTTGAATCAAAAGAACCGTTGCCATTAGGGGTTCCTTTTGAAACAATGAACTTGACTGTTAAAGATAATGAGATATGTTTTAGTGGTGCCCAAGTTTTTTTAGGATATACAGGAGGTGTTTTCACTATTGTAACCCCTCAAGGTGATAAACATTTTTACACAGGGGACAACGGTATACTTGACGAAGGAGGGAAGCTGATTTTCAAGGGTCGGAGTGATGACCAAATTCAGATTAATGGTTTTCGCGTTGAGTTATCTGGGATTGACACATTGATATTAAAAGAGTTTAACTTGTTTACTAAGTCGATGGTGTTTAGTGATGAAAAAAAACCTGATAAGATCCTAACAGTTATCGAAGGAGGTGATTGGATAAAAGACGATATTCTGCGTTATTTAGGCAGTAAATTGCCCGATTACAGTCTTCCAAATGATGTGCTGTCAACAATGGAATTCCCCATGAATGGCAATGAAAAGTTAGACCTGCCAGTGTTGAGAAAGTGGTGTTTAGAAAAGTTAGCGACAATAAATTAACTGACGTTCAAATTTTCTTTTGTCGCTTTAGGACAAAGTTTAACGATTGTTTTTACAATATTATCAGTGTCGTAAAGACATTCAGCATGAAGTTCTTCTTGAGACCCATGCTCAATAAATCGGTCAGGAATCCCTAGCCGAACAACTTTTGAAGAATATCCATGATCAACCATGAATTCAATAATAGCACTTCCCATACCACCCATAACACTTCCATCCTCCACAGTAATTACTTTGTCGAATTTCGTAAATACTTCATGTAAAATTGATTCATCAATTGGTTTAACAAACCTCATGTCGTAATGAGCTGCATCAATTCCTTCCTTTTTTATTGTCTCACAAGCATCAACAACAAAGTTTCCAACATGTCCAATACTTAATACGGCAATGTCATTACCGTTTTTAATTTTTTTACCTGTTCCAATTTTGACTTCTTTTAACGGGGTTTTCCATTGAACCATTACACCTTTACCTCGAGGGTACCTGATGACAAAAGGTCCTTTATTTTCCAATTGAGCGGTGAACATTAAGTTTCTTAATTCTTCCTCGTTCATTGGTGCTGATATTACCAAATTTGGAATACAACGCATGTAAGATATATCATAAGCTCCGTGGTGTGTAGCGCCATCTGCACCTGCTATACCAGCTCTGTCTAAACAAAAAACAACGTTTAAATTTTGAAGTGCAACATCGTGAATTACCTGATCATATGCCCTTTGCATAAATGAGGAATAGATGTTACAAAATGGAACCATTCCTTGGGTTGCTAATCCAGCAGAAAAAGTTACAGCATGTTGCTCAGCAATACCAACATCAAAAGCTCTGTCTGGCATTGCTTCCAGCATTATGTTCAATGAACAACCAGAAGGCATTGCTGGTGTAACTCCCATTATCTTTTCGTTCTTTTCAGCAAGTTCTACTATAGTGTGTCCAAATACATCTTGGTACTTTGGAGCTTGCGGACTTTTTGGAGTCAACTTAATAATTTCGCCCGTGTCTTTGTTGAATAATCCAGGGGCATGCCACTGAGTTTGGTCACCAAATTCAGATGGTTTAAATCCTTTGCCTTTTTTGGTCAAACAGTGTAATATTTTTGGTCCCGGTATATCTTTTAAGTCTTCTAAAACTTTTACCATGTGTTCAACATCGTGACCGTCAACAGGTCCAAAGTACCTGAAGTTTAATGATTCAAATAAGTTAGCATTTTCAAGCACAGCGTTCTTAACGGCGCTTTCAATTTTTGAAGCTATTGCCTGTGCGTTTGGTCCAAATTTACTCACCTTGCCAAGTAAGTTCCATATTTCGTCTTTTACTTTATTGTAAGCTGAAGAAGTGGTGATGTCTGTTAAGTATTCTTTTAAAGCACCTACATTTGGATCAATAGCCATGCAATTGTCATTCAATACAACCAATAAATTACTGTTCGACACACCAGCGTGATTCATGGCTTCAAAAGCCATTCCTGCTGTCATTGAACCATCACCTATTACAGCAATGTGTTGCTTTTTATCGTCTTTTTTGTATTTGCTAGCAACTGCCATTCCAAGGGCCCCAGAAATTGAAGTAGAAGAATGTCCTACTCCGAAAGTGTCATATTTACTTTCGTCTCGCTTTGGAAAACCACTTAAGCCTTTGTATACTCTTTGCGTATGGAAATTGTTTTTTCGTCCTGTTAGAATTTTATGACCGTAGGCTTGATGACCGACATCCCAAACTAATTGATCATTTGGAGTGTCAAAAACATAATGTAGGGCTACCGTAAGCTCTGTCACACCAAGGCTTGCGCCAAAATGACCGCCTTTTTGTGATACTACATCAATGATAAAATCTCTGAGTTCTTGACAAACCGCTGGTAATTGCTTGTAATTTAATTTTTTTAAATCACGTGGAAATTCAATATTTTCGAGAAGTTTTCCTTGTTTGCCATTCATGTGGTAGCAAAAATAGTAAATTAACTGGTTCGTGTCACGTAATAATTAAAGATATAACAATAATTATGTTGGAAGTAAAAGAATTTGATGGAATGAAAGGTTTGTTTGCTAACTCAATTTTTCGAAAAGGGGATTTAGTGACGGAAATTAAAGGAGAGCAAATTTCTCAACCTACTCGGACATCTCTGCAAGTGGGAATTAATCAACATATTGATGTTAAAGAACTTATTATGTACATTAATCATAAATGTGATGCAAATATCACATTAAAAAATAATACATTCGTGGCTATTAGGACGATTGAGAAGGGGGATGAGATTACTTTTAATTATAATGAATCGGAGGAGGAATTAAGTGATCCATTTGAGTGCAGAGATTGCGGACAAATGATGAAGGGAAAGAAGTTTATTGACTCTTTTCCATGTAGAATAAAAGATTAAACAAATTGTTAAAAAGGTAACTTTAAAGGATACATTAACGTAACTAATATACCAACGTTGATGTTCTAACAAATATGAAACTTAATTTGAAAACTTTATCACAGGTACTTTTCTCTGTTATTATTTTTTGCTCAACTAACGTTTTGCAAGCAGGAACTATGTATTGGGTAGGAGGGGATGGTTCATGGAGTGATGCTAATCATTGGTCTGTAAACTCTGGAGGGGATCCGAATGCGAGTATACCTGGCATAAATGACGACGTGATATTTGATGCTAATTCAGGTTTGACATCAGGTACTGTTAATGTTTACAGCAATACATCTGCAAATAGTTTAGTTGTAAATGATGACCTTGTTTTTACTCTTAGAAGTGGAAGTAAAAATGTCTTAGTGTTTGATTCATACGTAGATTTTGGATCAGTCAATAATAATCAAATAAGTGGCCAAGTTCATTTATTAAACCATCATCAAGTAGAAGGGTACAGGAAATTCGAAGCGGATTCATTTATTGGTTTTTTGAATAATATAGGAAAAGGAAATGTTGATGAAGTTTTACAAGTAACTAGCGTAACTTTTAATGTTGTTAATCAAACATGTCCTTCCGATCAAGATGGACAAATAACCGCTACACCAAATGATGGTGCAGGTCCTTTTCAGTACAGTTGGATATTACAAGGGAATTGTAGTCAAGGTGCAAACCTAAACTCTCAAACTGTTACTCAGGTATGTGGTGGTGAACAGGCTGTTTTGATTACTGATCAAAGTGATGGTCAGGTTGGATATTTCACTGTTAATATAGGTCCTTCAGAAATCGCTATTATCATCAATTCCGTTGAGATTAAGAATGTTACATGCCCTGGGGGATCGGATGGTGCTGTCCCACCTAGAGTTTTTGGAGGAACAGGACCGTATGCTTTTTCTTGGGACAATGGATCAACCGATTCAGTTGCAACTAATTTAGTTGCTGGGACTTACGTGGTGATGGTAACGGACGCTAATGGCTGTCTTGCTCCGGGCGCGGCGTCAGGTGTAGTTAACGAACCTCCGCCAGTTGTAATAACTCCTTTGGCTACTGATATACCTGTTTGTGGAGGTGTTGCATGCACGGAAGATGTTACTTTTTCAGCATCAGGAGGACATGGCCCTCCTGCGGGTGGATTTGTTATTTCGGGAATAAACCCAGTTATAGCAGCACCTGTGGTTTTAACAGATATTTGTCCCGGATCATCTTTTGAGGTTGCCACTGTAGATCTATTGGGTTGCGCACAAACGTTAACTCATACTGCGGCTAGTCCACCAGTTCTTACTTTAACAATTACTGAAGATAAACCAGTTACTTGTCAAGGTGTTGATGATGGTGAAGCAACTGCTACTGCTGGAGGAGGCACTGGACCGTATACCTATAGCTGGTTAGATGCACCATTTAATCCAACTACTCCAACGGTTATTGGTTTAGCTGCTGGAACGTATACCGTTGAAGCTACGGATCAGGGTACACTATGTACAATAATTTCAACAGTTACTATTACTTCTCCAACTCCACAGGTTGTAGTAGCTAGTGCATCAGTAAATAGTGATGCTACTTGTTTGACGGCTTCTAATGGCGCTGCAACTGCTTCAGGAGCGGGGGGGGCTCCAATATACCTTTTTGATTGGTTCGATGCCCCGGGAACTCCCTCAACTGCAGTTGTATCTGCACTCCCTATCGGTGTTTTTAATGTTGAGGTTAAAGATCAAATTGGATGTGTTGATACTACTCAAGTTACAATAACTGCTCCAGTCATTAGTCCTGTTGTGGCATCCGCTAATCCAACATCAATAATTACTTGTTTAGCTGCCAGTAATGGAGAAGCTACTGGATCTGGATCAGGTGGTTTGCCTGGGTACGATTTTAATTGGTACGACGTTCCTGGGGCTCCCGTTATAACTGCAGTAGTCGGAAATTTACCTGTTGGGACTTATAATGTTGGAGTTACTGATCAAGATGGATGCGCTGATACAGCTCAAGTAGTTATTACTCCACAGAACCCTACTCCTATAGTCGCAAGCATTTTAAATTTTAATCCTACGATTTGTGTGGGGTTAGCTACAGGTGACGCAACAGGTGCAGGGACCGGAGGGAATATTGCTTCTGGAGGATATATGTTTAATTGGTATGATGTTCCTGGAGCGCCTATTCTCAATGCCTCTGTAACTTCTTTGCCAGCGGGAGTTTTCAATGTTGAAGTAAAAGATGATGATGGGTGTGCTGATACTGCGCAAGTGACAATTATCGCAACACCACCGTTGTTAACTACCACCTTAAATCCAGTAGTGCAACCGAATTGTGATGGTGTGACCTGTGACGGAAGCATTACCGCAACAACTACGGGAGGAACTACTAATTATAATTACGAATGGTATGACGCGCCAGGGGGTCCTGTACTAGGACAAACCATAAACAACATTTGTGCAGGAATATACAATGTAGCTGTAGTTGACGCTAATGGTTGTTTGGACACAGCTACGCAAGTTTTCACTCCACCTATGACTGTTTCGCTAGTTTCGAAAACAGACATCGTATGTGGAGGAGTTTGTACAGGGGTTATTAACGTTGCAGGTGCCGGTGGAAATGGAGTGTTTGTTTACAATTGGTACGACATGACAGGAACTCCTACGTTTAATAGTGCAAACGACAGTGTATTTGGAGTTTGTGTAGGAACATACAATGTTGAAGTTTCTGACGGAACAGGTATAGGGTGTTTTGACACCCTAACGGTGACAATTAGTCAACCGCCAGTACTAGCAGTTAATATTGATAGACAAGTTAATAATATATGTTTTGGAGAATGTAATGGTGAAATTGATGTAAGTGCTTCAGGAGGAAGCCCTGTCTTAGTAGCGTTGTGGATTGATTCCAATGGAGTTGCTCCTGTAAATCCTCAATTAACAAGTTTAACTGGTTTATGTAATGGAACTTATATTTATGAAGTGACAGATGCGACCAATTGTGTCACAACCCAACCTATCACAATAACTTCTCCTCAAACTAGTGTTGGATTCAGTGTTAGTCCATTGTGTCCGGGTGATTTAGTTGCTAATGTTCAAGCTTTAGCTACTGGAGGAAATCCACCTCCTACTTACACGTGGTTGGATCCCGTTACTGGAAATGTGAATAATAACGTTCAAATAGGTTTACTTCCGGGAAGTTATGACCTAGAAATTGAAGATGGTCTCGGTTGTAGAGATACTTTTAACCTTACCTTCTTCGTGCCTAGTGCTATCAGTAGTAGTGCTGTTGTTACGAACGCTTTATGTCAAGGGATTTGTAACGGGGGAATTGATGTTACCATAGTTGGAGGAACTAGTCCATATAATGTAAAATGGTATGACCTGATTGGAAACCCTACAACTGAAGATTTAGCTAGCGTTTGTACTGGAAACTACAACATGGCAATTGAAGACAATAACAATTGTTTGGATACTCTTAAAGCTGTAAACGTTGCCGCAACGGTAACAATTAGTACAATTAGTACTGAGATTCAAGCAACTTGTGATGGCCTTTGTGATGGAAAAGTTTGGGTGACTGCATCGAGTGGAGTTCCTAACTATATCTATAATTGGTATGATGCACCGCCTGCTAATGTATTGTTAGATACAGCCAGTAACATGTGTGTGGGAACCTACAGTGTGGAAGTAACTGATCAGCAAGGCTGTATTGATACTGCTACCGCTACGGTGAGTGCACCAGTTGTAGTAAGTGGCTCATTTATAAATACTGTTCAAAATTTATGTGCCCAAGACTGTAACGGTTCAACGGAACTATCTGTATCAGGTGGAGCTACTCCAATTGATATTTTATGGTTAAATATACCAGGAGCTCCAATTACTACTCCAGCTGTAGGAAACTTATGTAACGGATCTTACCGTGTTTCAGCTACCGACCAGAATGGATGTCAGGATTTAGATACGATTGAAATTACTTCTCAGTCAGGTACCGTCACGTTCGCTACTACGAATCCAAGTTGTGGTGGATATAATGACGGTGCAATAACTGCTACCATAGTAGGAGCTCCTAGTCCGCCAATTCCTTCATTGGTTTGGTTGAATCTTCCTGGGCCCCCAACCTCAGTTAATGTTTCAAATTTAACTGCGGGAACCTACAACCTGGAAATGACTGATTTAAATAACTGTATAGATACTTTTCCAGTAACATTAATTGATCCGTTCCCAGCAATTGATTTAAAAACAGACTCTCAAGTAGTTAGCTGTTTTGGCCTTTGTGACGGAAAAGCATGGGCAACTCCTTCAGGTGGAGCAGCACCATTATTTTATACTTGGTATTCTCCTGTGGGCGTCGGGACGGGCTTGTTACCAGATACAGCTGTTAATTTATGTGTAGGTAATTATTTTGTGGCTGTTGTAGATGCAAATGATTGTAAAGATACCGCTACTATAAGTATTACAGATCCATTCATTGTCAGTTTAAGCAGTGATTCGAAACGACCGTGTTTTGGAGTTTGTGATGGAAAGGCTGTGGTTGCTGTTAGCGGTGAGGTAACTCCATTTACCTATGTATGGGATGATGGTCCACCAGCAACAACGGATTCCGTATTGAACAATGCCTGTGCTGGAAAACACAAGGTGGTAGTAACTAACGCCACGGGATGTTCAATAACTGATTCGATAACTTTTACAGAAAATACTCAAATTACAGCTTTGGTTAGTTCTAGTAAAGCAACCTGTACTAATTTTACTAATGGATCTGCTTCAATAATCCCTTCTGGAGGTGTAACACCTTTTCAATATTTGTGGACAAATGGGGCTGCATATACCTCGGTGGTTCCAAACCCAAGTGATTTAGGAATAGGAAAATATTACATAGTTACCTCTGATTCGATAGGGTGTTCGTACCGTGATTCGGTAACAATTTCTGAAGCTAAGGTTGTAAATCCTGATGCAGGGTATGATGCAGGTTTATGTGAAGGAGATTCAATTACATTAACTGGTACAGGAGGTGCTACTTACTTGTGGTCCACAGGAGATGTAACCAGTTCTATTAGGGTGAGTCCATTAGCTACTACGACTTATACTTTAACAGTTAAGGACAGTATTTGCGTTGATGACGACAAGGTAACTATTACAGTTAATTTAAATCCAACAGCAAATGTCACTGCAGATCAAGAAGCATTGTTAGAAGGTTTTAACATCAGTACAACTATTAGGGGCGATGGTGCAGGTACTAATGGTACATATGATTGGAATCCGCCAACTGGATTGTCAGATCCAACGAATCCAACGCCATCTGTTTCACCGTTAGTTAATACAAGGTATTATTTAACAATAACTGATGAAAATGGTTGTAAAGACACAACTTCTGTGTTGATACGAATCATAGAGAGTATTGAATATCCAGACGGTGTTTCACCAAATGGGGATGGGATTAACGATAACTGGCCAATAATGTTTATTGAAAACTTCCCTGAAGCAGTCGTGGAAATATACAACAGGTGGGGTCAATTGTTGTTTCATAGTGTTGGGTACCAAAATAGATGGGACGGTACATTTAAAGGAAAAGTACTTCCAGTTGGAACATATTATTTTGTCATTGACTTGGGGTCAGACTTACCAAAATACACAGGGCCAATTACTATTTTTAGATAATTAGAAATTGAAAAAGATAACAAACTATAATACTCGATTCAGGATAAATTTCATAATAGTTTTATCGCTATTATTTGTTCTCAATTTGAAGGCACAACAAAGACCTCTGTATTCTCAATACATGTTAAATCAATACATCATTAATCCTGCGTACACAGGTTTGAATGATTACTTCGTGGCATCAACAAACTACAGGAATCAGTGGGTTGGCATTGAAGATGCTCCAAGAACATATGCTTTGACAGTTCACGGCCCTGGTAAATCAGGTAAATATGGTTTAGGAGGTTCTTTGTACAATGATGTAACTGGCCCTACGAGTAAGTCAGGTATGTACTTGTCGTACGCTTACCATTTCCAGGTATCGCCCACTCAAAATGTTTCGATGGGTATTAGTGGAGGTATAATGCAATACAAGGTTGATGGAACAAAAATTACTGTATTTGATCCGGGAGACCAGGTGCTATCAAATTCGAGATTAACTACCTTAGTTCCTGATTTTGGATGGGGTGTCTATTGGCATCAGAAGGATAAATTTTACTTGGGTTTATCAACCCCACAGTTCATTCAAAGCAGGATATCGTTTTTAGAAAACAACATAAAATCACCGTCTATTTTAACAATTCATTATTTTTTAAATGGTGGGTATACGTTTGATTTAGGTGATAATTTTGATATCGAACCTTCGTTTTTAACTAAGTATTCTTATCCGACTGATGTTCAGGTAGATATTGGAGCGAGAGTAATATTTAGGAAGTTTTTATGGGTAGGTGGTGTATTCAGAACAGACGATGCGGTATCTGCAATAATTGGATTCAGTACCCCAAACGATCAGCTGGATTTTGGCTATTCGTATGATCTCACAACTACTAATTTGTCCAACTATAATTTTGGAACTCATGAATTAATGGTGACTGCAAAATTCGGCAAAAAGAAATCTTACTCTTCAAAAGGGAAAGATAAGAAGAGTGAATTTGAGAGGTTACAACAGGAATATGAGCAGTACGAAAACGAAGAGCTTGATGAACAAGAGAATAAAAAATCAGTTGAGGAAATTAAAAAAGAACTTCAAGAAGCCACTGAAAACGACAAGTTGTTAAGAGATAAGATTAGGAGTTTTAGAGAGGAAGCTAAAACGCTGGGTTATGATTCTCCCGAGCACGTAGATTATGCTGGAAGGGACGAATATTTGAAAACATTAGAAAATATTAAAAAGAATTTTGACAAGAAGGTATCATTAGAAGCCGAGCTTGAATAATTAGTAAGACACCTATGAAATTTGCGACTAAAACAATTCACGGAGGAGTTTCTCCTGATGAATCGACTGGGGCTATAATGACCCCTATATATCAAACTTCTACCTACGTACAAAGTGAACCTGGTGTTCACAAGGGGTTTGAATATTCACGGACACAAAATCCAACAAGAGAAGTATTAGAGGCTAATATTGCATCACTCGAGAATGGAAAGCACGGATTGGTTTTTTCCAGTGGGCTAGCTGCCATGGACACCTTTTTGAAACTTTTTAAACCAGGAGATGAAATTATTTCATCTAATGATTTATATGGTGGATCCTACAGGCTCTTCACTAAAGTATTTCAGAACTACGGCATCAAATTTACTTTTGTGTCTTTCGATGATGCAGACAATGTCACTAAATACATCACTGATAAAACAAAGCTTATTTGGCTAGAAACCCCAACTAATCCAATGATGAACATCATTGATATTAAGGCGGTTGCATCCATAGCAAAACAACATGAGTTAATTTTAGCAGTTGATAATACTTTTGCTTCTCCTTATTTACAAAACCCATTAGATTTAGGAGCTGATGTAGTAATGCATTCAATTACTAAATATTTAAGTGGTCACAGCGATGTGGTTATGGGAGGGCTTATACTGAATGACGATAAGATGGCTGAAGATTTAGCATTTTATCAGAACTCATGCGGAGCAGTTCCAGGTCCACAAGACAGTTTTCTTGTTTTGAGGGGGATTAAAACTTTGCACTTAAGGATGCAACGTCACTGTGAGAATGCAGAAAAGGTTGCGGCCTTTTTAGTGCAACACCCTAAAGTGGATAAAGTATATTACCCAGGACTTAAAAACCACCCTAATCATCACATTGCCTCAACGCAAATGAAAAGTTTTGGTGGAATGTTATCCTTTACTACGGCAGGCAATCGATTAGAAGATGCTAAAAAAGTTATTTCAAGCACAAAAATCTTCTATTTGGCTGAATCTTTAGGAGGTGTAGAGTCCTTGTGTGGTCATCCTGCATCAATGACACATGCGTCAATACCAAAGGAAGAGCGAGAGAAGACTGGAGTGGTAGATTCATTGATACGGTTAAGCGTTGGTGTAGAAGATATTGAAGATTTATTGGATGATTTGACTCAAGCTCTTGATAGAATTTAGTAAAATATAACAACATGAAAGGTTCAAAATTTGCAGTAATAGGAATGGGTAAATACGGAAAAGGTATTGCTCAAATTTTAGCAGATCGAAGTGCGGAAGTGATAGCAATTGACATTACCGAGAGCCGACTAGATGTTGTTCAAGAATCTGTTGCTCTTGCGATAACCATGGATGCAACCGATAAGAAAGCTTTGCTAGCCCAAAACATTCAAGACGTTGATGCAGCTGTAGTTACTATAGGCGCAAACTTTGAGGCTTTGTTGCTTTGTTGTTTTCAGTTACAAGAACTAGGAGCAAAAAGAATCATCGCGCGCGCAAATGACGAAATGCAAAAATCCATTTTACTCAAAATGGGAATCACTGAGATTTTAGAGCCAGAAAAACAGATTGGAGTTTTAGTAGCTGAACAATTAATTAACCCCAACATAGTTTCTTTTTTGCAATTGCCAGATGATTACGAAGTAGCTGAAGTGAAGCCGCCTAAGGGGATTGAGAATAGAACAATAAAAGACATTGGATTACGTGTAAAGTACAGGTTGAACTTGATTACTATTAAGCGAGAATACGAAGTAGAAGATGGCGGTGATGTTAAGAAAGAGGCTCATATCATGGGGGTTCCGGCTTCTGAGACAGTAATTAAAGAAACAGATACCATCATTGTTTTTGGGACAACAACAGATATTAAGAAATTCATTGACATTAATAATTAAATGTTGAGCGGAAATTATTTATTTTTGCGCTTCTGACATTAAGTACATAACTTTATAAAAAAAGATAATGAAAAACGATAAAGCTCAAAAAATATACGCCGACATCATTAAAAAGTTGGAAAAAGGCGATGCAAAAACTGATAAATTAGCTGGTCAAATTGATGATTTAAGAGTTATTGCAAGGGAATTGGAAGATCCTTTAGTTTTGAAGACTTTGAGATTCATTAAAGAAAAGTTAGCCTCTGGTGATGAGTTTGAATTGGAAATTGAGGAGGAAGAAGAAGATGAGGTAGAAGTTGTAGAGGGTGAAGAAGCTGTAGAGGTTGAAGTTCCAGAAAACCAATTACTTTATTTGTTTCAACTACTTGTAGATTCTGACAACAAGTACAACCGAGACGAAATCAAACAATACAGAGCTGCTTTGCAAGAAGATTTGTATTAAGGTTTATCAGTACCGATTAAAACATTTGTCAAGCTAGGTTTTGGCGTACTATTTGCTCATTAGTGGGGAAAGGTTTATATCATGATAAAGATTTTTATTACAAGTCTATTACTTATTGTTGCCACAATCAATGGCAATGTTTCCACCTCTTTAAATGCAGGCGATGCTAAATCATTGTCTAGTTATTTCCATTGGAGTGTTGAATTAAGTATTTTGGAAGATGAATCAGTATACAGTAAGACTCAGGCGGAGCAAATCTTAAAAAAGTTTTTCAAAGAACATCCAGTAGTGAAGTACGAATCGGTCCATATGGGTAATGCCAAAGATGGGTCAGCATTTGAAATTGGTAACCTAGTTACTAAAGGAGCAACTTACCGAACTTATTTTCTTTTAAAAGGGAGTGGCTCAAAGCAGGAAATTCATCAGTTCAGAATTGAGGATGAATAAAGAAGCTTTAAAGGTCTTAATTGAGCGAGCGTTCGAGGAAGATATTCAAGATGGAGATCACAGCTCACTTGCAAGCGTTGGAGGCAAGGATGTAGTCCGAGCTAAATTGATCGTTAAGCAAGAAGGAATAATATCAGGAATTGATGTGGCCGAGTTCATTTTTCAGTATTACGACGAACAAGTTAGTTTTGTTAAAAACATATACGATGGTGAAAAAGTTACTATCGGAGATGTTGCTTTTGAAGTGAAGGGCAATGCTAGATCAATTTTGGCGTGCGAACGTATTTTACTGAATTGCATGCAAAGAATGAGCGGTATATCAACCTATACTCATTTTTTGAATCAGAAAATTAAGCACACTTCTGCAAAATTACTTGACACACGTAAAACAACACCTAACTTTAGACTACTTGAGAAAGAAGCCGTAAAAATAGGTGGAGGAATGAATCATCGCTTTGGTTTGTTCGATATGATAATGCTTAAGGACAATCACATAGATTACGCTGGGGGTATAGCTGAGGCTATTGAAAAAACGATTGTCTATTTAGAGGAAAATCAATTAGACCTTAAAGTTGAAGTTGAAGTAAGAGATCTCCAAGAACTAAATGAAGTGCTTGCTGTGGGTAAAGTAGATAGAATAATGCTTGATAATTTTACCACAGACAAAATGAAAGTGGCTGTAAAACTAATTGATAGTAGATACGAAGTTGAGGCTTCAGGGGGGATAACAGAAGAAGATATTGCCAGCTATGCCGAGACGGGAGTAGATTATATTTCTGTCGGTGCTCTCACTCATCAAGTTAAGAGTTTGGACATGAGTTTAAAAGCGTGTTGACAAGATGTTTAACGGAAAGCAAATAAAATCTAAAATTAGGAATATTGCAGTTATTCGCTTTCTTATTCAAATTACTAAGCGGTACAGTATTCCAGGGTTTGACAAAGTCCCATTCTATTACGTTACACGTTTTTTATCAAAAGCTTTATTTAACGGATCACTAAGTAGCAGGGCAGCGAGTGTTTCATTTTCTTTTTTCTTGGCAATTTTTCCCGGAATTATATTTCTGTTTACGTTAATTCCAATTATCCCGGTTGATGGATTTCAAGATACTCTACTACTTCAGTTAGACGAAATATTACCTGATGGGGTCAAGGAGATAACTAGAGAAACGATAGTGGATTTAATATCAACTAAACGTGGAGGGATGTTATCTTTTAATTTTTTTCTAGCCCTATTTTTTGCCACTAATGGAATCTTTTCTTTGACTGATGAGTTTAACAATACTGCTCTGTTCAATGAAAAAAGAAATTATTTCAAGCAAAGGCTAATTGCTGTTGGATTACTAGGGATATTGACAAGTTTACTTCTTACAGCCATTTCCTTAGTTGTTTTTTCGGAGCAGTTGATCGAATACTTGTTGGCAGAGAGTTACGTAACCAAGGGGCTTGAACTATACCTTGTCTATGCTGCTGATTGGCTCAGTATATTCTTGTTGTACTACTTTGCAATTTCATTTTTATACTACCTAGGGCCAGCAAAACGTAAGACGTGGCAATTCTTTTCCCCAGGTTCTAGTTTAGCAACTGTTTTGATGATCATCACCTCTGTATTGTTCTCTTATTATGTCAACAATTTAAATCAGTACAACAAGATCTACGGTTCTATCGGAACAATTTTAATTGTGATGTTGTGGATTAACATCAATTCTTTCGTTCTTTTGATAGGGTTCGAACTCAATGCATCAGTGAAAAAAGCGAGAATGGAAGGTAAGATCTTGCCTAAATAAGGAGTCTAATCATTTGGTGATAAGCCGTATATTGCCAATGCTGTAAAAGTCAGCAAGAACGCAATTCCTAAATAGCTAAGAATTTTCATCCACATTGGCGGATGTGCTTCTTCACCAACAAACTTTTTGTTCATCAGTCTGAAATTCACAATCGCAATTATTGGTGCAACAAGAAACGATGAGGTTGTTGCGAATTTAATTAAGTTGCCAAAACCCTTAGAGCTAGCTTGAGGACCATATACGAAGTGATACATAATACCAAATGAAATGATAGTAAGAATCAAAATAGATCCAATATAACTCCCTTTCTTTTTATGTTCTTTGTTTTTAAGTAGTTCAAGGATTCTCTTCAAACTTCTCGCATAGCCATCAAGTACAGCTATTAATGTGCCGAACATGATGGAAAATACAGAAATGGCAATAACGATATAACTCCACGAACCAATTGCATCGGTGTACATTCTAATTACTTGTTTGCCAAAACCTACAGCACTTTTTGATAGAGGTTCACCTGTTTCGTGCATTAAGAATGCTCCTAAAGCAACAAAGAAAATTGCAAGTACTGCCGAAATGATGTATCCGAAATTGAAGTCGAACAGTGTTTCTTTTAAGGTCGGATGATATTTAGTTTGCTTTATTCTTTCAACTGTCCACAAACTATTCCACGAGGATAAATCTAAAGCGGTAGGCATCCAACCCATTAGTGCAATCATGAAGATAAACTTGTCTGAACCGGGTTTCATTGCAAAATCCACAATGTTATACGATTCCGTGGGAATACTGTTTTTATTAAATAAAGCAAGAATAAAGGCCGCGATAGTTGAAAGTAGCAATACAGCTCCAATTACCTTAATAAGTGAGTCCAGGACCTTGTATTTACCCAATATTAATATGATGGTACAACCAACGAACAAGATTCCTGGTGTGACAAGATTGGCCATCGGAATATTTTGTGCCGTTAGTACACCTGTAATGTTGAACAAGTTATCCATGAATCCTGAAGTGACAACTCCCACAGCGCTGCACACAAAAAACATCGTAGCGATGGTGATGATGAAGTACAACCATAACATCCATGAACCTATTTTTTTGTAGCCATCAATAATACTCGTGCCAGTTGCGTTTGCATACCGAGAAGCGTATTGAAAAAATGGAAATTTGAACAAGTTTGCTAAAACAATCGCTACAACTAAAGTGAAGCCATATCTTGCTCCAGCGCTGGTGCTTTGAACTAAATGTGACACACCTATTGCGGTTGATGCAAATAGTATTCCTGGTCCAAGAGCTTTTAGAAATGATTTGTTCATTTTAATTGAATTTTTTTGACGGTTAAAGGTACTATCTTTAATTCATGAACAAAAAGTCAGCAGCTCACAATTTTTTAGTGGACAATGAATTAAAAGAATTTTTGGACTCCAAAGTGGTACAGTATAATAATTCTGATTTCATACACTCTGATCCAGTATCAATTCCACACAGGTTTTCTGATAAAGAAGACATTGAAATAGCTGGCTTTTTATCAGCCACAATTGCCTGGGGAAAGCGGCCAATGATCATTAAAAATGCTTCAAAGATGATGGATTTAATGGGTAATTCTCCGTTTGATTTTGTCATGAATCACCAATCAAATGATTTATTGAGACTGGATGGTTTCGTGCATCGTACGTTTAACTCGAAAGATCTTTCCTACTTCATTACTTCATTGAAAAATATATACGAAAATCATGGAGGCCTTGAGAAAGTATTTTCTCAGTACGTGGCTGATGATTCTATTCAGGCTGCAATCCATGAGTTTAAAAAAGTGTTTTTTTCGATAGATCACCCAGTAAGAACAACAAAGCATGTTAGTGACCCCCTTAAAGGATCCGCTGCAAAACGTTTAAATATGATGTTGAGGTGGTTTGTTAGAAAAGATAATTGCGGAGTTGACTTTGGAATTTGGGACACTATTTCACCCTCAGTATTATCCTGTCCACTTGATGTCCATTCAGGAAATATGGCAAGGAAATTTGAACTTATTTCACGAAAGCAAAATGACGCAAAAGCACTGTTTGAATTAGATAGTAGCCTGCGCTCGATGGACAAGAATGATCCAGTAAAATATGACTTTGCACTATTTGGTTTGGGTGTTTTCGAGGGCTTTTAAAGCTGTCCATCTTGTTTGACGAAATAGAAATGATTACTTTACAGTATGGGGGAGACAAGGAATAAGGTAGTAGATCTAATAAATACCAAATTACGCGTTAAGCGAGAAGTGTTTGAAAAAACAAAAGATGTTTTCCTCCTTCTTAAGGAAGCCTTGAAGGAGGTCCACCTTGACTTGGAAAAATCATCTATCAATAAAGATCCTATCAAACTTAAAATTACAGAAGTTGGCTCGAATGAAATCAGGATCAAAGTGGGTGGGGATACCATTGTTTTTTTAATGCATTCTAATGTTTTTGATTTTGAAGGCTCACACAAAACAAAGAAACTGTCTTATGTTAGGGAGGATAAGTACCGGTCGTACTGCGGCCAAATTTACATTTATAATTTTTTGGACGACTCTTTTGAGTACAATAGAGTCAATGACTTAGGGTACTTAGTTGCACGAATTTTTGTGAACAAAGACCAGCATTACTTTGTAGAAGGCAACGAGCGGTTATCGTTTTTATTTAACGATTTTGGAACTGCTGTATTGGACAAAGAAAGTTTATGTTCTGTGATTGACGAAGTGATTGCCTATTCCCTAGATTTCGATCTACATACTCCACCTTACCGTCAAGTTGCAATTGTTACAGTTGATGAAATTAATCAAGCAAGTCACCAGCAGAAAATCCAAACAGGAAAACGTTTGGGTTTTAAGTTCAAAGCCGATAGTTAATTCCTTTGTTATGGCTGTTTAACCCAAAGTATAACATTACATTCTCCTCTGTTAGTGGTGCCCGAACATACACTGTTACATCCATTTGTAATAAAACCTTCAGAACCATAGTTATAGATTATGCTATAACCTGCTGTTCCTCCACCCCAAGAATCTAAACCAGGTCCGTAATTACTAGTTGCAGTTTGTAAAGCAATGTCTCCTGTTGCGTTAGCATAAGTGGTATGGTAAGTTCGGATTACTGAAGCACCAGTTAAAGTTGAAGAAAATGATTTACTGGATTTAAAAAAGATACTTTTTGTAGCTATACATGAATTTTGTCTCTCAATCCAAATGATAGATGTTGCTAATGTTCCTCTTAATAATCCAATATCTGTATCACTAACTTTTGCCATAGTTAATTGGGCCTTTGTAATTGGGGTAGCACCACTTGTAGCTGTTGTTTTTAAGTTTGATCTCTTTGGCCCTGAATTAACTACCAATGTCCAGCCACCGCCATTTCTGGTCATATCACATTCGCATTCATAGGCAGCATTTCCCCCTGCTCCATCTGGATCAATAAAATAATTTCCATCTACACTTATTGTAGCTGAGTTTACGTCATAAATATCTTTGCAGCTTTGACCTGGATCGCCTATAATTGTTCCATAGGTGCTTGCTCCAGTTGACCAGTTATACCACGTAGAGCCAGAATAGTACTGAATAGAGGCGTCTGTTGTGCTGTACACTGTCAATCCTTCGGCAGGAGTGTCTATTGCATCTCTTTGAGTATTGGTCATTCTTGGGAGCAAAAGCCCCTTGCTTGCTGTTGTTTTAACTTCCATTTTTGCAGATCCGTTAATGGTACCTTGACCAATTAATACACCCTCAGCAGTTCCAGTTCCTCCAGCTCCAGCAGTTCCAACGGTGGAATTAATTTCTTTCCATACAGCAGCATCGTAGTAGTATATTTTTTTTGAGTTAGAGTTATAATATATCAATCCAGTTGCTGGAGAGCTATGACTTGTAGTTGACTTTGGTAGTAAAAACCCTTTGGTCACTGAATTCACATGAAGGATCGAAGAGTTGTCAGGATCGGCAACACCTACGCCTATGCCTATGTCAGTCCCTGTACCAGCAGTTGGATTTGTAGCTAGCACTGCTACAGTCTTGTTAATTTGAACCCAATTCGTTCCGTTATAATAATTATGGTACCCACCTGATCTATTAAATATTAGTAGTCCTGCTGTTGGTCCTGCAATTGCATCTCTTTCAGCTTCCGTCATGACTGGGAAGAGTACGCCCTTCGTTGTGGATTTGATGTCCAATTCAGAACTGGCATCGCCATCCGAATTATCTTCATTAATAGCTGTTTGACCAATTGAAGTCAAATTCATTGATAAGCAAAATATTAAGCAGTACACACTACTAATAATACTATTACTGCTGACGGAGAAGGTTGGTTCTGTTTTCATAATTACAATTTTATCGGTTAATAATTAATTTTTGAGTGTTAATGATTTGGGTGTTGTCGTATATATTGATCAAGTAACTACCAGAACTAAGTTCCGATAATATTAATTTTTTTTGAATATTACCATAGCTATCGCTCTCAATTTGCTCTTCTTCCAGAATCTGACCCGTAATTGAACGAACAACGAGCCTGTATGTCAAATTTGCTCCAAGTTGGGTTTCATTTATTAAAGTAACATAGCCTTTTGTCAACGGGTTGGGATATAGTTTAAAGGCAATTTTTGGGTCTGCATTTGCTGAAACATTAATTGAAACGATAGAGGAACGTTCAAATGTTCCGTCATAATCAGTCTGCTTTAATCTGTAGTATATCATCCCTTGAATATATTGGTTGTCAATGAATAGGTAATCGATTTTGAAATTGCTGTTGCCCGCTCCTTGAGCTTCTCCAATAATTTCAAAATGAATTCCATCAAAAGAGCGTT
>Ga0115000_10000818_pt1 | contig 28509 bp, 30 predicted proteins | sample ArcticOcean_MG_C_6_FD_89690 | JGI IMG/M metagenome (GOLD analysis project Ga0115000, IMG submission 89690) | Marine microbial communities from western Arctic Ocean - ArcticOcean_MG_CB8_128 | ecosystem: Environmental > Aquatic > Marine > Oceanic | place: Arctic Ocean: Canada Basin | collected... | reverse complement strand
CTTTGGGAGCAGGGGGTCGGGAGTTCAAATCTCCCCGTCCCGACAAAGAACAGGCAGGTCAGAGGGTGTAGGGAAACTGTGGCAACGGTCGCCTCGGGGGTTTGACAGCCGAGTTGACAGCCAAAGCTTTCGACTATGCCCCGAGGGCCTTGTCAACGGCGTAAGCGACTCGGTCCGCATCCCCCGGCATGAGGTGGCCGTAGAGGTCGGCGGTGAGCTGGATCGACGAGTGCCCGAGCGTCTTCTGCACCGTCTTCAGCGCTACTCCGCTGGAGAGCATCAGCGACGCTGCCGTGTGACGGGCTTCATGTAGCGGTCGACGGTCAAGGCCGACCGGGTGCAGTCGCTGGCCGATAAGGCGTTCGACGTCTTCGAGGATCTACTCGACGAAGGCGACCAGAAGGCGGCGACCTTCATTGTCCGCATGGCAGCGGCCGACGGGTTCGTTGCAGCCGCTCAACCTGAAAGCGCGCCGCTCCGAACCGATGTGGGCGATGTCCTGCGGGAACGACTCCGGCGGCTTGAGCAGACAGAACCCGACCCGATCGACGTCACGGCGCAGTTCCGGGCGAAGCTCGACGCGCTCGAATCCGATCTTCTTTCTTCTAGGTGACCTGACGTTTCCGAATTACGGCGAGGTAGATCACCGCTAGGAGAAACCCGATCGAACTCACGATCACCAGCGGCGCCGCCTGCCCCATCGAACTGCTCTGACACATCGGCAGACCATCTGAGTGGTGGTCGGTCTTCCTTCCCTTACTCGAGATCGCCGTGGCGTAGGGCGCCATGTCGATCGACGGGTATCGAGTAGCTGTGTCGCGCACCGTCTGCTCGTTCCAGTACTCGTGGCCGACCGGCGGGAACCCGTAGATCTCTCGCTGCCGCGGCGAGCAGTCGGCGAACACGGGATCCCACACTTCCGACGTGCCAGGTGTGTTTGCCCAACTCGACCGCCCCATCCATGGAGCGCCGCGCTGCATGTAGTTGGCGAGGTATGAGAAACGACTCCGCCGCTCCCCCGTCATGGATGACCCGCGATGAAAAACGTCGGTCGTGTAGATCATCAGCGAACCGGCCGGGCCAACGACGGGCACCTCGTAGCGACGGAGGTCCTCAGACTCGGGCGAATCCGGAATTGGAATGTGGCCGGTGTGTTCGCGCGGCACCACCATCGTGGGGCCGTCTTCCTCGGTGATATCGGAGAGGAAGACGAACGTCGTCATTTGCGGCCACCGCCGGTCCTCACGCGGCACGACGAGATTGTGGTTTCCGAAGTCTCGATGATGTTCCTGGTCGTAGTCGGCGCCACCGCTGTACTTCGCCCACAGCTGCGAATGATAGAAATCGATGTCGGTCGAGCCGCAAAACCGCTCGGCCGCATCGATCAGGTCCGGGTGGTGGCCAATACGGTTGAGTGCGAGCGGACGCAGCGGGCCTTTGCGTAGACCGCTGAACTGGTGCGAGTTCACCCATCCGTAATGCTCGGGGTCGGAGAAGTACTTTTCGGCCGAGGGAAACTCGTCGTAGACGGCTTCTTGTGCCTCTGCCAGTTCGTCGCCCTGCAAGAAACCCTCGACGAGCGTGAAGCCAACGTCACGGACCTCGTCCAGCGCGGCGTCAGGCACCGCAATCACTTTGGTACTTCCTTGCTCTTGCTCAAACCGGCGCGGAGTCCAAAAAACTGGCCGTCACGATCGTTCGCCATGCTTTCATGAGTAACACAGAGTTCCGCCGTGAGCTGGAACGTCGCCGCTACCAACGAGCTGAGCAGGTCAATGACCGTGTCGGTGCGCTCACGACACGGTCGCTCAACGTCATAGAGGAGCATCTTGATGCCGGTGACCTGCGGGCCGCGCTAGGCGTCCTGCGGCTCGTACCGCCAGAAGCCCTCCACCAGCCTCCTCCCTCGACTCAAGATCCAAGAGAACGAGAAGACGTCGGCGCGATTCTTCGGGCAAGGCTGGCCATATCGAAAACGACACTGGTGCTGGCCTGGGGGCCGGCTACGAGCTCAATGGTTTCGTTGGTCAGAATCAGTCTGGCAAGTGCGAAGGCGGATCGGTGGGAGAAGTTTGTCCGTGAGACTCGTGGGGAGGTTCCTGCCGAAGTCGGAGATATGCCGCCGCTCGGCTCACCTGTTTCACTCGGGATTGTCTATTGTCTGCTCTTGCTCGGTTCTCAGTCTTGGAGGCTCACCCATGTCAGATCATTCGCTCGACCAAGCTGCACGCGTCGCTGCAGACCTCAGTTTCGACTCGGTCATGATCACCGATACCACCAACAAGATCTTGTACGTCAACGATGCTTTTGTGAATCTGACTGGTCATCAGCGCGCTGACGTGTTGGGCCAATCGCCAGGAATCCTGCAAGGCGAAGCCACAGATCCTGCCGTGATCGACCAACTCACCGCCGATTTGAAGGCTGAGGCGCGCTTCGAAGGTCGTGCCATCAATTATGCCGCGGACGGGTCACCGTTTGTTATGCATTGGCGAGTCGCTCCCGCCACAGACGACACGGGAGCGGTTACTCACTACGTGGCAGTGCAACGCGTACTCTCCCAGTAAGTGGACCACCTGCCCCTCAGCGTCATGAAGCGCTGAGTCAGGACGGCAAGTCAAGACATTTGACCCGAGCCTCGGATGGCCGTTCTCGCTTGAGCAGGACCCCCAGCGCCTTGGCGACTTTAGGACTGCCCCCTATCGCCGGGTATGCGACATCGCGATCGCGTCACCTACCGGCTCATATGGGATGGTGCAATGGCCCGATTCGCTCGGAAGATCGATCTTGGTCAGATGCCACTGGCAACGACGGCACTGATGGGGCGACTGGCCTGGCTGGCGCTGATGGCGGGGTGACTGTTGCGGTTGCAAACTTCGACGAAACGGGGCCTCTCATTCGCCTTCTGAGCGCTTTGGGGCAGGTGCCCGGTGTGATCGGATGTCGGTCGGTGCCGGTCGCGCGAGAGGCCTTCTCAACGCGGCTGACAGAACGTCGATTTGCAGGCAGGAAGAGGCTGATCGCTGTTGCCCAGACAACTCTGCCGCCCCCGGAAAGAACGAACCCCGCCAACGCGCCCCACCGTCAAGAAACGTCGCGGTATCGAGTGGCTTCAAAGCGGTCTCTCGCTCGATGACCCCTCAAGTGTACCTGCCGGGCCGGCAAGGGAGCGACATCGCAGGAGACGGTCGAGGCGTACTCGAGCCAGCGGAACCTGTTTCGGCCGCGCTCAAGCTCGCGCCGGTACTGGGCGTAGCCGCCGCTGGCAACCAGGAAGTGGAACACCGCGGAGAGCAGTGAGAACGACGCCACGGCCCACGCCAGGGGCACGCTGAACAACTCGGTGAGAACCCCTTCCGAGAGCTCCGTGCCCGGTGGCCCGCTGATGTTGAAGCCACTCACCGGCAGGCTGAAGTTTCGATCCCCCAGAACCACCATCAACACTGCAGTGGCAAGATGCAGACTTCCGGCAGCCAGGTTCAACCGCCGCAGCTTCTCCGCCCCCTCGGGGGGGCAGATCCACAACCGTCCGATCGAAGTCCAGGGCCGTCACGGCAAAACCATGCCACGAGGCAGGTACCTTCTAGGGGTCCGGACCCACCTTTCGCAACGCAGACCGGTCAGCGCTTCACCAGCTCGCCACAGGGTTCGCCCTCATCAAGCCTTGTGAGGACCGCGAGGGAGCAGCTCGCCCAAACGATGACGGAGGACTTCCCCATCGGTTGAGGCAGCAACTACCTCGAGCGTGGGACCGCCGAGCTCGAGGGCAACCTGCAGGCATGCGCCACAAGGGTGCGTCACCTCTCCGCCGGTGCGGGGTGAAACCAGCGCCAACACGCTCGGGCGCTCGCCGGCGGCGACGCAGGCGAACAAGGCAACCCGTTCCGCACACATTGCGAGACCGAGGGAGACGTTCTCGACCATAGATCCGGGCACGACCGTGCCTTCGGTTGTGAGCACTGCGGCGCCCATGCGGAATCCGGAATACGGGACATAGGCGCGGGCTCGTGCCTGCTCAGCCGCCTCGATCAACTCCGATGTGTCCACCATTCCATCCCTCTCGCGGCTGGCACGGCGTTCAGTCTCCCATGGCCTTTCCATAGACAGTCAAATCTTCCGTGAGTTCGTCTGAGCCAGCATTCGGTTCAGGCGCCGCATGCCCAGCTTCAAACCCAATGCACCGAACCAGGCCGCTACCGGGGCCATCAGCCTGGGTAGCCATCGAACGGTGACGTCCTCGATCCACTCCACGCGGGCGCCTTGTCCGTTCAGTGCAACCGTAAAGCCAGCGTGTCCTCGGAGGACGGGCCCGAGCTTCTCCACCTGACACGAGCCGCCCTCGGTCGTCTCGTCCCAGATGCATTCGGTAACCCGCATGCGATCTTCGAGTGCCAGTTTGCCGAAGCCGGTCCATGCCGTGAAGGTCGCGCCGATGGCTATGGGGTCGTCGCCGTCGACCTCGACCCGGGTCGCAGGAATCCAGGCCTCGTGGGCCTTCCAATCCACGAGTTCGTCCCACACCACCCGTGGGCGCGTATCGAAATCAACGATTACTGAGAAGCGCATGGCGGTCATGTTCGGGGCCCTTCGTGAGCTTGGCGTTCGACAACTCCAGCGCCGATTCGAACCTACCTGGTTCGTGTCGCGCCGAGCCGACTACGAGTCATGCGGGACCCGCTTCCTACGGGGCCGACTTCGGCGCTGGAACGTCACCGGTCCGATGTTCAACACGCTGCTTCTGATGTTCGAGACCCAGTAAAACGCAGTCGACCTACTCGCGGAACGGATTCGATCGCGGTGGGTTCGCGCCCGGCAGCTACGGGCAGTTCACCGACCTGATCGAGGGTCACGAGGCGGTGACGCACACGGCAAGAGCAGTCTTCTCCGCCATCGAGTCAGCCGAGGACGAGTCGTCCGCTGACGGGCAGACCGAAAAGCTTTTTATCGACAAGGGGTGAGATACTGGGCACAAAATCAACTGCTACCACGAACTGCGCCGAGAGGGATACGAGATGTACACCAAATTGGAGGGTCGCGTGCTGGGTGCCGTGCCACCTGACATGGCACGTACCGCGGCAGGCAACCTGAGAGCTATCGCCTGCGAGTTACGAGGTGACAGCCCAGGTGACAGGTCTTACGCCTTCTCCCACAGTTCCCATTGTGCGGTGCCGTCAGGTGAGACATCCCAGTCGTACACCACGGCCTTCCCGTTGAGAGACGCGAGGGATGCAGCATGGGCCTCAAAGTACGCGACGCCTTTGAATGCAAAGCCGCCTTCCGCGGTCGGGTGTCCAATGCCTGTCGCTCGGAACGTGGCGACCCCATCAGCCGTCATGATGACACCGGCATTCGGGCATTCACCATAAAATGAGCCGTCGGCTCTCATCGTGGCGTTGTAGGTCGCAAAGCTCGTAACCTCTGCGCCTGCGAGGTTGCCGGAAAGGCCCGAAGCCGTCGTCTCAAAGGTTGGCATTCCGTTGACTGCTGAGATCGATTTCATCGATGTTGGTCCTGAGATCGAACCCACATGACTTCCAAGCATCTTGTACTTCCTTTGTTCGTTGTGAATTACGGGCAGGTTAGGTGAATGAGTCAGAGTCCTCCAAATGAGATGTTGCCCTCTATTGAGGATCCGAGCGTGGACAGCCCAACGGGGACCAGTAAGACGCCGAACCAACCAGTGAGTCGAGTCCAGGCGGATGCTGGAAGCAGGGCCGCAACGCCGCCACAGCTCTATCGGCATGCTCACCCCCATCGAGTACGAGCGCAACTACCACAACACGGCATGACCGATTCCAGCAAACGCACCGCATCAAACCCGGGGCACATCAGAGTCTCCGCGGAACCCAGGGCGAACCAACGGGTGGTGGCGATCCACCAGGTGAGCCGTTCGCCATCCCACTCCAAATCGAAGAGGCACGTCATTTGGACCGAGTGAACTGAGTGAGCGACACTCGTCATCTTCCCGAGAGGACGATGCATCGTGCTTCGCAACAAGACTTCCCGAACCCGGATTCTGGCGCTTGTCGTTGCACTCGCGCTTCTTGCCGCCGCGTGCGGCGACGCGACCGAGGGCGACGAGGCGGTCGTCGACCCGACGACGCCACCGGCCGCGCCCGACGAGCCCCCGACCGACGAGCCCGTCGACGAGACACCGACCGAACCGTTGACCGCCTCGTGGACCGGCGTCACCGAAGACACGATCCGCCTCGGCTTCACGACCTCCGACCTCGTCGAGCTGAAGGCAATGGGCTTGGTCGATCTTGACCGTGGCGACCCTCAGCAGGTGCTCGACGCGCTGATCGCCGATGTCAACGACCGGGGCGGTATCCACGGCCGCCTCATCGAGGCCCACCTCGAGGTGCTTCTTCCGATTGATGCAACCGCCGCGGATGCGGCGTGTGTGCGGATGACCGAGGACGACCCGGTGTTCGCCGTGCTCGCCCCATTCGTCGGCCCGAACACCTCACTCAACCCGTGCATCAACGACACGAACGAGACCATCATTGTCGGCGGCGCACCCACGCCATCGCAGCTTGAATTCTCTCAGGCCCCGTGGCTCTCCGATCGCATGTTCTCCGACCGCCGGCTCCGGGGTGTCGTTCAGCTCCTCGAAGAAGCCGGGCTGCTGGGCGACACCGTCGGCGTTGCCGTCACGGCAGAGGAACAGCTTGTTGCTGATGAGATTGTCATCCCGGCCTTGCAGGAACTGGGCAAGGAGATCGTCGATGTTGTCCTCAGCGTGGAGGTTGGCGATCAACTCGCAGCGGCCACGGCTTGGGAGACGTTCATCGAACGCTTCCGTATCGAGGGAGTGGACAGCGTGGTGATGGTTGAGAACACCGGGACGTTCGGAGCGACCGAGCTGGCCCGATCGGGTCTCGACGCCGAATACCTCATCGTCGACTCAAACGAGCTCGTGAGTGGCATTGGTCGTCGCGGCGAGATCGACAATGCGCTGCTCGACGGGGTGATCGGACCAGGCGGCGCGTCCGAAGACGAGGAATGGGAACTCGCCGCAACCCAGGATTGTGTGGGCGTGTTCGAAGCAGCTAACCCCGGCATCACGGTGGTGCCCACATCGCAGGTTGCCGAAGGTGACTCCGACTGGCTCGGCAATATCATGATCTTCTGCGCTCCGCTTCGCCTGTTCGAGCTGGCGGCAACAGCGGCCGGCGCCGAACTGACCCACGCGTCGTTCCTTGCTGGCGCGGAAAGCCTCGGGGAGATTGAGCTCCCCGGTCAGGTCTTCGCAAGCATCGCTCCCGGCAAGTACGACGCGGCCGACGCGATCCGGCTGACGGAGTTCGACTCGACGGTGCATGCCGACGGAGCGGCAGTTCCCTTCGGACCGTTGACCGCGGTCAACTAGTGCTCTCGAGCGATGAGCTTGTCGCCGGCGCGATCGAGGCAACCGGACTGAGCGATCTCGGCGACGCTGGTTACCAGGCGGGGCTCGATGCCCTCACCGGGTCGATCGAAAGCGACGCCCAGGTCAACGAGATTGGGATCCCAACGGCCGACGCGCTCATTACCAGCGCGCTCAGCACGCGCCTTCAGGTCATCGACTGGCTGTCTACCCACCCTGAGGCGGCCGAGGAACAGATTGTTGAGCCGGTGTTCATCGTGGGTGTGTCTCGTTCCGGCACCACCGCGCTCAGCCATCTCTTGTCCGTAGACCCCGCCACCCGCTCGCCGCGCCAGTGGGAAACCAGCGCGCCGGTGCCACCGCCAGAGAGCGCGACCTACGAGACCGATGAGCGTTACCTCGCGGCGATTGAAGCCGACGAGAATTCGATCATGCATGCGCTCAACCCGGCGTTCAAAGCCATGCATCATGACCCGCCGAACATGCCCACCGAGTGTGTGACGATCATGGCGCAGCACATGGTGAGCCTGCAGTTCAACGCCATGTTCCACCTCCCGGGGTATGCCGACTTTCTGCTCGACGTTGACCACGTTGAGACCTACCAGTACCACCGGCGTGTCTTGCAGTTGCTGCAGTCACAACACCCGGGGCAGTGGGTCGTGAAGACGCCGCACCATGCACTCACGGTGGAGGCCATTGCTGAGGTGTACCCCGACGCTCGGTTCATCTGGACCCACCGCGACCCGGCCACGTGTATTGCTTCGACCACCAGCATCTCGTGCGGTCTCGGCAGCACCTTCACCGATGCCGACCATCGGTTGGCAGGGGGTGAAGTATGGAAGCGGCTCATCGATGAGATGCTCGACCGCACCGCAGCGGCTCGCAGCCGTCTGGAAGACCGCTTCATCGATGTCGACTATCGAGATCTCGTGGCCGATCCTCTCGCGGTGGCGGGCCGGGTCTACGACGAACTCGGAAGAACCCTCAGCCCCGCAGCGGAAGCACGTATGGCCACCCACGTGGGTGAACACGTGCAGCATCGCTGGGGTCGCCATACGTACACGTTCGACGACTTCGGGCTCGACCCTAACGCCCTCAACGAGCGCCACGCCGGCTATCGGGCCGCTTACGGCCTCGACTAAGAGCGACGCTCCAGTTCGGCCACACCATCTCCCTCGAGGAGATGGTTGAGGGTCGTCCGACCACAGCCACCAAGGATCAACGCCGCAGCCGGTCCATGAATCTCCGGGCCGGTACCGTAGTGCCAGTCGATATCGGTCGCAACGAGCCGAAGGCCATCAACTCGGGGGCCGGACAGGATCGGATTTTTGGCCGCGACCATGCCGTCCGCCATCCAACGAAGACGTTCGGGATCGGCTTCGACCTCGCGACCCAGCGGCAAGCAGATGTCGTGATGATGGACAAAACAATCGAACGTGAGCTCGACCTTCTTGGTGGTCGGCGGGATCTGGGCGCTGCCAGCCATGCTCTCGAACGTCGACAGGATCTCGCTCGTCGGTCGTTTGCCCTGCTGCGGCACATAGGAAGCCATGAACTGGTTGAAGTCGCCCTTGTTCATGAGAAGGCCACCGAGGACTCGTAACGGTTTGATCGTGACCAACAGGTGCACATGGGTAGCAACATCGCGGACCCGCCAGCCGTCGCAGAGCGAGGGGGTGTCCCACTCTTCCGGGGTCAGGGTTTGCAGAGTCTTGAACAGTGACGTGCGCTCGGCAATGAGGGCGGCGTCGGGATTGATCGGCATAGCGGTCTCCTCGAATACGGCCGCATCCTCGCACCGCAGTACGGTCGATTGCTAGTGGGAGACGAGGGGACGCCAAACGGCACACGGTTCGCAGCGCTCAGCATCCCCGCGTACCGACGCCTGTGGTGGGGCGGCATATTCGTCTTCCTAGCAAGTCAGACCCAGCAGGTCGCTCGCGGCTGGCTCGCCTATGAACTCACCGGCGACAACAAGGGCCTCGGCGGCGTCATCTTCGGTTTTGGGGTCTCGTCACTCATCGCCGTTCCCGCCAGCGGGGTCATCGCTGACCGGTTCCCAAAGCGCACAATCATGGTGCTCGCCCAGTCCGCCATGGGTGCGGCGGCACTCGGCATCGCGATCGCAGTTGCCACCGACTCGGTTGAGTACTGGATGCTCATCGCAGCGTCGGTTGTCCAAGGCAGCGGCATGTCGATGCTCGGACCGTCACGACTGGCGATGACCGCCGACCTCGTCGACCGAAAATCGCTCACGAACGCGATCTTCCTGAGCAACGCGAGCATTCAGTCGACTCGTGTCGTCGGTCCTGCGCTGGCGGGGCTTCTCATTGCGATCAAGCCCATCGGAATCGGCGGCGTGTACTTCGTGGGCGCCGCCCTTTCCCTGCTTTCCGTGATTTCGGCGCTGGGCTTACCGCCCGGCAATCCGCGTCGATCATCGAACCGCTCGCCACTTGGTGATCTCGCCGACGGCGTTCGTTATGTCGGACGACGCCCCGAATTGAAGCGCCTGCTTGTGCTCGGCGTATTGGTGGTGATGTTCGGCTTCCCGCACATCACCTTCCTTCCTGGACTGATACAGGACATCTACGAACTCGACGCCTGGGCCCTTGGTGTGCTCACCGCCTCGGCCGCGGTCGGTGCGGTTTCGAGTTCGCTCTTCCTCGCTAATGTCGAGTCGAAGCGGCTCTCCCCGCTCCAGTTCAAGGCGGGCATCGCCTTTGGCGTGTCGCTGGCCGTCTTCGCATTCATCCCGAGCTTCTGGGCAAGCCTCCCGATCGTGGTGATCGTCGGCGGCAGTTCGTCGGCGTTCCAAGCGATGAACAATTCACAGGCGCTCGTGATCGCCGACGTCGAGTACCACGGGCGAGTCCAGAGCCTGATCATGTTGGCGTTCACCGGTTTCGGCCTGATGTCACTGCCGATGGGTTTTCTCGCCGATGCGTGCGGCATCCGCGAAACCATGGCGGGTATGGGTGTCATCGTGGGCATCTGCATGGTCGGCGGCGAGATCTGGCGGCGACGCCAAGCACAAGCCGATGTTCCTATTCTCTGATACGACTCCGCACGGAGGATTCTGATGACTGTCGAAAACCAGCAACTGATTCACCAGCTCTGGCAACAGATCTGGATCGAGGGTGATCTCGACGCACTCGGCGAGATCGTCGGCGATCCGTACGTGCGCCATACCCGAGATGGCACCAACACCACCACGGCCGCGGGGTACGCCCAACACATCTCGTCGGCCGTTCGCACGCTGCGGGGCACCGAAGTCACGATCGAACACATGTCGTCCAACGGCGACCTGGTGTTTGCCCGCCTCACCCTGCACGGAGTGAACATGGAAACCAGCGCCACCGTGAAGCTCAGCTGGCTCGCGCACTATCGGATCGCCGACGGCAAGGTCGCCGAGTCGTGGACGATGCATCAAGCCGGATTGGACTGGTAGTCGCTGATGACGCTCATCGGGTTCAAGATCGCCAACGAACGCATCGACTGGCCAACGATGCGCGAGCTCTGGATGCTGGCCGACGCCACCGAGGCGTACGACATCGGATGGAACTACGACCACCTCTACCCCATCTATGGCGAGGTCTCCGAGCCGTGCCTCGAGGGCTGGACAATGCTGGCGGCACTCGCCGAGGCGACCAATCGGGTCCGCCTGGGTTGCCTTGTCGCGGCGACGCCATACCGGGCGCCAGCGGTGCTCGCGAACATGGCGGCGACGATCGACATCGTGAGCGGCGGTCGTCTCGAACTTGGCCTCGGCGCGGGCTGGCACGTGGCGGAGGCCGATGCCTACGGGCTGCTGCTTCCGTCAGGGCTGAAGGACCGCTTCGACGCCTTCGACGAAGCGTGCGAGATCACCGTTGGACTTTTGCGCGATGAAAAGACCACGGTCGAGGGCACCCACTTCTCGGTCACCGATGCGTATCTCGAGCCAAAGGGCCCCCAAGCACCTCCGCCGATCACGATTGGCGGCACCGGACCCACTCGCACCCTTCGGGCCGTCGCCCAATTTGCCGACTGGTGGAACACTCCGTTCTGGGACCCGGCCGAGTACGAGGCGAAGAAGGCGATCCTGGCCGAGCATTGCGCAGCCTTTGACCGAGACCCCGCGACGATCCGGCACTCCACGCATGTGTTTGTTCTCGACACACACTCGGTCGGCGAGATCGCCGACACCATCGGTGGCGTGATCGAGGCCGGCGTCGACCAGCCGATTGCGTACTTCCAGCCGCCGTATGGCCCGGGACCGATGGAACGGGCCGCCGAAGCGATCGCCACCCTCGACATCGACCACCAGTGACCGGCCGCACCCTCGAGGGAGCCGTTGCGCTCATCACCGGTGCCGGCCCTGGGATTGGACGGGCGACTGCGCTGGCTCTGGCCGAAGACGGCGCCGACATTGTGGTGGCGGCCCGTCGAGCCGAACCGCTGACCGCGCTGGCCGAGGAGATCGCGTTATCCACCGGCCGGCGTTGTATCGCGGTGACCACCGACATTGCCGACCTCGCCCAATGTCGGGCCGCCATCACCCAAACGGTGGCCGAGCTTGGTCGGCTCGATGTGGTGGTCAACGTGGCGACCCATGGAGGCAGCCCAGCCGCTTCTGTCGCCGACATCGATTGGGGCGACTATCGCGAAACGATGCAGGTCAACGTGATCGGCACGATGGAGATTTGCCGTGTCGCCGCCGCGCACATGAGCACCATCGGCGGCGGGTCGATCGTCAACATTTCTGCGTTGAGTGCCACAACGCTGATGCCCGACATGGCCCGTTATACATCGACCAAAGGCGCCATGGAATCGATGTCGAAGACTATGGCGAAAGAGGTGGGGCCGGCGGGCGTCCGCATCAATATCGTCACGCCGGGTATGACCACCGGGCCGCCGCTCGACGCCCTCTTCGAACGTATGGCAGAGGCTCGGGGGAAGACGCCTGAGGAAGTCAGTATGTCGTTCGCCCGCGCTGCGGCACTGCGCCGCCATGTGGATCCCGAAGACATCGCCGAAGCGGTGCTCTTCCTGGCGTCAGCTCGAGCCCGCAGTATCACCGGGCAAGAGATTCAGGTGACGGCCGGGCAGCACATTCTGTAGCTAGTTCACCTTGGCGGCGTTGAGCAGAACCTCGTTGTGCCAGAACCCGTGGAACTGATGAGGGAGGTGATGCTTCAGAGGGAGGGTGGCAATGGGCTCGATGATGTCGGCGGCCCGGAAGATCACGAGCGAACTCAGGTGTGAGTAGGCGTCGTAGACCACTTCGAGGATGTAGCCGTCGTGGTCTTCGCTGCTGTTCTTCGATGGGGCGAAGAGCGGCTCGGAGCCATAGAAGCCCGGCTCAAGCGTGTGGAGCTGGACGTTGCCGGCCCGATCTGCCTTGTGGAATCCGTTGAAGAAGCTGTCGGCGCCGTTGTCGACCGATGCGGCGGCAAACGTGAGTTCGTTCTTCTCGCAGGCCTTGCGCTGGTTGAAGGTGGGGAACTCGGAATTCGTGTCGGTGATGACCTCGAAGGAGAGAGCACCCGTGGCCACGTTGATGCGATAGCGACGCCACTCGCCGCCCTTGAGCGCCTCGGCATTGAACACGTCGCTCAGCGCGTCGTTGGCCTCGAACTGGTCGGCGTGCATTGCGTCAACACAGATCTCGTCACCCTCTTCGAACGCGTTGCCGAAGTGGATGATGGCACCGGGATCGGTTTCGATCCGGCGAACTTCTTGCATCGTCTCAAGATCAACGATGGCGATCTGCATCGGCTGGTTGTCGTCGAAGGTGACACCTTCAGAGATCGACCGCTTGCCCAACATCACCTGGCCGATGGAGCCCATCTTGATGGAATTTATGAAGAAGATCGCGTACTTCGCAGAGATGGCGAAGTCGTGGGCGAACGGGAAGAAGTCGACGGGGACTTGGCCCTTGGCGATCATCTTGCCGGCGGGGTTGATGCGGAAGATGTTGAAGCACAACTTCGGGCCCTTGAGCCCGATGCCGCTGGAACCGGTGCCGAAGTTGATCCAGTCTCCCGATGGGCCGTGGAGATGGCCATGGGCGGAGAAGACGTTGCTCTTCTTCAGCTCGCCGTCGTAGGTGTATTCGCCGACGGTTTCGAGGGTGGTGGGGTCGACCTCGAACGGGCGACCGCCTTCGTAGAGGCCGAGGAGCTTGCCGGCGAAGTAGACGGAGTTTGTGTTGGCCGGGTTGCCGGGCATCCGGCCGATGTTCTTCTTCAGCCCACCGGGGATCTGGGTGCCAAAGCCGCGGTACTTGATCCGCTGCTCGGCGGTTTCCTTCACGTACTTCGGGGTGCGGATGTATTTGTTCGCGAAGTGCACCTTGCCCTCGGCGATCGAGAACACGCTGAGCATGCCGCAGCCGTCGAACCAGTGGCCGTAGGGGGTGTCGCCGATCTTCTGGCGGCCGGGACCGTTGCGGAAGAACGTGCCTTCAAGATCGGCGGGGACTTCGCCTTGGACCCGGTCGAGCCAGTAGCTGCGCTCTTCGTCGACGTTGGCCAGGCCGCCGTGCATGGTGGGCGGGTTGGCGGTCTGAATAGTGGTGTCTTCGACGGCAGTCATAGCAGCGGAGTCCTGAGATGGTTAACGGTGTTAACCACGACCATACCCCTCGACGTGCGCTCGACTCAAACAACGGTCCACAATGGGAGATCTTCCGCCATCTAGGAGACGTTCATGACAAAGCCCGCAGCCCAAGAACTCCTCGAGCGTTATTGGGAAGAGGCCAGCAACCAGGGCAACGTCGAGCTCGTTCGCGAGCTGTGCGCTGATCCCATCATTCGCCACGATCCCGGTAGCGAGACCGAGCTCAGCCACGACGATCAGATCGCCCGCCTCAAGATGGGCATCGAGATGGGAATCAAGATCGAGCGGGTGATCACCCACGCCAACGATGAATGGGTCACCTCAGTGTGGAACATGCACTCGGAGAGCGGGGCCGAGGGTATGACGATGTGCGGCATCGAGGTATTCAAGATCGAAGACGGGCGACTCGCTGAAGCCTGGAACACGCCCTACGCCGAGGGCCACTGGAGCCCCCACAAGCGCTAGACCTACTGGTAGTCGCTCACGCGAACGCAGCGATTGACCATTTGACCGAGACCCTCGACGGTCGAGGTGATTACATCGCCATCGACCAACAGCTTGCCCTGAGCGAAGCCGATGCCTGAGGGTGTGCCGGTCCAAATGATGTCGCCGGTCACGAGCGTGGTGATATGCGACAGATAGCTGATGAGCGTCGGCACATCGAATATCAAGTTGGCGGTGTTGTCGTCCTGACGAACTTCGCCGCTCACGTCACACGCCAGGGCCAGGCTGCCCGGATTGTTGAATTGATCGAGCGACACCAGGTAGGGACCGAGCGGACCGAAAGTATCGAATGATTTGCCGAGATCGAAATGGGGAGGCTTCGCGGCGAACTGGGCCGGGCGATCGGAGATGTCTTGACCAATGGTGAGACCAACAACATGGTCCCAGGCGTCTTCGGCGGCGATGTCTTTGCCGCCCTTTCCGATTACCACAACAAGCTCGACCTCGTAGTCAACGAAGTCACTGCGCATCTCTACGTCCGCCGTCGGGCCGACGATGCACGACGGGAACTTGGTGAAGACGAGCGGGTTCTCCGGCAGCTCCATCTTCGATTCCTCGGCATGGTTCTGATAGTTCAGGCCAATACCGAAGGACTTTTGGGGGGCCGGCACCGGGGCGCCCAGCTCAACGTCGGCGACCTGGCCGGTTGGCTCGTGACTACCGAGGGACGCCGAGAGCGAGTGGAGTTCATCAGCCGCAGCGATCGCGGCCATGACGTCCGATCCGAGCGCACCATCGCTGATGGCCTCGAGGTCGAAATAGTCATCGCCGTCTACCAATGCGGCGCGTCCATCGACGTTCGCCAGTCGGAATCCCATGAGTTGCACCCTGTCGTTGTCGCCGCACGTTAGCCACCGGCAATACTCGGGGCCATGTTCGTTTGTCGCTCGCTCGCCGTCTTTGCCGCTCTTGCCCTGATCGCCGGCAGCTGCAGCGGGTCCGGCGATGCCGAGCCGGCGCCGACCAGCACGAGCACGTCGACCTCCACATCGACAACTACCACGACGACCGTGTCCAGCGAGACACCAACAACAACGGAAGCAGCCGCCGCGCCCCAGTCGGTCGACCTTTGTGCCGCAACCGCCCAGCTACCGAGGGCGATCGTCGCATCCGAAGCGCTCCCCGAGGTGTCGGGGATCGTTGCTTCCCGCTAGGACCCCGGCCTGATCTGGGCCCACAATGACTCGGGCGGCCTTGCCCAACTCCACCTGATCGACAGCGACGGCGCCGAACTCGGGCGCTGGCCGTTCGCCGATACCGCGGCGTTCGACTGGGAAGACATGGCGGTCGGCCTGCTCTCGGACGGAACGAGCGCCCTTTTCGCGGCGGACATAGGTGACAACTTCTCGCTTCGATCCGACATTCGGATCTATCGGGTGGCCGAGCCGACCGACCTCGTCTCGAGGGAGTCGCTGGAAGTCGCAACGTTCACACTCAGCTACCCGGAGGGTGCCCAGGATGCTGAGGCGTTGTTTGTCGACCCGATCACCGGTGAACTCATTGTCATCACGAAGGGTCGAGACGGCGACCCGATCCGTATCTACACCACCCCCGGCGACAGTCTCAACGCCGAGCGGATCGAGATGACCCTCGTCGGCGAGGTGAATCTCGATGGAGCGAGTCCGCTCACGACCGCCGCATCGATCACCGCCGACGGCTCGGTCGTCGCCATCCGAACCTATGCCGAGGTGCTGCTGTGGGATCGCCCCGCCGACGCAACTCTCGCGGCTTCGCTCGCCGCCGCGCCGTGCCGGGCCCCGGTCGAAGCCGAGGCGCAGGGCGAAGCGATCAGCTTTCTTCCCGACGGCACTGGCTACGTCACAATCAGCGAGGGGCTTAACCCTCTGATCAACGTCTTCATCGTCGGCTGACCGCTGGACGTCTGCCAGCCTCCGTCTACGGTGACCTCCATGTACGAGAACGAGAAAACAGAGAAGAAGCCATCGAGCGACATCCTGGTTGGCCAGCTCGCGGGGACCACGATCGGTCCGGGGCTCGTCGTACTCCCCGGCCAGGGCAACTCCCTCGCGATCGAGACGGATGCGGGTTTCGTCGTGCTCGACTCCAGCGCACCCCGGCATGCCGACGCGATGATCGCCACCCTTCGCGAACACACGGACTCACCCGTGCACGCTATCGTCTATAGCCATGGGCATCACGGCTACAACGCGGCGATCGACGTGTGGCAGCGACACAACGAGGAGCGCGGCGACCCGGCCCCCCGACTTGTCGGCCACGAGAACATTCTGAAGCGGCACGCTCGTTATCGCGAGACCGAGGGTCTGCAAATGCGAATGGCATCGGTGCAGTTCCCCGCCAAACGGCCGATCCCGGTGGACGTGCTGGCGACCGGAATGCCGCTCTTTGATCCCACCGAGACCTTCCAAGACACGATGCTGCTTGTCGACGGCAGCCGTCGGGTCGAACTGATCTGGGCCCCATCAGAGGTCGATGACGCGCTCGCCGTCTGGCTGCCCGACGACGGCCTGCTGTGTGGCGGCGCGGCCACGCCCGGCTTCACAATTCCCAACATCGGTACGCCGTTGCGGACCCAACGATTCACCGTGCGCTGGGCCGACACGCTGGACCGCTTCGCCCAGCTCAATCCGACTCGACTTCTCACCGAGTTCGGCCCCCTTCTTGAAGGCGAAGCGATGACCACCATGCTCTCCGCCACGGCAGAGGCCCTTCATTGGGTCCGAGACGAGGTCGTGCTACGGATGAACGCGGGCATGGGTGAACACGAAATTCTCGCCGACATCCGCTTCCCCGACGAACTCTTCGATCGCCCGTGGATGCTGCCGCTCTATGGCGCGCCGGAGTACACCGTGCGCTATGTGTATCGAGAAGAGAACGGCTGGTGGGACCGCAACCCGACCACGCTCCACCCGGCCGCCCCCGCCGATGCCGCGGTTCTGTCGGCCGTAGCTGACCCGCAACACGCACTCACACGGGCCCGTGAGCTGGGCGACGCCGGCGATGTACAGCTCGCACTCCATGTGATCGATCTGCTCGCGCTCGATCGCAGCGACAACCCCGCCGTGGTCGAAGCGCGCACCCTCAAGGCCGAGCTCTGCCGGACCCGCGCCAAAGAAGTGAAGCCGTTCGTTTCGAAGTCTTGTTATCGCTCGAGCGCGTGGCTGCTCGACGAAGGTGAAGTCAGCTGGACCGCGCTTCCTTAGGGAGCGCTAACCCTTGGCCTCGAGCAGGTCGAGAAGTTCACGAGACACCATCGGGCCGGCATTTTGATTCTGACCCGTGACCAGGTTGCCGTCGACAACCCAGTGATTGGCGAGTGGATCACGGAAGCGCGTCTGACTTTCGAAATCGGCACCGACCTTACGCAGCTCCGTCTCGGGGTGATGCGGCGTGCTCGAGATACCAAGCTCCTGGACCTGCTTGTCGGTGACCGCGGAAACCTTGCGGCCCTTGACCAGCGGTTCGCCGTCTTTGCCCTTGGCGTTGATAAGGCCAAGCGGACCGTGGCAGATGCCACCGATCAGCTTGTCGGCTGCGTTCGCTTCGGTCATCTTCTCTCCGAGGATCTCCGAGAAACCAAAGTCGAACGCCGCACCCCAACCACCGGCGAGGAACACAATGTCGTAGTCGGCCATATCGAGATCGCCGATCGCCAGCGAGTCCATCACTTTCGAGCGGAGAACATCGTCGCCCAGGAAGCGATCGTCTTCGGGTGTGCGAATCGGCGGACGCACCGACTGCGGGTCGACGGGGATCACGCCACCGAGCGGGCTGGCGACATCGACATCGAGGCCGGCATCGAGGAAGGCGTAGTACGGCACCGTCATCTCGCTGGCGAAGACACCCGTGGGCTTGCCAATGTCGAGCACTGCTGCGTTGGTAGCGACCACGAGTGCCCGTCGACCGGGGAGAGAGAACGACTTGACGTCCGGGTCGGTGGGGTGCATCCCGACCTTGCCGAGCACCTTGCGCAGAACCTTGACGGGGGGACGAACGGACTTGGCCACGGGGCCTCCATGTGGTGTACGTGACGCGTAGGGCCACGGGTTGTTGCGTTCGGGCACAGCCCGAGCGCGTTCGAGCTTCAGAACGGAACGGATGTGGGCGAACACCTCGACCGAATCGGCGTGATTCCAACGGTTGATCCCTTCGATGGGATCCGACTCAAGGTTGTAGAGCTCCCACTGATCGGGAAGCGGCTCGCTGCGATATCGATCGCCGCCCGGGGCGGTGCTCGCGAGATGACGAACACCCGGCTCGGTCCAGGTGGCCGGGTCGTCGAACGTACGGACCAGCTTCCAGAGCGCTCCCGCGCCACCCGAAGCATCGGCCTCGTCCACGCGCACGACGATGCCTTCAAAGTTCGCCGCTACGTGAGCGGGAACCTGGATTCGCAGCGGCATCGGGGGCTTGTCGATCCTGCCCATCTGCCGGGCCACGCCGGAAGCACCGGTGTCGCCCTCGAGCATGTTGTCGTTGGTCATCATGTAGACCGCACGATCGCGGTCAGCAGTGTGCACGTCGTCGATAACGGGCATGAGGTTGGTGCCGGGGAGAGCGTGCACCTCGGTGAACGATTCGGCGAGCGTCGCCGCGATCTCAGATTCGTCGATGCCGGCGGCGGCGAGGAGCGTGGGGATGATGTCGACATGCGATGTCGGTGCCTCGTCGACGAAGGCGCCGGTTGTCGCGTTGGCACCGATTCGAGCGACGGAGAACGGGACACGGGTGGCTTCGTCGTAGAGCTGGAACCACTTCTGATGGAGGCCACCGTGGGACCCAAGCAGTTCGCCGTGGTCGGATGTGCGAACGATGACCGCCTCTTCAGAGCCGTCGTCCGTGATAGCCCGTCGGACTTGTTCGAGCGGGCCGTCAACCTCGGCGTGGAGCCGGTAGTAGAACTGCCGATACTCGGCCGCGTTGCGTTTATATGCGTTGTTGACCAGCGGGACGGGGCCGTAGCCACTCGCATACGACTCTCGGTACGCGATCTGGGCGGCGGGCTTCGACGCGAGGTCTTCATTGTCCGTGGGCGACTCGTCGATGGTGGGGAGTTGCATCGGCGAGTTCTTGAGCGGATTGCGACGAAGCCACGCTGGCCACAACACGATGTCGTGGGGGTTCACGAAGCTCGCGACGAGGAGGAATGGCTTCAACGCTTCGGCGTCGCCGGCGCGGCGACGGGCGTAACGATTCTCTAGCCAGTTGACGACCCGTTCCGCGATCAGCGGGTCGCGGCGAAGACCGGAATTGGCGAGTCCGGCACCGTGGGGCTCGGGCCCGACCCAACCGGAAAAGCCGCAGGGGCCGAGGCAGTCAGCATCGATGTACTTCTGAACGGCATCGGGGTCAGGGACGCCATCGCCGTCGTTTGTCGCGAGAACGTTGCCCTCCTCGTCGTGGAGGTCGGCGTGGCTGATGTGCCATTTTCCGTCGTAGTGAGTGTCGTAGCCGGCGGCCCGGAACCAGTGCCCGAGGGTGGGGACTTCGCCCTCCCGCAGCCATCTCATACGCGAGTCGGAGTCGCTCTTACCAAGGCCGTTGGTTTGGGTGACGCCGTGGACTTCCGGGTACTGCCCGGTGAAGAGGGTCGGGCGGCTCGGCACACAGGCGAGCGAGCCGGTGTAGTGGCGACGGAAGTTCACCGCGTTGCGGTTGAACCAGGCCTCGTTGGCGAGAACTCGGCGACGCCACGCCGCGGTGTCGTCGGATTCGTACGGCGGCGCGGCCCGCTCTTCGTCCGTCATGAGGATGATCACGTCGGGTCGTTGCTCGCTCATGACTGGCTCTCCGCCTTCGCCTTCAATCCGCTCAGCATTTCGTCAGATGCTTTCCCGAGGATTCGACCGACCGCTTTCGCCGCAATCTTCTGCGGGGGTTTGTTACCCGTGTCAATCTCGCTGGTGAGCGTGGTGTTCGTTCCCGTACCGGAAGCTTCTAGCGTCCAGGTGTTGGTGACCGACTTCACGACCGGCGGGAGACCTTCGAGCCGGTACCCGAGGGTCACGTTTGGTTCCCATGTCTGCACGGTCTCCACGAGGGTCGTTCGCCCCGTCTGGATACGCCGGGCAGTGCCCGCATCGGACTGCTGATCCGACATCAGACACGAGTGATCGACGTTCGGAGCCCACGCGCTGATCGATCCGAAGTCGGACAACAGTGCCCAGACCAATTCGGGTAGGGCCGCGATGTGAAGGGAACGGGTGATTGTTGCCATGGGAGTTGTCGCCACGCTAAGTTCTGAGAGTACGACTGTCAACATCTCGAAAGCCGACATCCGTCACATGAGCTCCACAGCACCGACCGATGGTCGTCGAATCCGCCGGGAACGCGGGCGCCTCGCGGCGATCGACGCCGCGATCGATTTGAACTTCGAGACGGGGCAGGTCGCGACACCTGAGGCAATCGTCGAGCGGGCGAAGATCTCGATGGCATCGCTCTTTCGGTACTTCGAGACGCTCGACGAGATCCAGGAGATGGCTGCCGAGCGCTACTTCACGCGCTTCGCCCACCTCTTCGAGATCCCGAATATCGGCGTCGGAGCTCTCCCCCAGCGGATCCGCACCTTTGTGAAAGCGCGGGCAGATCAGCACATCGCGACCGAACCGATCGCTCGAACTGTCCGCACCAAGGGCATCGCCCATGCGCCGATCAGCGAAGCATTACTCCGGGTCCGGGTAACCCAGGCTGACCAGGTGAAGCTCCACTTCATCGACGAGCTCGACCATCTCACACGCGGCGCAGCCGATGACACAGCCGCCACGATCGCGGTGCTGACGTCGTTCGAATCGTGGGACCAGTTCCGTTCAGTGAGCCAACGCAGCAACACTCAGATCGTGAGAGCCTGGGCGACCACCCTCGAAGCAATCATCACTCGCGGCACCAAACAAGGGGATTCGACAACATGAGCGTCGTCAGCGGCCAGGCTTGGCGGGCCGATCAATTCGGGGCCCCCGTCGATGTGCTCTCGTGGCAACCCCAGACCTGGGACGCTCCGCCCGACGACGCGGTACTGGTGGAAGTCCTTGCGGCTGGCGTCGGCCTGCCCGATCTCTTCATGCTTCAGGGTTCATACCCGCTCGTCCGAACGCCACCCATCACCCCTGGTCAAGAGGTATGTGGCCGGGTCATTGCGGTTGCCGGGAGATCCTCTTTTTCGGTTGGCGATCGCATCTGTGGGCCCACTCACTTCCACAAAGGGGCTGGAGGCTTTGCGACCCACACCTACGTCTCCGAGAGCCAGGCAATGCTCGCGCCCGCCTCGATCTCTGATGATGAGGCCGCCGGCTTCTCGATCGGCTTCCGCACCGCCCATACCGCTCTGGTCATCCGGACGAACGTGCAAGCAGGCGAGTCCGTCCTCGTACTCGGAGGTTCCGGAGGAACGGGAGCCAGCGCGATCTCTCTCGCCAAGGCATTAGGCGCCCACGTGGTTGCCGTCGCCAGCACCGACGAGAAGCGGGAATTCTGCCGCTCGCTCGGCGCCGCCGCCGTCGTCGATCGCACCGCCGAGGCAGTCGTTAGCGCCGCGGCCGACCACACCGAGGGCAAGGGCTTCGACGTTGTCATCGACCCAGCCGGCGGCGACATCGCGAATACGGCACTCAAGACCGTTGCTCGTTATGGACGGTTCGCGGCCGTCGGCTTCGCCAGCGGCTCCTGGGTCGCGCCGAACGGCGCCGACATGGCGTTTCGGAACTACTCCGTTGTTGGCGTGCTCGCTGCTGGCTTCACCGCCGAAGAGAACCGGCGAGCCGCCGAAGAGCTAACTGCCCTCGCTGATGCGGGCTCCATCCGAACGCCGGTCGGATACGTCGCCCCAATGTCCGCTGCACCCGAGACCATCGAGTCACTCGCGGGCGGCGCGCCACCCGGAAAACTCATCCTCACCCCGCTACTGGACGCTTAGCGACGACCTGCGATCGACGTCGCGAGCCCTTGCAGCCGGCGACGCAGCTTGGGCATCGACGGGTTGTCGTACTTCAAGCCGATGGGTGCGAGCAGGAGAAGATCGACTGCTTCGTCGACCTCGACATGCCCGGCGGCCGCAAGATGAGCGGCGAGGGCCTTACGGATTCGCCGGTTGACCTCGTCGACCACGGGCTTCGCATAGCTGCCCTTCGCCTCGACCAGGTCCCCGCCGTGCTCACTGGACCGCATCTGCTCGGTGAGGTCACCGGCCCACCGCTGTAGGAATCCATCGAGTTGTGTAACTAGGTCGGCCTCGGTCTCGAGCGCAGCGATCGCCTTGTTGGCCGCCTCATCAAGGATGCGGCCAAGCATCGCCTGGAAGATCTCTTCCTTGTTCCCGAAGTGTTGGTAGAGCGCGGGCCGAGACATCCCTGCCGCCTCCGCGATGTCGGCCATCGACGTGCGGGCAAAGCCATAGGCCGCGAACTTGGTCAGCGCGGCCTCAAGAATCCGCTCCTGTCGCTCTTCGTCTTCGGGCATGTCTACATGTTGCCTCATCTGAGGCTGGTGGACAACCTGACATGTTCTGCTTAGAGTGTCAGAACGTCGGACCCCCACTCTCTTCAAGACAAGAAGGATTTCTATGACTCGCCTCGGATACCAGATCCCGAACTTCACCTATCCCGGCGTGGCCGCCGACGGCATCTTCGACAATGTCGTTGAGCAGGCAAAAACGGCGGAGGCGAGCGGCTTCGACCGTGTGCTGCTGATGGACCACTTCTATCAACTGCCGGGCATCGGCGACCCTGACGACTACATGCTCGAGTGCTACACAATGCTCGGCGCGCTCGCCCAACACACCGACACCGTTCGCCTGTCCGCACTCGTCACCGGCAATACGTACCGCAACCCGGCTGTGCTCGCAAAGACCGTTACCGCTCTCGACCATGTGTCACACGGCCGCGCCACTCTCGGCATTGGCTCCGGTTGGTTCGAGCTCGAACACGACGCCTTCGGCATCCCGTTCAACTCGTTTACCGAGCGCTTCGAGAAGCTCGAAGAAGCGCTCAACATCATCCTGCCGATGCTCCGCGGTGAGCGGCCCACCCTCGACGGCAAGCACTATCAGGTCACTGAGGCCATCAACTCGCCGGCTCCAGTTTCGAAGATCCCGGTGATGATCGGCGGCAGCGGCGAGAAGAAGACCCTGCGGATGGTTGCGCAATACGCCGACGAGTCGAACCTCACGTGCACAGTCGACGAGATCCCGCGAAAGCTCGACGCCCTCGCCGCCCACTGCGAGGCCCTCGGGCGTGATCGTTCCGAGATTGCCGTTACCAAGCTCGTCATGATGGTGATCGGCCACACCATGGAAGAGGCCGAGGCCAGCATGGTGACCTTCGTCGAAGACCACGGATGGCCAACGGAGATCGCCGAGCTGATGGCACCGCGCATGACCGTTGGCGGACCCGATGAGATCAGCGCCGCAATCCAAGAACTGGTCGACGCCGGGATCGATGGTGTCACGCTGAACCTTGTGGCCAACGCTCACGACCCCGAACTCATCGCTCTCGCGGGCGAAACCGCCAGCGCCGTGCTTCCGTCCTAGGCGGTCACGAACGCACGCTGCCGGTGAGCCATGTGGCCGGATGCGACTCGGGCGCGAACATGGCGTTCTGCCAGCGCTGCATACCACCGATCCAACGGTCGACATCGGCGCCCTTGCGCTCGACATAGGTCTTCACATCGGCGTGAGGCAGGACGTGGAAGCGTTCGTCGGCCAGCGCTTCCATCACACAATCGGCGACGTCTTCGGGAGTGAGTGTTCTGTCGCCGCTGGCCACATCGCCCGCGGTGTCGTCAATCATTCCTGCCTGCGGCGAGTTCGCGCCGATGTTTGTTGCGACCGCCTGAGGGCAGAGAACCGAGACCTTGATCCCCTGGTGGCCGTGGGTGATCGCGATCCACTCGGCCAACGCGATGGCGGCGTGTTTGGTCATCGCGTAGTGCAGCGAGCCGAATTGGGAAAGCAGACCGGCGGCCGAAGCAGTGTTGAGGAGGTAACCCTCTCCTCTGTCAGCCATGAACGGGACTACAGCACGAGCCGCGTACAGATGGGCGAGAACGTGCACCTCCCACATACGTTGCAGATCTTCGACGGGCGCTTCGAGTCCACCGAGAGTGACGTAGCCCGCGTTCGACACGAAGAGTCCGATCGGCCCGATGTCGCGTTCGGTCGTCTCAACGAGCGCCTGAATCGCATTCGCATCGGTGACATCGAGCACCACCGCAGTGCCGCCGACCAACTCGGCGACCCGTTGGGCCCCGGCCTTATCTCGATCGACAACAACCACGTGGGCGGCACCCTCAGCGTGAAAGCGCTCCGCGAGTCCTTCACCGATGCCGCTGGCACCCCCGGTGATGACGACAACCTTGTCCTGAATCTCCATGACGTCCGAAGCTAGCGAGGATGAGCCTGACTAGGACCGGTCGGGCTTCTCGGCGACCCTCAGCCCGGTGATTCGAACGATGTCGCGTGCTAGGCCATCGAGACCATTCCGCTTGGGTCGTATGCGCCTCGCGCCGTTGATGAAATACATGAGCCGTCTATCTCCACACTGGATCGAGCGGCTGATCTACTTCGGGCGGCCTCGGCGCGAGATCCACGGCATCGAGGACACAGGCCGTCTTCGACGACTGCATCTCGCTGCGCTTTTATTCTGGAGTGTCGGCAGTGTCCCGTTCGCGTCGGTCGTCTTGAACGAGGAAGCGTCGACCGCCCTCGCAATCGCTATCTATGTCGCGATGGGTCCCGTGCTGGGCGTGTCGCTCCTCGTGGACACCAAGACCGACAGACTCTTGGGCATCGCGCCGCTCGCGGCGATCTTCTGGGTGCTTATGCTCGGCAATGTCAGCGACTTTTACCTGCAAAGCGCAACGATGGTGGCCATCGTCCTCGGCGCTATCTTCGTCGCATGGATGGGCACCGAGGTCGCCGTCCCGCACACCATCGCAATCGTTGGCGGTGTGTTCGCGGTGGGTTGGCTCGCCGGAGACGTCTATCTCGTCGACCACGTCGTCCTCGTGGCGCTGTCGGGCGCCTTCATCGTCACCGTCCTCGGACGGCAAAGCGATGAGATTAGGCAGATGACGGAGGACCGGGAAGTACTGCTCGCTCGATTGGCCCACGAGACCCGCCACGACAACCTGACCGGTCTCGGCAATAGGGCTCACCTCGTTGATGAGCTCAGCTTCACACTCGCCGACTCCGCCGTCTCTTCGGACGGGCTTGAGCTTGTCGACCTCGACCATTTCAAGGCGATCAACGACACGCATGGCCACCTCATCGGCGATGACGTTCTTGTGGAAATCGGCGAGCGACTCTCGGCCACGTGTGGGACCGGACAGACAGCGGTGCGGATCGGTGGCGACGAGTTCGCCATCCTCTTCCGGGATCCCGCCGGGTCCGCCAGTCATCTCCTCGACCGGGCCGAAGCGGCGATCAGCTGGTCTTTCACGCACGAAGGTGCAGTTATCACGGTCGGGGCGAGCGTCGGCGTCTCCGTACTGCCCCGAAAGGCGGCCACGCTCGAACGACTCTTCTTGGCCGCCGACCAGGCGATGTACCAGCGTAAAGCCGTTCGCCGCAGCGCGGCAGAGTCGGCCTGACCCACGGAGCGCGGCTGTCCTAACCCACGAGCCCAACAAACGGGGCCCCGCACAAGCTGACTGTCAAGCCGTGGCAAATGGGGCGAGGTCGAGCGCTGGGTAGCGGCGGGCCGTCGCCGCCAAGGTCAGTTCGTCCCAGTAGGCGTGCCCCGGCGGAGGGAAGCCGAGGGCCATGAGCTGCCGCAGATCCAGTGTCTCAATCCAGCGGGTGACGCGCCGGTCGCCCGCGCGGCGGGGCCAAGGACGGTCACCGATCCAATCCGCTGCCGCGGGCTGGAAGCCGAGGTTGGCGAAGACTCGGCGCCCACCGGGTTCGGTCATGGCCGCGCCGCGGTGGACAGTGTCGGCCGCATACGCCAGGACCGAGCCGGCGCCTCCCTCGGCAGACACCTCGTGCTCATCGAGCACCACCTGGCCGGCGCGGTCAAACCAGAGTTGGTCGGCGGGAATGTCGCGGGTCTGGGTGCGGGAAACGACACGGGTCGCGCCGATCGGCTCGGTGACGTCTATCAGGTAGACGAAGAGCTGGACCTGCCGGAACGCACCATCGGCCCGCGGTGGCAGGAGAGTGTGGTTCGTTTCGTCGATGTGGAGCGGCTTTGTGTAAGGCCCGCCCTCGGTAAACTTGGTGAACACCTCGGCCTGGTACAGCCGGATATCGTCCGAGCCGAGCCGAGCAGCGCGGTGACGAGATCTAGGATCCGGTGATCGAGCGGGATTGCGTCGAGGTGCGGGCGCCCGCTTGGCAACTCGCGTAGTCCAACGAACTGGTTCGGACGGAAACGACGCTCGGTCGAGTCCAGGTCCGCCTGTTGCGGTCCCGACTGATCCGGCCGCTTAGCGATCGTCTCAAGCTCGTCGGCAACCGCTTCGATCGTGGCACGGTCGAGCAGAGCGGGCGCGAGTACGAATCCGTGCTCGGCGAATCGGTCGGCAGTTTCACTCAATTTCATCGACGCAGTGTGGCCCACACCTGATTCATAGAGGCGAATGGCGGCCGCAGCCTCTCTAGCCCCTCGAATTCGCCACGCAGCGCAGCACCTCTGCTTGGTAGACCTTGCCGCGCTCGTTGAACAAGTCAATGAGGTGCAACGACGTAGGCACGAAGGCGAACCCGATCTCGTTCTCTGGATGCCATTGGAAGATCGACCCGCCCAGCCCCATCCAGCCGTAGAAGCCCTCTCGCCCATCGCTGAAGGCGCGCTCGAGACTGCTGCTCTTGGTTCCGACCTTGAGGAACTGATTGACGCCACCCTGAGTGAAGCTCGACGGCGCCCCGATCATGCTGGCCTCGACCGGGTGGGCATGGAGAGCATCCCAGGCCTGCTTGCTCAGGTATTCGCGGCCATCCCAGGTTCCCCCCGCCGCCATCATGGCGGCGATCTTCGCCAGGCCCCTTGCCGAACAGTTCGCGGCCGCCGAAGGAGTTTCACCCATCGCGACAGCCGACTCGTTGAAGAACCCGAGGTCCTTCATGCTTTCGAAGGCGGGCGGCGCGCCGCGGGTGGTGGCGTTGCGCATCGACACGATGACCCGGAGAAGCCGTCCCATGAGCTGCAAGAAACTGTTCTTGATCTTCCTTCCCAGCGCTCGCGGCTTCATGCTCTGTCGGAGCTGGAAACCAATTCCAAGGGGCACGACGGGCGAGATCCGTGACAGATCGCTTTCGTCGACGCCGATGAACGCGTCCGCCTCGAGCGGGCCACTGACCTCTTCCTGAAGCCATTCACCGATGGTTCGGCCAGCCGGGTCGACGCGTCGATGGAGCTCGTTGATGATCCAGCCGCGGGTGACGGCGTGATACTCCCGCTGGTTTCCGTCTCCCTTGCGGAATCGTGCCGGGTGACCTTCGATAACTTGCCCGACCCGGTTCTGCTTGATGTTCTCGCGCAGCAGGTCTCCGGCAGGGATGGGCGTGTTGAAGGCCGCCAGACCCGCTTCATGTCGCATCAGATCCGCGACCGTGATATCGCCCTTGCCGTTGGCCGCGAATTCGGGCCAGTAGTCCGCGATCTTCGCTTCGTAGTCGAGCAACCCGCGGCCGACGAGCGACGCGATCGAGATGGTCTCGAGGCTCTTCCCGCTGCTGAACACGTTGACGAGTGAGTCCGCGGAGAACTCGGTGTCGTTCGGGACCGACCGCCACAGGTCAACCACCCGCTCGCTCTCGAAATACACGCAGAGCTGAGTGTGCTGTTCCGCCATCACCCGAGTCTCACGCTCGTAGAGGCGTTTCACCGATTCGAAACCTGGCGCCACCGTCCCCTGAACCGGGCCCTGTTCACCGATACCACTGCTCATTTTGCCCTCCGAGGGAGTAGGAGCAAGAGCGTAGTGCGGTCGATGTTTTCAGTACCCCTAAGCACTCACAGTTGGAACCAGGTGTTCGACTGGTTGCATAACCTCGAACAACACCGGCCCTTCCTTGAAATAGCGCTGGGAACCACGAAATCGTGACGTTCACGATCCCGCCTTTT
>Ga0115000_10000817_pt1 | contig 28516 bp, 20 predicted proteins | sample ArcticOcean_MG_C_6_FD_89690 | JGI IMG/M metagenome (GOLD analysis project Ga0115000, IMG submission 89690) | Marine microbial communities from western Arctic Ocean - ArcticOcean_MG_CB8_128 | ecosystem: Environmental > Aquatic > Marine > Oceanic | place: Arctic Ocean: Canada Basin | collected... | reverse complement strand
CCTCTTTCTCTCTCTTTCTAAATAATTCTTAATATATTTTTAAATTAGATGATTAGAAAGCGGCGAGGATGGCGTCCGCCTTAGAGGCAGCCGCCGCGGCCAACGGGGAGGCGGTGTCCAAGTCCTTCGATCGGATGGCAAAGTCAAGCGATTCGATGGTCTTGAACAAGTCCTTGGCGGCATCCGCATCACCACCCTTCTCCGCGACGAGGTTGTTGACGTCAAATCTCAAAGTGTACACAGCACGTCTCAAAGCGTTACCGGCTTGGGTCCAGTACTTCTTGTTGACGTATTCCGAAACTTCCCCGGACAAACGGGCCGTCGCTTCCTTCGCTCTCGCCGCAGTTTGCTCCGTGGACAATTTTTGCAAAAAAAATCTGGACGCCCCGTCGCCTTTCGTGGATTCGTTGATGTTCAAGTCACGCGCCTGTTGTAAGAGAAGAGAAGAAGAAGACTTGTTGGTAAGAAGAAAACACGACGAAAAAATTCCTCTCAAATAACGAACTCTTTTTTCGTCTTCCAACCAGTACAAACGAATCAATAAAAATCGGATGACGCAGAAAAGAGGAAAGATATCGTCTTATTTTGCTCTTTTCAGTCTCACCCAGTTTTGGTTGGTTTTTGCGAGAACTCTTTTTTTTTCCCAAGGAAAGCGCGCGCGAAAGTTTCGGAAACGAATACGTTTCAATTCCAAGCGAAGGACGAAATACATACCTCGTAGATGAGCTGCAAACCACCAACGTTTTCGGCTCTCTTATCCGTGAGCTCGATGGCGTTCATCGCCAACGCCGGGGACGCTTGCAACGCGATGACAGACGCGGCGACGAAGGAGATGCTCTGTTTTTTTTTCAATTTTTTGCGAAAGCAAAGAAGACAAAAAGGAAAGCAAGGAAGAGCGTTCCAGAAGAGGAGAATGATGATGGAAGAAAGAGAAAAATTTCGGTGAGTGAAAACGCCCACGACGGATGCTAAAATAAACGTGGAATTCTACTCGAACGCGAGGAAAACGTAGCTAAATATCACTTTTATTCAAATCGATGCGAACATTTTCGTTTTTCCATTCGCGACTGCGTATTCGAACCACCGATCGGCGCGCGATTACAAAAGAAATCGAGAGGAAGCGAAGAAATTTTTGTACCTTCTTGGCGAATTCGTTGGACGCTTGGACGCCGACGACAACCTTTTGGGACTTCTTGGCGGCAGATTTGACCGAAACCAAGTTGGCGGTGAACGATGAAGTTAAAGCAGACATCTTTATTCTAGTTTTTTGTGTGTAGTTATGGCGTTTCCGGAGCGAATTTCTTCGAATTCTTTGCGATGGCTCTTTGGCACAAAAAAGTTGTTCTCGTAGATTTTCGGAATCTGATTCTGACATCAGAGAATTTTTGTTGGTTGTGCAAAAAAAAGAGAGGAACGCCCCCACAGAAAAAGGAAACAACAAAAGGAAACAAAACGCGGAGGACAATGTAGCTTCGGTGTGCGAACAAGACGCATGAAAAACGTGCGGAAATGAGAGTACCACCTGTGAGTGTGCGTTCCCATGAACGCGTTCAAAGCGAGTCTTTCTAAAGCGCGCTTTTAAACAGTGCAAAACGAAAAGCACGCGCTCTATTTTTCTAGTACTTGTTTTTAAAAAAAAGAGCCTCTGGCGAGATAAATTTTTATTTAACGCGCATGATAACATTTTCCCGAGTCCAAACGCACGTTTTGGGGATATTAATATATTATTCGAATTATTTGTTAAATATATATGGTAAAATCATATATTTACACGAAGTTTATTTATTGTTTAAATTTATTAATTATTTAAATTTTAGTAAGTGGATTTTAAATTCTTGTTTGTGCATCATGAATTATTTCAACTGTACCATATGATGTTTCATATGTTTCATTATCCCTAGACTACTTACGATATCTTGTATATGGAGCATATTTCCGTTACAATTAATAAAACAAATATTTATCATTCCCGAACGTTCTTACCGAATTGAATGTTTTTTCAGCCATTTATTACTTTACACGTGAGAAAATATTAATTGAACAATAATTAAATGAAGGGAAACAGTAGTTACGCTCATTAATTAGGGATATTAGAATTAATTCTGAAAGAGTAGGAAAAAAAAGGAGTTTGTGAGAGAGAAGCAAAGACGCCTTTGTCGCCTTTCCAATGCCAAGTCAACGCGTTGGTAGCGATGCCGCACGAACATTAAAAGTTCGTTTTAAGAACCTTGAGTGGGACTATTACGATTTGAGTGTACATTCGTGTCTTCGTTTCAAAAATATATTCGTCATGCGTTTTTTCTTCTTCAACCACCTCCGCTCATCAACGAGCTTTTCGCGAACACTTGCCGCACCATATCAAATTCTTCTTCGCGTCGTATTTGTGAACTCAAAAGCATTCGCATTTCCTCTTCGACGCTTTCCTTCTCTTTGAACGCTCTTTCCGCGATTCGCTTGTAGTCGTCGCATTGCTCTTGCAAGTTTCGCGCGATGTCGATGATTTCCTCCTTCTCCTCTTTCACCTCCTCTAATAAGATCCCGTAACGTTCCACCTCACCGTTTGCCCAGTGCAACATCTCGTCCCTGGCAATAATCTCGTCTTTGCTACCAACGTGTGCTCGTTCAAACGCCATGCGTTTCGAACGTTCCGTTTTCAACTCGTTCTCCAACTGTATCACCCTGGCGTCTTGACTCTCTAAAGTCGTAGAACACTTGGCGTGCGCTATGGCGTACTCCTTGTTCTCTTTGGAAAGTTTTACGACTTCCTCTTTCAAGCTCGTGACTAACGCGTTCGAGTTCTCGAGCATCGCAGATTTTAAGTCCAGACTTTCTCGCATGTGCGCCACCTCCAAGTTTGCTTTCTTTGCGCTTTCCTCCTTCAAAGAAGCTTCGGCCAACTGCGTATCCGCTTTCTTCACCTTTTCGAGTTGAGCAGCAATCGCGGCCTCTTTCGCTTTCAGCTCCTCTTTGAGAGATCCACATTCGTCGCTCAACTTTTCCTTCTTACTTTCCAACTCTGGCACCTCTTTCCGCAATCTCATCAACTCTTCTCTCATCTCCTTCATTTCATTCTTCAAACTTTCGTTGGTCGTCGACAACTCCTCCGCAAAACTCTCCGCAGTCACTCGCGCTTCCGTTTCCGTCGCTAACACTGAATCCAACTCTTTCAATTCCTCGAACGAAACCTCCAAGCGTCTCGTGATTGCATTCCTCTCGTTCGTGACGTCTTCTAACTTCTTCGAGTAGTCTTTGTCCATCTCTCGTATCCTTCCCTGTAAATGTTCGATTTCGTCCTCGGCGGCGTATTCCAACTCCTCCAACGAACTGACTGTTTTCGAAACCTTTCGAATTTCCATCTTGTGTTCGTCGCGCATTCGAGATATCGTTCGATTGTATTCGTTTCTGATGGACTCTATGGTCGATTTCAGAGTGTTCACTTCCTCCAACGCTTCGGCTTCGCCACTCAGAGCGTTTTCGAGCGTTTTGCGATTTTCCTTCAACTCTCGTTTCAGTAAGTCCACTTCATTTTTATACCTGTTTGCGGAAGCGTAATTCAAATTCGAGAGTTCCGCTAACTTGGCGCTTTTCTCGTACATCTTCGACGTCTCGTGGTCGATTTGCTTTACCTCGTTCGTGACTTCCATCAAAGCACCGCTTAAAGTTTCGTTTTCACGTCGTTTCGTTTGGAACGTTTTCTTCAGCTCGTAGAGTTCTCTCTCTAACTTGGACGTTAACGTATTGCTATTGCTACTACTACTTCTATAATTATTGCTGCTGTTGCTATCATTATTATTATTATTATTCGTCGTCGTCGTCGTTTGCATGCTCTCATCTTTCCTTCTCGCGATAGAAGAAGACACGTTTAGCTTGTTCCGCAAAATATGATTCATCAATTTCGAAGAGGACGAAGGCGACGGTTTCGACAGTGGTCGCGAAGAAGGTTGTACTTGTTGTTGTTGTTGCTCGTCGATTTTCACGCTCGCGTTCCATTTCTGCGCTGCCGTTTTCTTCTTCTCTTTATCTTCCTCGTCGTCTTCGAGGGACAACAACGTCGACGTCGTTTCTTCTTCTTCTTCTCCTACCATCTCGTCGTCGTCTTTTTCATCGTCCTCTATGATTTCTTCCACGTGCTGATGGCGCTGGTGTTCCGAAGCTTCCTGCGATGAAGATATTCGTTTTCGTTCAATAATTTTCTTCTGTTCTTCAATCACCAACGCACTACTCGCGGTAAAACCAATATCGTCCAACATTTCCAACCAAGGAATAAACGCGTGCACGGCCATGCGATACGAAGGTAACTTGCACACCGGATTGTTCTTCTTGTTACTCTTCTCGTTGTTCTTCTCGCTTTTGTCGTTTTCCTCGCTCCTCAACCGTAACTGTTTCAAATGTACAAACTCTTCCACCAACCGTAAATCCGCAAAGTTACCAAACTCGTTCTCTCGAACATCTAGATATTCTAAATCCCATTTCCTTCCGTCTTTTCTCGCGACTTCGGAGAAGTCGCGTATCGAATTATTCCTCATTGAGAGCGTTTGGAGCGTATTCGGTATGTCGCGGATGCCCTCGAACGAATTCAATTTGTTCCCTTCGATGTGTAACAACTTTAAACTCTTTGGAAGTCGGTCTAAATTGACTACTCTTTCGATGTCGTTCTCGTTCAAATATAACTCTCGAACGTTTCGGAGTAGCTGAAAGTCTTCGCCGTCGAATGTCTGTAAAGTCGATTTTTTAACGAACAAATCTTTTCTGTTGCAGATGCTGACGATGAGTAAACGGGCGAGATTCTCCTTTTGGTTGAACGCCAAAGTTTTGATGTGCTCTGGAATTGTCATCATTGTCTCATCCTCATCTCTCTCCTTCGGGGTCTTTTCATTATTATTATTATTATTATTAAAGTCGTCGTTTCCGTCGTCGTTTTCTTCTTTTTCTTCTTTGCCATCATCATCACTTTTCTTCCCCTTCTTCTCATTCTCGTTCGTTTTAGTCTCGATGATTTTGCTCATCTTTTTCTTCTTCTTCTTGTTATTACTCTTCGTCGTCGTCGTCGTATTCGTTGTCAGCATTCAAAGAGTAATAATAATAATACTACTACTACTACTAATAAAACACACGCGTTTAGAAGAATATATTCATACTACTAACACTACTATATAATAGTGTGTGTTTTTGAACGTTCTTTTAAAAGTCTGTTTGTGTTGACTTTTTTCTTCTTCAAAAAAAAAGTTTCGCTCTTTTTTGTTCTTCTTTTCTTTGTTTTCTTCTTTGTGTTTGTTTGTTCACAAAAAAACAGGCGATGAGGATGAGAAGGACGACAGTTGTTTTGTGTTCAGATGATTTTGAGAACGAAGACGTTTAAGCAGGAAAGAGTTGTTCGAGCCGCCGCCGCCGCTGCCGCCGCCGCCGCCGCTGCCGCCGCCGCCGCCGCTGCCGCCGCCGCTGCTGCTGCTGCTACTCACGATACGTTTCTCTTGAATTCGGGGACGACGACGACACGAACGACGACGATTTCGACATCAATATCATCACCAACGCAATTCGCAATTCATCATCGTCATCGTCATCCTCGTAGTAATAATAATAATAATAACGACAACAACAACAACGGTTTTCTTCTTCGCCTTCCATATTTTCTCCTCTCGTCGCATGCCTCGTGTCTCGAAAAAGAAGGAGGAAGAGGAAGAAAGGACGCGCAGGAGATGCCTTCTTCTTTAACGAAAGAGGAGAGAGAAAATATGGAAGACGTGGAAGTGCACATCGAAGGCGAAGAAGAAGAAGAACAAACGACGACGACGAACGGGAAAAGTAAGAAAGGAAGACACACGGCGCAATGGCGAGTGTATACCGACTTGGGACGTGAAAAATTCTTAGCCGGAGATATCGAGTTCGCTCTGAAATGTTTCGAACGCGCGTTGAAAGAAGCAAAGCTTGGATTTGGAGAGAAGGACGCTCACGTCGCGGCGGCGCTGAATAACTTGGCGGAACTCGCGAGGACGCAACGAATGTGGGAGAAAGCAGAAGGGTTATACAAAGAGTGCTTGGATTTACTGAGAGAATTGAAAGAGACGACGCCAAATAGTAGTAGTAGTAGTAGTAGTAGTAGTAGTGATAGTAGTAGTAAAGTAGATAAGAGAAAAGGAGCAGAATATAAAGCGGAAGCGACAATAGCGGCAGCGTTGCACAATTTGGCTTCATGCATGTTGCAAAACAACAAGCCGAAAGAGGCGTACGAAAACTATCGAACGAGTTTGAACTTGAAGCAACTCGTGTTTGAAAACGAGAACCATCCGGAGATTGCGCTGACATTACATCACATGGCCGAAGCGTTGCTCTTGTTGGAACGCATAGAAGACGCCATCGTTGTCTTGGAGAGATCGGTAAAAATAACCGACGCGGTTGGTATCGGTCACACGCCAACGGCGTTTCGCCGAATGCGAAGGTTGTGTCAACTTTATGAAATAAAAAAGAGATTTGACGACGTGGACGCGATGAAGAAACGCATAGAGACGCAATTCAGTAAGCAAGTGTAAGTGGTGATTCAATAAGTAAGCGAGATAGTAATAGCGAGTGTTGCGTATTATTTGTTTTATATCTTCTGTGTTTCTTTCTTACACTCGTATTATTACTAAATTTCTACTAGCTTTTTCCTCAGGCATCTGCTTGAGACGATTCTTTCACGGCGAGCTCTTTCTCTTCGCTCTCTCTTCGTTCCTCATCGGCGAGGATATCGCACAAAGCGCGCATGGCTTCCTTTTCCTCCGACGTCCTCGGTCGTTTTTCTTTCTTCTTAGAAGATTTTGATTTCGCTTGTTTCGACTGCATCATCTCAATCAACTGTTGTTGTTGTTGTTGTTGTTGTTGTTGTTGAAGATGCTCTACCGTCACGTATTGTTGCATCTCTATCTGCGTCGTCAACGCTTCCGCTAAAAGTTTCTGCTTTTGACTCGCCAACTTACGTCGTTGCTTTCGCAACGCAAACTTTTCCCTGCAAATAGATTTACTACTCGATGAAAACTCTTCGATTTTCTGAGGACGATGACAGTAGAAACACCATCGAAAGACACCTTCTCTTTCTTTTAAATTGAAACTGTCTTCGCGTTTGTGCATTTCGCAGCACTGTTGGACGACACCAACTAAGGAGCGACTTTTTTCGCAAAGTAATTCGCATCCTTGCACGCCGCAGGCGCGTCCAGAAACGAATTGCGACCCTCCCTTGTGGTTCGCGTTTTTGGCGTTCTGGATTTCTCTTTGTTCTTTCAAACTAGGCGTTTTCGTTGTTGTCGTCGTAGCAGCCGACTGCGTCGGGACTCCAATACCAGATGCTCCCGCTTTGGGCGCGATGCGACCACTATCATCGCTTTGTCTTTGAACTGAGACTGTCGCCCTTGCTCGTTCTTCGTCACCTTCCTCGTCTTCTTCCATTTGTTGATCCATCGAACCTTCCAATTGCTGACTCATGATACTTTTAAAACTAATATTCTCCAACTGCTTATTCGCGTACGGATACTTCTTTTGCTTCTCGAGGAGTTTTTCTTTCTTTTTAAGTTCTTTTCGATACTCCTTCATCTGTTGTTGCTTCAACTTTAACTGCAATTCCTCTTGAATCAAAGGCGCGAGCGCGTTGTTTCCTATGTTGCCGCCGTTCATAGCCGAAGAAAGAGAATTTAAAAGGCTCGGGGGTAACGTACCAGATGTCGCTTGATTCAACATGACGGCAGCGGAGGCTGCATTGGCACCAGAACTATTGAAATTGTACATGGCTTGGACTTGCTGCTGTTGCAAAAACTGCAACGCTGACATGAAATCTTTCGGCGGATTTCTCATGAGCTCCTGTTGCTGCAGTGCAAACTGTTGCTGCAAATTTTGCATCTGCATCAATTGTTGCTGCGCAAGCAACTGCTGAATTTGGTCTAACGTCAGTTGTGGAACTGCTATCGGTGCAACTTGCGCAGCCGGAACGGCACCACCACCGAGCGCGGTCATCATCGCCGTATTTGTATCGATCATATTCGTCCTCTTTACTTTCTTCAGCCGTTGTTGTTGCGTGGATAGTTCTCTCACATACGCCTCCTCGTCGTCGTCCGTGTCTGTCGGACTCCCTTTCCTCCTCATCCTTCGTTTTCTATTTTTTTCTTTCTTTTCGTCGTCTTCATCCGAATCCTCCGAGGTACCGTTGGTATTCGTCCCCGTCGTTGTGGTTTCAAACGTTTCCCCAGAATCCGTCGAACTCCTCCCTCTTTTCTTCGCCTCCTTGTTTTTGTTTTTGTTTTTGTCTTCTTCATCCGAGATCGATGAAGGTAAGGAATCATCGTCGTCGTCATCATCATCACTCTCTGTTGTTGTCGACCTTTTTTCGGCGATCGACTTTTCTGCGATCTCTCGCCCTTTCTTCTTCTTTCGCGCGGCCGCGACCGCTTTGATCGCCTCTTTTAACATTTTCTTTTACTCTCCTTCTTCTTCTTCTGTGCAGAGAGAGAGATGAGATTGTTTTTGAGGCTTCTTCGTTGGGATGAATCGAACGCGATAACGACAACAGTTAAAGCGGGAAGAAAACGACGACGAGCGTTTTTCAAAGAGATTATTAATTGTCGTCGACCGTTCTTTTGTGTTCTGTCTGTCAGAAAAGGAACGGAACAAAACGGTACAACCCTTCTCTTCGTCTTCGTTGGATGACGACGACGACGGGGATGAGATGATTGGTGCGTCGTTGGAGGGGATATGCGCCTTCTCACAAAGGGAAACCGACGACCGGGGAGAGATAGATCCCCAACAATGAATAACGTTATAAGGCAGAAGAAGCCGAGAAGAGACAAAAACGATGATCGACGAAAAAGACTTTTTTTTTGCTTTTTGGTTTTGGTCGAAATTCAGGTCGCAGAAGCTCTCGTACAGTTTTGGTTTTTCAAGTGATGTCTTCATTGAAATAGGCGCAAATTTATTACCACTACTAATAAACAAACATGGGTAATCAAAGAGCACGAAGCAGAGGTCTCAGACATGGCACGAGAAACATGTTCACGCGCGGTTTCCGCCAAAACGGGCCGAAGAACGCGACGACGTATTTGAGAACGTTCAGAGTAAGTGATACAGAATCCGCTTTCTGCTCGCGCGTAGTTGTTTTTTTTCTCAAATTTCGGGCGTCGAAAACCATCGATGCGGACGGGATTGCGTTCGTTTCTTCCTGGAATCAAATCGTTCGCGCGTACTTTGCGCATGTTTTGAGGCATTCGTGGAAAGAAACGGCGATATTTCCGTTCGCGATGGTGTTTTAAAGACACATTTAGTTCAATTTTCGTCGACGGCCTCGACCTACTACTTTTGTGGGGTTTCTTCCCTTGAGAAAAAAAAATCGCGCGTGCTTCCGCGCGCGCGTGTGACGCGAGGCGACGTGTTTCGAGCAGATGTTGTCGATGAATCGCGTTATTAATTATTGAAACTGACTAATTATTCTCTTTTTGATCCCATTCATATCACGCAGATTGGAGACTACGTTGACATCAAAGTTGATTCTTCTCAACACAAGGGCATGCCGTACTTGGTGTACCAAGGTAGAACTGGCGTCGTCTGGGATGTTACTCCGCACGCGGTTGGTGTCGAGGTGAACAAGCAAGTCAATGGCAGAATCATCCGTAAGAGACTTCACATCCGTTACGAGCACGTGCAACACTCTCGATGCAGAGAAGATTTCTTAGCGAGAAGAAAGGCGAACGACGAGGCGCACGCCGCGGCGAACAAGGCGGGTAAGAAGATTGTCACGAAGAGAGCACCGGTGGGTTTGCCGAGAGAGGGTTTTACTTTGGAAAACGTCAAGACGGAAATCTTGACGCCGATCCCGTACGATATCGTCAGAGAAGGTGTGCAGCTTTAAGAAGTTTTATGTATGTATGTATAAACACGCATAGAAAAAAACTTAGCAGAACACGAGAGAGAGAGAGAGAGAGTTTTCGCGAGAAGGTTGGAACCGTTTTCTTTCGAGCGACTAGCGCTTAGAGAACAACAACACGGGGAAAAGAGCAGACAAAGGGAACTCGGGACGGACGGCTGGCATTGCACGACGTCGACGACGATTGGGGGAGAGAGAGAGAGTATATAAACGTACTAAAATTTTAGCATTGAAAGAACTATTTGTAGAAAAAGTTAAAAAACTTGAACTTAAAAACGATAATAACGCCTTTAAAAAATATACGGAACAACAGACAAGGACGAGACACCACACCATGCGCGAAAGATCATCCGAAGAGGAGGACGAGAAGGAGGAAACCGTGCTGCGAGAAGAAGTCGGGGAAGAAGAATTAGAAGAAGAGGAAGTGATTGTCGACATATGCGCGGGTCAAGGGCGGTTGAAGTTTCTCTCTCGAGGGAGAGCTCTCCCGAAGACGAGCAAAATAACGCCTCCGCTTTTGAGAGAAGGAAACTCAATCATACTTGAAGTGAAAGATTTGTGCGAGTACGCCGACGACGCTGACGACGAAGAGAACGACGAAGAGAAAAGCAAAGTACCGTGGGTGGAACACAAATTTGCGATTGGAGACTCAACGCATCCGGAAGGGTTGGAAGAAGCGCTTTTAAAAATGCGCGTGAACGATATCGCTGAAGTGACCATTTTTGCCTCCTCGGAATATCAGTTATGCGACGCACTTTTACCCGAGACGCAAACGATTACTTTCACAGCTTTATTTGTAGTTAAAGTGGTTGAAGTAACCGACGATAGCGTTACGGATGATAAGTTTGCGATGTCGCACAGAGAACGGTTGGAGTACGGCGAGAAAATGTTGGAGCGCGGCCGCATGTTATATCAAACGAAGCGGTATCGCCGAGCGAAACTCATGTGGGATAAAGGCGCGGATGTGTTTTCGTTGAGAGAACCGCAAGGCGAATTCGATAAAGACGGAGAAAAGAAAAACAAAGAGTCCTTTCAAGTCGCACATAAGATTTATAACAATCTCGCGATGCTACATTTGAAGATGGAAAATTATAAAGAGGCGGAAGCGTTCGCTTCGGATTCTTTGGATTGCGAGAAAGATAACGTCAAAGCGCTCATGCGAAGGGCAAAGGCGCGCTTGAAACTGCTTAAGTGGGAAGAAGCAGAGAAAGATATGGATACTGCGTTACAACGCGAAGAAGAAGCGACCGAATCGAACGTGGAAAAGTTAAAGCGCGAACTCGCTCCGCTCCGGAAAAAATTACAACTTCTCCGTAAACAACAAGATCTGAAAGATAAAAAAGATGGTTTCGGAAACGTCTTCAAAAAAAGCGAAAAGAAGACGTATTACAAAGACGACGAGATTGCTAAAGAGAACGAGGCGTTTCCGTGCAAAGATTTGACGACCACTCAGTTAGATTGGGACGAAGAGTTCAAGCAAATTGATATGGAAGAGGCAGAAGCGGTCAGATGGAAAGGCATGAAAGAACGCGAACACAAATATAACCTTTTGCGATTCGCGCACGATCCAGAGATTTATATGAACAATAATGCGAAGGAATAACAACGATAATGACGATAATAATAATTTAATTACACGCTTCTCTTCTACCAACCATCATCGCATCATAAATCAGTCTTCTTCTTTCGTGTCTAAACCCAAAAGCGTCGGCGTTCCTGGAAACTCAAACCTAACGTGCGTCGTCGTCAATTTACTCGATCCGGTCGTATCGAACAACCACTCCGCATCTTTAACCATTGCCGCCGGTATCGACCCGTCCGTTTTATTTGCATCCTCTAAGATGTGTTTCGCCATCTCTGCTTTCCCTTCCCCTACGGCGGCAAATACTTTTCGTTTCGCCATATTCACCACTGGCATAGAAAACGTGATGCGTTCGGGAGGCGGTTTCGGCGAATCCGCGATGGGTAAAATCCATCGCGCGTCGTTCACTTTCACCAGCGAATGATTCGGAAATAACGAACATATGTGCCCATCCGGCCCAAAACCTAACAATAACAGATCAAATATCGGTAATCCACCGTCTCCTTTCGGTAAGATTGTCTCCGATAAGCTCTTCAACTCTTTATCGTACGCCTCCGCCGACTTTGCGCTCGCGCCTTCGTTCGCCTCGTACAAACCGTCGTCGATGGCGTGCAAATTCTCTCTCGGGATTGGCACGTCCTTGAACAACGTCTCGTACGCGCCACCAAAGTTACTCTCTGGATCGTCTAAAGGCACGCATCGTTCGTCCACCCAAAATACGTGCCATTTCTCCCACTCAATTTTATTCTCCTCGTTTGTGTCCTTCTTCAATCCGGAAAGCATTTTAATCAAACTCCCGCCGGCTAATCCGAGCGCGAAGTACCCTCTCTCTTCAATCGCACTTCTCGCACTTTCCGCGGTCAACTCCGCGATCGCTTTCGAGACTAACTCTGGAGTGTAATACACGGTGCACTCGGGAGCGCCCTCCGGTTTCGGCTTCGATTCAAAGTTTTCCATTTTTATGGTGTTTTTGTAACGAGAAGACCGACGACGATTGAGAGATATTTTGGAGGATTTGGAGGAGGAGGAAAAATTGCCCGTCGTCGTCCTAGTTTTGAAAAAAGTAGACTTTCCTCTTCTCCAAGAAGAAACAGATGATGATAAATTCGTCGATTTTGAGACGATCATTAATACTACGCGGCAGAGAGAAAGAAAGCAAGCTTTTGAGTGACTCGTTTTGAGGTTGTTGTCTCGTGGAACAGAAAGAAGAGAGAGAGAGAGAAGAGACTTTTTTCGGAAAAAAAGTTGAAAAAAAATTTCAGAATTTTTGTCGTCAGTCAGTCCGTCACACTAACAGTCCGTCACGTTAACAACACTCCTTTACGGGGAACACAGAGACAACGACGCAACACGACGAGAGAAAAGAAAGATGAGCGCAGTAAAAAAGTTGATTCCTCTGATGGACAGAGTTCTGGTGGAGAGAGCAGTCGCGGCGACGAAAACGAGCGGGGGGATTTTGTTGCCAGAAACCGTCGGAAGTAAAGTACGGATGAATTCTCATTCTTCTTCTTCGTCTTCTTCTTCTTCGGTCTTCTTTTTTATGAATTTCGATTTTGGTTTGTCGTTTGTTTGTCTGAGAGAGAGAGAGAGAGAGAGCGCTCCAGATTGGGAGGACGTTCTCTTTAAGAGCTGAAACAGAGGATGATGATGGACGCGTTTTCATTTTTTTATGTGATGAGTAGAGCTCTCGCTCTGTATTTCCCGTGACTGACGATTGGATGAAATGTTTCTTTCTTTCTTTCTTGTTCTATTAAATAACTAAAGCTCAACGCCGGCGTCGTCGTCGCCGTCGGACCGGGGCGACCGAGTTCAATGGACGGGAAACTAATTCCAAACGGTACGGCTTTTTAATCACGAACAACATTAAGTCTCTTTCCTAACGATGACTTAATACTATTATTATAGGCGTTAAAGCCGGCGATAAAGTCTTGCTCCCGGAGTTTGGCGGTCAAGCCGTCAAGCTCGACGAAGGCCCGCAAAAGAAAGAGTTCCTCTTATACCGAGACGAAGAGATCCTCGGGATATTACAGGATTAATAATACTCGCGATGATATCGTAATTAGTAGCAACACCATAGTAGTTTAATAAACCTATTTAATGTAAGAGAGAGAAAAAAATAGAAAGGGGTGCTCAACTCTCTAACGCTTCGCATTCTTGCTTCTCTCTGCTTCACTCCTTTAAAAATTCAAAGAAGCCTTGGCAGTTTTCTTTACAAAAACAGACTTTTCAGCTCGTCAAGAAAGAAAATTAGAAAGAAAATTAAAAAAATCTTTCACCATCATCATGGCGAACTCTCCGTACCCGAAGCGGAAGCGGAAAGAGACTCTGACCTTGTCTCCTTCTCCTTCTCCCGCGGCGGCGGTGACGGCGGTGGGTGCGGTGCAGCGCGACGATCTCGACGACGACGAGAAAAAGAAGAAGAAGAAGAAGAAGAAGACAAAGGCAAAGACGAAAATCAAATCACACCAAAACGAAGAAACTTTACGCAAAAAAAATCAAACGACGATTCAGACGACGACTGGTTCTATCGAGGAAAAGGAAAAGGAGGAGAAGGAAAACCACGAGAAGAAGATCACGCCGAGAGAATGGTTTGCGCTGTTAGAACACTCCTCTTCGCGATATCGAGAGCACTTAGAGCGCTTGAAATGCGACGACCATAACGAAAAGGAAGAGGAGGAGGAGAAGGCGTTGGATGATTCTTTTTCCGAGGAGGAGGAGGAAGTTGAGAAGAAAAAAGGAGACGACGACGAAAAGAAGAAGAAGAAGCGAAAAGGAGTAGAAAAAGAAGAAGATGGAGATGAACAAAAACGCGAAGAAATAACGCCGTACAACGCGTTAGATTCCGGAAGTCTTTTGTTTGAGGACATGTGGAACGTGCGATCGAGAGCGGTGGAGGAGTATACGCCCGCAGAAATTACAGCAAACAAACACGGTGGCGTCGACATTTCGTATCCTTCGAAGACTATTTCGGCGGGGCCAACGGGTACCGCGAGGGAACGCCTGAAGAAGATTAACAGATTCGAGAAGAAAGAAGAAGGGGAAGAAGGGGACGCATGGACCAAAGAATTCGACGGAATCGAAACGTTGGCACAGCTGTTGACACAAAAGAAGTCGCAATTGTCCAAGATTTTAGAGCCCGTGTGTCATAATAACTTTTTCTTGAAGGAACCGACGACGAGCGAACAACTCAGTCGATTACCGCACTCGCACAGGTTTACTGAAATCTATGAAAGAGGATCCACGACCGAAGAACGCGTGGAAAGGTTGAAGATGATTGCGTACGTTTTAAACTTGAAGCTACCGGGTGACGTTTGTCAGAAGAGAACCTCGAGTCACATTCGAGGATTTCAAGGGCTAATGAAGGAAGTGTTGACGCGTTTAAAGTCGCTGGCGTTCGCATGCGCCAGACACGAGTTGCTCGATGCCGTAGAATTTCTTTCGTTGGAATCAAACTTAGTCACGAAAGAGATGACGAGAGAAGAAGAGCAAATCAACACGGCGAGAGAAATTACGCTTCAAAACGCGCAGATTATAACCGCGGTAATGGCAGTTATGATTAGTTTAATTGGCGAAAGCAACGAAAAAGAGTTTCAGGCTTGGCAAAAATTAGAATACACGGGACACGCGTCCGCAAACGCGGAGGTAAGAAAGACAACTAGCAGCAAATCGGTCGGGACCACTAAATTAGATTTCGACAGCTTAAAAAGGTTGGCGCGAACGTTACGCAAGAAAGTGTACGCGAGAAATATGATAACGGCACCATGGCAGGGAGAGATGATAACCGATTTTGGGACTATGACGAATAAGAAAGAAGAAGGCGCGCTCGGAAAAAGATCGAGAACACCGATAGCGGCCGCCGGTGGCCAAGAGCCTGACGACGAATACAACGAATTAGAGGGGATGGAGCACGAGCAAGCGATGAAAGGAGATGGAACAAAACTGCAGCAACAAACAACCACGACGAAGATAGCCACGGCATCTCTTTTGACGCATTACTCGTATTTGTTTACGAGAAGCGATATGCGCTTGGAGGATAGCGATATTATAGGTCGATGTATCTATTCCATGCCAATCGTTTCACTCGCGGTTTCGCGGTTTCGAGTCTATCGTTGGAACGATTCCGCGGAAGGTATAAAAATACACAAAGCTTTTAGTGAAGTTTACAAGCTCGGCAACGACATCGTTTCCCGTCTATGCGCAATGGCTGGAGATATATACGGCACCATGTTGCCAAAAAATTTAGACGAGACATTCTTCACCTCAGGAGAAAAGGTGATAGTGGCAGAGAATTTATCCAGATGGTATGCGCCCGATTTTATCGAGAGCAAAGAGATGTTCTTGTACTCGGAGAGTATACAGATGCAGGATACATACGAATACGGCCAATGGTTATTGATGCCGCACTCCGAGACAAAAGCTGCATTTTGCCGCAAACTCGTTGCTTTCTTTGTAGCGGCACGAGACGACGGGTTTTTCGGGTATTTTCCTCCTCCTCCTCGGAAAGATATTTGTCGCACTTTGTGCGTCTTAAAGTATCACAAACACTTAGTTGATGGCATCAAACGCGACTATGTGGACCGATTATACAGTCCTACCGAGGAAAGTGGCAACGTTGAAGCATCGTTACCGATGCGCGATTGGGCGGGACAATATGGACCAATTTTCTACAAGTTGATCGCAAAGTTGAGCATTTTGAAAGAAATGGCGAAAGAGACGACGGAGAATCTTGCATCGAGTACCGCAGTTCGAGAGAATAAGTGCGGCGACTGCGCGGAGCTCATTGTCAAAGAGACGAACATTTTACCGTTACTTCTTCAGCTCTTGCGCGATATACCGTCAGACGCAATCATATTGCAAAAGGCAACCGGTGGTCACCGCTTCATCGCACTCGACCTCGAGTTAGCGTCGTTGTTTGGAGCTTTATTAAACAAGAAAGAGCAAGTTCGCGCGGAGGTGCTGAAATACGAAGAGGGCGCATTCGTACCATTGGTAGTGACGAGACTGCTCGATATGCTGTCACCGCAATCGTCTTCCGCATCTTCCTCCTTGTCGATGGGACAATGGTATCTTGAAAACTACGAAAACGCCATGTGTGCCTCTCCGACGTATTGGATGAAGAGGTCTTTAAGAGAACAAACGAATTTAAAGAATCAACAACCGAAACCGGGAATGAGCTCTTATCAAACGGCGCGAAAGAAAGGTGCCGTAACGGCGGAAATTATTCAATGCGTTTCCGAATTGCAATTATTTGCGAGCATGAACGGACCATGCTCGCAAATAAGAGAGATCAACGACGAGTTGGACAAGCGTGACTTCTCCTCCGTGTTGTTGAAATTGCTCGAACGAAAAGAAGGCAACGTGAAAGAATCGGTTTCGGCGGCAATCATCGCCATGGGCGAACATAAGAAAATAATAGGAAAGATTGAACACTTGATCAAGAGCTTCGGCAAGAACTTTCGCAACTCCGGTAATCCCAAGCAATTGCTCTCGGTAACTGAGCGAGACGGGCTGAAATCCATGATGCGCTCTGTCACAGAGTTAGTGAAGGAAACTCCAACCGTGCCGGACGTTATCAACCGCGTCGTCAGCCAAACTCGCATGGCTAGATGGATGGAGAGACTCTGGCGAGAATCGGAAGAACATATTTACGACAATATGAAGAACACCGAAGAAGGAATGGCAAAATTGAAATCATTTGAGGAAGAATACAGCAAGGGAACTTTAGTCAACTGGCATACTCTTCGGAAGGAGGCCGACTTGAACGACGCGCTCAAACAGATCGTCGCATGTTCAACCTCGGAAGTCCTGAAGTTTCGAAGTTGCTACGACGACGAAGACCAGAACATAAAGAAGACCAAGTTGTATAAAACCGTTCGTGTTTACGCACGAATATTTCGGGCGAAAGTCGCGGTGGGTTCTCTCGGCTTACCGGAGGGAAATCCATCGACGGATGTGGATGCGAGCGATCCGACGTTTCTAGCGACTGGGAAGTACCCATCGGTGCTCGAATTGAATTTAGTAGAAACGATTATATCTGCACTCGCGCATACGCGTTTAGAAGACGCTTGCGACGTCATGGTTGACGAAGGAATGGTTGAAAGCGTAAAATCGTTGATACAAGTTCTCCGTGAAATCAACGATCGAGTGGCAACATTGTTAGACGTTGTGAAAGATGAAAAGGATCCACGCATTGTTTCCGTCTCGGAAGTACTCAAAGAAGCGTGTTATTGCATGAGTTTATTGGCCAGTAAATCGTGTCATCAAGATCGCGTCGCAGACGCTGGGGTTATTCCAGTCTTGGTCCAGATAATCTCGAACTTTAACTCAAAGCAAAAGGAAAAACCGCACGATCCGGTCGCCATCACATCTTCTGTTGCGAGACGCGCCGCCGACGCCATCACGAACCTCGCGCACGAAAATCACGCCATCAAATCCACCGTGAGACACGATGGTGGTATTCCGCCGTTGATTTCCTTGCTGCATTGCGTGCACGACGTGAAAGTACAACGCGCCGCCGCTGCCGCCTTGAGAACATTGGCATTTAAGAATCCTGAAAACAAAAACCAAATCGTCGAAGAAGGCGCTTTGAAAATGCTCCTTTTCATGGTCCGCTCAGAAGATTCTTCGGTACACAAAGAAGCCGTCGGTGTGATTGGGAATCTCGTTCATTCGAGTTTACCCATTAAGAAACGAGTTTTAGACGAAGGCGCTTTACAGCCCGTCATTGGTTTGTTATCTTCCTCGTGCCTTGAATCGCAACGAGAGGCGGCTTTGTTGCTCGGCCAATTCGCCGCTACAGAGCCTAAAGATCATAACATGACTCGAATCGTCCAGAGAGGTGCCATCGCACCTTTAGTCGAGATGCTGAAGAATTCGGATCCTGGTTTACGTGAAATGGCCGCGTTCGCGCTGGGAAGACTTGCGCAAAATACGGATAATCAAATCGGCATTTGCTTTGGCACCGGTATTGGTCCTCTCTTGAAACTTCTCGATTCGAACATCGATGACATCATGTTGCACTTACGAGAAACTAATAGTTCGGTCAAAAAGCCGGACTCTGAGTTGAAAGTCGACGCGAGACGATACGTGGAGAATTTGCAACATAACGCAGCCTTTGCTTTGTACGGATTATCGGACAATGAGGATAACGTGCACGTAATCATCGCGGAAGGGTCGGTCCAACGTTTCCGCGACGCCACTCTTCTGTTGGAAGCTTCCACCACGTGCGTACAAAAAACGTTGCAACGTTTGGAAGACAAACTGACTTTAGATAAAAACAAAAAATGTCGAGAGTATTTGCAATATCTGATGACGACGGAGCCAAAACACGCGAAGAAGTTTCGCATTGCCGTCGCTTTCGCGCACTTGTGCAATAAGAAAGACATGCAGGACATCTTCCTCGAATCCGGAGGTTTGAAAATATTAATCGACGTTCTCGTTGATCACGCGTGGAACAAAACTGGACACAAGTCTTCCGAAAACGGAGTGTCTTTCAGCAGACCTGGAACTAATAATATCGAACCGCGGCGATACTTCCTAAAGTCGCTCGCGTTTACGAAAGAAATAATGAAATACGACAATCCAGGTTCTGACTTCAATAAAAGTATCGTCGCGATTACAGAAAAATTAGCAAACGTCCAAAAATTGCACGGTCATTGCTTGACCGCTTCTTCGTTACTCCCGTCCGGAGCGACTGGAGCGAATGTGCGGGAAACCATAGAGGCTATTTCTAGCATCGTTGAAAAAACGAAACGCGACGGTCTAGGGAACAACGGCCCGGAAGTGTTCTTAGACGATGACGAGTTCATGGAACTCGACGGCGACGACGCAGCAAACGAAATCGTGGCGAATAAGTATGTTTCGGAAATTTCCACTCAATTCTTTCCCAAAGATAACGGCGAGAAGGAATTATTCAAGGAGTGTCTCGTGGTCATGGATGGTGGCGATTATAAAGTCAGACTTGGCGACCGGATGTCAGGGATGCCGGAAATGAAAATGAGCGCGAAAACCAAGAACCTTGATTTATGCGACGTCGTGTTCGTGTGCGCCTACGGTCGTCTAGAGTATCATGCGCATCGAATTGCATTCTCACACGCGAGCGAGAAATTCTTGAAGCTAATAGAAGCTGGTTGTTTGCACGTTAAAAACACAAGAAACAAAAAGAAGGAAGAGAAAGTCTTTGGAGCGATGGTTGACGAAGAAGAAGATCCTGCACGCATGGTGATTGACGACGACGACGACGACGACGATGATGACGACGACGACGGCGACGACGATGACAACGACGATAACGAAAAAGACAACGCGATGTGTCGAGTGAAGCTCGATTGTTCCCACTTTGCCTGCGAGCAATTACTGTACTATTTGTACTCTGGAACATTCACTGGGGTGAGTCTCTCGCAACGCGAAAGTTTGCCTTCAGACTTCTCCACTTTAATACAGGATTACTACTTTGAAGTACTCAATTTGGCGAGGAAATACGATCTCGCCGGTCTCGTTCGAGAAGTTGAAGTGAGTTTCAAAGGCCTTTTTACCGTGCAAAACTACCTACGAATCATGTATCACCCGTTGTTGGAAAAATCGGAGGTGATTACTAAGCTCGGCTGGCAGTTTGCGTTTGAGAAGAGAAACGTGCATAAAATAATCGAGCTGCACGGTATGAACTACTACACGATGATGATGCACGACGACGAAGAAAAATTGACGAGCTGGTTATCAGATCGAATCAAAAATGCTCGCGACTTCACGCAAGGAGACGAGCAAGAGTCAGAAGATGAGTTGCCTGAAGAGGATGGAGAAGGTCCGGAGGAGGAATTTTTTTAATAAGAGAGGGAGCGCGGAAATAGCGCTCGTTTTTAAAATCGAAAAGGTAGGAATATCTTCTCTTTTAATAACAAAAAGTTCTACTATAATGTGAAATGCTACTACATAAGAATACACAACGCGTTGTTTTCTCTCATTTATCTATTTATATATATCTGTATCTCCGAAAAGCTTCCTCCTCCTTTACGAGATGATGAGCGCTTTCTTAAGCAACGACCCCGCCGTCTCCGACGGCTGCGCCCCTTTCGCGATCCACTCTTTGATCGCCGGGGCGTTCAAGGAAGACTCTTTTTTGATCGGATCGTACCAGCCTAAGAATTCGATCGGTAATCCGTCGCGTCTCTTTTTGGAATCAATAGCAACTAATCTGTAAAACGCTTGGCGCTTTCTTCCCAAACGCGTAAAACGAATCTGTAATATTTTATTCAAACGAAGGAGAAGAAGAAACAGGGTTAGGTTGAATTCCAACACGTTGAGAGGAAAAAAAAGCGAACGAGACGACGACGACGAGGAAAAGAAGAGGTATTGCTACTCACCACAACTCTGTTTTCAATCTTCAACGACGGAAACGCTTTCGCAGTTCTAATCGGCGCCTGTAAATGAGAAAATTTGGTTAGTTTTTACGTCGCGTGAGGTTATAAATCGCGCGCGCGCGCGCGCAAAAGCACATTCGCGCATCCCTCCTTCGGAATTTTTTTATCCAGAGGGGAGGAGAGACGGCGGAAGAATGGAATTTTCGCGCGAAAGCGCAAAAAAACACACATATAAACGACGCCAAATATTTACCTTGGCCGATAAGCCTTGCGTGGAGCAAACGCTGTTTGAGAAATTCAATCGAGTAGGGGTGGACGCTGCGAACGACATTATTATTTACGGTTCGTACTACGGGCTAAAGTGACGAATTCCGAACAGGAACGGGAGAAATGTTTTTTAGAAGAGAGCAGAGATGAGCAGCTTTTTTTATTTAAGTTTTTTTTGAAAGCAAACTTATTGAGGAGGAAGAGAGCTCTGGAGAGGAAGCAATTTTATTTGAAGAAGTACTTCTTACTCTGTCGCGGAATCTCGCCATAAACTCTACGTTACGAAGTATCATCCACTAAAACAATGATCAACGCTGACGGAGATAACGTCGATTTGTACATCCCGAGAAAGTGCTCGTGGACGAACCGCTTGATCACGTGCAAAGATCACGCGGCGATTCAAGTGAACGTCGGGCATTTGGGTCCGGACGGGACGTACAATGGCAACTATTCGACTTTTGCCATTTCGGGTTACGTGAGAAACAAGGTACGCATTCGAAGAATTTGATCGTGTAATTGTGAAACGCCGCATTTGCGCGATGTTAGGTCGGGGTTGTTTGTAGATTTTCTGGGTCGCGAGTGGTTGAAAACCGCGCGATTTCGCGATTGATTTTTCCAAACCAAATAAACCCCACTCTCTCTCTTTTCTCGTTTTCTTCAGAAATCTCAACTCTATACTCACCAAGACTCTCTCTCCTTCATTCGTTTCAATCAACAGGGTGAATCGGACTGTGCCATGGACCACCTCTGGCAAAAGAAGAAGGGCAACAACTAATGCATCAGTATTAGTCTTTGCCTTTATTTTTAGTTTAACTTTAGAAAGAGAGAACATTAGAATTTGGATTTGTTGTATTGAACACAAAAGAGTCCAAGAACGTAGCATAAAAACGAAAACGCATACAAATCTTGTTCATCTGTCGATGGATTGATTGGTCACGGACACGCGCGCACTAATGATACAACATCACGATGACTACTTTAAGACTAAATTACTTCTTTTTCACTGGAGCGAAGAAACTGGCGATGGACTTCGGCTTCGTTTTAATCTCTTTCAAACCGCCGTCGGCGCTGAGTTTGAATATCGTCTTTTCTTTTTCCGGAGCGCCAAACTTCTTATTCACCGAAGGCGGCTTGGGAGGTAGCTTCTTCAATTCCGCGACTGGGGTATTATTTGACGCAGTTTTGCTAAACTTGTTTCGTATGTCGACGTTCTCATCGTTCTTGTTGTTCTCGAACGTTCGCTTGAACGAATTGTCCGTCGCGCTCGGTTTTTGATGACTTTGCTTGTTCGGCGAAGAAAGCGGCGTGCGGTTTTTCTTCGAGGCGGAGGGTGGCGCCGGCGTATGCTTGTTTGCTTGCACTCCTTGCTCCGCGGCGCCGAGCATTTTAGCGATCTCTAAATCCTCCAAGTCTTCTGCGCTCAATACCGGTTGTTGTTCTTTTTTCTCGGACGAAACGCCTACCATGCTTTGCGGATGCTTCCTCGGCGAACGTCTCGGCTGAGAAGGAGGAGGAACCGTTGTTGTTGTTGTTATTGCTGCTGTTGCTGGCGGCATGACTGCTACTACTGGAGCTGGAGCTGTGGAAGCGGCAACTTTCTTCGCCGCAAACATAGAATTGATGTTGACTTTTGGAATTTTCGGTCCCTCGTTCGTCGGTTGCACGTTCTGCATGTTATTGTAATTATTATTGTATCTTTGTTGAAAGTGCGGTTGCGCGTGAGCAAACGGACGCCTCGCGATGGGATCCATTCTTCCTTCTGCGATTTCAATCGCAACTTTGTCCTCGAATACTTTGCCCAAAAAGTCAAGCTCGTCGGATGTCTTCCCGAGAAGCTCCTCGGGAAGCGGCGTCAAGTGCTTCAATGTTTTCTCTTTGACGTCATAAATCAACGCGTGTCTGAAGGTATAAACCGCGCGCTGCCATTTTTCGACGTAATCTTCTGGAACGTCAATCTTTGGGTCTTTACTCATCATTTCTAACGCGGTTTTTGCGCACCGGTCATTTTTGTTGACGAAAGCGTGGGCCTTTTTAAAACCAACATTTCTCACGTTTTCTAAGAAATCGCATCCGCTCATCGCGCAGAGACCCAAGAAGTCGTCGTGGGTCCAATTCTCAAAGGACAATGGAGAATTAGCACCTCTGGGACCTTTTCCTCCCGCGGAAGACTTCGAACCACCTTTTTTCTTCGCAGCAGCAGCGGCAGTAGCAGTCTTTTTCTTCGCGTCTACGTTTTCATCCGACTCGTTCGTTCCATCGTTTTCCACGGTCATTTGACTCTCGTTATTGATCGTCATTTCACTTTCGTCGTTGTTAGTAGTCGTCATCTCATCGCTGGGTGTCGTCGTCGTCGTCGTCATCGCCGCAGCTGTTTTATTCATCAACACGTCCTCCAACAAAACTTCTTTACACGCCCCAAACTTGTCTAACTTGAAACAAACTCTCTCGCACCCGTAGGCGACCAAATCCGAATCCTCCGTGAACACCACGTCCACTCCACCATTTTCCCTCGACTGCTTCGCCAAATGCGCTATTTGCGCGTCCGCTTCGTATGGGGCCACGACGAATTCAATACCTTCTCTCTTCAACGCCACAATCAACTCCAACGCCATCCTCGGCGAAATATCTAAGCTCTGCGTAAACATAAACGTCGCGCCTTCTCGATTGCCTTGTTCCAATCGCTCTCGTCCTTTCTGTTTCGCCTCTTCCCTCCTTTGTCGTCTCGTGCCTTCCTCGCTCGCTTTCGCCGGTAATCGATCTCCGTCGAACACGATCACCGGTTCGACGCCAAAAAATTTCAGCATCTTCGCCCGGTGCATGCAATAGTTCACGTACGGGGCGTCTCTGTTTTGTTTTAACCAGTAGTGATTTCCTGTGTGCAACTCTAACGCGCACGAATACGCGCCTTTGTGGAGCCACGAGTACGCGTCGACGGCCGCGCGCATACCTTTATTATATTCCCGCGTTTCGTTGTTGTTCGTAAGGAAGAGGTTGATGATGATGATAAAGGAAGAAAGAGGAGTGCGTCTCTGTGTCAGTTTTTGAATATTCAACGCAAAAAAGGAAACCCCCACGGCGACGAAAGTTTTTAAAAATGCACAATAGTATTTATACCTTTAAACTGTTCCACTTGCGCGTCTCGGTAGTAATGCTTCAACTGTTCCGGCAATCCTTTGATTCCCATGATGATATGTGTGTTTTTAATAACGAGTGCGTAAAGGTGAGCGAGTGATGAGTGAGGAAAGACGATGGTGGTATTCCTCTTCTTCTTCTTGTGACTTGTGAGGAGTAATGACGCAAGAGATATTATTTTTCTGTTTTTTGCTCTCGTCGGTTTTTTTTCCTCGTTTTGCTCTCAAAAAATCACGTCAAAAAAACGCCGCCATCTTCATTTTAACACCGCTTTGAATTCTTCTTCTTTGTCTTCTTCTTCTTCTTGGTGTCTTCTCTGTTCTGTCGAGAGAAAGCGAGAGAGAGAGAGAGTGTGTGTTAGTATCATTAATAATAATGGCGAAAACCCGGAGGAAAAAAAAGCGCACGCACGCGGTGAGCGAAGAGAACTTCAGCCCGAATGGTGGTAAAAATGTCATCAACAAATCGTCCGCAAACGTACCGAAAACGTTCGTGGTGAAACGAGGGAAACTCTCGCACTTGGTGAAGAGTTTAACCGAGGACGTGAGGAAAATCATGGAACCGAACACCGCCTCGAAGTTGAAAGACTCGAAATCGAATAAACTGAAAGATTTCATCAACGTCGCCGGGCCTTTAGGCGTGTCGCATTTCTTGTTGTTCTCAGCCACGGAAAACGCGAAATACTTGAAAATATGCAAAACGCCGCGAGGACCGACGTTGACGTTTCGAATCGATAAGTATTCTTTAGAGAGGGACGTGAAGAAAGCGCAGAAGAATCCAAAATCGAGAGGGAAATCGTTTTTGAATCCAGCGCTGGTGGTTTTGAATAATTTTAGCACCGCTGGTCAAGAGAGCGAAAAGAAGCTGTGCGCGTTGACGTTTCAGAATATTTTCCCGGCGGTGAAAGATAAAAAAGCAAAGTTAAGTTCGTGTAAACGAGTCGTTCTGGTGGATCACGATAAGGAGACGAATTTGTATAGGTTGAGGCATTTCCACGTGGACGCAAAGCCGGCGAAAGGCGATCGGAAGTTGTGGAAAATGTTAAAATCGAGAGAGGTGCCCGATATGGGGCGAATGGCGGATATTAGCGAGTTTTTTACCGGCGCGGCGAGTTCACCGGGGTCAGACTCGGACGTTTCCGACAGCGAAGACGACCCAAAAACGAAAGTCCAATTAGCACAAGACTTGGATCGAGTGAACAAAGCGAAATCGACCGCGAAAATTCTTTTAAAAGAACTCGGCCCGAGACTGGACCTCGAGTTGGTCAAAGTCGAAGAAGGCGCGTGCGAAGGTCGAGTTTTATTCCATCAATACGTGGAAAAAACCGTCGAGGAAGTGAAAACGCAAGACGAATTGCGCGCGCAAAAAGAGCAGTTGAAAACCAAGCGACGCAAAGAACAAGAGGAGAACGTGAAAAGGAAAGAGAGAGAAAAAGCGAGGAAAGAGAGAGAAAAACCGAAGAAAAGACCGAGGTTGAGAGAGAAAAACGACGACAAAAAAAACGGCGACGACGACGACGACTGGCCGGAAGAGCCCGCGAAGGAGTACAAAGAAGGCGACGTGTACGAAGGAGATAAGAAGAACAAGTCCAAGAAAAAAGGCGGGTTTGGATCCTCTAATAAACGATAGATTTAGAATAAGAAGAGAGAGAAATATAGTAGGAGTAGTAATACCAGTAGGAGGAGTGTTGGAGTATTTTTTGATTTTTTTTTTGAGATAAAAATAAAAACCAAGAAAGTCGTCGTCATTCTTATTGCCCCATCGGTTAAAGGTTTAATTACACAGCTTTAAGGAACACACACATAACTAACTAAAAATGGTACGTTCGTAATCTCTCTTGCGCGAATCTTTGCGCGCGCGATGTCAGAGATTTTCGCGCGATGATGCAGAGCGGGCCCCGGCGAGGAAGGCGTTTTGAAATCTTTCTTTTCTTCGCCTAAAAAATTTTAGCCCCAAAAAAGAATGGCTTTTGGAGGAGGCGAGATTTTTGCGCGCGTTTGGGCTTTAAAGAGATCGAGATGAAGGGATAAAACGCGGAAGAGTAGTCGCGAATTGCGCGAAGAGAATGGTTGCTCGCTCGATGACGCGCTCGTAATCTGCGTTTCACCTTCGTATCATCGCATTTCAAGCGCGCGGAATTTTCTTTCTCTTTTTTTTCCGAGAGGGAAGGTCGAAGGAGGATGCAGAAGAGCAGCAGCCCTTGATTTGAGAGTACTGACGAATACGTATCCTTCTTTTTATTCAACTCTTCTTTACCACTATAATACATCATACAGTCTGGAGAACTTGCTTGCACTTACGCGGCCCTCATCTTGCACGATGACGGCCAAGAAATCACCGAAGACAAGATCAACGCGGTCGTCAAGGGCGCCGGTATCACCATCGAACCGTACTGGGCGAGCTTGTTTTCCAAATTCTTGCAATCCAAACCGGTTGAAGAGTTGATCTCCAACGTCGGCGGCGGCGGTGGCGGCGGCAGCTGCGGCGGTGGCGGTGGCGGCGGTGGCGACGCTGGCGGTGGCGGTGGCGGTGAAGCCGCGAAGGAGGAAGCGGTGGAAGAAGAAGAAGAAGACATGGGCTTTGACTTGTTCGATTAAACAACAACACACATTAGTTTGGTAGACCTCAGATATAAGAAGGGACGACACGCATACCTGTGTGGCATGGTGCCTACACGCGTGTGATTGAAGAAAGTTTAGTAGTTTCGTATCCAAATGCTGCGTATACAATAGATTAGTTGTTTTCTTTAATTATATGGTAAAAGTACAATCGTCGCCGTCGTGTCATCAAAATCAACAACAATCAACAACAACGTATATTCGTTATTTAAATACTGTAGGAGAGCTAGTATTTATTATTCTCTCTCTCACATCTACTACATCACGGACATTTTTCGTCGGAGTCTGAGATGCACGTCCCGACTCCGGCTTGCCCTCGGATGGCTTTGTGAATGTTTCCGCCTTTTGTCATGTCAAAAACGACAATTGGCAAATCGTTCTCGCGGCACATCGTGATAGCCGTTTGGTCCATGACACCCAATCCTAACCTTTGAACGGTCTCGTACGATAACCTCTCGTATTTCTTCGCGTTGACATTTTGTTTTGGGTCCGAGCAAAACACGCCGTCTACTTTCGTCGCTTTCAACACCACTTGCGCGTTAATCTCCGCCGCTCTCAACGCCGCTCCCGTATCGGTGGTAAAAAACGGATTCCCCGTCCCGGCTCCGAAAATAACCACCCTCCCTTTCTCCAAGTGCCGCATAGCGCGTCTCCTTATGTACGGTTCCGCCACTTCTTTAATGCTCAGCGCCGACAACACTCTCGTTTGGACGCCTTTCGCTTCAATCGCGCCTTGCAACGAAATCGCATTCATGACCGTCGCCAACATCCCCATGTAATCCGCAGACGCGCGATCCAAATGCGCCCCTTCGTGGCTCGCGCCCCGAAAAAAGTTTCCTCCGCCAACCACGACGGCAATTTCCACCCCCGACATGCTCGCCGCGACAATCTCGCCCGCTATGCGTTCCACCACGCGCGGGTCTAAACCAAAGTTTTGCCCGTCTTTTGAGGTGTTTCCCGATAACGCCTCGCCGGATATCTTAAGCATCACTCGCTTCCACTTCGCGTTCGCCGGAGTCGTCTCGCACTCGTCGTCGCTCATGTTTTTTTTGAATTTATTTTTGTTGTTGTTAATGTTGTTGTTGTTGTTCTTCTTCGAGGAGAGAGAGGTGGCGTCTTTACCCTTCGTCTTTCCCTCGTCCTCGTCCTCAGAGTCGCTCGCTTTTTTGTTCTTCGACATCAAGGTCGAACTCATGCTGCTAAAGCTGCTACTTTTCGCGGTCGTTTCAAAAGCTCCTAAAACTCCTCCTCCTAAGTTTCGCGAGCTTAACTTTGTCCGTCGTCGTCCTTCTTCTTCGGCATCGCCGCTCGTTTCAAAAACACCTCCTCCTCTTTGATTGTTCACCGCTTTGAATGCAAATTTTTTGCCGCCGCCGCTTAAGGGGACGACGACGACGCTTCTCCTCCTCCGAGATGCGAGCGCTTTCGTGCTCGCAGCAGCATTACGAGAAGGAAAAGAGGAGGACGCAAAGCAACAACTTTTACGCGTCGTCGTCGTAATAAAAGGTGTTGTTGTTGTTGTTGTTGTTGTTGTTGTTGCGTTCATCTCATATAGTACTCCTTTTAACAACAAAGAGAGAGAGAGAGAAAGAGAGGGGCAATTCTTTCTGAGGAAGAGGAAAAGGGGAAAACTCTCTTTTCTCTTCTTTGTGGTTTGTGTGTGAGAGAAGTAAAAATT
>Ga0115000_10000813_pt1 | contig 28560 bp, 19 predicted proteins | sample ArcticOcean_MG_C_6_FD_89690 | JGI IMG/M metagenome (GOLD analysis project Ga0115000, IMG submission 89690) | Marine microbial communities from western Arctic Ocean - ArcticOcean_MG_CB8_128 | ecosystem: Environmental > Aquatic > Marine > Oceanic | place: Arctic Ocean: Canada Basin | collected... | reverse complement strand
CTCCTCCGCGGCGGGCTCCTCCTCCGCGGGCTCCTCGACGGGGCGCTTGGACTTGGACGTGGGCGGCGGCGGCGGCGCGTCGTTGTCGTCGGACTCTTCGGCGGACGCGGCTCCGCCGAGCGGCACGGGGAGCTCGGCATCGTCGGGGTCTTCCACGATCATCTGATCGTCCGAGCCGCTGGGCGCGCTGGCGGCCGCCCGGGCACGGGCGTCGACCAGCATCTTCCACTCGTCGGCGGCCTGCTCGTTCCACGACGCCTTCCGCTCGTCGGTCATGCGCTTCCACGACTCGAACATGCCCGCGTCGGTGAACTTGGTCCCGTTCTCCTTGGTCCACGGCGGGTGCGCCGGCTTGTCCTTGTCCGTCTTCGCCGACCGCTGCTCGGGGGTGAGGGCGGCGTCGCGCGCGACAAACTCGGCCGGGGGGGCCTCGGTCGAAAGGTGCTTGCGGCAGAGGTTCCAGCCGGACCGCTTGCCCTTCATCTCGGGTCGGCTCGTGCCGGAGCCCTTGCCCTTGACGGGCTTCGGCTTCGACTTGGGCTCGGAGGACGCGGCGGGAGGCGGCGCCTCGTCGTCGGAGTCGCTGCACGCGTCGTCGTAGTCCCCACCGACCACCGGCGCCGGGCAGGTGTGAAGCTCAAGCCCCATGCCCATCTGCATGGACTCCGCGGCGGCCTCCATGTACAGCTTGGAGATGAATGCCTTGCTCTCTGCGTCCTCCATGTTGTCGGTGACCTTTTGGCAGAAGAGCTGCAGGTGCGCCCGGGCGACGAAGACCTCCTTGGCGTGGCTCGTCTGCGTGGCCCGCTGGCTGGCGGCACGGATCTGCTGGTTCGTGGTGGCCTCCGCGTACATGGCCTTGGCCATGGCCTTGGACTTGGAGGTGGACTTGGTGGCGGACTTGGAGATGGACTTGGAGATGAGCGCGGTGGAGGTGGGCATTTTTAAGCGCGTGTGTGGGTTGCTGGGTTGCGTCTCTGATCTGAGAGTGGTGGAGTGCACAAGCCGCAAGACGATGGGGGTCCCTGAGCTCCGAATCGGAGCTTGCCCACTGGGTTTCGTCGCATTCTGGGGTGGGCGGGGTGGGTGGGTTTGGACCTCCCATCAGGGGGGGGGTGTCCTTTCGTGGGCTCCAATAGGGGGTGTTAAACAGCGGACATCCCAAATTAGGGTGGGGAATATGGGGGGGGTAACCAGCGGACAAACCACCACCCCCTGGGATGGCCAGTCCCAACCCTCTGCTGGGACCCCCAGTGCCCTACTCATGCCTATTTGGGCGATTTCGAAGCAGTCGTCCTTGTTCTTGCGGCTTGTGTGCTCTATACTCACAGAGCAGCCCCCCCCCACGCACAAAACCCACCTCGAGATGCCTTCCAAGACAATCAAGAAGGATGAGCGCACGTTGTACCGTCAGTTTGTGGATGTCCACAACGGCATGGTGACAACCATGAACAATGAGTTTGAGCGCAGCCAGAAGGCACACCAGAATGAAATCGATGCACGCAACCAAGAATACAAGGCCTGCCTGAACATCATGCGTTCGTGTGCGATGCATCACCTGGGCGGGAGCAAGACGTCTCACCGTTTCAGGGCGTACGACTCCCAAGTCGATGAGGCCATGAAAAAGTACAAGAAGAAGAACCCCAAAAAGGTGCAGACCAAGCGCATGCACAAATTCGAGCGTATGGCCACCTTTGAAGAAGGCGAGGGGGAGGAGGAGGAGGCCGTGGGGTCGGAGAGCGAGACGCCTGAAGACGAGCCTTCCGACGAGGCGTCCGACGAAGAGTCCGAGGAGGGGTCCGAGGAGGAGTCCTCGGAGGAGTCCGGGGAGGATCCCGAGCCCGTCCGTTTGCCCGTCCGCGTTCCCGCCAAGAAGCTGACGCTGAGCTTCAAAAAGTAGCCGACACTTGTGTGTGTGTAGGTGCTTGGGTTTTACTGTAAAAACCAAGCACTTTCTAACTCTGGTCAATTCCTTCTAGTTTTGCTTCTAAAAGTGGCATGACGCTTCTGCTTTTGACGCCTCCACAAGTGCTTGCCTTTTGGGTGCAAACTTGCAGTGCAAGTTTGCACCCAAAAGGCGAGTACCATTTCACGCGCCAAAAGCAGAAGAGTTGGCTCCTTTTTAGAAGCAAAACTAGAAGGAATTAGACAGAGTTAGAAAGTGCTTGCCTTTTACGGTAAAACCCGAGCACTTTCTAACTCTGGTCAAATCCTTCTAGTTCCGCTTCTAAACGTGAGGCAATTCTTCTGCTTCTGACGCCTCGACAAGTGCTCGCCTTTTGGGTGCAAACTTGCACCCAAAAGGCGAGCACTATTTCAGGCGTCGAAAAGTACTTGCCTTTTACAGTTGAACTTACAGTTTGTGTCGGGTCGCTTGAGCCTTCTTGCGTCGTGTGCACGCTGTACCTTTGTTAGTGCAGAGCGAGGAGCATGCCGTATGAGCACACTCGCGCACGCGCGCCAGTGGAAGACCTACTTCGGCCACCGGTTAGCTCTCTTGTCAGCGCTCGTAGGCAACTGGCCACGGTGCTCATGGCGGCACACGCCTTGCGTGAGCTTCCTCAAGGCGACCTAGTGGAGACGGGGGTCTTTCAAGGCGGAACCACGGTGCTCATGGCACGTGTCATTCATAATTTATCGTCCCCTCGCGTGCTCTATGCGTGCGATTCATTTCTCGGGTTGCCCCGAGCACAATCCCAAGATCGCGAGAGCAAGGGTTGTACCGAGGGCGGCGATCCGCCGCGGCGCAGTTGTATGCGTGGTACAATGGGAACTTTCAAGTCGCCTCGTACCCATGTAGAGCACGTTCTTCACAGAGAAGGTCTCATGCATCACGTGCGTATTGTCTCCGGTTGGTTTCACCAGTCGCTGCCACCTAGAGGGTTGCGCTCGATATCCATGCTGCGCTTGGACGGTGACACATTCAACGGCACGTACGAGGCTCTGAGGTGGCTCTACCCGCTTGTAATGGACGGTGGAATCGTCTACCTCGACGATGTAGGATCATTCAAAGGCGCACACGCGGCCATGACTGGGTACTTTGGGCATTCTATGGGTACGCGCATTCTTGAGGACGATGGCCACTACTACGAAGCCCTGTGGTGGCGCAAGGGAATCGTGCAAGAGTGGTTGTCGTTTTAAGTAACCTTATAAAGTACTTGCCTTTTACGGCACAGTTGAACTTGTAGTTTGAATTGTGTCGGGTCGCTTGAGCCTTCTTGCGTCTTGTGCGCTATACACTTGTAGATCAGCAAGGAGGCACCGCCACCCAGCGCATCAGTTTTTTCATGCAGCACTTTCATTTCCCGACAGACTTCGATTCGATCAAAACATTGGTCGACGACGCCAACAAACTCGCCGAAGACAACGCTCGGCTCAAGCGGCTTGTAAACGGCAAGCTCAAGGGCGCACCCAAGCCGCCTACCAAGCCGACCTCGAAGCCGGATAGCAAGTCGGATGGCAAGTCGGACCTGAAGCTCTTCTTGTCCAATGGGTGGGCGGATGCGCCTTCGGTGTCCGAGGTGGCGTCCAAGTCGACCGGCAAGAAGAAGCGACCGGTTGAATCCGAAGTCGAGATTTCTGATTCGGACGACGATACCCCGTTGCCGAAGAAGACAAAGACGGACAAGTCCGACAAGACCGACAAGACCGATAAGAAGGACAAAAAGGACAAGAAGAAGAAGGCCTTCAAGGGCGTCACGGCCTACAATGTCTTCTTCGGGGTGAGGACAACGTCGATGCGCAAAGAGTCACCTGAGATCGATCGCGGTGAGGTGGCCAGGCTGACGGGCACCGCGTGGAAGGCGCTGACCCCGGACGAAAAGGCGCCGTGGGGCGTGAAGGCAGCCGAGAGAAACGTGATCAAGAGGGCCGAATTCGATGCCAAAAAGGCCAAGGAATGCGCCAACGAAGACACCGACGAGGACGACGAATAGGCACACGTGTGTGCACATGTGTATTCCGCGCTAGAATGTGTGTGTCGAATGTGTGTAACCCCCAAAAAAAATCCGCTTCATGGGAAGAAAATGGAGTTTCCACCCTCGCCCCCACCAATGGACTCTCAACCAACACTCCATATAATCGTAAGTATATTTTTTCTGACGGTGGCACTTTTGGGATTCATAACGGCTGCGTGGTTTAGCAACGCGCTTCGATGCTGTGATGACTTCGAGGAGGAACAGGCGCCAGTTCTCTCTTCTGGTGGGGCACTCGTGGACGATCCGGACACGCCCGAAAAGGATGAGACAAGTGTCTAGTTTTTTTAAACAACACGCCACGTTTTTACAAAAACCAACACGCACATTTCGCACAGAGAGTACCTGTGCACGCACGCTTTTACGCTCTTATTTGTTGGTTTGCGACGCGAATGGGCTTGACCCACGCGTCGGTGTCGCTCCTGCATCTCTACGACTGTTTATAGTTTGTGGTTCCAAGAAGAAGCCCACCACGACCCGTATTGAGCCAAATCCCAGCCACCGTCCAGTGCATCCGTAGCGGCACCAAGCTGCTCATGCACTCGATCCAGGCCACCGTCCTCTTCGGACGTTCCGTGTCCAAATCTAGAGCCGGTGGCCGCTCCCAAATCTCGGACAGATCGAGCACACACACGCCACCACTGGCATGGACCGCGGGTTGCAAATGTGCCTGGTTGGCCATGGCTACCGATGTTAAACCGGTGGCAAACCCCAGCAATAGAAACCGCCCGCATGGCGAAAATGCGCACGAAGTGGGTGGCTGGGTGACGTTGATCCGCCATGCCGGCCTCGGTGCGTCTCCATCCCAGAGTGCATTCATGAGGGAACGCTCGGTTCGAAAATGGCGAATCGATTGATTGAGTGGCACAGTCGCAAGAAATAAAAAGTCCGCTTGCAAACCACGACGCCGAAACACTTGCAGCTCAAAGTCGACGCGTGCTCCATGCACGAGCCGCCCACGCAGTACCACGACCAAGTCGCCACGCGGCCCGAGATAGATGCGACGCGGCATTCTTGTAAACAAGACGTCTGTGATGCACATCATTGGCGTCACTGACCTAACCATGGCCGCGTTGCGGTTGCGATAGGAAAGGTCCATCACCACGGCTTGCGCGACCGCAAAGGGGTGAGAGCCGGGAAACTCGGCAATGCCAAAAATGCAGGCCGCGGTTGTATCGGCACAGCCAGACTCGGCCACGGAAATGATGGCCGTCGCGTCTTCCACTGCGTTTGCCAGAACGTCTCCTTGGTCATGTGTGGGAAGCTTGGCTACCAATCCCGCAGGGCAAAGAAGGTGCCCAAACTCGAGTTGTCCGCGTTCCGACAGTTTTGCATTTGCAAACGCGCCGTCCTCGATGCAATACTGGTGGACGTGCGTGGTACAGACGGGCGCTTGCCACGAGGTCAACCTCCCGACTGTGGACCAGCAGCTGGACCGCATAGTCAATGGGCAGCACACGGATCCGTAAAAACACAGCAATGTAGCATTTGTCCGCGCCACGCCGTCGACGGCATCGCGCGCATCCAGGTTGTATTTACGAAACCACAACGTCTGCACCAGCGTGTCCACAAGGCAATGCGAGGCGCGAGGCCCACCTCCAGAGCTGCCCACTTCATACAAACAAATGTGCGAATCCGGGAAGACCTTGCCGGCGGGCAGGGCTGCGCGTCGTTGCACGACGGCCACCCACTTGCCGCACTCGCTAATGGCGAGGTGGTGGCACACACGCGCTGTATCGGAAATCGATGGCAGGTCTGTATGCCATCGACAACGGAGCTCCGTGTGTGGGTCGAGCGCATCGGGAGTCTCGTCGGACATTATCGACATGCGCACCCGGCCATGGTCCTCGGTTGAAATTAAACAGTCGGAGCGTGCCACGTTGTAGGATATCAGCGCATCGTGCACCACCTTGACGCACGGCCGCTGCGTCCCGAGCGTCGACTTGTTTGAATGCTCGGCGCGAAATTCCGCCGTGCGCAGGTTGTGCGCACGGCGGACACAGCGGCAGTGCTCCCCTGCGCAGTGTGGCACCATGGCCACCAAGGCACTTTCGAGCATTTGTACGTCAAAGCGCGAGCGCTCCTCGCGCTCGCATTGTGAAAACCACGGAGTCGCGAATGGTGCGGTTTTTAACAAGGGAATTGAGGGTGCAAAGGTTGTGCAGCGTGCGGCGGCCATCTCCAGGCGCAGCCTGTGCCCATGCAGTCGCATGCACGCATTCAAAAAGCGACACGTCGACGCGAGGTTGGCCGCGTCGCGTACGGCTGCAAGGACGGCCTCGTGCGGGGCGGGTGGAGTACGGTCGCCCTTGATCGAGTCTTGGTAGTCGTCCACCTGAAGCAGTCGACACAGAAGCAGGCAGGCCGTGTCCGGGTCCAAACACCCAAATGAACCCGCCGCTGCACTGTCAAAGGCACTGGCGTGAACTTCTTGGTCTTGCTCTGTTCGAAGTGCATTGACCAGCTGTCCAAGGCGGACGCGCTGCGCCCGCTGTCGTGCAGAGGTGAGCATTCAAAGCTGTTCCGTGCGCTTGCGTCTCATGATTATCACACCTAGCGCGCACCGCGATTTACCAGTCCTGCACCATCACTTGATGCAAGAGCGCGCGCGCACCGTCGCGCGCGTGACCATGTCCTTGCGTGGGCCCAAGCCGGCAACGCCGGCAACGAATGGGCATGGCTCGCTGTTTTCAGACGCCATTCGTCTGCGTCCGGGAGCGACAGTTCCGCGCGTGGCCATGTCGACCAATCGCAACTCGTTTAAGGAGCCAGTATTCGTCCCTCAGCACATTGCTCCCACGAGCAACGACTACAACATTGACAAGCTCGTCGGTGCCGCCCAAACGGGCCTGCGCACGGGCGAGGCCATTGCGTGCTGCAAAGTCCACAAGCCCAAGATGACCAAGATTTTGCACCGCGAAGAAGAGGAGGAGGAGCCCTGCGCCGCGCCCATGGATTCCGCGCACGCTGCCGAGGAGGCTGTCTACCATGCAGCCTCGGCAGCGCACCGCGTCACCTCGGTGTCCACGGGTCTGCGTCCGCGTTCCGGACCCGAGGCGGAGGTGGACACGCAGGGCGTGGTGCAGGTGCTCGGTGGGATCAAGCAGTGGTGGAAGGCGACCGAGTCTGAGCGCACGCCGCTGCCCGAGGGCAGAGAGGTGGAGCCCGAATCGCGCACTATGATCAAGGCGCATGTCGCCAAGCAAGGCGTCGACCTGCGCCACACCGACCTTGAGACCTTTGCCTGGGTTGAAACCATGGCGGTGGCCATGGAGCACCTTGACGCAATGGCCGGTACCGATTGGGAGGACGAGGTCGACATTGGCGCGCCGGCGTGGTGGGAGCGCAAGAAGAAGCAGGCCAAGGACGTGTATGCCAAGGGCAAGGAAAAGGCCAACGAGGCGGCCGCCAAGGCCAAAAAGATGGCCGCCAAGGGCAAGGAGGCGACCGACAATGCCAAAAAGGCACTGGCCAAGGGCAAGGACAATGCCTCGGGCGCACTGAAGAGGGCCAAGGAGGCCGCAGCGGCCGCGGCGGACCGGGCCAGCGAGGCCAAGACCAGGGCCAAGGAGGCCGCAGCGGCCGCGGCGGGGCGGGCCAGCGAGGCCAAGAGCAAGGTTCAAAACAGCAAGGCCGGCAAGCTCGTCGGCAAGGCCAAGGCGGTCGTGTCCAAGTTTGCCAAGAACAAATGGGAGCGCTTTACCAACGAGGACCGCATCACGAAAATGGAGCGCTACGACTACACAGTCTACTCTTCACAGCCGCTCAGGAAGGTGGTCCTCGACAAGAAGTCGACGAGTCTGCCGTTTGGGGGCGATCCCACTTCGGACAAGGATGCGCTGCACGATCCGCACACGCGCGGTGTCGAGGAGGACCCATTCTTCTACGGAATGGTCGCCAGCCTCGAGAAGAGCGTCGTGAGCAACGAGCAGGGCGACCAGGCCTTTGTGCTCGACGCCAAGGACCGGCTCGACATTCTCGGCAGCGACAAGTACCGCGATGTCCTGGTGATTCGGCAGCCCGCCGAGGGCGAGGATCCGCTCACTGAGATGACCAAGGACGGCTATTCGGCCGGAACCTACTACGGCGGGTCACCCTACGAGGTACTCGACCGCATCCGTGCGCAAAATGCCGTCCAGATGCACGCGGTGCCGAGCGCCACCGACTCGAGCCAGCTGGTCTACCCACCCGATGGCAAGCCCAATGGACCGCACCCGCTCTGCCTGGGCCACTCGATGATGGTGCCCGTGTCGTCGCTCGGCCCGCCAAAGCCCTACCGTCAGAATGCGAGTGCTCTTCCCGAGCCGTCGATGGGCGAGGCCGACGACCCACTGAGCTTGTTGCACGCGTGCGTCTCGTCCGACTGGTTGAAGAAAATCGAGGCGGAGCTCGTGGCCTCGCCGCTGCGCAAGGACTTCACCATCATGCTAGCGTCCGAGGGCGCCGAGCACACGCCATTCATCATCCCCATGTCAAGCAAGTATGCCACGCCCGAGGACTTGAGCAAAAAGAATGCGGAATTATACAAACAGGCATTTCCTAATACTGAGACAAACCGTCCGAATACGTCGATGCGACCGGTGTCGGCGCTGCTCGTGGTGCCGCTCGAGGCCCACATTCTTCGGGACTCGGGTGCCCTCAAGCGCACCGACGAGGGCGGCATCGACATGGAGTGGCAACGCCTCTACCCGTGGGAGATGGTCCCTTCCTACACGAAAAAGTCGGAAAACAACCCCGTCGACCCGGTCAGCGATGCACGCAAGGCCATCAACGATCAGCTCAAGTTGGGCGAGACCCCTAACCTGGCCGACATGGGCTACGCGACATCGTCGGAGCCCACGTCGATTAAAGGCAATCCGCACGCGCCCGTTAAATTCACGCAGTCGGACGTCGACTTCCAGTCGCGATTCCAAGTCGCCGTGTTCGCCCTCGGACTCGCTCCCGCGTGCGACGCTGGAGGCAACCACTCCGCCTGCGAGCACGCACTCGACGATGCCGGATCTGGCGACATGCTCATGATCGGCACGCATCCGCTGCTTTTTGGCAAGCAGCACGACGGCGTCGAATACACTGGGTTTGAGGGACCCGATCAGGTCTTCGTCTCGAATGGCAATGGCGCGCCCTTGACCAATGCACTTCCAATCGCGCTCGAGGGCGTGCATTTTGACACACGATTCGTTTGGTCGTCGATGAAGCTGCTGCAGCGCTCGTGGTCGAAGGCCACCAATCCACGCGTGTCCAAGCCCACGCTCGCACGCTTCCGCAAGCTGGTGGGCATGTCAAAAGAACAGTGGCAGAACGCCGACGTCAAGTTTAATCTCAGCGGCTGGGCCAAAAAGGGTGCCGGACGCTCTGCGTCCTTCCAGCGTCGGGGCGCGAGTAAAGACGATGAAATGTTCGGACGCGCCCTCGAGGAGCTCGGGCTGACCAACGTCCTCACGGGAACGCACGTGGACCTGCACGAGCTCTCTAAGCAGGAGCTCTCGATGGCCCTCGCGCACGCCGGCATCGACCTTGACGCACCCGAGCACGACTGAAGAATGAGAGCCCTTTTTGGGAGTAGGGGTGGGTGGGTGGTGTGAGTACAGGGCCGCCAAGCGCAAGCGGGACGCTGCCGGGGAGGAGTGAGTTGTTGTGTGTGTGATTGATATAGTTTGATCTTGCACCCTAACAAGTAACAAAGAGGAGTTGGCTCCCACAATGGACCCGTGCGCGCAGAGCGCTCGAGCAGACCAGGCCGGGTCCTACGTGTTGTGCATCGCCGCCAAGCGGGTTGAGGCCAATTTTGAGTCAGTATTTTTGACCCGCGGCGGTTCCTTGGGCGCTTGCGCCGCGCGCGGGGAGCTCGACCTCTCGCTCTCGCACTCGGACACCTCCACACACGTGCTTCTCACCGAACGCTTGGACCAAACGATCGAGATTCCAATTCCCAATGCACTCGTGGAGAACGACACAGCGCTGAGTGCACGCGCCGGGTATGTGGAAGGACTTGCAACCAACGGCAAATCCATCGGACCGCTGCTCTTCCTTTCCGACCGCGCGCGGCTCAACATGACCAACTCTCGCGTCGGTGCGTCAATCAACGGGTCGTTGGTGACCACGCTATCGGGACAGGCCTCGATTGCACTCAAGGACATTTTCTCCGAGCCGCAAGCGCTTGGCGACGTTCTCGCGGTCAATGTCGACGCGGGCGCCAAGCCCGCGTCCGAGAGCGCCACGGGCGCTTCGCCCGTCGATGCCATGGCCCAAATCCAAGGCGACTTGCTCAAACAGGCCAAGGTGCTCGTGCCGATGAATTTTGAGTCGATTCCTTTGAAATACTCAAACTGGGACGCACATCAAGCGGTGGTGTCGGTCCATGAACCTCGAGTATATCGAATTTGCGAGGACGGCACGCGCTCGGGGCCCATCTCGATTGCATTCGTCAACGACAAGGCGCTCGACACACAGCTGGCCAAGGTCGAGCCTCTGTTGCAGGGAGTGTACGACTCCGCTTGGGAAACAACAAAAAAAGTGGTCTTCAAGGCCTCTCCAAATCTGACAAAGTCGGTCATGAACGTGCCTGCCGGCTACAATGCATCCACATACGCACCCGCCGCAGCCGTCAACGACACACCTCCGGGGTACCCCGACGCGACGCTCGATGCCATTGTCAAGGCGTGTCTGAGCGCCGAGTGCACCGACACCGAGATGACGGACATTCGCAAACGCTTGTCCACGCCCGACGCCTCAGCCGCCCTCGAGTTTTCCGACGTCATGGCCAACGCCATGTCGGCCTTTTCGGCCTACACTATGCCATACCGCATCGATGGTGCGCCTACTATTGAACCTCAGGGGCTCAAGATGATCGAAGCCGAGTCGTGGCGCGCCGAGCCTGTGCGTTCGGCGCTCCAGGCGGACGATTGCGACGGATCGGCCTGTTCGGCCATCTCCGTCGTGACGCGCGCCACGGCCATCGCGTCCGACCCGGTTCTGGCCGAGGAGCATCCGCACATGGCCGCACTGGGCAACTCGCTCGGCGCGCACTATATTTTTGGCACGTGCGTTTTGGCAGCCAACGCCGGCCATGCGGACGCGGCCAATGAGCACGAACAAAAAATCGCTGGGCACGCCATCGCCCTGGCGATTCCCAAGATTGCCTTCTTGGCCGCGCTCGACCGCGGCGCGCGTGGTAACCTCGAGGGCGTGCCCGTAGTTGACCCCGAGAAGCGCGACGAGGCGGCGGCCGCGCGATTCGATGCGCTCTACCCAACCGACCTGATTGGACGTATGAACCTTGCTGAGGACGACGCCGCGGCCTTTGCCAATACCGAGTCGCTCCTCGCCTCGGCGTACGGCAATGTCGCAAGTGGGTTTCAGCCGCTCTCCATGGAAGGAACGACGCTCGCCTCGAGCTGCATGTACACGCACGACCTCGCGGCACGCAAGGCGCGCTCAGAGTCGTATGCGCGCGACAAAATTGTCGCCACGGCTCTCGCACCCAATGTGACCCGCACGCACAAGACCCTGGACTCGGGCGAAGAAGGGTCGCACGCATTTTACAATTCATTCGTCGAACTCAGCCTGAGCATGAAACACACACTCTTCACCAGCGAGGCGCTGCGCTCCCTCGGTCTGGCAAGCCCACACTACCGCTTTGCGCGACCGCGCGAAGACCAACCGATTGAGGTGGCGGGCGCCTCACCCGAGGACTTGGCGTTGGGCAACTGGTCGGCCGTGCCGCTGTGGCGGTCGGGAGCGGCGGAGGCGGCCGTGATCGACGTGGCGCACGCCGAGGCGGCGTCCAATGTGATGCCGATGCGCGGCAAGCCACTCGTGCTGCAGCCGCCGCAAATGGAGGGGTTGGACACGAGCGTGGCGCTGCTCCAGGCGCTCGAAGCGGTCTTGTCCAAGCGTGCCGCCGTCCCTGAAGTGGCCGTGCACGGCTCGCGGCACTTGATTTCGGCCGCGGCACTGATTGGCAACCCCGAGGCGGTCAAGGCGTTTGCAAAGACGGTGGTGGCCAACGAAGGCATCACCGGCGAGGTCAGAGGGCTCGACGAGATTGTCCCGGGCGTGGCAGCAAACGGTGACGGTGTCGACGTTGGCCGCTTCATCGTCGTCGAATTGCGCGTGCCGCATTGACGCTGTACAAACTTTTTTTTAAAGTGTGTACCTTGAACACACTAAAAAAATTACAACCCTAAGCCCCGAGGATCGTAAAGAGCATCTGGAAGGTTGCCGGTTGGCCTAGCCGTTCGACATCCGAGAGCATGTAGGCCGACGTGATCGCGTTGAAAAGATCACCGACTTTCCAGTGCCGGCGCCACGGCGCCGCGTTGTAAATCTTGACCACGTCGGGTTTGATCAGCTCCAGCCACCCTCTGATGCCCTTGTCCGTGTCCTCGATACTGTCTTGTGAGTTTACGAGCAGCGTGTCGAGAATAGACTGCCGCGAATAGACGCTGCAGAGACGTTCCGGGGTGGGAGCGCCAAGTGACCGCACGACTTCTTGCACGACTAACCAGATTCCGTACTCGCAATAGTACTTGTGCGTCTTGTAGTGCCGCCGAAAGTCTGCGTGGTTGCGCGCGTTCAAGAATCGAACCGTCTGTTTCAAGAGGTCGGTGTTGCAGTCGAGCAGAGGGTGCGTGCGCAAGGCAATGTCGATGATTCTGTAGTCTTTTTTCATAGACTGCGCGAATAGGACCACATTCTCGTCATGCACCTTCTTCACCTCATACTGCTCGCGTCTCAGATCCGCGTAATTGTAAAAGAAGCGAGTGCCTAGCACCTCGGCCTGTCCCGCACGCGCGATGCGGTCAAAGCGTGGCATGGGCGTGATGAACTCCGTCATGAAGCTGTCATCGTGCACGCCAGAAATGGTTAGGTTGGGCTCCGAGAGCATGCGTTCGTACGTCTTTCTCAACAGCCTTCGTTCAGACACGCGATCGTTGCCGCCGTTTGTGCCCGTCTTCACCGCCTTGCGCTTGAGCGACTTCCACGTGTTTAGAAAGATGGCCTCGTTTCCCGGCGTGAGCGGCGTGTTTACGTCGGTGTGCATCCTTTGCACATAGGATAAAACCCTTGCCATCAAAATATTATCGTCCAGGATGTTCATCAGGGCTGTGTAGTCTGGTTCTGGACCCTGTGCAGGAGTCGTGTCGGGGTAGATGCCGTTTGCGCGCACGGGAAAGCGCACCGCGCACGCATCGACGGCCGCCTCAAACTGTTCGTGGATGAAGCGCACAACGTCGCGCTCTTCCTCCAATGCGAGTGGAAACTTTTGGCGAGGCGGGAGGCCGCCTCCTTGTGGGTTGAGCACGGCGGCCATTTGCTGCCACGTTGCGACGCGTTGACCGCTGGCGTCTAGCTCGCCGGGCTTTTTCTGGAACTCTCTGGCGATTTGGGGCCGGAATGCATCCAAGGCGGCGATGGCATTGTTGAGATGCGTTGTAAGATGCGAGTACATTGACAGGTACCGCGGACGTCTGCCCACATAACCTGGGTCTGTGCCCATGGCCACTTTGGCCAACCGGAGGCGGTCGACGTTACGTTGCATACCCATGCCGGTGACTTCATACGTGTCAAAGTCGGAGCGCAGGTACTCGACCTCCTCACGGAGAATGTCTTGTTTGCAAAGGGGACACTCGGCGCGATTGATCGATCGCGCCGAAAACATGCTCTTGAGGCATTCGCGGTGGCACTGATGCCCACACACCTCCAGCTGCTGCACAACGTACCGCGACTCGTTTGCGTCGACAATCGACAACGGGTCGATGACGGCTTCGTAGCCCTCAAAAAAGGCGGCCGTCAACGTCCACGAGCGCGCCAATGCGGCGATGCGGTCCATGAGCTGCCGCCCATTGCGCGCGACCTTTACTTCAACTCTGACCCATGTCTTGTCGGTGCCCGCATAATCCACCATTGTTGTGACCGAATTGATGTATTGTTCCTCGTATCCGAGCGCCGATGCCAATGTCCCGGTGTACGCGACAGCGGTTGGCTCCTCGACATACTCAATGTAAGATCGCTCAACAATGGCCTCAAACGCGATGGTTGTTGCCATTGTCTCCTCATCCTCCTGGGCCGGTCCGTCCAATCGACACATGCATATTGAGCAGTTCCACTCTTCTGGAGGCGGCTGGCCTTCGACTTGCATGGCATTGGGTGACCAACCTTCTGGGGCCGTGAGCCCGAGCGGGTCGGGTCCCGTTGCACGGTACCCGTCGGGGCCCTGGAGGGGTCTGCCCACGGGTTGGCACTGCCGCGCATTGTCGAGCATGGGCAGCGCGCCAATACGTGGCAACTGCGACTTGCGTGCGCGAAGAGAATTCATTTGCACTGGACTTTCACGTCTCTCTACACACTCTTCTCTTTTGGAGGTTATCGACTCAACAAGAACACTCTACATTCTTTAGGTCACAACAGCCGCGAGCGCGCGCATTGCCTGACAGAGCATCATGACATCGACGCCATTGTCCTCGATGCACGTCTTGAGATCATCGATACGGCGCGCGTCGGTGGGCACCATGCCTCCAATGACGGCCGACAAGCACCCCTGCGCATCCGATGTGCGAAAGAGCGCAATCGACGCCGCAACGCGCGTCGTGGCGCTGCTCCGCCACAGCTTGCCCTGCGCGTCCTCCTTGAGTGTGGTCACGAGCGCATCCTCGAGCAGCTTGCGCAAATCCCGCGCCTCGGCGCACGCCTCGTGCTCGGCAATCCGTGCATTGTGAGGAGCGTGGGTTGTTGTGCCATCCGCATTCGGACCGCTTCGTGCGTACAGGGAGGTAAAGTCGACATCGCTCAGCGCCAGATCCGTCATCGCCGCCAGCGCATCGTATTGCACAACACCGTCGTGCAAGTATTCAACCAAGGCCGTCGCATCCACAGACCCAGATGCCAATGCGATTGTCATGGAATCCAAGTCGGAGAGTGTAATGGAAAGGTGGTGCCGCGTGCGGTCGCGCACTCCTTGCAATACACTGTTCAGCATTGGCGAGACGACTGGTCAGGATGCGCGCGCTAAATCCCCACAATAAACTTGTGGGGATTAGCGCGTGACTCTGTCGCCACCACGATGCCATTGGTCATGCGCTTCCTGTTGCTCGCCGTTGTCTCTTCCAGTGGGGCATGGATCTCGCCCGCATTCGTCGCGCAGTCTGCACAGCTGGAGCGTGCGGGCGGTGGCGCCGTGCGCAGCCTGCTTGCGCGCATGGTCGCTGACGAGGTGCAGCATTTTCGGGGAAGCATTTACGGTGTTTCGGCGAGTGTCGCACTCAACCTGAACACGCGCCACGCCGAGATTTCCCTTCGAGGCGCGCCATTGGGCGGCACCCTCGTCGGCAGCGGCTGGCTCAAGGCCGATCAGGCCAATTCCTACAGTGGAGGCGTCGTGCTCGATCCCGACTTTGCAAAGAAGCTATCAAGACGATTTATCAGCATCAAGGAAGCGAGCCTCGACAAGGAGACCAACACGGTGACGGTGGCAGTCATCGTTCCCATCTTCGGACGCAACGTGATTGTGCTCAAGCGGGTCGAGGGGCCGTGAGTGTGGGGTTTTTTTAAAAAACGTCCTTGATTCCCCTACGCCACACACACACACACACACACATGATTTAAAAAAACGTCACGCCGAAGCCGCCACGGGAGCATCGAGCGCATGTGCGCGCGTGCGCACCTCGACTTCCATGGCATCGAGGAGCGTGGCTCGCTGCGGCATCAGGCGTCGCGTCGCCTCGCGCATGCGCGATTCCTCGACGGAAAACGATGCAAAGAGCTGCGTCGCGAGAGCAGTGTGTATTCCGCTGTGGCTGCCGTCAGCCAAGGCACCCGTGGACATGCCCAAGAAGGAGGACACCGAGAGCGACGTACCATTAGACTCGCGCCGATTCGCAGATGATCCCCTGCGAATATCACTGGCCCGCCGCACAGTGGCGCTATCGCCTCCCTTGGCCTCGGCCGCGGCCTCGGCCGCGGCCTTCTGACGTTTGACGAGCGGGTCTGCGAAACCCTCATTTGCCCTCGCATCCGCCGCCGCCTTCTTGGCGTGTATTTCGGCAAACAGGTCGTTCTTTGCGCCACCGCCACTGGCGGCGGGCTTTGTCGCCTTCTTCGCCTTGCCAATGGATCCAACGCCCGGACGCTCTTTGAAGGCGGCTGAAAACCAGTCCGTAAATGGACATGTAGCATCATACGTTGTGATCAGCGGAATCAGCCACACGGGATCCCAATCTGGGTCGACGGGTGCACTGTCGCCTCCAGGAAAGGGCGGCGGCGGCGGCGCCTTGAGCGGCGGCGGTGGCAGCGATGGCGGCGGTGGTGGTGGCGGTGGCGCTGCTCCCGGTGGTAGCGGCGGTGGCGGCGGTGGCGGCGGTGGCGGTGGCGCTGCTCCCGGCGTTACTCCTGGCAGTGGCGGCGGTCGCAGTGCTCCCGGCAGCGGTGGCGATCGCAGTGCTCCCGGCAGCGGTGGCGGCGGTGGGCCCGCCGCCGTCGGCAGCGACATCAAAAGCGGCCAGGCCATCGAGGCGGCCATTGGCACCATCTCGGAGGTGCGCATCGTTGGCATCCTCTGCGCGCCCGTCGGCGCGCACGCATCTTCGCCAGGCGCCTCCAGCATCACCGGAGCGAGCAGGCCCAGCAGCCATCCCGCGCGCGCCTGCACCTCCCCTTCTGTCCAAGCGTCGCGTTGGGTCATCAGCGTGCCCTTGTCGTTGAGCGGCACTTTGAGCTTGCGTAGCGCGCCCGTTTTTTGACGCGCTCTGGCCGCGTTTTGAAGCTCCACCTTCCGCGTTTCGAGCTGCTCTGTAAGCGCTGCGATGGTGACGTCCAACTCGACAGTCTTCACTACCCCGCCCTCTCCGAGATTCTCGAGACTCTTTTTGGCCTTGACAAGCGTTGCAGTTAGCGTGTTGACGCGCACCTTGGCCGACGCCTCATTGGCCATCTCCTCGAGCCCGTCGATTATCGTGTAGCAGCGCTCCGACGCTGAGTCGCTATTTGGACGCTTCCATTTGACGTTGACATAGGCCGTGAGCGCATGTCTCCATGAGCGAGCCGTCCACGGCGGATCGCTCTCAACTGTGCGCTTGGGCATGATCGCAACCTGCTTGTAAACCTTTTGCAATGCACCGTTTGGGTTTTGCGGGGTTCCCCACAGGGCGTCTCTTTGTTTTTCATTGTAAAAGACGTCCAGGTTGCGGTCCATGAGAAACTTGACGCGGTGGCGCATCGCGCGCACAAACCACGGAAGGTCGCCTCCGAGTTGCACCCACGCCGCCTTTTCACCAAACAGCGTGCTCGCATCTGTGAGGCCCTGGTCCATCCGAAGCACCTGCCAGTTGGCCAGGTGGAAGTTGTCGCGGCAAAAGTACCGCCACTCGTCGCTCTGCACGGTCGTCTCCGGATTCCACGGGTTGCCGAGGACGCTCTGTGCGAGCGCCACCTCGAGCCTTTGCGCGACCAGTGTATCGATTCGCTCCTGGGTGGGCTCTACTGCGTCCTGACACAGCTTGTCGCGCGCCTCAACCGCCATGGTGCGGTTCAGGCGCGCCCTCAGGTAGACTTCGCGCTCCCTTGCCGTGCGCTCGAAGAAGTGCGCGTCGGCCACGAGCTCATCGATCGACTCCATGGTCTCGACCGTTCTCGTCTCGATCATGACCACGTTGCCGTCCTTGTCATTGCGCACAATCTTTCCCACCATATCCTTTTCTCGCGTCACGATCACTCGCTGGTAGGTTTCCCACCCCTTCATCGTCTCGAGTGCCTTTTGAAAGCGCCTGCGCAGCTCGCCGCTGTACCCGAGCAGATGGCCCGTGCCTGTGCTCTCCACCTGCTCAAGCTTTCCCTCTGTGTTTTTACGACTCGAGTATTGGACCACCGTGTAGTCGCCCGCTGAGAGCTGCGCCATGGTCTTCTTGGGGTCTTGCCACAGCCAGCGCATGCCGTGGTAGATGGCCTCGTCTTCCTCCTCGCGCGCCGCGATGCGCTCACGGTCGCGATACTGCTCTTCTTTTTGCTTGCGCCCCGTTTCTATGTCCGCGGCCGCCTGTTGCTTGCGTGCGATTGCACTCTCCGACCCCTTTTTGCGGTTTTCAATCGTTCTGTAGTCGGAGCCCTCGGGAATGAGCACGATGGCAAGGCTTTCCCATTTTCCGTCGAATGCATCCACGGCGTCCTTGTATTTTATTGGTGGATCTCCAGCCTTCCACCCATCATGTCCAGCCAGTGCGTTTTCCGGGAATAGTGTCGCATTTTCCGGGTCGTAGTAGAGGCTCTGTGTTTTGAAGACGTTTTCAAAGGCAATAACCAAGTCGTACAATTCTGGCCACGCCTTATAGTCGCCCTCGCCGTCTTTGTAAAACTTATTCTTGAACTCTTGGCCCGCGTCGATGATTTCTTCGCCGCCGCCGCTCGAGTTTGTGATGGCCAATAGCAGGGCGTAGTCGGCATCGGTTCCAGGAGCGAGCATGAGCAAAACGGCATCCTGGAGCGCTAGCTTTGCATCGTTGACTTCGATCCTGTCGTGGGGATTGATCTTCTCGAGGATGCTTCGAATGCCCTCTGCCAGCTCCTTGCTGTACGAGTCGTCTGCAAATGCCACGAGCTGTGCGTTCATGTCGTCCTTGTTGATGGGAAAGCGCCAGGAGCTGCCCTTGGGCTGGAATAGAAAAATGCGGAGCGCGTCGATGACCGCCTCGCGCTGTTCTATTCTCGGATCGACTCCCGAGGCCACCACGATTGGCACACCCTCCACCGCCGATGCGTGATCCCGGGCAACTTGCAGCTGCCGCACCTCGTCTTGCAACGCGCGCACCTCTTCGCGACAGTCGACGCGCTTGTCCAATTGAGGTGTCGGTTGCAGTGTCGGCAGTGGTGGTACCGGTAATGGTGGTGGCGGATTGTGCAAATGTGCAAGCTGCAGCGCCGCGTACAGCTCCGGTGCCACGGTCCCAGGCACGCGGAGCGCCTCGGCGCCCTCGCCCGCCACGCTCGCAGCGAGGCGCAGCAGCGCCTTGCCCTGCCACTTTCCATGCTGGCACGCGGCGTACAGCATCAAAAATGCGAGTGATGGCGCCGGCAAGCCATTGGCGCCTACTAGTGCGTCGCTCAGCACGCCATTCCCTTGCAGCTGCGCGTAGTTGCCATTGGCAAACCACAGCGCGTCCACAAGCGTGTAGGAAGCACTTGGAGACGCGGGCAACAGGCACTCTCCCGCTCCGGCCAGCTGCTCGACGAGCGTGACAAAGGCCGCCGCCTGCGTCGCGTCGGAGGCAAAGGCGACTCCCTTTGCCGCGCCCTTGGCTTGCAGCTGAAGGCTCTGCCCCGTGCTCGACAAATAGAGCATCGAGGGCAGCACGCCTAGCCGCGCCAATACCGCGTAGCGAGAGACTTCAGTAACCGGGATTCCGTCCACCGGCACGATTTCAAACCGGTTGGACGCAACGTCCGAGAGTCGGCGTGCCACGAGCCGCGCGCTCAGCATGGGCTGTGGTCCCAAGAAGTCAAGCGGTGTGTCGATTCGAGTGAGCCCATTCATCAGCGCCCTGTAGACGTCGTTCGACTCGAGCAGCTCCTGTCCGACGCGATCGGCATCCTTCCACTCGGCCGCCAGACCCACGGTCGCCGTATCGCCCGCCAGTGCGCAGTAGCCAGTATCCGTGCCCCTGTCCAAGAAGACATCTTTTGCTTCGACGCGCACGTCGTCTGTGGAGGCGCACACGAATGCCATCTGCACACCCCTTTACTGTTTAACACCACCGCACTGAGCAAATGTAATGTACCGTTAGCGGGTCTGTACCACCCTTGCCAATGCAGATAACCCACTGGGTGATGCCTTACAACCAGGTCCAGCTATGAGCATACGCCCGCGTCAGGTTGCAGAAGAGGCCAACCGCTTCAGTCTGCGATCGGTATTTCGCACACTCGAGTCTGCGCCCGAGGACGCATTGGCACCCACTGCCGCACCGGAAGCGGTCGCTCCCGTTTCGCCCACGCTCATGGCGACCGGTTCCAATGTGCATTTTGACCTCAACCTACCCTACAAGGCGCCGCTTCTCGCGCTGCCAACAAGCAGCAATGGCCTCAAGTTTACGCTGCCGCAGATGCGCGCGCCGCAGTCGGAGAATGGCGGCCTTCCCGTCAAAGGCACCTCGGCCGAGGCGGGCGGGAAGATGCTCCGTGCCGGCTATATCGTAGGCGGCAGTCAGGGCTCGCAAAACGACGTGATGAGACTCAATGGCATCGTCGACGACTTGCAGTCCAAACTCAAAAAATGCACCGATCGTTTGACCACGACCGAGCAAAGCGTCGCGCGCGGCAACGCGGCGCTGCAATCGGAACGCACAACGTCGCACGCGCGCATGGTGGCGCTTGCCGGCCAGGTTCGCGACGCCCAGGAACGAGAGACGGCCGTGCGCGCCGAGATGGCTGCCATACCGCGCGTGAGTGACTACGACCAAGACCGTTTTGCAATGCAGACCCAAGGTGCGCTTCAGCTCGAGCAGCGGTTTGAGCAGGAGATGGCGCGTGTTGCCGAATTGGAACAAGTGCTCGCAACGCTGCGCGGAGAGCAGGAGGCGGTGACAACGGAGCACAGCGCGCTGCAGTCCCAGCTAGAGGCGACCAAGATGGAGCTCGAGGCGACCGAGGCGGCGGTGGAGGTGGCCGAAGCCACAACGACGAGCGTCAAGCGCGAGGCTCTGGCTATGGTTTGCGAGGCCGAGGCGAAGACGGATGCATTGTTGGCCGAGCATGCCAAGGCGGCCGAGGAGGTGGTCACCGCGGCACAGGCTGGGGCGACCGACATGGACGCATTGAAAGCAGCGCTCGAGGAGGCGACTGCAGAGCTGGAGCGCTCGCAATCTGCCATGGAGGCCGAAGCCATCAAATCGGCCGAGGCGGATACGATCATAAAGGGAATGGACTTGAAACTCATCGACTTGCGCAATGCGGTGCGCGCAAAGGAGGAGCAGAATACCAAACTTGCCGAGTTGGCAACGGCGACGGCTGCGCGTGCAAGCGAGGCCATCTTCGAGGCGCAGCAGGCCACTTCATCCCTTCCGACGCCCGAAGACATGAACGCTTCGGTGGACGCGACCATTGTCGAGGCATTCGAACGCTACTATGAGCTCAAACAGATTGCCGAGCGCTCCGTCGGATCATCCGACGCCGCACACCACCACGCAGTGGCGTTTCGGTCCTACGAGGCGCTCGCGCACGGTGTGCCCGAGACGCCGCATGTGTTCTCGTGCTGTGCAGAGTCGACCAACGAGTGCCGCGATGAGTCGGCAGATATTTTTGCCACCTCGATGCGCGCGCGTCGTACCCTAGGCGCGGCGTTGCCGGCACCACGCCTTTGCGGAACCAGCCGTGATTTGGACTGCCCGGTGGACATCGATGCGCCGACCGATGCAACCACCGAGACGGCACCGCTGGCACTCAAGCTGCGCACCCAGGTATACGTGAATGCCGTATCGTCAGATTTGCGAAAGGGGTTGATTCACGCGAGCCGACGTTGGATTTACGCCTCGGGGGGCGAGCTTCCGCCGATGCCCGAGGAGTGCACGAAGCAAGCCGCAGCGCCCACAACGCCGGTCGAGGCCTGAGGGAATTGTGCTCGGGTTTTTTTACGTGAAGAGTGTGTGTGTGGGCGTTTTAAAAAAAACGGGGCACAACGCTAACCCGTTGTCCAACCCCAAACCCCAACCCATACCACACCCTTTGGTCTATGAATTACACACTTGTCAAAGGGCTTTGCGGCCGAACACATCATTTCCAAAACGACTGTGAAGAGGGTGACCGTGGCGTGCTACTGAGGCCCAATTTTCATTTCAATGGCGGTTGGGACGAAATGGCGCGCGAGTGCGCAAACTTGTGCCTCGCGTGCGCGCGCTGCAATGTTGTCTCATTCTCGCTTGCGGAGCGCGAGTGCGATTGGTTCCACGACTGCGACCTGGGCGTTCTCGAAACGGTGGACAAGCCGTGGAAGACAATGATGGTAAACCAGCTGGAGCCGCCGCCCGAACGCATCGTCAGTGGTCTGGTACCGCTTCGGTCGCACACGTTTGTGCGCTGGAATGGCACCACGGTACGTCTGTACATTGTAGATGACTGGGCGGCCGAATGGATTCTGCAAGAGTCTCATTCCGAGGCCATGGTCACACGCGTCTTTCGGCGCTTTGCCTCCGACTGCGTCGACGACCCGGACATTCTCATATTGGACGTGGGCGCCAACAGCGGATATTATTCGTTCATCTCGGCCGCCTTGGGGTGCTCGGTCGTCGCCTTTGAGCCACAGCCAGGGTGTCTTCGCCGCCTACTGCCGGCGATTGAATTCAACCGCTTCCACGAGGCGATTCGAATTGTTCAACGCCCAGTGGGCTTTCCACAACGTGCACCGGTGGCTATGAGTCCCAATGGATGTCGTGGCGATTTGCAACTAACCCCAGGTACAGAGGCCCGTAACACGCTGCCCTCGGACGCGCACATGGTGCGCTTCACCACGGTCCAGAATGCACTTCAAAATTCAGAACGCTCCAAACGAATCGCGCTCATAAAAATCGACACGGAAGGTGCCGAGGGCATGGTGTTGTCCAGCCTCATGCCGTATATGGACCGCATCGACAACCTCGTGGTCGAGACAACCCCATGGCGTTGGCCACTGGTGAGCAACATGACACGCGTGGCCGTGGCCGACGCGTACGCTTCTCTGCTAGATCAGGGACGGTTTGCGATGGCATATATCCACTCGCCCATTGCTCCTGCTCGATGGATCAAAACTCCCAAGCAGATGCACCGATATATCGGCACGACAATGTCCCTCGATTTCTGGGGCATGGTGGACATCTGGTTTGGACGCGACGCTCTTCTTATGAAGGATGTCTACCCGTTTCGAAGCGCATGAATGTGTGGTGTTTTAAAAAAAATAAAATTCTTGAAATAAAATGCTTTTTTCAGAGCTCCACGCACCTCTGGAGTTCTGGACGTGCACAGGGAAGGATTGTGAGCATCCCAATGGGCTCGTGCTCTTCGAGCCAATGCGGCTCCGCGCCCAGCGCCAGAGTGAGTAAGACGTGAATCGAACCACGACTGTCGCAGCTCAGGTATTCGGAGTGTGTCACAACCCGCCGCTCGGCCAGCGAGCGCGAGCCTGTGATGTGCGCCACGAGCATAAACGGCAGGTCGAGCTTGACCCCAGTGTCCACGAGTTTTGGGATGCCGGGCACGAGCTGCACGGACTCGATTGGCAATAGCTGCATGGAAGCAGCCCCAGTGGTCGCGTAGTCGGGGAGAACCGCATTCGGTGCGAGCTCCACCTCGATGACCAACTCTTCGAGTGGGTTGGTATTAAGGTCTTCAAGCGACCCACCGATTGCAGTGTCCTGGACTTGGCCCCACACGACTTTAGACGAGAAGCCTCCCATTGGGCAGATATGCAATTGGTGTCACATCGCTAAGTGAGCACCGCTGGGGGTTAGCGCGCACGCGCACTCATACGCGCGTACGCGACCACACAATGACTCCGCTCGCAACCGAGTGTTCATTGGTCGAGACAGGCTTGCGCGCGTCGGCATTCATCTTTTCAGAAACCCGGAAGCGGGTCCGTGAAAAGGACGAATTCGTAAGTCTAGACGACTTGAAGGCGGTCAAAAAGGCCGCCCTCGACGTAAACCAATGTTTCGCAAAGTATGTGAAGCAGTCGCGAGGGCAAATGGACCGTCTTCTGATCGAACTCCATCTGATGCGGCAAACAATCCATCGCGAGGCCACCGACATCAATGCCAATCGCGCGCGTGCGTACGACATGTTGAGACAATACCGCCAGCAGGATGCCACCTCGGGTAACAACGGCAGCGAGTTGCCGCCATTAGTGGCGCAACCTCACTCATCAGTCGGCGCGCTGTCGGCGTCGCTGGCCCCCGTTTCTGCGGGGTCGGTGGCAGTGGACCGGGCGATTGCGTCCACGGTGCGTCTGGAAACCTCGATTCTCGGGCTCTCGCCGACGGGCGTCTCGCACTTGCACGGCGCCGGCATCTTGGCCCAGTTAAAGGGTCGTGCGTACACGACGTCTTCGACCGCGGCGCCTCTTCCTCCTCAACCCTAGACCCTAACCAAGTGTGTGTGTGTGTGTATTCGAGTGTGTTTGCAAACGCACCCCAACCTTTGAAGGAAACGAACGAATGAGTGATTTTTTACCGTCGAATGAGACAATCCGACAGGCTTCCTGGTTGAATTCGACAATTTTGTCCTTGCCACCTGCCAATATTACGAATTCGACAATACGCTCGAGGAGCTTGCGAGAGGCACGTCTGGCGGGTGAGAAGACGACAATCTCCAGGCCGAGCGCAAGCGCCAGGCAGGCGCAAAAGATGGCAATGCTGCCACGTGTACACATGCGCGCGTGAGAGAGAGCGCGCGCACAAGCGAGTGGAGAGAGCGCACGAAAAGGTCTTGCCAAAACGACGAGGCGTGCTGATCAAGACCTCAGAGTTGCAGCGGTCCCAGCCATACTTTTCCATGATCATAGGCCGATCCGTCTCCCACGAACCCTTGTAAATCACACGCGCCGCCGCCTTCATGAAGGCTTCATGAAACTCGAGCTGCTGTGCCGAGCGCTCGAAGCCGCGTGCGTCGACACGCGACAATAGCTTTTGCAAGGTGCGCATGTTTGTGTCGCCTTGCCACTGATCGGTGGGCAGTTTGACGCCCATGCCGTCTAATTCGTCTTGGGTTTGGGTGCCACCACCCGGATCGTCGGCTCCCGCCGCGCCACCGTCTTCGATGGCCGAACGGAACGCCAAGGCCTCCTGTCGCCGCTTCCGTGCCTGAACCAGCGCTTCCACGTGATCGTCAAACCCCGCATACAATGCATTCGATACGAGTTTGCAGTGACGGTTGACCTCCTCCTCCTCATGAGGCGGCTCGTCGTCCTCGAGCACCTCGATGACCTCTTCTTCCGCTTCCTCACCCTCACCCTCGTCCTCTTCTGGGTGTTCCATTTTGGTGTGTAAAAAACCACCCTCACTGTTTACAGGCTACAACGGATACCTTGTCATGGGGTGGGTCCAAGGGTTAGCGCGCGCTCTGGGATTCACTTTTGCTTCTTGGGCGGTGGCACGGGATCCTCGTCGTCGTCTTCTTCTTCGTCCAAGCTCGCAAGGCTATTATCGTCGCTGTCCTCGTCTTCCTCGTCCTCCGAAGCGCTGCGATCCCCGATACTCGAACCCTCGTCAACGCTCTCGCTCTCGCTCTGGCGCTCGTCTGCCAGATCAGCACCTTCGCAAAGTGAAAAGGCCTGGTTGAGGGGCTCGTCTGGGTTGCACAGCGCCGCCGTGATAGCAGCACGGACCTTGGTCTCCACAAACTCGCCGCACGTCGGGGGCAGCAGCGGTGGAAGGCAAAAGGGCGGTTCGTCGTCCTTTGCGCACTGCCAGCTCTTGGACGAGTCGCGCTGGTCCTCCCAAAAGCGGTACAGCTCCTCGGCCTGCTTGGCGATGCGTTGGGTGGCGATGCACATGGCCTCCAGACGCTCCTCGTTGCGCGTCATCCAGGAGACTGGAAGCTCCGTGTTCCAGACCACCAGATTGTCCTGCGCAAGACCTTCTTTGAGGTTGTGTGCAATCACCTTGGCATTCAGAAGCTCGGGCGCGAGGGAGCTCCAGGACTTGGGTGGTGTAAAGTCGGTGGCGTGTGCGCCATGATCATGGACGCAAATGACCTCGTGGGCCATCCGTTTGGCCACCTTGTTTACTTGCATTGTGCTGCGGGATGATGACGACGGTGACGCACACACCTTTCACAAGACGCAAGAATGTCTAGCGGCGAGTTCCGCTAGAGGTTATAGGCGAAAAAACTCCACACACGCGCACACGCGCACATGAAGCGCACATTCGACCTTGGCGAGTGTCTGGATGGCGCGCAAATCTCATTGGCATACGCGGCGAGGCGCGCGCAATCCGAGACCACGCCGCCGGACGCGATGGCCGCGCTGATGCAACGCATTGAGCGCATGGAAGCAACCATTGAGAAACTGAGTAGCACGGTCAGCGCCCTCGTGGCACCAGACCGCACCACCCCACCAACACTGGAAGCTTGCCAAGGAAACCCAACACCGCAACCGGAAGTGCCACCAGAAGAAGCGCCACCAGAAGAAGCGCCACCAGAAGAAGCGCCACCAGAAGAACCGGAGCTCCTGCCCGCCCTCGCGTCTGAAGCGCCCACTTCTTCCGAGACGCCGCCGCGGTGCGCCACACCCGACCCACTGGACATGCTCAGTCCGGAGCAGGCGATGCTTGCGTCGTTGCTCAACGGGGGCGCGCTCGGCGATGGCGGCGGCGGTGGCGGTGGCGGCGGCGGCGGTGCAATACCACAGCCACCGCCAGCACAGCCTCCAGCACCACCACCGCCAGTACCGCCGCCAGCACAACCGGCACGCGGTCCTCCCGGAATCCTGAGCGAGTATGGCGGCATTAAAGGTTGGCGGGCTGAACGTGGCTGTTGAGCGTGCATGGTGTATTCTTGCGTCGTGTAGTACATGTATCGCTAACAAGCGCTTGTGGAGCCAAAAAAAATGCCACAAGCGCTAGCCTTCACCATTTCAGGCAAGGCGGAGACAACGTGCTGATCATGCTTGTAATAGCAACCGCGGGTGCATTCGTCGGATTTGCGACGTTTCCGCGCGACTCTGAGAACGAGGCTGCCCAGATATCGCACGGGGAGGAGCGCGACTCAATTTTCTTGTTCGGCAAGCATTGGGACTACGACTACGACTACAACTACGACTACGACTACGACTACGACTACTACGGAACCTGCGGGAAGCTTGGCGCCGTGTGCAGCGACTTGTCGGTGGCGCCATGCTGCAGCGAGTTCAAATGCCTAACCAGGTTCAATCATCCGTACTTCGACGATGGGGTCAAACGCTGCGATATTCCTGAACTACCACAAGCGCGCTTGCCGTCGCCGCCGCCGCCGCCGTCGCCGCCGTCGCCGCCGTCGCCGACGCCGCCTTGTTACATGGGCGAATACGGGCGTCGCAACCTTGCGAACGACGAAGGCTTGCCGCCGTGCGAGTACGACGATGGCACCGGCTTCGGGGATGGCACCGGCTTTTATACCGGTGGTGGCGGTGGCGGATACTCTCGCCGCCTTGCGGTGGGCTGAACGTGGCTGTTGAGCGTGCATGGTGTATTCTTGCGTCGTGTAGTACATGTATCGCTAACAAGCGCTTGTGGAGCCAAAAAAATGGCATAGGTGCCGCCATGAGTGAAAAGAAGCGCCGCGGAATCCAGCGCAAGTCGGCACCGGTGAATACGCGCAAACCGGCCTCCGAAGATGCACGCGATCACGTCATGACGAGCGAGGAGTTTTGCAAGTGGAAGCAGACGCTGATGCGCACGCTTCGGTGTGCGGGGGACCCGCCTCCTCGAACCATGAATCACGGCACAGGCGGCGTATCGGCCAACGGGCAGTTTACGCGCAATGTGCGCGACTTGCTTGTGAAGAGCGCCGACAGAGGCTCGGTGCTCGTACGCGGCTTCAAATTGATGCACATTCGACTCAATCAGAACAAGTGGGGTTCGTGGGGTGGTCAGAATGCGTGGAAGGCCTCCTTTCACCTGGTCGTGGCGCACCCGCCGTCGGAGGAGGGATCCGATAAGTGGATCTACGAAGACGCCAACCTTCCGCCCGACGAGGAAGATATTGACGTCCCGTATATTTTCGTGCCCTCCTCGCGTGGGCACGCCGAACTCAGCGACGAGGAGACGCTCTCCAACAAGTGGGTTCTTGGGTATGTGATTGGCGGAAATGCGCATTTTTGCGAAATGGTGATTGCGGATCAAAAACTGCGCGGTCGGAGGAGGAGCGTCTTGGGCACGACGCCCGAGGAGGTGGTGTCCAAGCGTGCCCAAAAGTGTTACCTAATGCCACTCTTCGAGAGCTGGCATCGACTACGCGGAATTCAAGACCCAATGGATTGTGTGGCCGAGCAGCTGGGGTTTCCAACGGTGGACATTGACGAGTCCTTGGACTTGCAAAACCTGAAGGCGATCAAACTGGGCATGATGAACAATTCCGACGCTACTGTCGACGGGCACAAGACGCTCAACCTACAAATTTATACCGCGGGGGCATTGAAGAGCGGCGAGCTTTCAAAGGACCAGATCCAGGAGCTAATGTTTAAGCACTACGATGCGCAGTACGCGCTCGTCGAGAAGCGGCAGTCGGTTGCCATGGACAAGGTCTTGGTGGAGATGGGCTACCTCGCGCAAGGCAGCGCCCAGTCGGCGTGTTGACCGTTTAGAAGTGCTTGCATTTTACAGTAAAACCCAAGCACTTTCTGAGGAGGTCTTTCCTTTTTTGGGTCTAGACTTGTAGTGCAAGTTTGCACCGCAAATGCGAGTACCATTTCACGCGTCAGAAGCAGAAGAGTGGGCTCATTTCTAGAAGGAAAAAGAGGGGATGTTAGAAGCCGGGACACAGAACTAGAAAGTACTCGCATTTCTAGTTCTGTGTCCCGGCTTCTAACATCCCCTCTTTTTCCTTCTAGAAATGAGCCCACTCTTCTGCTTCTGACGCGTGAAATGGTACTCGCATTTGCGGT
>Ga0115000_10000811_pt1 | contig 28649 bp, 29 predicted proteins | sample ArcticOcean_MG_C_6_FD_89690 | JGI IMG/M metagenome (GOLD analysis project Ga0115000, IMG submission 89690) | Marine microbial communities from western Arctic Ocean - ArcticOcean_MG_CB8_128 | ecosystem: Environmental > Aquatic > Marine > Oceanic | place: Arctic Ocean: Canada Basin | collected... | reverse complement strand
ATGAAGACGATCATGGTGATGAAGACGATCATGGTGATGAAGACGATCATGGTGATGAAGACGATCATGGTGATGAAGACGATCATGGTGATGAAGACGATCATGGTGATGAAGACGATCATGATGATCATGGCCACAACGGCGTCGATCCGCATTTCTTCAATGACCCTTTGAGGATGGCCCAAGTCGTAGATTCACTGTCAGACTTTTTGATCACTAATGTTAAGGGAATTGATTCTGATGCATTAGCTGACGCCTCAAAGAAATACGTTGACGCAATTAAAGCTCTCGATGTCGAGATAGTCGAAATGTTCTCATTACTTCCTCTGGCTGAGCGGGTTTTAATTACTAACCATGAAGTATTTGGTTACTTTGCTGAGCGATATGAGTTCGAAGTTCTTGGAACGATAATCCCAACTGGTAGCACGCTTGATTCGACGAACGCAAAGGAACTGGTTGAACTCGTTGAAGTAATTAAGAGTCAGAATGTTAAAGCAATTTTCTCAGATGTCTCGGCCTCGAACAAACTTGCGGACACGCTCGCTCAAGAGGTAGGGGAAATACGGGTTGTGGAGCTGTTTTCTGAATCGCTCGGATTAGATAACACTGATGCGTCAACATATTTAGATATGCAATATGCCAACAGTAGCCGGATAGCTGAAGCATTGAGGCGATAGGATAACGTGCTGAACATGGGCTTCCTAATTGATGCTTTCGAACCTGCATTCATGCAGAGAGCGCTTTTGGGAAGCCTGATAGCGGTGATAGCTACTTCCCTGGTCGGTACCTGGGTAGTGCTGCGTGGTCTCGCATTTCTCGGCGATGCTTTAGCTCATGGCGTGATTCCCGGAGTTGCATTAGCGATGCTGCTGGGCTTCAGCCCTATTATTGGTGCATTTGTCGCCGCTCTTATAATGAGCGGTCTGGTTACTCTCGTTTCTAATCACACTGATGTGCGCGACGACACGGCTATTGGTCTGCTGTTTGTAGGGATGCTGTCATTGGGGGTCGTGATTGTGTCTCGAGCGAGATCATTTGCCACTGATGTCACCGTGATTTTGTTCGGTGACCCTTTGGGGGTCTCTGTAAACGACATCACAAACCAGCTCATTGCGACCGTTGTTGTCGTTGTTGTTACGATCTTGCTATATCGGCCTTTTCTAGCTTTGACCTTCAACCGAGTGAAAGCTCAGACGTTGGGTATGCGTCCACGGCTAGCTCAAGCGGCTCTTCTAGGCTTGCTCGCTCTGAGTATTGTGGCGAGTTTTCAGACCATTGGAACTCTGCTCGTGTTTGGTCTAATTGTTGCTCCGCCTGCGACAGCCTCGCTAATCGTGAACCGTGTCATTGGAATTATGGTTGTTTCGATAATGCTCGGTTCGGCCGCTGTGGTTTGTGGGCTTTTGATTAGTTTCCATTACGGCACTGCGGGTGGTGCGACTATTGCTGGATTATGTGTACTTGAATTTTTTGTCGTACTAGTTGGCCGTGCCGGGTGTCGAGCATTAAGTGGAAGAGGTCAACCTAATGCTAAGAACAATTAAGGCTGCGGGATTCGATGACATCGCTTTGCGGACTAAGTATTGTGAGTAAGCGATCACGTTTGAGCTCGAAAGGGTGTGCCCTATCAAACGGTATCCAATACGGTTCTGAGTATCGCGAGGAAGTTGTATTGAATAGGCGTTGAATATAGCCATAGGAGTCATGTGGATGGAGTTAATGCATTGAATGAGAAGTAGAGAAAATCGTGAGAACAAGCGTTCTCGCGCCCACACCCACGCTCACACCCATTCTTGGAATCGGTCGATGACTGATTCAGATAAGAGATACGAGGTGGTTATCCGTTGGCTGTTTGCATTTGTTGCGTTAGCTGGGATTGCTACGATTGCAGGACTCATTATGTTGTGGCCTGATGGGGAGGGACAGAAACAAATAGAAGAAAACGCGGAGGAAATTGGTTTAGTTGCGGAACTGCTCAGCGCCACTGTGGAAGAAGTGCAAGATAGCGTTTGCTCGTATTCATTTTCTGGTGAAAGTGAACTTTGCCGCAACGTCATAATTACTGTAAATGAAGGCCCTGAGGCAGGCTCGCTCGTTGCTCTGCCAGAGGTTAATACTTCGTTTGACCACACGTTCCCCGAGCTTTCGGCGGGTGAAAATGTGATCGTTGGTTATCACGAAGATATTAATACTTACTATTACGAAGATCGTGACCGCCGCTCCTCATTATGGTGGTTAGCTTTACTGTTCGCAGCATTGGTGATTTGTCTAGCCAGAATTCGCGGCTTATTAGCCTTGTTCGCTATGGCTGGTACCGTTTTGGTCCTCATAGGGTTTGTCGCTCCGTCGGTTCTTGACGGTAATAATCCTTTGTTGGTGTGCGTGGTCGCAGCAGCTTCAATTGCGTTCTTCAGTCTTTACTTCACGCATGGGTTGACGGTTATGACAACAGTCGCGCTTGCCGGAACTCTTATTGCTCTGGGGTTTACATTAGGGATTTCTTGGATTTTTTTTGAACTTGCAAATTTCAGCGGTTTTTCGAGCGAAGAGTCACTTGTTTTGCCATTGATATCAGAAAGCCTCGACTTGAGAGGCCTGCTTCTAGGCGGAACGATCCTTGCTGCTTTGGGGGCTCTCGATGATGTGACTGTGACTCAAGCTGCAACGGTCTTAGAGCTGAGCGCCCAAAATAGTGAGATGTCGGCGACACAATTGGTGAGGTCGGGACTCAAGATTGGTAGAGAACACATAGCCTCGACCGTGAATACTCTTTTGCTGGCATATGTAGGATCCAGTATTCCTCTTTTGCTGTTGTTTGCGGTTTCAGATCAATCGCTTGGACTAGTTGCGAATTCCGAACTTATCTCGATTGAAATAGTGCGTACTTTGTGTGGGTCTATCGGGCTTGTAGCGGCTCTTCCACTAACAACTTTTCTTGCTGCTTTTTTAGTCAGTGGAAAACGCAAAAAATCGAGCATCGATAATTTAGATAACCAAGGATGATCAGCGTCCAGTTCAAGTTGAAGTTGTAGCTGATTATCTGGTGTGTGTCTCCTAGATAAATAGCTGTCAATTTCAAAACAGTAAGTGAAGTTAACCCCGGTTCTGTTGTAGGTCGAGATGCTAGTTGTAGATCGCTCGGGGTCTGACGGCAAATACTGTCTTGGGTTGTGTGTGAACGAGTTAGAAACAGATGTCGTGGTCTCTGCCGGTACCTAACTTCGCTGCTAAAAGAAACTTCGAGAAGTTAGCGAATCTCCACGTTCAGCAAAAGAAAAAGGAACTCAATCGCAAAGCCAAAATGGCAATGTATGATTAGATCATCTGTCAATAGGCCTCCCTTCCTCCCCGGAAGAGGGGGTCTTTTGGCGTTTTAGGAAAAACTAAAATTATCGATGTTCGTTCTCAAGGTCGTCGTCGAGGCCGTTGCATTCACCTTGAGTTGCACTATCGGACGCGAGAGTTGCATCTGCTGCCACATTTTTTATTCGGTTTTTAACCTGAACATCATTATTAGAACCAAATCCAGGAACACCGATCACAGTTACAACCAACAAAGCCCTAATACTGACAACAAACAACACGGGTTTTCGCATCGGTGGGTTGAGTTAAGACACCGCACGATAGGCCTCACTTTGGGGAGGTTTTTGTCATTTCGAGCTAAAAACCTAAATCTTAGCCAACCACCGTATAATCACATCACTCGATGTCTAACCCTCATCGAGTCCTCCTTATCGGGAGAGCTGGCAGTTGATTCTGTCAGCAGCTCGGGGCCTCCCTTCGCGGGGGGTTCTTTGCGTTCTGGGTTCCGAACGCATTGAGTGTTTTCGGCTAGTCGAGCAGATGTATAGGTTTCAATTTCAAAACAGTCATTGAAGCTAACTTCGGTTTTGTTGTAGATCGAGATGCCAGTGGTGTGTCACTCGGGGTCTAGTGGCAGATACTGTGTAGCGTTGGGCGTGCGCTAGCTAGCCACCGATTTCGTGGTTCCCGCCGATACCTAAAGGTGCGCTCGCTCCGCCTGAGCGAGCATCGGCGACGACCTTTCGCAAAGTGAAAGGTGCCTGGAGGTCTTGTTGTGACGAGTTGGGTCCGAGTTCGCCGACGCGAAGATACTCGCCGCGATCGGCTGCCAGACGGAAGTCGCGCAGAGCACCCGCCTGTTCGCCGATTAGTCCCTGAGCGCCGAAGCCATGACCTTCGTTGGTTTGGCTGCCGGTGGTGGCCTGGAATCCCATGCGTTGGAGCAGCTTTTGGCTTGCTCGTTCGAGTACCTCAGGCCGGACCGAAAGCATCCAGTTCTCTTGCTGACGCTTCCAGTTCGTCTGCATGGAGTTGAGCATCACGATCCGAGGTTCATCAGTGTGGTTAATGCCCGTGCCGTGAAGGATGCGCCCATCCGTTAGGGTTATGGATCCCGCCGGGGCTTCAAGATTAATGGCAGGTGGCAACTTGCCGACAGGTCGGCGTTCGCGCATCGCCCGAGAAAGCACGTCGTGACTTCCCGGAATGAGAAGGGTTCCGCCGTTATTCTGGTCGATGTCGCTGATAGCTGTGAGAGTGTTAACAAGTGTTGGTTTCAGCGCTTCCGCCGAGTCGGTCTGGTCTTGATGCAAAGCCTGTGGCACGCCTCCCTTGAGGGAGATAGCTGCGATGAGCGACGTGCAGATCCAATCAGGCCCAAGTGCCTCAGTCATCAGCTGCTCGATGAGTGGGCCTCCTTGGACGATGCTTGGGTCCTGCTCAATAAGCCCTTCGAAGCATCGACCCTTGTTGATGCAGCAGTTGATGTTCTGGCCGCTTGGTGTCTTCTGAGCGATGCGAGCCTGCCGCTCGCCCTCAGCTTGTTCGAGAACGCGTTTGCGCATCGCCTCAATCTGGTTAGTGGCGATGGCGTTTTCAATGATGCAGTAGCCCCACTTGAGTAGGTCTGAGCGCAACTGATCAATGTCCTTGGTGGGCGAGGGGAGCTTCTTATTCTTCCAGTACGGGTGCTTCGAACCGGTCGTGGTGTCATAGTATGAGCCCGGTTTGAACTCCCATGTTCCCCACTCTGAACCGCGCTGCGGCGGAACGAAATAGATCTCAGGATTATTTTCAAGAGCTGACTTCATAGGCTCTTTTGCCATGTTGTCGTTGTACATGCGAGCTTCGGGCGGCGACTTCGCTTCGATCTGAGCGGGGTCAAACTCCATTGGAACTGTTGTCATAGCTTTTCATCTCCAGAGCTAACAGAACCTCTATTGTATTGGTTTTGTCGGACCAGCCATGCCGGAACGGTCGGGGATTAACGGCGAAGCCGGCATCGGCGCTCGCGCTTAGAACCAAGGTTAGACCATGCGGAGCTGCCGCTATCGAAGAAGAGTAAGAAAGGACTCGGGTGTTCGTAGGCTGGCAGTATGGCCAACTCGGTGTTGCAGAAGTTCCCCCTCGGGTCACAATGGCCTACTGTCGACCCGTTCCTCTTCGTGGCCTACCACAACGATGACTACCCGGCGAGCGACGGGGCGTTGGCACCCGGAGTACCGCTCGCAGGACGCCAGATCGGGAACGACTTCTCGGGCCGAGATGGATGGAGTATGTATCACGGACAAGCAGTGCCCGGATTCCCACAACACCCGCATCGGGGTTTCGAGACGATCACCTATGTACGCTGCGGTTATATCGACCACGCTGACTCGCTAGGCGCCACCGCCCGTTTCGGCGAAGGTGATACTCAGTGGATGACCGCCGGGTCAGGGATTCAACACTGTGAGATGTTTCCACTGCTCAACGACGATGCGCCCAACCCATTGGAGCTCTTCCAGATTTGGTTGAACCTCCCGGCTAGAGACAAGATGGTTGACCCCTATTTCACGATGCTCTGGAGCCACGTCACACCCACCGAGGTGATCACAGGCGCGAATGGTGAGGGCTCCGTCAGTCTCACTGTCTTAGCCGGTCACATCCGTAATCTTGAGCCCGCTACTCCTCCGCCCGACAGTTGGGCTTCCCGTGACGGAGCCGACGTGGCTATCTGGCACCTGTCCATGGAACCCCACACGCGCTTCGAGCTCCCTGTGGCAGCTGAGGAATCGACCCGGGCGCTGTATGCGTTCGAAGGATCGACCGTTACGATCGGTGCCACCGAGATTGACGCAGGAACTGGTGCGTTGATCCAATCCGACGAGGTAATCGAGCTGAGTGCTGGGCCCGAAGGCATCGAGATCATGATCCTTCAAGGCCGACCGATTGGAGAGCCTGTGGCGCAGCACGGCCCGTTCGTGATGAATACCCAGAGCGAGATCCAAGATGCTTTCAGCGACTATCAAGCCACCCAGTTCGGTGGCTGGCCCTGGCCAAACGAGGCGCCGAACCACGGAGCGGAGGCGCGCCGGTTTGCCATCCACGCTGACGGCCACCGCGAGGACATCTCTTAGCGCTCCAGGTTCGCGTTGTCCCAGATGTGTAATTGGGTTGCGGTCAAACCACAGGATCTGCCTTCGAAGCATCGGCTGCATGATCGCTCGGCTGGATGTGGGCTAGCAAGCATGTTCGATGGAAGCCCTTAAGGCTCGATTAGGGGAGCGAACTTCCAAGCTGCAACTATCAGAGCTGTTGTGTCAATGCTCGCTCCGTGAAGACAGAGCTGTCGCCTTTATATTTTAAACGAATGCCACATGTCCTTTATGTGCTGGATCCGGTGGTTGTCATTTTTAAGTTCTTTGTTGCGTGCAGAGTCGTGAAACAAGTTGCCATGGTCGTCTTCGTCACGTTTGGCTTCTCCGTCTATTTCTTGCGTGGACTTGAGTAATTCTTAGGTCACACTATTGAACCGGTTCGAGCTGGCGCATAAAGTGAAACTTAAATTTAAAAAAGGAAATGAAATGTCTCAAACCATTCACGTTGTATTCCCATGCCAAGATGGCAAAGGACCCGAGCTAATTGCAATCCTTAGCGAAGCTCTTGCCGACACTCGTGCCTTCGAAGGCTGCGAGTCGGTTGAGGTTTACAGCGATGACAGCAACCCTGATACCGTCGTTCTCTGGGAGAAGTTTGCGGTCAAAGCAAACCATCAGGCTTACCTGAAATGGCGTATGGATACCGGTCTCCCGGAGCTACTTGCCCCTGTATTAGCAGGCAATCTTCAGGTCACCTATCTCGACAGTCACGAAATCTAAATATTGGACGGTCGGTACTGATAACCAAGGTATCTTCACGGCCTTGTAATTTTTTGGTACTTTCTGCCGTGGCGCGCGCTTTAGTACTGCGACTCAGGGTGCGTGCCATGGGCTTTAGTCTTGTGTCGGAGTACTAGGAGAAGGGGTAGCAAATAAGCTTGAGCGAAAGACCTAGGTCGAGCGTTCATATTTGCCGATTTCTTTCGGTGGTGAGACATCCAGTTGTGATGTTAGGAGAAGGTTGTCTCCTGAGAGCTATCTAGGACTTTGCGTTGTAGTTTCCACATCCCAGCTAGTAGGGCAAACGGAAGTAAAACGTATGGGTCTGCTAGGTGCCACCACTGTCCAGGACTAAGAATATCGCCGACGGCCGTTTGTATATCGTTCAGGCTGACGTTACGAACTTTTCTAGGCGCAGGGTTTCCTACTATTGAGCCGATAGCAAAAGGTAATGACTGCAGTAGGGTTAGTAGGCCAATGGCTCCAAAGGCATAGTGTGACCGAGGTCTGTGATTGACTTCTTTCAATTTTGGTTTACTTCCGGTCAGCACACCCGAGCGGTATAGCGCAACTAGCGCCGTTATCGCGATGGCGGTAGCAATTCCGTTAATTGTGAAGTGCCACCAAACGCGATGACTTGAAAGTTCTGTGCCGCTCCAGCGCCCAAACATTGTTGAAGCACCCCAACCAGTTCCGCTAGCGAAAACTGTGACGGTTAAGACTATGTGTTCGATAAAGTGAAGGCCCTGAAATAAGAGTGCGCCATTGACTGATCGCTGATTTGTTTTTGCAATTCGAGTTAACGCGAACATGGCAACGATGCCGGAAAGAAAAATTCCATTACCAATTAAGTGCAAAAGTTCAGCTCCTCTTTGGCCAGCGGCTCCCTTCCCAGGCCAAAGTTGACACCAATAAGCGAGACCGTCGACACCAGTTTGCGCCCAAGGGGTGAACCATGGCTTCTCTTGTGGGTTGACTAGCCAATAACCGACTTGAAGTCCATGTTCAAAAAAATGAAAGACCTGAAATCCGACAGCACCCGCTACCACTGCCGCTAAAGCAGAACGCTTTTGTCGACCTTGAGCGAATATTCCTAGCAAAAGAGCTAGTAGAACGCCGCCGCCGAGAAAAAAAAGTGCAAGCCCTGATAGGGCACTGGGAACTCCCCAACCCATATAGATGTCTCCAGTTCGTTCCATAACCAAATAATTTTGAGGCTGTTTTGGATCAGTTAAATCAAAAACCATCTTGCAAGCCCACGACCATATCAAAACGTTTTGACATATCGTTGCACCTAACGTTTTGACATATCGTTGCACCTAACTGTTCGAGCCTGTGCCACAAATTAGGACATGGTCGTTGAAATTGAAGCCATATACCAAAGACGACAATGCTTGACCGTAATGCCTTATAACATCGGACTATGGACCCAGAAGAACAAGACATGGTAGAGCCAGGACCAACTTGGGCATGGGACTGCGATATCACCGGACGTAAATACACCATCACTTTTGGAGCTGTCGAAGAGATATTCGAAGGTGAGCCGAGCGCTGCGATTTGGTACTCGAACCCCTCAGTGCCAGAGGATCATAACGAACAACCGATCCTAGTGCCGATGGGTATGATGGTGGAAGCAATAGCAGAAGTGTATGAACCAGAAGAGCTTCGAGAATTTTTTGATGATGTGACTTTAAGAAAGGCTCGCGAACAGTTTCAACAATTAGTTGACGATGAAGTAAACGAAACAAAAGTTGAGCAGGTCGAAGCCGAAGAGCCGGTCACGAATGAAGCGAGTGATTGGCTCGAAAAATTGCAAAAGAAAAAAGACGAAGGGATAAGACCTCCGTTAGGAGGCTTCCTCGATGAATCAACTGATGAGTGATACAAAAAACGATAAAGCAGAATCTATTTAAAGCTCCTTCATATGCAGTGGCTCTCGCATGTTGTTCCTCCGAGACATTCCCCATTCTTGCTCACCTGGAGGACCTCTTTGATGCTCGAGCTCTAACGAAATAAACGTCGCCATCATGGCCGGTTAAGACAAAGGTAGATCGGTAGTGCAGGCACCTAGATTAGCTACCACCCTGAATCGATCAGGTTAGTCGACGGTGTCGAAAGCAGCTCGGCAGGCTCGGTCAGAATCTTCGCTATTTTCAAACTGAAGTCGGTAGGTGAGAGGCTCGTTATCGCCAGAAGGCACAGCGAGAAATGGTGGCTCAAGACCGGTGATGTCTGTGCCCCCAGTCGCACTCGAAGCTCTTATATAGTCCCCAACGAATGCGATACTGAGAGCAGTTGCCGCTGCGCCATGAGCCTCAGGGTGTTGTGAGCACCAGGCCCGCTCATCCTCTGTTAGAACGGTTTCTGCTGGCTTGGAACCTGAAGAATCGCCACAACTCGCAACAATTAACGCCAACAAACAGAACGCGGCAAGCCGCAGAGAGATTCCACGCACCTAAACATACTAGGACCTCGATAGCCACGAAGAACCAAAGGTACCTCGTCTTTGATCAATTCTCCCTCCGTGGTTATCTCACGAAAGTTCGATTTGATTTCCTCAATAAACCCCCTGACTATGTAGCACTAACCTGAAGAGCTTAAACCAGATTTCGTTACTCGATGACCGCTCGACTTGTTGGGGGTGCAGCAAACAAGTCCTACTAGTGGAATCAGCTTCAAAGGTCGCGTAGGGTTATCAGAACTGGGGAATAAACATTAGGGGACGAGATGGCACTCACTGAACTCTCGGCAGATGAACACGCTGCTGCGATGGCCGATTATGTGGCTGAACGCAACCTGGCAGCATCTGCGCTTGGTAGTAGGGGGCCGCTACGTTACGACGCGGATGGCAATCTACACTCAGATATTCTCGCCGAGTTTGAGACCAACGGATTCTACATTTTCGAAGGTGTTGTCGATCTCGATGAGGTCACCGAGCTGCGCACTGCCGTGGAGGACACAATCGAGCGCGCTCCATCTCCCCCCGATTCTGACACCGATTCACAAGGACGCCCAGCGCTTGGGCTCGACTACCCGATACGGCCGTACATTTTCATTAAGCCTCTCTCAGATCCCTGGGGTGGAACTGATCTATTGAGTGGCCGTCATCCTGTTAAGTTCACCGAACCGACACCCGATGACGACGCTCCTGACCACGTGGTTCATCTGATTTTGCAGATGTGCACCTCGATGCCTGCAGCTCTCCGTCTTTATGGTCACCCAGAGCTTTTAAGCATCGCTGAGGCCATAAACGGACCAGATTTTGTCCCATACAACGACTCTATTTTCGTAAAGAAGCCCGGAGTCGGTGGGTCAGTAGCGTGGCATCAAGATGGAGCAACCCACTGGGATAACCCAGACTGGTATCCCGGCATTCATGGTTTCAACTTCCAGGTCCAGCTATATGACACGACCCCCGCTAATGCGTTGTGGATTGTTCCTGGTTCCCACACTGAAGGGCGTATCGACATTCGGCAACGCGTAGCAGCCAACAAAACCGGCGAGCGTTTGCCTGATGCCATACCGCTTATCGCTAACGCAGGTGATGTGACCATTGTTAATCGGCAAATGCTGCACGGGTCGTTCGCGAACACCTCGCCGGACCCGCGCGTGTCGATCACATTTGGTTTTTACCCTCAATCATCGGTGCTAGGGGTTTCTGGTGGGCTCAACATCACCCTTGACGATAACAAGAGCGGCAAAAAGGTCTATGACGCGCAACACATCAGACGTCGCTCAGCAGTTGTTCAATTAGCGATAGATGCACGAAACCAGTCCCGACCTGATGAACGCCGTTACCACTACGCTCCCTTTGCGGAAGTAGAAAATGAGTATCGCTATGGGCCTGAGACAATAGCGAACGTGCTTAGCGACTACACGCGCTATGACATCGCTATTTAAATCAACCGGGGACAGTAAATAGGTCGCCTCGGTTCGGCGAAGTAGGCACGCAACGAATGTGTGCCGTTAAGTTAAAGATGATCTTAACTTTACGGCTTCTGGTTCAGTGCAGTGACTAACTCACCTGTGGTGAGTGAATCGTGAGAAGATCGATTCGTAGCAGTTACCTATCTAGTAAAGCTCATTTCCGTCATGCCAGGACCCGAACCTAACTTCCATCTGTGCCACGGTCTCATCAGAAGTGGTCTGGTCACCCAAACATTCTGCATAACTTGCTAGACCTTCAATGTCAGGCCATTCATCAGGTGACCATAGCTTTGATCGGATCACCGATTTCCCGCAATGGAACATAACCTCATCAATAGTTACCACCAAAGCTAAAGTCGGTGGGCGCTCCGCAATCGCCATGGTGGCCATCAGATCGGGATCGGTAATAATCTGAGCTGCGCCGCTCACCCTTAAGACCTCACCTCGTCCCGGGACGAGAAACATCAGACCAACTTGAGGCTGTTCCAATACGTTATGAAGAGTATCTAACCGGCGATTACCGGGACGATCAGGAATAGCCAACGTTTTATCATCGAGGATTCGCACGAAACCCGGCGGATCGCCCTTGGGTGATAAGTCCATCCTGCCTGCTGAGTCACTGCTGGAGATAACAACGAAAGGGCTTCGCTGAATCCACCGCCGGCAGTGCGTGTCAAGCGTCGATAACACCTTGGTTTGCTGTGCCGGGCGAGGCGGCGGCACTACCTGCCGAAGATCCTCAGCAGTCATAATCACGTGTCGTGGATCGAACATGGTTCCATTGTCGCATTTGCCCCGGACAGATGTTGCTATCGGCAGACGCAAATTCAAACGGATATTACTGTGTCTAATCAGAACCAGTTGATGTTGGCTCCGTCGCTGTGGTTGTCCTGCAAAAAGAAACGTTTGATTATTAGTAGTCGCCTTGTTCTGTAGCACCTCAATTAGGATTTGCTTGCAAGGTGCTAGCTGGTGAAGAATCCGTGGTGTGTCGTATCGATGTTGATTGTGATACTTGTGGCATGCAATTTAATTGGTCGCATCTAAATTTGAGCGGAACGATTTGGGACAAAATACAGTTCGCGTACGAAGACCAGTATTCAGATTCTGAGCGTTTTAAAGAGTATTTCGATCGCAAATTAACTTGGCAAAGCATTCCAGATTGCGGAGATTGGGAACGCGATAAAGAACTGCGAACATGCGGTTGAACTAAGTTCGTCAGTTCGACACGAGCATTTCTGACGGGTGGTGATGGCGATATTACTCGTTGTGTCGCAGAGCATGACCAGAGTGATTAAATGTGTACCTACGATTGAAGTCGATAAGACAGGATTGATTTATGAAAGAAACTGAGACTCTCTTTTGGGGGCACGAAGAAGTAGTTCGCCCTGAATGGATCGACTACAACGGACACTTTAACGCGGGGTACTATATGGTTTGCTTCGACGAGGCGTTAGAGCCCTTGATGGAACACATAGGGTTAGGGCCTGAACATCGAGAAAAGCATTCAGTGACTATTTTTTCTGCCGAAAATCACATCACTTATATTAGAGAAGTTCGTGAAGGAACTAATCTTTCAGTTTCCACTCAGTTGCTGGGAGTGGATCGCAAAAGAATTCATGCGCTGCAGACTATGTGGAACTCTGATGAAAATTTTGTTGCTGCAACATGTGAAGTAATGGGATTGCATGTGTCAGAGAAGACTCGGCGAGTTTCAGAGATGCATGAAGATGTGTACAGCCGCTTAAAAAGAATGTTGTTAGAACACTGCGAGCTTCCTACGCCGCCACAAGTCGGACACCAAATGAGCGTTCCGAGTCGGTAGTCCAGAATTAGCTCGCACCTAAATTTTTTAAGTGGTTACTGGAACTAAATTATTTGAGCTTGAGCAGTGACGGCTTGAACTCTAATAAACAGATCATCAGACCGGAGACCTTAACTAAAGCTCTCGGACTAGGTGCTAGGAACTTCTTTATCAGGTGACGGAATGCCTTCCTCCAGCGAAGCCTGACCAGCGTAGCCTTCGAGCGTATATGTGTAGGTCAGTGGAGGGCCGTAGGGGTTGTAGCCGAGTTGGCTCGTCTGGTCTGAGTCATCGAATGCGGGCCGGTTCTCGTTGGCTGGGTGCAGGGCGCCAGACTGGAAGTGCCACATCCGCCATTCCGGTCGACCGTTTCCATCGTCGCGATGATAGATCTCTGTCGCCTTACTCCCAAAGACTTCATCCACGTTTGCTGGTTCCCAGTGATCATCTGACGTGACTGGGGAGACGCGCCGATATTTTAACTCGCATATCAGCCAGGCGATGTCGCTACTTACCTCGAGGCGAACGATAGCGACCGTTTGGATGAGTCGTGGTGGCCCTTGAGCGTAGTGCTCCCAAAGCTTAGTTAGCTCATCCACACCGAAGTAGGTGAACCCGTTACGATTAAACATTGAAAAAGCGTCACCCGACGGGAAACAACCTTTCATGGCTTCCATATCAAGGCCGACGTTGGCTTTCCACCACTGCTGGTGAACGCGAAGAACGTCACGGGTGTCATGGTCCAAAGATTTAGTTGTTGGCTGTTGCACAGGAGGCGTCCTTTGGTTTGGCTGGGCATCATTCAAATTAGGTGATAACGGCTTAGTCATGGTCAGCGAAGATCTTTCGGCAGCTGGCGTTCATGCCAACGATGATGGTCCTCAAGGAGCATGCCGATCTGCAAAAGTAAATCCTCGCGATAGGGGCCACCGATAATCTGGACGCCGAATGGCACGCCGCGTAAGTCAATGTGAGTTGGCAGACCGATCGCAGGAAGGCCGATGACATTAACCCAGTCGACGAATCCTCTGGTGGCGTCGGAGATTGGACGGGCATCGGGTGGAGCAGCGGTTTCTTTGAGTAGGACACCATGATCAGGAAAGGCGCATCCGGTGAGGGGTGTGAGCAACACATCAAAGTCACTGCGCCAGCGACGAACAATCGCTCTGGTACCTGCCCGAAGTTCGGCGGCGGCGCGAACGAACTGGGGGACTGTTGCACCCTCGATCGACTTGAGGCGAGCTACGACAGAAGGGTGAGATGGCTGAGTTAAGTCATAGTCCATAAGATGGCTCCAACCAGGTGCAACAACCTTTCGGTAGCCATCTAGGCCTTTTATCTGCAGTTCGTCAGGGCGAACTTCAGTCAATGTGTGCCCTGCCGCAGCTAAAAAAGAGCTTATTTCGTCAAGTGCAGCGGCTTGGGGGCTGTCAACTGTTGCACCATTGGGTGGCCGGTCCAGTACGCCTATCCGCAACTTTGGAAGTTTTTCGCTGAGTTGACTAGTTAGCTGTAGGCGGTTGCCGGGCCTTTGAGGCATCCACGCGTCAAGGTCGGGTGCGTCGACCAGTTCAATCATGGTTGCTGTGTCTGTGACAGTCCGTGTTAGGAAGCCATCAACGGAGGACCAGTCCCACGGTCCGGTTCGCTGAGGCAAAAGACCGCGTGTGACTTTGAGGCCAACGAGGTTGCATGCTACGGCCGGAAGCCGAATTGAGCCAGCGCCGTCAGTCCCGGTAGCAACGGGTACCATCCCGGCGGCCACTGCTGCGGCTGACCCGCCGCTGGAACCTGAAGCGGTCGCATCTTGATGCCACGGATTTCTAGTGGTCCCATTTTTTAAGCTCTCAGTGGTCAGCGCTGCAGCGAGCTCAGACGATGCTGTGCGGCCCATGGCCGTGAATCCTGCTGCTAGAACTCTCTCGACGAAAAGAGAGCTTTCCTCTACTGGCGTGTCGGTCACCATGAACGAAGACTTGGTGTTGGCCTGACCTGCAACATCTTGAACATCTTTAATGCCGATCGGGAGAAAGTCGGCATCGGTCTGAGCGAAACGATCAAGAAAATCAGGGTCTAGCCAGGAGAAGGCGTTGATTGTTTCATTCAAGCGAGAGGCACGGTCCCAGTAATGTCGAGCAATTTCATCTGCGTTGATGTCGCCTGCAGCCACTGCAGACTTAAGGTCTGCCAGCGTACTCTGAACGTTAATCATGACGTCGCCGCGTCGAGGTGACTCAGAAGAAATTCAGGGTTCAACGGCATAGAACGAATCCAGCCGTATCCGCCGGGTAGGGCGTGTTCGACGGCTTGTGCGATGGCTGACATGGCGGAAATCGTCCCCGCTTCGCCGACACCTTTGGAGCCCGACGGCACGTCAGGAGGCAGGGTCTCCATATGCTCAACCGTCATCAGCGGCACGTCACCAGCTAGAGGCAAAAGGTAGTCCCTGAATGTCGTTGTGAGCGGGTTGCCATCCTCGTCGTAGCGGAGTTCTTCCATCAAGCTAGATCCCAAAACCTGCACGAAAGCTCCCATGATCTGGCCGTCGACGATGGCAGAATTGATCACGTAACCGCAGTCATCGACGGCGTGGTAGCGCAGAACTGTTACCAGACCGGTATCTGCGCAGACCTCGACCATGACAGCGATGCTTCCGTAACCGATTGTTCGATCAACAGGGTCCCAGACGGCTCGGGCTTGAAGCGTGGGACTATGGTGCTCGGGAAGACGATTCAGTTTGCGGTACGCCGCAGTGCCAATGTCTGCGAAGCTGATCTGTTCCTGTTCGGGTCCCCACACGGTGCTGCAAGAAATGGTGAGATCAGCAACAGGTATGTTCATAAGAGACGACGCAACCTCGAGTACCTGATTCTTCAGGTCGCGACTCGCCAGCGTGACTGAGGAACCTGCGACCGGTGCGGTGCGACATCCACCAGTTCCGTATCCTGTATATGGACAGCTATCAGTATCACCGAAGATAACTCGGACATCATCAACGTCAGCTCCGAGCGTGGTAGCACAAACCTGTGCGAGCGTAGTTTCGATGCCTTGGCCCATCCCAGTTTGACCGGTGAAAACTTGGACTGTGCCCGTGGAATCCATCCGCACAACAGCCTCATCGAAGCCACCCTGGTCCAGCGGCAGGCTTGCCATCTTACGACTATTGCCCACACCTGTGGCCTCAACGAAATTGGCGAAGCCAATGCCAACTAGCCGCTCATTGGTAACTGCGTCGCTTACTTCATCGAACCAGCCTGCTTTGGTGACCGACTCGCGTGCTCTGCGCAAAGCCTCAGGGTAGTCGCCACTGTCCAGACGCCAACCTAAACCATTCTGGAAAGGCATTTGATCAGCACGGACCATGTTCTTTAGACGCATCTCTACCGGATCAACGCCCAACTGATTTGCTAATGCATCGATAGCTCGTTCGATAGCAAAGTTCGCGATTGGGCTGCCCCATCCTCGAAATGAACCGAACGGGGTCCGGTTAGTCATCACTCCGGTGGTTGTGATATCGGCATTGGGTATTTGGTAGGAGCCGGTGCCCGCTCTGGTCGAAACCCACACTGGACCCATTCCGACGCTGCTGACCTCACCACCTAGGGTGCCCACTACGTCGTTGCGGTAGGCAACGATATTTCCGTCATTATCTGCGCCTATGGAGACTGACATTTGTGCTTCGCGACCGTGCGACGTGGCTACGAAACTCTCAGAACGGTCTTCGATGTACTTCACTGCCCGCCCACAGATTTTGGAAGCTATGCAGGCGATGATTTCTTCACCGTAATAGTTTGCCTTCGCTCCGAAGCCACCGCCAATAGACGGAACCCGTACCAAAATGTCGGACACGCTGACATTAAGGACTTGAGATAAAACTTCGCGCACTCGGTTCGGTGATTGAGAATTTAGATCTACCACCAGTCGTCCAACGGAGCCCGAACGTTGCCCGTTTCCATGGCTGATTAGCCCCCAGTCGGCAATGACGCCTCTGGTCTCTAAAGGGCAGCCGAATGCTCGACCGATTTTTAGTTCGAGGTCCACGACCGTGGTGGCTGATTGAAGTGCAGCACGACCATCACCTGATTGTTGTTGGTCAATAGCGAGAACATTATCTGGCCATGATTCGTGGAGAATAGGAGCATCAGGGTTTCGTGCGGCATCGACATCCATGACTGCTGGGAGAAGGTCGTAGTCGATTTCGATTGCCTCGGCAGCGTCTTCGGCAGCGGCTCGCGTATCGGCAACCACTGCAGCGACGATATGTCCTACATAACGAACCCTTGAGGTCGCCATAGCTAGGCTTTCGGTTCGGCGTTGACCTGGGATGTGCTCCCATCCGATTGGAGTTGGCGTCGAGTGCTGCGCAATGTCAGTACCCGTTAAGACAACGTGCACTCCTGGCATCGCACGGGCTCTGTTCGCGTCGATGGAGAGAACGTCTGCGTGAGCAATCGGACTTCTGGCCATAGCAATGTGCAGTGTTCCACGAGGTTCCAGATCATCGATGAAATGGCGACTACCGTCGAGCAGAGTATCGTCCTCAACTCGTAGTACTCGCTTGGAGTTATGATCATCTGTCATTGTTTTGTAGCCATCGCTTTTAGATCTGATGTTTCTGTGATGAAGACTTCGGTGATTGATTCGATGATTCCCTGGTAGCCGGTGCAGCGGCAGATGTTGCCGGATAAACCCTCCCTGATTTTCTCGTCATCTAAGTCGCCGCCGGAAGCCTGCCCCAGGCAAGCTGACGCTATGAGCATTCCGGGTGTGCAGAATCCGCACTGGAGCGCATGGTTACGCTTGAACGCTTGAGCAAGGTCCGGCAGGCTCGGCAGTGGCGCTGAACGTGAGATCTGATCTGTAGACGTTTGAGCTAGGCCTTCAATTGTCCATACGTCGACATCGTCGGCTTGGACAGCAAACATGAGACAGGATCTGATCTGCTGTCCGTTATAGACGACCGTGCAAGCGCCACATGAGCCTTGTTCACACCCAAGCTTGGTGCCGGTAAGGCCACATTTCTCTCGAAGAACGTTAGCTAGGGTAGAGCGTGGCTCTATATCTAATTCGATGCGACGACCATTGACTGACAGCGACACTCGGTGTGTTGTAGGGCTGTTCATAGGTTGACCTCCGATAAGTGACCAACTGCGCTTTCGAGTGCACGCCGGACGACCGTGACCGCAAGTCGACGGCGGTAAGCCGTAGAAAGATGAATCTCTTCCCTTGGCGAGATAAGTCCCTCAGTTAGTTGAGCTGCCAAGCGGATCGCAGCAAGATCTCCTTGCGCGTCGGTGACGGCACTTTCCACCTCGCGTAGACGCTGTGGACGGTCTCTGAGGGCGAAGGTGACGACGCGAACTGAGCTGAATGTGCCATCGTCCTCAAGGTGTGTGCTTGCCATGGCTCCTGCCATAGCGAAGTCTGAACTGCGCGCTGTGATTTCATTGAAACCCATCTGCCGTCGAGAAGCGGTGGGGATTCGTATTTCGATCAGGATCTCATCAGGCTGAAGTGCTGTCTCGAAGTGACCGCGAAAAAAGTCTTCGACAGGAATGCATCGAGTTTTTCCCTCTGGCTGGGCGATAAGGAGTTCGGCATCGAGTGTGAGAAGTAATGCTGGAAGTTCAGCGGCGGGGTCCGCATGGCAAAGGCTGCCCCCGATAGTTCCTCTGGTTCTGGTTCCTGGGTGTCCAACACTTTCGATGACCGCTTTCATCACTGGAACTTGGGTGCAGAGCGGTTCGTTCGCCGCAAGCTCTTCTTGCCTAGTCATTGCTCCGATATGGATATAGCCATCTGAAGAAGAGATTCCTGAAAGCTGTTCGATCTTGTTCAAATCGATGAGGTCTGTTGGTGTCGCTAACCGTAGTGACATCATCGGGACAAGGCTTTGACCCCCGGCAAGAAAACGTGCGTCCTCGCACGTCGCGTAGATTGCTAATGCTTCGTCGACTGAATTCGGTCGGTGGTAATCGAAGGCGGCTGGTTTCACGGCCCGAACCCTACACTAGGCTTTCAGAATATGCCCAAGTTCTCAGTCATGCTTAGTAGCCAGGTTCCCCCCAAAGAAACAGTGGGTCTGGCTCAGCTCGTGGAGTCAGCTGGTTTCGCTAGGCTATGGCTCACCGAAGACTACTATCGCAAGGCCGGGTTCGCATCTTGTGGGGCCGTGCTTGGATCGACAAGCACTCTGTCTGTCGGTCTGGGTGTCACATCAATTTATCTGAGGCATCCGACGGTGTTAGCGATGGAAATCGCAACTTTGCATCGAATGTTTAGCGGTCGATTTGAGGTCGGGCTCGGGCTTGGAAGCCCTCGAGCGCTTAATGGTTCGGGACGGATGCCGGAATCTAAAATCGACTCAGTTCGTGATCGGCTCGTGTTAATTGCTGATCTAGTGGCCGGAGAACAAGTCAGTTGGGCTGATGATCTCGATAAAGTCGGTGAGGCGCGCCTTCAGTATCCCGGCGACATAGATTCAGTGACTTGGTTAGGAGCTGAGGGGCCTCAAATGCTTGCTCTTGCTCGTGACAGTGCCGACGGTGTAATTTTCTCAGCGTTCTCCACTCCGGCTTACCTCAACTGGGCTATGGCGACTCTGAAGACATGCGATTCGTACCCGACAGTTCTCTATCTGCATATGAGCGTGCATGAGGATGCAGACATTGCGGCCGAAGCGGCTCGTAACATTCTTATTGGACGCCTCAAGGCAGGGTACGTGTCATCCTCGATGCGCCGAAGCGGGTATTGGGATGTCGTGGAGCCGCTGTTGGGAGCACCTGCCGATGTTATTGAGCCGTGGCTGACTGAGGAACTCATTTCTAATTTCATCGTGTTCGGCACTCCAGATCAGTGTCGACAGAAACTGCGAGCATTCGAGGACACAGGTGTTGATGAAATTGCGCTTGCCCCAAACATGAATAACGACCCAACCCGATTAGGTGAAGCTATTACCATGCTGAGTGGCGTCCTCGTCGGTGCCTAGTTGACTTGCAAAGACCAACCCTGCAACCAGCCAATATCGAGGGTTAGCCCACACGACTGCCTCGGTTATAGGGATTGCAACCCGTTGGAGTAAGCAGACACCTCTGTCTATAGATAATAAACGTGTTTAGGAAAGTAATGGCTTACCACCCGAAGAGACCCGCGTTGGCTTTCGATTTTGATGGTTCTAAGGCCACTTTTTGATGCTGCTGGGTTAATGACTTTCTATTAAACTCGTCAAAAAGTTGCTACCAGGGGAGTAGCATTATTGGTAATGGCTGCGACTATCGAGAAATCTAAACGAAAAATAGATTGGCGTATTGAAACAGCCCTATGGACTGGACTCGCAGCATTCGTTGTCTTTGGCCCAAAGTTCTGTATTTGGTAGAGCGACAGAGTCCTTAGCTAAAGTTTAGTGAGACACAGCAAGAGCGGGTTGTCGCCGAAGGCTTGGTAGAGCATTCGTAGGTGTTAGGTATCGGGCGAAGCGGATTTCCTTTGAAGCCCTTTGCGAGTACCTTCGAGAAAGGCAGTCCGGGCAGCGGAACCGCTTCCTTCCATATTTAATTGAAAAATAAAACCTTGTTCGAAACGCATCGCTTTTTCAACGTCGAACGCTTCGATGGCATCCATTGAGGCCTTGAGGTGACGGACTAAGTTAGGTGGCTTGCTAGCAATAATTTGAGCGATTTCCTGAGAGCGCGCCTCAAGCTTTTCAAGCGGTAAAACTTCGGTGAGTGCTCCTCTGCCCCACAAATCTTGAGCGGTTATAGGTTCAGCTGTAAACATAAGGTGCCGTAACAACTGGGGCGGCAACATTCTAAAACCCTGCGCTGCGCCTCCTACAGTCCCGTTATCAACTTCTGTCCATTGGAATAAAGCGGCTTCATTTGCTAACGCTATATCGGCACTACCGACAAGCTCTATGCCCACTCCTAAGCAATAATCGTGCACGACAACGATAACGGGGACAGCGCAATGAGATATGGCCGTGCATGCTCTCGCCGACTCTAAACATTGACCCAAAATGCCTTCGTGGCCACCAAGCTGATCCATTTCTTTCAAGTCGCCGCCAGCGCTGAAACCTTTGCCGATAGCAGAAATCACTATGACTCTGTCATCTTGGCTTATTCCTTCGATGGCATCTGCAAGTGAACAGAGGTCTTCGATAGACGTAGCGTTAACAGGTGGGTTAGACAAAATTAGTCGTACTACTCCTGGGGAGTCAGAAGGACGCTGAACTTCTAAGCTCACGACGTTGAACCATATTCGCCGACCAGCGGCTGTTCGTTGGTGGTTTTGCTAATGGCTACGAAGTTGTTGTTTCCGCAGTTTGTTGTTTCCGTGGCTATGACAAAGACGCTCACGATTTCGGTGGCCTGATTGAATTTTGTCATATGTACCATTGCTGCTCCTAGGTCTAGTATCTAATAGTCAGGACGCCAGTGTCACCATTATTTGCTGTGGTGATAAACAGTACCCTCTGCTTATCTATTGCCGCCAGTGTTTGCAGTTGCTCTGAGCATGGTTGAGCTAACTCTGCGATACTTAGCTTTAGTCAAAAAAACCGTGAGTTCTATATCGAATTTCCTTATTTGTTGTCCGTGGCGATTGCAGCGGAGAAGATTTCATCGTCGCCGAAAATAATTGCACATTTCGAAAGAAATCGCTCTAAAAAAACTTATATTGTTGTGTCGTGAACGGATTTCGAATAGGGCTTGTTGGCCTCTCCCTGTTTCTGTGCGCATGCAGTAAATCTTCGGAGGTAACGCCAACGGAGATAACCGAAAATACTGCTGGAAGTCTTGTATCGACGTCTGTTAAGACTCGTGTTAGTGACAGTTCGGTGGAGCGCTCACCAGATACCTCTATTGAGGCGATTGATGAACTTATCAAGACATTTGAGCTAACAATCTCCGCGCCTGAGACAGCTAATGGGTATTCAGAAATCGACATAACGGTGATTTCAGATGCAGAGGTAGCGAAGATAGAAATTATTTCTGATCGATTAGATGTAGTCTCCTCCGGATCGGATTATGTGACTGTCCGCACTCCCATTATCCAACAAAATGAAGTAATTGAATACGAGGTGCGAGTAAGCACGGTCCATGGTGCAGCAAAGACCTTGGCTCGGCGAATTAAAGTTGTTCTTTATGATCACGATGTAGATCACGCCAGACATCTCAGTCCCAAAGACCTAAGCGGAACAGTCACCGATGACTACGCTGTCTTCAACTTCGGTTTCGAGACTGTTTTTGTGAATGAGAGGTATAGCGAAACTTACTGTTACCCGACTATTGACGACTGCAGTACCCTCGATGGGTCGTTCACTGCTGACGCCCATAACTCGATGGTGGGAGATTTCAATGGAGACGGCCATCAGGACCTAGTAGTCGGATGGGTTATATTTCCTCACACGCTCACTCATGAAGCGCAAAGTACAGTGAGGGTGTACATCAATAACGGCTCTGGGCGACTCATCGTTGACCCAACGATTTACTCGTTAGGAAAGCCGCCTGAGCGCCAAATGTCTTACCGATTAATTGTTGATGACTTCAACCTTGATGGAGTTGATGATGTGTTCGCCGGATCAATGGGCTTACTTAAACTGTTACCGACAGGTAAACGAGAATTGATCCTTGACTCCCATGTTTTGCTTTTGTCCGATAATGGAAACCTCGTTGATGCGTCAGACACTATCGATTATGGCGACACACATTTCTTTGCACATGATGCTTCATCGGGAGACATTAATGGTGATGGATTCCCTGACATACTTGCGGCTCGAACTTTGTTCTTGAATAAAGGTGGGGAAGGTTTTGTTAGCGCAATTGATGACCTACCTGAGATATGGCGCACCGACTGGTCAGGTTATGTCATGTCCTCTCTTCTTGAAGATTTCAATGGCGATGGTCTTGCGGACCCAGTGCTCTTCTGGGGTGATGAACCAGACAAAAATCTGAAACCGAGACCTCCTCAGATAGCGATCAGCGATACACAAACACCGAGCGCTGAATGGCAGGTGCACAATCTCCCTACGGGACCTTTCGGTGCTGGAACCACAAAATTTAACCACGCGGCTTCAGCAGATATCGACAATGACGGAGATATGGACATTGTCATAGGGACCACGAGATCTGCGCCTTACTACGTTGGGCGATTCCTGCAGGTTCTTGTGAACGACGGCTCAGGACATTTCGACGATATTAGTGAGGAAGCACTAGGTGAACAGCCCAGAGCATTAAATCACCAAGACCCTAACCTGCAGGTTGAATGCACCGTCCAAGGTGAGGGACAGGTCATTCTCCTCGACATCGATAACGACGGGGACATCGACATCACTGATCGAACTAACGGCGGGAAGGACGGAGCATCAGACGCGTGCCCAGGGATCAGTATCTATCTCAATAACGGTAACAGCATTTTTGTGACCGACAAAAAGACACAGCTAGCCAGCGTGCGTCAGAATCAAATCCCCGGATTCGTCGCTTTGTCGAATGACCATGAGATCGGTAACGCCATACCTATAGACCTCGATGGGCGCCTAGGAATCGATTACGTCAGTCAAATAAAATCGCCAGGGGAAGGTGCCGGCTCATTCTTGTATCAACTTATGTCATTGAGATAAAAGAGATATCGGTTTGTGGGAAACAGATGACCTGAAACTATATGTCGTTGATGTAAGAAGTAACTGCGCGACACCTGCAGCGAACAGCGAAACATTTAGGCAGCGCAGCTTAAGCTAGAGTAGGTCTGTCAGACAGATTCCTTAGAATCTAGTGGCTCCTTCATTGGAGAACGCAGATGCTGTTAGCTGTTGCATCAACAGCTAAGTTGCTGGTTTGTGACAAGTATTCACTTACCGACACTAACTAATGCTCACGTAGTGGGATGATTCGAAGCGTTTCGGTTGTCGTATCGCTCGTCTCTTTTTTTCCCTCGAAGCTCCATCAAATAATAGCCAACGCCGAAAAAAATAGCGAGCGCCACAAGGGCAATCGCTGACCAGGTAACGGAAAGCGTTGAGTCTGTAGCCGCAGAGGTGCTAGCGCTAAGAATTGTAAGAAGCATTTGCTGTCACTCTTTCACAAAAATAGGCCAAGGAGCGTTATTTGCCGTCCCCGAATCGGTATGTCACCTCATGGGCGTCTAGCCCTACAAAAATTTTACTAAAACCAAGTTCGTAATGTACTCGTCAGCACACAAAGATTATGAGAATCGATATTTAACCAGACCCGTTTCCTTAGACACAGACACCAGCAGATAACTAGCCGCCAACGCTCAAACTAATTAGTAACTCTGCGACAAGTTCGGGACGATACACAAATGGTGAATGATCTGTATCCCATTCGACAGATGTTGTGGCTCGGGCAGCCATTTTGCGTTGGCCCTCCGCAGGCAGCGCATTATCGTAATTGCAAACAACATAAGTTGAGGGTTTAGTTTGCCAAGCTAATTCTGATTGCCCCGCAAACGGCTTGTGGCTTTGAGGACGTAATTGCTGCGCTGCCCAGGCGAAGTCCGCGTCATTATGCCCATTATAAAACACCGCTTTACCCAACTCAGATTTCACTGTGGTTGTTCCATCATCGTGAACATCTAAACACTTACCTAATCCAGCAGACACGTAAGGCGTAGTGTCTTCATTCGCCAAACCAAGAAAAGCTGCTAGATAAACCAGATGCCCCACTCGATCATGTGTCCCTGCCTCAGTTATGACTGTTCCGCCTCGGGAGTGACCAAGTAAGATCGCTTCCTCAGACCCAGACAAACCATCAAGAGCATCTCTGACTGCGATATCGTCTTCGGTCTGGTTTGCTCCCTCTGAGGCAGCTAGCACACTCGGCAAATCTGGGGCTACCCACCTAATATCGGCGGCATCAAGGTAAGGAGTCACGCGACCCCAACACCAAGGTCCATGCCAAGCACCGTGAACGAGTACGACCGGTTTATTCATAGCTTTACGATAATCCAAAACCCAGATTACGAAGCACTCATCTAAAGTTTCTCAATTAGTACACCCGAAAGCGGTCCCTGCACCGTCTATCTCGAGATCTAAATCCAATCCTGAAAGTCGCATATTTGATACCGTTAAAAGATCTAAAGAAGCAGGACCGAGAAGCTATTGGTTAGGTAAAAATCGTGAATGCTGCAACTGTTATGCCTAAAACTTTGCGCATAGGGTTAACCCCCCGAAACAACTCATCTGCTGCGAAACCCAGCCAAAAAACTTTACCGATTACCAAAAGCAGTGCAACGTCATTGAAGAAGAAGTTGGCCACCGTCCCAGCGAAACATAAGCAAAGAATCAAGTTAGGTTTCTGAGCTACTACCAGTTGTCCAGTGGAGCGATCTTCTAACCACCATCTGATCGAAAACAGTGCAAACGACATAGCTTTTACCCTATAAGCAGAAGACATGAAATTAGCTCTCCGAAAATAAGCTGATCAGCCACCAATACAGTCATTCATCTGCGCTGCGACTTAGGCGAACAAGAATTTCCTGATCTGCTTACTGCCTAATCAGGACCCTGATGTTAGGACGATGTAACTACATAGAGAACTTAACTGAGAGACGTAATTCTGCTTCGCCTAGATTGTCTGCGTCGTAGTAATCAAAGCGAAAAATCATTTCAAGACTAAAATTGGACCGATGCGCTATTAGCGAGAGTCCCTATAGCCTGAAATGAGTCGCCGTTTTCGCTGCACGAGTGAACGGTTATATAACTCTTACTGGCGGACAAATATCTGTCAGCGCGGAAGGTATCGATTCATGAATTTACTAGTAGTCGTCAATGGTGTCTCTGATTATTCAGCGTGGCGACAAATCTTTGATGAAGATGCTGCTGAACACGCAAAATTTTCGTCATCAATGATCGCAGGCCCAGTCGATAATGGCCAAGTCGCAATTGTTGGCTACGACGTAGATATGGGCGCCATGGGAGCTTTCATGGGTACACCAGAATTTGCGGATCGAACAAGTGCGATACAGGGCGAAGTAACTATTTATGAGTTGTCAGAAATAGCCCCGCCTGCGTAGTAAACAAACGAACCGGAAACGGTGCCTGAAAGAAACACACATCATGTTTCTGATCGTGCAGCCCCTCTTCAGCTATTCCTATCGATTCTGCCCCACCGATAACGATTGGAACAACCTCAGGGGAGCGAGGGCAGATGCTAGGACTGGTCCAAATGCTAGGGAAAACTCCGCTGCCTATATTCGAAACAACAACTTGTTAGTAGTTACCAGACGCTTGTAAGGCCCTCTCGAGTGGACCCATCTGATTTTCACGAATTAATGAAACAGTGATCGAAACAGTATTCGGTTGAGTCTTGATTGCTGAATCGTGGCAGTCTTCAATGATGCGACAGGGTCTTAACAGTAGAAACGGTTCTTCGCTCATTCTTTTAACGGGCGCGTTGTTTAGTTTCAGCCCTTTGTTATTTCGGTGGACTTCCAGCGAAAGCTCTGAATGGCTATTTCTTTTTTGGCGTTCAATCGGGATGCTTATCGCTTCGCTAATAGCGTTGAATGTGGGACATTATTCAAGTCTCTCCGCTCGGATCAGAACTGGTTTCGCTAAGAATCTGTTAACAGGAGCTTTGATGGCGGGTATGTCTACCGCTTTCATTGTGTCGATCTCTCGTATCGACGCTGCTACGACGCTTTTTCTGCAGAGTTTAGCTCCATTTTCTGCTGCACTATTGGGCTGGCTACTGCTACGTGAGCGAGTCGACAGTCATACATGGGCAGCTATGGGAACAGCAGTTGTTGGCGTTGCGATAATGGGAAGTAGCTGGGATTTGAGCGATGCGCTTGGGGTTAGTGCAGCGGCATCTATCGCTGTGATGCTCGGCGTGTACACGGTGCTATTGCGCAGTTCTCAAAACCGCGATCCGCGCGTACCAGTCATTTTTGCTGCATTAATTGGAATTCTGATTGGTTCAGTTGGTGCTGCCATGGCCGGTGGGTTTGGCCTGCCGATGAGCGATGCATTGTTGGCGCTAGCCAGCGGTGGGATTCTGTTAGGTATCGGAGTGCCTATCTTTAACTTAGCTGGGCGTTACGTTCCTGCAGCGCGCGCAAGTTTGCTGTTGCTGAGCGAGATTGTTTTGGCTCCTTTCTGGGTTTGGCTGATTGTCAGTGAAACCCCAGAACGTAATACTCTGATCGGTGGCACAATAATTCTCGCAGCCTTAGTTTGGGTAGCAAGCCACCCTCTTCTACCTCAACACGAAAACTGATTTGATAACTAAATTTTTGTTCGTTTGAAAGCTCCTTACCAAGGTGTAGGAGAGCTCGCAAAATTTAAGAACTTAATGTCTTACCATCAGGTTTCTAATAATGGCATTGAGATGTGTAACGCCGTTTTGCTTCTATTCCGTTGCGGAAAGACCAAAAATAAGAATCATCAAAGTTGTGGACAAACGAGACTTTTCCCCTGAGTACTCATTTGGGTGTACTTTTTCATCTGGTTCATATCTAATATTGACTCTAAAGAGAGCGTGTCGCTGTATGAACTAGCGAAGGTAGTGGCTAATTCCGTTGCTACGCGTTGACGCAACTCGCTACTTCGTCCCGGACCGACTTTTGCTAAAAAATTCGGGAGAAGCCAACCAGCGACACCCCATGCCATCCCGTAGCTTCTTTTGAGGAGAGTGGGTCCTCGGTCTAGTCCACCATATATGTACATCTGCTTATGAGTTGTGGAACCGTACCGGCTGTACTCGCCACCGTTTGAACTCGCTGCTATCTCCATGGCGTGGAGGATTTCTGTAGCTAAATCTCCGCCGCCGACAGCATCGAAACCGATTGTTGCTCCGGTTTTCGTGCACGCATCAACCAAATCCTTGCGAAAATTAGGCGAACTTGAATTTACGACGTATGACGCTCCTTGGTTTTGTAAGAGTTTGACATGCTCTTCGCGCCGCACAATGTTGACCAACTCTATTCCATCATCAACGCATATCCGGTTGAGCATCTGACCTAAGTTCGAAGCCGCTGCTGTGTGAACTATCGCCGAGTGGCCCTCAAGCCGCATGGATTCTGTCATACCTAAGGCCGTAAGCGGATTCACAAAACATGATGCGGCATCAAGAGCTTTGGTGCCTTCTTCGAGAACTAAGCAATCCCGTGCTTTCACTACGCGATGGGTGGCATACATTCCACCGGCTAGAACGGCGACAACCTTCCCATGAAGCGCTCTGGCTTGCTCTCCGCCCCCAACCTCGATAACAACGCCAGATCCTTCATTTCCCACCGGCATAGGCTGGTCCACGCGACCAGCGAGACCGTCTATTGCTCCGTCAGGAAGCGATAGGGTAAGCCCATTTCCCGACGCTGAGACAGTTGATACATCGGCACCGGCAAGAAGGACACCTAGGTCGCTTGGATTGATTGGTGATGCCCCTACTTCAATGAGTACTTCATCTGGTCCCAGATCTGGCACCTGGAACTCTTCAATACTTAAATGGACTTTTGATCCTGAAGTAACGGTCGAGATCAGTCGTTTGCCATTAGACATATGCACCAATGTTCTTTCTCAAGTTGGAGAACGATTTACTAAATTGGAAGGGAAACCCTATGGTTGAGGCTAGTACCTGTTGACGCCCTCTCGTTCGAACCATACAACAGACAGCTCTGCCCAAGTAGCAGGGCAAGAGCGTTAGCTATGTCCCGATGTGACTATTGATGCAATGAAACTAAAAACTTCCCTGCACCCATCACACTCCTCTAAGTTGCCAAATTTGGCTTTGGCTTTGGCTTTGGCT
>Ga0115000_10000810_pt1 | contig 28706 bp, 35 predicted proteins | sample ArcticOcean_MG_C_6_FD_89690 | JGI IMG/M metagenome (GOLD analysis project Ga0115000, IMG submission 89690) | Marine microbial communities from western Arctic Ocean - ArcticOcean_MG_CB8_128 | ecosystem: Environmental > Aquatic > Marine > Oceanic | place: Arctic Ocean: Canada Basin | collected... | reverse complement strand
CGGCCGTTGTCTCGTGATGATATCATTGACGTCTTAAACTCTATAGCTGAAGAGTTTGGCGTTATGGAGCCTGATGATGATGAGGACGAGTGATGCCTTTCCATACGGTGTCTAAGTCTGTTGGTATCTCGGGTCATTCCCGAGATTTTTGTTTTTAAGCGCTAAGTTCGAACAAACATAACTACGGGTGATCTAGAGCGGCCCCACGAGCTCTAGGAGATCACTTCTAAAAAAGAAGGTAAAGTTTATCATGTATTACGACAAGGATCACACAAGAGGTCTTCCGCTATATGACGGTCAACCCTGTTGGATTATAGGGTCGAGAGGTCTAAAATTTCCTGCAATTTGTATTCGGACCGAGGACAGAACTGTCATCGTGGAGAATATTAACGGTAAACGTTCTAGTGTATCAGTTAGAGACACCGCACCACGAGAAATTCAGCATGGCTAAGCTTGTACCCAATGATCTTGTTGTCTTTAAGCGAAACTGGAAAACAACTTATAACCCAAAGTGTAGCTCCGAAGAAAATGCTATTGGAGTCGTTCTTTGTAATAGCGATCTTCCAGCTTATGAGTATCGGCACCGCGCTGGTCGCGAAGAATATCCTTTGAGTCCATATTTATTAGTGATGTGGTCCGGTGGCCAAGTTGACCACGTCCATCGGAAGGAGTTAATCCATTTTGTCCCTACGGAAAGTCATGACACCGAGTAATGCTAAGTTGAATAAGAATCTTACACGTGAAAGGTTTTACAAGGGAGACTTAGTCGCATGGTGGAAGAACGCGGATGAGGGTAGGGTGAAAGAGATAGGAATTGTCTTAGACAGCTATCCCTCAAATGTCTACGAAAGCGCGTCTTGCGATATTTTAATCTCCGAGAAAGTTGTCAACGTTGCAGTCAAGTACTTGTTTGGCCAAGAGCATTGAGTTTATGACTCATTTATTCACAACGGGATCTCTTGTGACTTGGAAGAGACCCGGGGCGAATATCTCTACCGGCTTAGTCTTAAGCATTGAAAAACAAGGAGGCCGCGGGTTTCCAAAGTCTGTCGGCGCTTGGGTCCATTGGTCTGATAGAGAAGACCCTATGTGGTCACCTATCATGAATCTTCACCTCCACGATAATGAAGATTCATAAATACATGTAATGTAAAAGGCGCTGCGCCTTTATATAATATAAATACATGCTTTCTATACTAAAACTCGCCTGTTTTATCGGAAAACATCATGATGAATCGAGGACTCTCGAAGAGTCATGAGGTATAAAAAAAATTTCGCAAGAGCGGCAAAATTTCAATCTCGGGCGGCGTCTCATCGGTAGCGTGTGACTTAAGGAGAATACAATGTCATATCAGGGTTTCGTAGGTTTAATGACTGATTACTGCGAAGTTGTCTATAATACGACAAAACGAAAAGTTAAAATCATTGAAATTGGCGTCGACCGAGGACAAACTGCATTACCTCTACTTCATAATCTAGTCTATAGAAAAATTGACTTTCAGTGGGTAGGTATCGATATCAAGGCAGACACTGCTTTTGCTCAGTCACAAACTCAAATGGAAGGAATTCGAATCGCAGGAGCCACCACAGAAGATATTACTGATTGTGAGTATCAATCGACACCTAATCTTCACTATATAATAATGAATAGTCTAGACTGGCTGCCAGTTTGTTGCGAAGTGAACCGGGCTGCGGAGGGCGGAGTGCCTTTTGTCGATCCTCGGAGCCGCTCTATGGATGATCGCCGTCGAGCAGCTTTCCTGCTATCGTCTGCGCCTAATTTTTTTGACTTAGTCTTATTAGACGGAGACCACAATTACAACACAGTCAAAAAAGAACTAGAATATTTGACAGAACTTACTCATGACGGATCTTTAATATTTGTGGATGACTACCATGGTCGACATGCTGGGAAAGACTCTTTTTATAAAGAATATAAAGAACATAAAGATATCGAGCACCGCGACATTAAACGAAATGATGGAAGAGAAGGTGTCAATAATGCAGTTACAGACTTTATTAAAGAACACAATGAGCATATAAGCTCGAGCGAATCCTTCGCGAAGTGGAACGTTCGAAATCTGCGTGAATTGTGTCCGGTGGGAGAGGCCGCCCTAATTACTCGAAACATAGTCCCTGTTACTCATATAAAAAGAACTATGCGTAATGACGGCAAAGAAATTAACATTCTTCATCGTTGGTGCCAAAATTATGACTTTATTAATATAAATGACAACAAACACATGGAAAATGATGAGAGTGTCTTTGAAATACTTCAATAGAGAGATTTTTTAAATCTTACTTTCTGTTGCTACGTCGTTCTCATATGATAATATCTTCATACCTAGAAAGAAGATCAATCCTGGACCACGCTGCCTATCTCTAAGATCATCTAGATTACAGCTGGCAAAAAAAAGAGACCCCTCATAAAGGGGTCTCTTACGATAAGCTCTACAAAAGAATATTATAGAATCTTAATCGTGGTAGGCTTCATCTCGGCCCGGACCGGAACTGTTACTGTCAACAAGCCATTATTGAATTCGGCTGATGTATTATCTAGTTCCAGATTTCTATCATAGTTTATATAGGTCTTTTTAAAGCTTCTTCTAGCAATTCTTCTACTTGATTCAAGCGTTTCATCGTCGCCCGTGTCGGCGGTGACTGTGATTGAACTCTTGTCGGGCTGAATGTCAACAGACAAGTCTTCTCTTGAGAATCCAGCTAATGCGAACTCTAGGATTGTGCTTCCATCGTCGTCTTGATATATGTCGGCGACTGGATAACCCTGTGTTGATTGCCTTAGATGGGCAGGGAATTCGTTAAAGAAAGCGTTCCCAAAGATGTCATCAAAGACAGTGCGACCTAAAAGGCCTGGACGAATGGTTGCAATTGCGGTATTCATAGTTTTCTCCTTTATAAAAGCAAGTTTACCACGTGATAAAGTTCGTCCCAATTGGCAACGATTTTTACCACTTTTAAAATATAGACATAAAATAGCACATGTACATGGCTACAAGCAAAAAAAATCCGAGCGCTTGCGCGCTCGGATTTAAAGACTCTAGCTATTGCAGTCTTTTATACGTCGATTGACGCGCTTGAATCGAGTGACTCATTAAGGAAGGACTGGAGTGCCTTTGCCTCACGAACAGTCATGGTCATGCTTGTCTGACCGACGCTGTAATGGCTATCCTGTGCTGGATTCGTTGCGATAGTTACGACATTTGATCCAGCCTGCTTGGCTGTGTCGTTGCGGCTAATGCCAAAAGTGAACCGGGTGATATTCTTCTCGTTGTAGTAATTACTCATGTGACGATTTCTCCTTAGTAGTAAATGATCCGTCTCGTTCATTTTGAACGTGATATAATCTTAATCACTGCGCGCTGCTTTTACAAGTTTAATGCATATTTTTAAGTTATTATCTCTATCTTGCACGTATAATTAAAAATCGAGGTGAACAATGAAACTTAGCAAAGCCCAAGTAAGAAACTTAATTCGAAGTGTTATTAGTGAAGACAGAGAGCCGCTTAAAGACATGCTGGACCATGAGAACGTCGAAGACGTAATTCATGCTACTTATGAGACATGGGCCGGAGCTGGTGATTCGGAAAATCTAGTTATGCCCATTGACCACTACGCGATAACAGTAGACGATGACGACCCTATACGATCTCAAGAAGTTATTGACCACGGAACAGATAAAGTTGTCTCTATTGAAGATAGAGGTAGTCTTAAGCTAAGTGAAGCTCAGCTGAGGACTTCCATAAGAAAGATTCTTAATAAGTCTCTTTAACTTTATCTAGTATTAATAATGTTGGCGATGGCGAAATTGGCTGCCGCGGCGTCTAGACGGTGCATTGTTTATCTCTACTGCATACACAATATTATAAACAAAACTTGAAGGTCCGAGTCCTTCTCTCCCAGTATTATTAAATCAGTTACAAATACTAGCGATCTATATATAATATCCTCTGAGGACCTTTATATGCACACAATTCTATCTGGTAGCGATTTTCAAGAGAGTGATCTAGTCGGATCAATGAACTTCTTAAAAGACGGAAGAGTTGAAGTCGCTATTGTTGAAGATGATTTAGATATCGACCCTGGGGACGTATCTTCTTTAATTCTTACAACAGAGTTTTTTATGTACGCTCTAGATCGGGAAGACTGGATGTTAGAATTCATGAAAGCTGTTGATAAAAAATTAAATAAATCTGGCAACAATTCTACAAAGGCTAGACTCACTGTGATTGAAGGCGGACTTGGTAAGGTAGACAATGATTCATGAAGTTCAGTTTGCACATATATTTAGGCCTCCTTTTTTTAATGATCATCCAGGGATACGTCCTTAAAGCTTTTTTTAAAAGACTAAATAGATTAACTAAGTCGATGTCTTTACTTACAAAAGAAATGAAAAAAAATAGTATTGAATTTTTGATTCAAAAAAGAGAAATTGACATGTTGATTAGAATGAATAAAAAGTCAGAATGCGATGATGTCATTGAGTTAAAAGAAAACAAAAACACATGGATGTAACAATCATTAGTAGTGTCCTCAACAAAAGTAGAAGATACTTATTTTTGTGGAAAATCTATTAAGAGAATACATAAGGCAAATGCTTGTTGAGTACGTTGTACCAAAGGGTTATAGCCTCGAGCGTTGGAAAGCCTACAAAAAAAAGACAGGCATGTCCAACAAAGACTACTCTAAAGAAAACCCAGGTAAGAAATGGAAAGTAGTTCACGGAAAGAAGCGAGGTCAAGTCGGTGAGCCGATCAAGGGCATGGATGACATGTCATACGAAAAAGCTACAAACGCTCACACAGCAATTAAATTGTCTTAATTAGGACGTTTTTATTTGATGAGAATAAATAATACCAAGCATAGGAAACTTATTACCATGATTAAAAGCGCGCTAACCATATCATGTTTTTTGATGATGTCGTCTCTTAGTGTATTGAATACACAAGCCACACAAATTCAATTGACTGAGCTTAATACTAAAACTAGGCTTCTCTCTGCTGAAGAGATGATATTTCAATCTAATGAAGCACCCAAAAGAATTATGAACGATAATGAGCAGCCCAAAGACAAAATGTGTCTCTGGAACGATAAAATTAATAGATCTGCAAAAAATAGATAAATGAAAATTTCCCTAAAACAACTAAGAAAGCTTATTCGAGAGTCTTCAGCAATGAAGAAAATGGTTACGACCCGAGTGAGCGAAGAGATCGGGAGAAACGTTCATACAATTAATACATCTCCTTATACATTCGAGGACTTCAAAGACTATAATATAGAGATCGATGGATCCACTGAGGGCGGTTTCTTTTTGACGATTTTCTTTCAAAATGAAAAAATGATTCCCTCAACTAGATTTAATAGTTACGATGACGCTCATCACCACGCTAGAATGGTGATTGACAAAGACAGAGTTACAAGAATGAATTCATGAGAAAGAAAAAAAGTAGTCCACTAGATTTTATTGATGGAAAGAGATATTTTCTGAGCAGCGACTGTTATGAAATAGGCAGTGATGTTGTTTATAAGAGAATGTCCGATGACAAGATATCTCTTGGTCACATCAAATGGTTCGAAATGAACAACGAGAGAGTACTGGTTACTGTCACTGATAACATACTAGGAAGTTTTCAATCTTGTTTCATAGAAGATATTCAAGATATGCCTGAAAAGAAGACTCTAAAGAAGCTTAAAGAAAAATGGGCTAAGTCGCTTAGTTAATACTTTCTATAAAAGCTTTTAAAGCCTCGTGCCCTGGTCCTATGCCGACTGATTCTATGTCTACAAAGGCGGCATTTAGCATGCCGACGGCTTGAAACTTATCATTCAATACAACTGATCCACTCGACCCTGGTCGAGTCGGTATCGTGTAGAAATGTGTGTGTTCATCTTTGCCCGAGTAGTATCCTTCAAATATCAGCGTCATTTCAGGAGAGTTAATACCCCATGGGGCCGATATGGCGTATACTCTATCCCCCTTTTCAGGAGGAGACTTCGCCAGCTTGACAGGTGCCGAAAACAAGTGCACAACTTTAAGAGCGCATAAGTCTTCTTTTATGTCCACAGCAATAATATCACTCTCTACAATGCGACCATCATGTGATCTTACTGAGACGACCGATGATTGAATAACCTTTATTGTTATTCCATCCTGCCTGTGCTCTGCGGGAAAGGTTGATAAACATACATGGGCCGCTGTCAATATTATTGGTTTTCCATTTGCCCACACCAAGAGACCGGAGCCTGTTCCACTCTGAACGATATTGGGTAGGTCTTGTGTCACTTGTTCACACAGCTCAATTGAATCAGAATCTTCCGGATCATCAGGTGTGCAATCACCAGGGGTTGCTATTTTCTGAACCATGATAAAGGCAAAAGCATTAGCAGGAGGCTTGGAATAGTCTCTGTATGTGTGCTTTATGTGGTGATCTAGTGAAATACAACTTACAGCGAGGCTCATATAAATCATCAACGCAGCAATTAAAATAGGCGTCATAGTGATTAATCTTTTGATTAAGATTATGGCTTGAATGAAAAACATCTCAATGTACGTTGTAATCTTCATAAAATATGCTTACCTTATTAGTAAGTATAAAACTTAGAGGTTATCATGTCTATAGGGTTACACAAAGTCATCAAAGAACAGGTAGAAAAAGTTTATTTTCCTCCTATGAGCCGAGCCATTCTCGACATATCATACACAGGCTTAAGTGACCGAGGAAAATACAAAAGGGACGATGTTTTTAAACAAATGTCAGAAAAACTTTTTGCCTTGTTAAACGAAGGTGCTTTCCCCACACTTAATCCTGTCATCGACAATATTTTGGCTTGTGACCAAAATGATGGCAAAAACGGTCTTTATCTCTACATTAAAGATAATCACGAGATTATTGATCTATCACAAGTAGATAATACAAAAGATGCAGTGAAAATATTGACTTCGATTGATATACTAGTAATTAACTGCTTGCCTTTTACTGAACAAGAGTCTATCATAATCGAGAAGGCAGTAGTACAAACGTCAATTCTACGTAAAGAAATTAAGGAATGAGACAATTAATGAAAAATAGAAGAAGATATCGTTTAGGCGAACAAACTCAAATTAATGAAGAGACTCTTATGCAAGAAATGCAGAACCAGATGATGTCTGGATTTGAAATGTCACCAGATAGAATACCTCGAGGAATAGAGGTCGAAGAGAACACTATCTATTTTTATTGCCCAATTGGTGATAAAGAAGCGCTCGAACTTAATCGTCTTATAAGGAGATTAGACATCGAGATGCAATACCTAGCAAATAGGTTGGGCTGTGAATCTGTTCCGATCCACTTACATATTCATAGTCCGGGCGGCTCATTGTTTTCAGGACTCGCTATTGTTGATACAATGTTGAATTGTAAAACTCCTATACACACATATATCGATGGTTCAGCCGCAAGTGCAGCGACTCTAATTGCTTGTTGTGGCACGAAAGGCAAGCGCTCCGTCGGAAAGAATAGTTTTATGCTAATTCATCAACCCCACATTGAGTGGATGGGAAAGCTAGATGACTTTAGAGATGAAATTAAAAATCAAAAAGAGCTATACGAAAAAATTATAGACATCTATAGCAGTCAAACTAACTTTAAGAAGAAAGAGCTAGAAGATCTCTTGCAGCATGAATTATGGCTAAATGCTGAGACTTGTGTAGAAAAGGGTCTCGCAGACTTTGTATTGTAGCGACTGGTGGATATTTGAATATTTTTGTACTTTCAAGAGATGCACGAGAAGCTGCCTTATTTCATTGCAATAAGCATGTTATTAAGATGATCTTAGAGTCTGCCCAAATGTTATGTGCGGCTCATTGGATACATCTTCTTAAAAAAGAGGGAAAGTCACTTAAGGACTTTGCTAGAGTGAAAGATGCTCAGTCATGGCTGTATGAAAATACAGATGTTTCATTACACCCTCCATGGAAGCTTACACACTCTAGACACCCATGTACTTTGTGGACTTGCGAAAATATCTCAAATTATATGTGGCATTCCAGACTAGGTGAGAATTTACTGAAGGAATACACTAGAAGGTACGGAAAGCGCCATAAGTCTGAAATTGTTCATGAATGGCTCAATGAAAATTCGCCTGTGGACATTAAGAACAAAGCTTTAACAAAGTGGCCTCTTTGCATGCCAGATGAATGCAAGGTGAGTAAAGATGCAGTGACTTCTTACAGAAACTACTATAAAAAATATAAAAACAATATTGCTGTATGGGAGCCAAGAGCACATACTCCCAAATGGTTTGTCGAAAAAGAACAAGAGAGTACATTATGTCTAATCTAGATTGGTTAAAACTTTTCCCCTATAAGCAGCCTCGTGAACAACAGACTGAGGCTATAGAAGCAATACTCGAGTCTTTTAAAGAAAAGAGATTTTTTGCCCTCGAGGCTGGCACCGGTGTTGGAAAAAGTGCAGTGGGGGTTACCATAGCCAGAAAGATACTAGATCAAAGGCCGGCCGAAGGCTATGAGAAAGGTGCTATTTTTGTAACAACACAAAAATTACTACAAGACCAATATGAAAAAGATTTTAAAAAGATAGGAATGATATCTTTAAAAAGCTCTTCTAACTACACATGTGGATTTAAGAGAAGAATGTCTTGTGCGGAAGGACAGTCAGAACTACGATCAGAAGAAAAAGGCTCTAAGTTTTGGAATGCATGTACTTTTAGTTGCAAATATAAAAAGAAGAAGCAGGAGTTTATAGAGTCAAACCTATCCGTTACAAACTTCCCTTATCTCATGACAGAAGCTAATTATAGCGGAAAAATAAAGCCCAGGCAGCTCTTGATAATTGATGAAGCCCATAATGTAGAGACAGAATTATCGAAGTTCATCGAAGTTTCAGTTTCGGAAAGATTTGTAAAGTCATCATTAAAATTAGACTTCCCTAATATTTCAACTCATCATCAAGCCTTTGTGTGGATTAAAGATATCTACTGGCCGAAGCTGGACTCTCACTGCAAGCATGTTAAGTCGATGTTGGAAAAATACCAGGGCCTCAAGCAGAACCTAGATAAGTTTGTTTCTCTATCTAGACAACTTCAAAAGGTCGAGAGTCATCATAAGAAAATAGAGCAGTTTATTGATGTTCACCAAAAAGATAATTGGGTTTTTGAACTAGCGAAGAGTGACGCAAGAAGTCTTAGAAAAATTACATTCAAGCCGATTGATGTCTCTAAGTTTGCTGAACAATATCTGTTTAGACTAGGTCACAAAGTCATCTTCATGTCTGCGACGCTCCTCTCTTCAGAGAAGTTTTTACAAAGCTTAGGGATAGAAGGTAAAAATTCTGGTGACATGTTTTTGCCGTCGCCGTTTCCCGTGGAGAACCGTCCGATTCTACATGTTCCTATGGGGAAAATGACTTCTAAGGAAATAGAAAATACTCTGCCTATTCTTTCAAAGGCAGTAACAAAAATTCTTGAGCAACACAAAAATGAAAAAGGCATCATACATACTCACTCCTATAGAATATCAAATTATCTTAAGCGTCATGTTAAGTCTAATAGGCTGCTTTTTTCTGAGCCTGATAATAGAGAAAAGATTCTGAAAAAGCATCTTACATCGAAGACCCCTACTGTCCTGATATCTCCATCTATGACAGAAGGTGTTGATTTAGAAGGCGATGCTAGCAGATTTCAAGTTCTTTGCAAAGTTCCTTACCCATATTTGGGTGACAGTCTCGTCAAAAAAAGAATGAATAAATGGAAATGGTGGTACCCTTTTCAGACTGCAAAGACTATAATACAATCTATAGGCAGATCAGTTCGTTCTGAAGATGATAAAGCTGTCACTTATATCTTAGATACAGATTGGGAGAGATTTTACAAATACAATAAGGACTTATTTCCCAAAGACTTTTCGAAGTGTCTGAAATAAGACCTATTTATATTTGAGAGCAGGGATATATTAATTGTCCTTGTATTTTACTAGCAGCAAAGAAATATTGTTTATTAATATTTTTGAAACGTCCGGAGAATAAAAATGTCAGTTTTCAGAGAACATAAGACAGTCGCCGATCGGTCTGCTTCTGACAGAAGAAGGCATAAACAAAAAATAGAAAAAGCAATTAGAGAAGGGATTCATAGCATTGTAGCAGAAGAATCCATTATTGGCAAAGACGGTAAAAAGAAAATTAGAATTCCCGTTCGAGGAATTAAAGAATACCGATTTATCTACGGTGACAACGAATCAAATGAAAGAGTAGGCTCTGCTCCGGGAAAAGATATCAGGCGTGGACAGAAGATAGGCGATGGCAAACAGGAGAGCCAAGCTCCGGGGTCAAAGCCCGGATCAGATCCTGGTTCTGAATACTACGATGTAGAGATAACACTTGAAGAGCTTGCAGACTACCTCTTTAAAGATCTCGAGCTTCCAGATCTAGAAAGAAAGACTCTTAAGAAGCTTCAGTCAGAAAGACTAAAGAGAAAAGGCTATAGAACCCAGGGTATTACCCCTAGACTCGACAAGAAAAAGACTGCTATTTCGAGAATTAAAAGAAAGAAAGCAGCTTCTAAAAGAGAGCACTTTGACGAAGAGGCAAAATTTTCTTTTCATGAAGAAGACTTAAAATATCGCCACTACAAGAAGTCACTTAAAGAAAGCTCTAATGCTGTGATATTCTTCGTAATGGATATTTCTGGCTCCATGACGCAAGAGAAAAAGTTCATAGCAAGAAGCTTTTACTTTCTTCTCTACCACTTCATAAGATCTAAGTACAATCACACAGAGATAGTTTTTGTATCACACGATACGAAAGGGTATGAAGTAAATGAAGATCAGTTTTTTACAAGAGGCAACTCAGGAGGTACTAAGGTGTCATCCGGGTTACAACTTGTTGATGAAATAATTAGACAAAGATTTCATCCTAGTGCTTGGAACATTTACATGTTCCAGTGTTCAGATGGCGATAACTGGCCCGAAGATACAGAAAAAACGATAACTCTTATGGAGTCTATTAAAAGTATTTCTCAGTTGGTCGGATATTGCGAAATAGATACATCTTTAAATCAAGAAAGCGGAGGTTGGTTTGATGACAGCAAACTTTCAATCGTTTACAAGCCTATTGTAGATAAAAAACTCAAGATGGCGAAGGTCACATCAAAAAAAGATGTCTGGCCTGCTTTTAGTAAATTTTTTGGTAAGAAAGCGATAACTTCGAGGTAAACTATGGACTGGAATTTTGAACTTTTAGAAGAGTGGGATGATAAGATTACTAGCCTGGCCAAGGAAAAAGGCTTGGACTGGTTTCCTATCACATATGAAGTTTGTGATTACTTCTCTATGATAGGTCACATGTCCTATCATGGAATGCCCACACATTATGGTCATTGGTCTTACGGTAAGGCATTTGAAAGAACTCATACGATGTATAATATGGGCGCAGAGGGTCTACCTTACGAGCTTATTATTAATTCGAATCCTTCGATAGCTTATTTGATGAGAGAGAATCCTGCATACCTCCAGATTCTAATCATGGCACATTGCGTTGGGCACAGCGACTTCTTCAAAAACAATAGGATGTTTAAAAATACACGCCCAGAGTCTATTGTAGGAAAAATGAGAAGTGCTAAGAAGAGAATTCAAAGCTATGTTGAGGATCCCACAATAGGAATTGAAGAAGTAGAAGCTGTGATGGATGCTGCACACGCTCTGCAATTTCAGACTCAAAGATACGGACAGCTCAGAAGTACTCAAGAAGAGTTAGTAGAAAAATACACAAAGCTAATCAAAGAAGACACTTCAGAAGTATATGAGTTTTTCGATATCAATAGAAAACCGCTCGAGCCGGACTATGATGTTCTAGAATTTATTGGAAACAATAGTAGAAATATGCCAGCATGGAAAAAGGATCTAATAGAGATCATAAGGGAAGAGTCTCAATACTTCATTCCTCAGATGCAAACAAAGATAATGAACGAAGGTTGGGCTAGCTACTGGCACTATACTCTATGTCATGAATTAGATTTACCAGCGCAGTGGCATATTCCTTTTATAAAGATGCACAATCAAGTAATTAGACCACACATTGGAGGATTAAACCCCTATCACTTAGGTTTTGTCATATTCCAAGATATCAAAGAACGTTATGGGATCGAAGAGTGTTTTATAGCAAGAGAATGTTCCCATGATGTATCGTTTATTAGACAATATCTTACTCCTGAGCTTTGCGAAAAATTAGGATTATTTTCTTTTTCTGATAAGCGTAAAAGAGGTGTTACGATTGATGAAATTCATGACGAAGAAGGGTGGACAAAAGTAAAAGAAACCCTCATTAAAAACATAGGGTCTAATGGTATACCGGTGATATATGTTGAAGAGGTCGAGGCTGACAACACTTTGATTTTACGACATGAGCACGATAGTAGAGACTTAGACCTGGACCATTGCGATGAAGTTTTATGTCATGTTAAAACTTTGTGGGGAGACGAAGCTAAACTTTTTACTGTAATTGAAGAAGAGCTTTGGGAAATTTAAAGTAAATACAAACTATTACTATGGAGTATTATTAAACCATGACTATTAAAAAAGAGCTGTTACAGGCCATAAAAGAGCAGAGAATCTCATCCAAGGACAAGAAAAAGTTTGAAGGAACTTTTATTGACTACATTGAGCTTCTACAAGAAAGTCCCGATCTTGTAAAGTCGAGTCACAAAAGACTCTATCAAGCTTTGGTCGAACATGGCTTTAATGCCATGTCTGATTCAGATCCTCGAAAGAAAAAGATTTTCGACAACAACAATATCAAAATATATGATTACTTTAAAGATGAGTTTTTCGGAATGGAAAACGTCATTATGAAAATAATGAGATTTTTAAAAGCTGCAGCTTTCAAAGGTGAGGAGTCAAGGCAAGTATTGCTTTTGATGGGACCTGTTGGAGCTGGAAAATCAGCGTTGACTGAGCACATTAAAAGCTCCTTAGAAGGCATCAGCTATTTTCATCTTAAAGACGATCCTCAAAGAGGTGAGCCTCTGCAACTTGTGCCGCGGACTTTAAGAGATACATTTTCGAAAAAGCTAGGGGTGGCAATTGAAGGTGATATTAGTCCTGTTGCAAGACACAAGTTACTCACTGACTATGGTGGGAAATATGAAGACTTCTCTATTGTAGAATCTACTTTTTCTCAACGTGGCCGGAGAGGCGTCGCTTCTGTTCCTCCAATGGATGCCAACTCTCAAGACGTCTCTGTTTTAATTGGAAGTGTAGATATTTCTAAACTTGATCAATACGCAGAAGATGACCCAAGAGCTCTTTCTCTTAATGGTGCATTTAATGTTGGTAACAGAGGCATCGTGGAGCTTGTAGAGGTGTTTAAGAACGAGATTGAGTTCCTACACACTATTATCACTGCAACCCAGGAGAAGAGAGTACCGTCACCAGGCAAAAGTGATATGCTTCACTTTGATGGTGTAATTCTTGCCCACTGCAACGAAGCAGAGTGGAATCGTTTTCAAAGTGAGCACACAAATGAAGCTATCTTAGACAGAGTAGTAAAAGTTGATGTTCCTTATTGTCTCGAGCTTGATCAAGAAGTAAAAATCTATGAAAAAATGCTAGGTAACTCTGACTTTGAGTGTCATATTGCACCTCATACACTTAAGATAGCAGCGATGTTTTCTATCATGAGCCGCTTAAAAGAATCCGGAAAATGTGATCTACTAACAAAAATGAAGATCTACAACGGCGAAGAAGTAATAGAGAAGGGAAGAGTTAAAAGAATTGATATCAAGGACTTGAAAGAAGAAGCTTCTCGCGAAGGTATGTCGGGGATTTCTACTAGATTTATAACAAAGTCTATAGACACTGCCTTGACGGATTCAGACAAGGAGATGATAACACCGGTTAGCATTATAGAATCTTTGACCAATATGATCAAAGAGCAAATAGTAGATGCGGACTTTAGAGGAAGATGCCTCGAGCTTATCCAACAAGTAGTAAGAGAAGAGTATCTTAAGATTCTAGAAAATGAAATAGCCAAGGCATTTGTAAGTGCTTACGAAGAGCAAGCTCAGTCGCTATTTGATACATACTTGGATAATGCGGAAGCCTACACTACTAGGCAATCAATGAAAGACAGAATCACAAAAGAAGAAAGAGACCCAGATGAAAAATTTATGGGCGCAATAGAAGAGCAAATAGGGATCACAGGATCTTCTCGAGATGGTTTTAGAGGAGACGTTACTGCCTATATGTTCGCTCAGATGAGAAGGGGAACCAAGGTTGACTATAAGAGCTACGAGCCTCTTAAGGAAGCCATCGAGTCTTATCTAATTACTTCAGTCAAGGACATGGCCAGGATCGTGACCAAGTCTAAGACTAGAGACGATGAGCAACAAAAGAAATATGGTGAAATGATACAAACAATGATAGATGACTATGGTTATAACGAAGACAGTGCAGAAGAAATTTTAGCATATGCGTCTAATAACTTATGGAGAGACAGTTGACACAAACACTCATGGGACAGTCGGAAGCTTTAACAATCTCAGGGACAATTCTACTATTAAATCAATTTAATGTATTGGGTGGATTTGTCTTAGGAGCAGGCGTCTTAGGAGGATTTTGCAGATATGTAATTAATTTTCACCTAAATAGTCAAGAAGAAGAAAAAGAAGAAGAGAAAGACAACTATGAAAAGCTCTTATCCCAAATACTATCAACGTCACAGCACAGACCAGAATAATATTTCTACAATTACTTTCGACAACTTAGATATCGAAAGACACAAGCACAAAGTAACAAAAGACCTTGTTTCCTTAGTTGAAAGACTAGATCAAGGTCTTTTGACTTTTGGCTATGGCGGGAAACCAGTTAGGGCCTTGCCGGCAGATATTATAAGAGTTGTCTCAGAATGGCCGCAGAATGATCCTAATGATCTGGCCATACGAAACATCATATTAAACTGCATAGTATCATCAGAGATCAAGACACCTGGTTCTGGATTTACTTTCATGAATTGTCTGTCTAGTAAAAATGAAAACGTAAGAGCAGTCTTGAGATCAGACATGTCTGACGTGTTTCGATCAGTAGAGCGATACTTGGGCCGAGGGATTTGCGCAAAGATAACAAAAAAAATAATAGAGGATGTATCTATTGATGCTTCTATAGAGGTATTTCTATCGAAGAATAGAGACAACTTTCTAATAGAAAGCTCAAGTGCACTAAAGGTAGCAGGCGACTTTCATGAACTTTTTTCTTCCCCATTTCGTAAGCTTAATTCTTGTGGTGCCATCTTTATTGATGGGATAATAGAAAAGACATCTGAGATAGACTGCCTCTTACAAGACTGTGCTAAGGAAGATCTTTCTCTATTCTTAATGGCGCGCGGGTTTTCTCCTGATGTTGCGAATACACTGCATGTAAATTTCGAAAATAAAAAGCTAAGAGTATACCCATACGTTGTTCAAGAAAACGAAGAAATTAGTCAAAAACTTTTGTCTAGCAATATTAATGTTATTGACAGTCAAAATAATCTAATTCTTAATACGCTTACATGCAGTGATATTTCTACCAGATCAGATATCATAGTCGATGGCGGTTTTGTTAAAATACTAGGCAGTGGCAGTGTTGATCGACACGTGACTGTTTGGGTTCCCAAGCGATATCAACATCAGCTAGGACTCATTAGAGATAGGCTTCTCTTCGGCATGTCTGTGGCACTTCAGACAGCAAAGTTTGGAATTGCTTTTGATGAAAAAAACAAAGCTATAGCATCTGTTGAAAATGTTTTAACAGCTAGAAAAACAATGAAATCTTACCAGAAAACTATTCAAGACCTGGGCTGTATCATACTGGAAGACGTATAATTATATTTACTTATGATTGCTCAGACATATTTTATATTAGGAGGCTTATATGCTAAAAGAAAACACAAAAAGTAATGCTCAATCACAAAGAGAAATTTGCTCGACTATTTATGATTCGGGTGATGTTATTAAAAGTAGGATTGCGACCACAATGATGGGATACATTTCCCTAAAGGAATCCGTCAGTTTAACAGACTTGAAAGAATTACAGGCTATGGTCGATAGGGATGTGTCGGAACAAATTTCCGGACTAGTCGACAGAGTCATTAAGGTGCTTACGTAAAATGAAAAGTGGGTTTAAACATTTGATACAGTGTCATTGTATACTCCCACAGTATCGTTCAATGAAAGATCCGGTATTTCATAAATTTTCAGTATTTTCTATTATAGATGCGAGTGATACTGTCTTAGTGAAGTATGCAGAATGCAATAATTGCAGTGCAGTTCACAAAGTTTATGACATATGTAAATCAGAGATCATGGTGGGGAGAGACGAAGTGAGAACACAACTTAAAAAAGAAGACTTCAAACTATCACTACCCAGCCAGCTTTTTGAATTATTGTTTCAGTATCATAAAGATCTTCCAGACTTTGAGCTTTCACAGTTTATTATTGACAACAAACGATGGGATGACTCTTTGGTCTTAACAAGAGAAGAAATCGATGGTGCGAGTCAAGGGAAAATTTTAAAATTTTTAGGACCGGATAAATTTAGGATAGAATCTTACACACATCAAGAGGAAATTTAGATGGACAAAGATGTTAATACACAGGAAGTCATGAACGCAGCAAAAGCTAGAGATATCGTATCAGAAATTAATAATTTTGGTGTGAATCAGTTTCAGATAAAGAAAATTATAAAGTTTTTAAGCTTGGAGCTTGAAGATAGAAAACTGATGAATGATATCATATCAGTATTAGAAAGTAGCTTTGAAGAAAGCGAAACAGAAAAAACAAAAATAGAAGTATAGAAATCAGGAGTAGAAAAATGTCTTCAATTTTAGATCAATGGAATGAAATAAAAGTTTTAGTTGAGAGCTTGGATCTCGACGTAGTTAAAAATGCAAATGGAAATGCATCAGCTGGTGTGAGAGCACGACGCGGTCTAAGGCTACTTAAGTCTAAGTCAGCTGAGCTGGTGAAGGAAACAATTGTCGAAGAGAAATCAGAGAAATCAAAAAAGTAATAATTTGGGCCCGTCCCGGTTTCGACGGGGCAAGGAAAGAGAAAAGTGCAAGTAACCAACCGCGACACCTGGTTTGACAGTGTAGCAAAACTTTAATTGCCAACAACGACAATTACGAATACGCTCTAGCAGCTTAATCGGGTGGTCTCCTAAAGCCATCTCATCAATTTAGGATAAGTGGTTGATCTCACCGAAATAAACAAGGTCAAAATGGTTACCCTGGTACAGAGTTACCTCACTTAGAGATAAGTGATTACCCTTTGTTACACAGGTGGACTTCCGAGGCCACATAGGAAACGGGAAAATTTGTGGATACCTTTTTAGTTTGGGAATAAACTAGACAAACTTGTGAATGACTTAACTGGGACTTTGTTTCGGACGCGGGTTCGACTCCCGCCGGGTCCACCATTATTAAAACAAAAGAGAAATGTTTAGAGAATTTTAAGGCATCGTGTTTTACACGATGCCTTTTCTTTTAGATAATCTCTAAAGAGTCCTGGAGCTGCTTCTGAGTGATCTTGCATCACTTAATCAGTATACACACATTTATTCACAGTGAATCATTCTAGATCAATCCTGGTGACCTCTAGCTAGTTATGCTTATCTATTAGAGAACATTCTTTATGACAGAGGTCACGAGTGTGACTGTTGAGGTGAATATATTTATTGAAAAGGATATTTAATAATGGCGAGCACTGTAAAATCTAGCTACACCAAGCAAAAAGGATTACTAGAAATTTCGTCACTAGGAGAAAAAATGAACGAAGACAATAAAGATGATCTTTACATTAATGATAGCGACGACGAATTTGATTTTGTTGACGCCTATGCAGAGAAAGCAGAAGAAGATGCTACAGAGCTTCTGCCTGAAAATACCACTCAAAGCGCTATAAATTGTGCATTCTTAGGAGTGGGCGGTGGCGGAGGAAAGTTGGCCAAAGCCTTCATCGATATAGGCTTTAACAGAACCTTGCTAGTGAACACAACATTAAAAGACCAGCCCGACGGCGTAGACGAAAATAATTTTCTTTTAGTTCCGGGAGCTGACGGTGTTGGAAAAGACGTCAAGCTAGGAAAAAAAATATTATCTGAGAACAGCGCGCTGGTAGAAGACGCTGTAAGAGCTAGACTAGGTTCTCCTGACTGGATCTTCGTCATGGCAGGAGGCGGCGGCGGTACTGGAAGTGCCTGCTCAGTTTTGCATGATAGTTTGGAGCGGCACCTTAAGACAGTGGGTGCTTCGGGAAGAGTAGTCTATATTGTATCCAGGCCTAGTTCTCAAGAACTGTTAAATACAACAATAAAAAACAATTATGAAACTGTCTTGTCTGATGTTTCTGGACATCCTCATATTGTCCTGGACAACGAGAGACAATTGCAGCTGCTAAGAAATAAGGTGGGGATGCTAAATCTTTATCCTGTTGCAAATAAAAACTTTGCCAAGCTGCTTTCACAAGTCTTTAAGTTAGCTGCTACACATTCAGATGTTCAGACATTTGACTCTAAAGATTTAGAAAAATGCCTATCGACACCTGGGCGGATGGTAGTAGGAAGCACTGTAATAAGAGATACAGACAGAAGAGATCTCGGCGCTGCAGTACTCTCAGGTTGCATATCTGCCTCTCCTTGTCCAAATCCACCTACGAAAACTGACACCGGCGCGCTCTTGTTAGTAGCAACATCAGCTATGGCTTCCGATCCAAAAGTTTCTAAAAACTTAGAAGCAGCTTTTTCATATGTGGGAGGAAGAACAGACACACTATTCTCAGGTGTTTACATAAAAGAGAATGTACCAGGGCTAATAGCGATCTGTCTCTTATCCGGATGATCATTCAAAACCAGAGAGTTTTTTCGAATTTGACTTTAGCTTTTTTAATATTGACTTTTCAATTTGACAAACTCTCATCCTCGATATCCCGTAATACTCACCTATCTCTTGAAGAGTTAAGGGACCACTCTCTGCTGCTATTAAAGAGCAGTTTAGATTTTTTTTACTTGACAAAAAATGGCGACAGTCTTCTTGATTACATGGAAGATTGTCGTCTTTTACTTTCGCGACACATTCATAGTTTTTGTTTTTATTCATTCAAAAATTCCTATTTATTTTAAAGATTAGACAAAGAGGTTACAATTTACAATGAACAAAAGAAAGATTTTAGTAATCGATACATCTGTGCTCTTATATGACAAAGAATCTATACATTCTTTTCCCGGTAATGACGTTGTAATACCCATTACTGTCTTAGACGAACTAGATAGACATAAAGAAAAACCTGGGCTTCTCGGAGAGAATGCGAGATACGTCAACAGATTCTTAGACTTTTTAAGAGCGAAGGGCCGCTTAGATAAGGGTGTCCTTATAGAAGAAGAGAATCAAACAATAAGGGTCACTACAGAAGAACCCAAAGTTTTAATTCTTGATGATTCTAGAGGTGATAACAAAATAATTGGGGCTGCCCTTCAAATAAAGAATAATACCCCAGAGACGATAGTCAAAGTTATTACAAAGGACATAAATCTTAGAGTTAAGTGTGATGCTCTAGGTCTTGAAGCAGAAGATTATTATAAAGACTATGTGGACGAAGAAGTAAAATTTGACGAAAATCCGGAGAGTCTTGTAGTAACAGATGCTGAAATTGATGGGCTTTATTTAGAAGGATCTGTTTCTTTTAATGGCGATGGGCTGGATGAAAACTCTTACCATGTAGTTTTAGGAAGTGGCACTGGAAAGTCTGCATTATGCAGATTTAAGTCTGGTGGTCTTCATCTTCTTCCCGATATGCAAAAGAATGTCCAGACAGACGTTAAGCCCAAGAACAAAGAGCAAAACTACGCTCTTCATGCCTTGCGAGATCCTGAAATACCGTTGGTTTGTTTGACAGGCCTAGCAGGCTCAGGTAAGACATTCTTAACATTAATGTCTGGTTTGGAAGAGATATTAGAACAAAGGTATGAAAGGATCATTGTTACAAGAAACATCGAGCCGGTGGGCCGAGATATCGGTTTTTTACCAGGCGATGTAAATGATAAGATGGCACCGTGGATGTCACCTCTTTTAGATAATTTTAGACATCATTTTAAAGACAAGTCGTATTTTGAAATAATGATGGAGAAAGGCCAGATAGAAATTGCACCTCTATCTTTTATAAGAGGTCGAACTTTTAATAATGCATATATAATTGTTGATGAAGCTCAGAATGCTACTATTCATGAGTTAAAAACAGTTGTAACTAGAATAGGTGAAGGATCCAAGATAGTGTTGATGGGAGACACAGACCAAATTGATACCCCTTATATAGACAAAAGATCTAATGGGCTTTCAATAGTTATTGATAGAACAAGAGCAAGTGATTTGACAACGCACATACACCTTTCTAGAGGAGAACGTTCAGCATTAGCAACGTATGCGAGTAAGGTCTTGTGATCGATGCATAATTAAGGGTGGAGGTGAAGTGTGGCACGTCTTAAAGCTAGATCAATTGATAGAAACAGACTCTCTAAAAAGTATCCTTTTATAAGAGCACCAAAGCGGATGGGTATTTTTGGTGATAAAGATGTCATTATAGAACTTTTGACTCTGACTTTTGCAAATGAATCAACAAAAACAGGGCGGTTTGAAATACCATATTCAGATACTACCTATCGAGTTGCCTTAAGCCCTCGAGATACTACTGCTTCTGATTCTGCAAATGTCGTATTATTCGTAGATGACGACCTGTCTGATATTTCACAAGTCACTGTGAACTCAAGTGCACCTTTTACCGGGTTAGTGGATGTTATCATCATTAGAGTTGCCACATGAGACTTAGTAGATTTATACTATCTGTGCAGGGTGCCACAAATCATGACGGGACAAACTACGCAGTTTCATCTGACGTAGATGCGACATCCGCGGGGAGTTATAATACTTCAGGAGACGGTGTTGGCGTTGGTACCCCTCGAGCTAATATTGAATTATCTGATGGTGATGATCCTACATCTCATGGAAATCATAATGTATATGTTGAAAATTCTGTTACTTCCACCGGTGGATTGACGTTTGATGGAAAAATATCAGCAGCGCCCGAGCCTAACAATCTCAGTAATGAGAATTATGTGTTCACAGATATAATCATGTTTGTTGTTGCCCAAGATCAGGGCACGTTAAGTAGTTAAGTTAAGTTAAGTAAGTAAGAGGAAAATATGGCGACTAAAGACTTCAAAGCAAGTCAGATAAGAACTTCAACAATAATAGTCTCGGGATCTGCCTCAGATAAGCCCGCACTTTTAATCTATAGCGCTTCTGATGCGACTGACTTTGCGGGAGGTTATCCTGCCGCTATGCTGTCCGATGTCGGTCCGGAAGTATTTTTATTCGTTTCCGGTGCCGTAGGAAAAGAAGGTCATGCCGCCGTTGGCGGGGCCAAGCGCAGAACAGGAGTTGTTCTATTCGGCGGTGATGTTGTAATTTCTGGTACGATGTACGCAGAGAACATGGTTGCCGAAGTCAATATGAACACTACAGGTTCCACATCGATTTCTGGCTCTCTCTTTCTTTCAGGAGGTATGGAAATTCATGGTCACAAGGATGTGCCCCGCGGATTTGGTGGAGCACCACTAAGAGCAGCAATACATCTCCAAGGCGGCCCAGGCGCCGGCACCAATCTTGAAAGTGCAATTGTCTGGGACGATGCAAATGCTGCAGTCTATGAAACCGGAAATGACCTTTATGTAAGTGCTTCGGACGATGTTCATATCCTGGGCGATGTTAATTTCTCTGATGATGCGCATTTTGATTCTGATGGTGCAAAGATATCGTTTGGTACCGATTCCGAAGTTACACTCACACATGTTCACGATACGGGACTTCTTCTAACAGACGATTCAGGCGTTGGTACTACCAAGCTCATGTTTGGCGATTCTGCCACTTTCGTTCAGCAGCAGGGTGATGGCGAGCTTGGGATTGATGCAGACTCAGTCATTAACATTACTGCACCAACCGTGGATATAGATGCCTCAACTGAGGTGAATGTTTCAGGGCAAGCAACAATTGCGGGGACCCTTTTGGTCGCTGAGGACATCCAGCACAACGGTGACACAGACACTAAGGTGACGTTCGAGACTGATTCTATTACGCTCACAGCCGGAGGCGTCGAATTTTTAAGAGCCTCAGAAGGCTCTAACGACGTCCTTACCTTGAATCGTGGTAACGCTGATGTGGATGTGGATATAGAGGGTGCTACCGGGCGCTTCGCTATGGCGTTTGATGCAGGTGATCACTCAATAGCTTTCCTTTCGGGAACCGCAGCAGAAACTACCTCTTTAGATGAGATGGCAGGATCTGATGTTGCCTTCTTCGTATCGGGTGCTGTAAAGAATAGAGCACTGGGTAGGGGTCGAGGAACAGCATTGTTCGGCGGTGACATAGTAGCTTCCGGGTCAGCCTTCTTCTCCGTCGCGCAGAATCCAGATTCAACTGCTGACCCGTTGGCCGGAGCAGGTAAGGATGTTAACTTTTTCTCTTCTGGATCGGTTAGCGGGAAAAATGCATCTGAACCTAGAATAGCTTTGTTTGGCGGCGACGTTGTCACTAGTGGGTCGCTATACGTACAGAATAGTGGTGGCACTTCTCAACCTCAAGTCTCTGTCATACAACAAAACACGGCCGCCGGGTATGCTGGTGCTGCTGTCGTTGATTTTATGGCAGGCTACAAGAACAACTATACTGATACAACAGACGCAGACTCGGGGCTCGGTGCTAAGTTTACAATTACAAAATACGGACCTAATAACACAGTAGCACTCGGAGGGGCTGACCATCTCGCCCTCTGGAATCAGTCTGGTTCAGTAGCAATTCGAGTAGGTAATGCTACAAATCCTTTAGCAGAGTATGTAGGCACCCAGACTATTGTATTAGGTGACTCACACGCAACAGCATATTTTAGAGGAGTAGGAAGCAAGATTCTAGGGTCCGGAGCAGTAGCTATACTTTCTGGCGGAGTAGGAACCGATCCGAATCAGGCTGATGCTCTCGACTCAAACTTTATGGTTTCTGGAGCTATTGGATCTAGAGGCACAGCGAGGCGCGGAACATCAGTATTTGGTGGAGATGTTTATGTATCTGGTGCTCTGTACGCAGATGACTTTACAGTAGTAGATGACTTTACTTTAGGGGATAATCTCTCTCTTACCTCAGACGCAGCTGTGGTGGCATTTGGCGTGGACGGCGAAGTCACCTTAACACATGTTCACGATGCCGGACTACTTCTTTCTGACGACAGTGGCATAGGAACAACACAATTACAGTTTGGTGATAGCGGAACTTTTATTGCGCAAGCTTCCAATGGTAACCTTGAGATCGAAGCAGACACTTCTCTCATTGTAGACACACCGGTAGTTGATCTTGAAGACGACGGAGTTATTCTTAAATTCGGTGCTGACGCTGAAGTTACCTTGACACATGTCCACGACACCGGGCTTCTTTTATCAGATGCATCTGGTGTTGGAACAACTAAGCTTATGTTTGGTGATGATGCCACATTTATTCAGCAGCAGAGTGACGGAGAACTAGGTATTGATGCTGATAGCATTGTCAATATTACTGCGCCGACTGTGGATATTGATGCTTCCACAGAAGTGAATATATCTGGACAGCTATCTGTTGCAGGTCCTACGATAATTAATGAAGCAGGGGCTGATGTTGACTTCCGACTAGAGACTAATAACAGAACTCATGCGCTCTACATAGACGGCGGAACTGATCAGGTCTTTATCTTGTCTGGCTCTACCTCTGACGCCTTATCAGCAAATGAAGCAGGCTATGCAGACGTGGCGTTCTTTGTTTCTGGTGCTATTGGGTCCGCTTTTCAACCTGACGCCAGTCCGCCCTCGGTAGCAAACCCGGGTGTGAAGGGTGTAGCTTTATTTGGCGGAGATGTAGTGGTTTCCGGGTCGCTCCATATTTTGGCTGGGGACTCTCTATACGTTTCTGGTACAAAGATAGCTACTGTTAATGAAGGGACACTTCTTCAGCTTTCCGGAGGTGCGGGAACAGATCCGGACCCGGCAAATGCTGTGGATTCTAATTTCTTCATATCTGGCGCAATAGGCTCTAGAGGAACAGCTGTTAAAGGAACAGCAGTATTTGGTGGAGACTTGGTAGTTTCTGGTAATGCACATGTGTTGGGAAGCATTACGCTTCCGGATGATTTAAGTGTAACTGACGATGCTTACATTGGTGGCGACTCATACGTTAGTGGTACATTGTATGTTGCTGATAAGTTAGAACACGGAGGAGACTCCAACACATTTATATCATTTCATGCAGTAGATTCTGCTAAAATTGTGGCCGGTGGAAGCGCAATAATAGGTTACACAGATTCTGAGTCTACTATCAGTATAAATTCTGACGAGGCTGCTAGAAACACTCTTATAAAAACAGAAAACGCCATAGCCTTTATTGCAAAAACTGCAACAGACCAGGTGCTTATTCTTTCCGGCGGTGGCGGGAAATCGGATGACCAGGCGGCAGGTGTTGATGTAAACTTCTTTGTCTCCGGAACGGTAGGGTCCAGAGCAACTGCAGTTAGAGGAACTTCTGTATTTGGTGGAGACTTGGTAGTTTCTGGTAACTTGACAGATGGAAGTGGTAATCCTATCGCCGGAGGAGGCTCCTCGGGATCTTTCTTAGAGCCATCTGCCGGTTACTTGGTACAAACAGGCTCTGTTTCCTTGGCAGGCAACAAAGGTTTCGGGCACGACACATCAGATCAGAGTGAGGATGCTTTCTTCTTTGTTTCAGGAGCCTTGGGTTCTTTAGGGACAGATAGAAGAGCTGGATCGATCTTTGGCGGTGATTTACATGTAAGTGGTGTTATTAAAACAGGTGGAGAAAATTTCCACGCGTTATTAGGAAGTTACGTAGGAGGAACCATTTCAGGTTCCATACATCAGACTTCTGGTGGCTTATCTTACCTAGTTGCGGGAAATAATACAACAATTACTTCTGGTGCCAATGGCCAAGTCACAATCGCTGATTCGAATCTTAAGTGGACCAGAAATAGTGCGGGCAGAGTTTATCTTACAGATACAGACGATAAGTTACACATCGGTGGCACAGGCGATCCAGGAGGAAAGGTAGAAATACACGTATCGGATACTGAAAATATCGATGGTCTACTTATTGACTTTAATGAGACCGGTGGAAAAACTGCCTTAGAAGTTGACAGTGAAAGTACATCGGGAATGACCATAAAGGCACAGGGCTTTAAGGCACTCTACGCCAAGCAGGATATCTCAAATGGATACGCAGCCTACTTTACTAGAAACATCAATGAAAGCGGAAATGAGCCACTAGTTGGTATCCTTGACGATAATACAAGTAATACACAGCCAGCATTACAAATTAGACAAGATGGTACCGGTCCAATACTCCGATTAAGAGACGGTGCTAATATTGTACACGAGTTCAAAGATGGAGGTCAAGTATTCTTTAATGAGTCCTCATACGGACCGGATGTAATATTCCATGTATCAGGCGCAATTAATTCCCATGGGACAGCGCTTCGAGGAGCATCTGACTTCGGAGGCGATGTAGTAGTATCAGGCAGTACTTATCTTGGCTTAGGTTCCGGCGCGATAATCTCTATGATGTCCGGTGGTGCGGCATCGTCCGCGGACGAAGGTGGCTATTTAGATACCAACTTCTTTGTTTCGGGTTCATCTGGATCTAAGAACTCGTCTATAAAGGGGACTGCTGTCTTCGGAGGCGACCTACACATTTCAGGTAACTTTACTGTAGACGGTTCTTCTGGAGCCTCGGGTATTACCTTCAACGGCGGTAATGGTTCAAACAACCAAGTAACTACCTCTGATGGCGCTGGGAAAATTGTAGCTGAGTCTAACATGACATTTGACGGAAGCACTCTTACCGTCACAGGCGATTTAGTCCCCGGGGCCGACGCGTCACACGACTTAGGAGCATCGGATGCGAGATGGGCCAACATCTATACAGGTGACTTACACCTCCAGAATGAAAGAGGTCACTGGCAAATAATAGAGGAAGCCGATTGCCTAACTGTTACTAATAAGCTTACAGGCAAGCGCTATAAAATGGTTCTAGAACCCTATGAAGAAGATAGTGCATGAAACAAAACCTTTTTATAACAAATGATCTCTCTATTGCTGCCTTCTTACTGTCTAGAGGAAAAAGGATCATTTCTGCGGGCAAAGACAAGAATTCCGGAAAGTATATATTTGAATTCGAAGATACTGACGATGACTGTAGATCAACCTCTTTACTTTTTCTATCTTCTGAGTGTGCTGTGTTTGACTCACACATGCGGACTCTTCGAGGCATGATAAGAAATTCATAAAATTATTCTATTAGAAGTCTTGTTGGATAGTTAGAATCGTTATAAGTTTTCTGTATATTTTGTACGTACGTTGTGATAGTTCCTTTTTGTTTGTAGCATAAGATTGCTAAGATCTTCATGATCTTGCAAAGTATTGTTAGTTAATAAAGATTTCATGAAATGATACTAACTTAAAACAAAAGGAGAACCCAAAATGGGTATAATAATGACAAATATTTCGTCTTCAGCGGGAACGCTAGGGCGAATTGCAATGACAGGATCTTTGTATTTGTCGAGTGGGTCTACTGTAGGTCCGCAAGATAGAAGCAAAGGTTTTATCGTTTTTCCACATATGGACGCACCAGCTGTTGAGAATATGGGCGGAGTTCCATACGGTGCACTATTTGTAGGATCCGGATCTGCTACCGGGACTACAGCGCTATACTTCCATGACGCCGGCGGCATCGAAACTAACTTATTAGCAGGAGCTGCCAACGTAGATATTAGTGGTACACCAGCCAACAATCAGTTAGCCATATGGACAGACGCAGACACCTTAGAGGGCGATGTTGATCTCTTGTATGATGGCGGAGATCTATTGATTGGTGGAACAGCTGGAACTACAAAGGCTATGTTCGGAGATACGGGAACATATATAAACCAGAAGCAGGATGGACTGCTTAACATTGTTGGAGATCTATCTGTTCAGATAACAGGTTCGGGAACAACTGCCGGTACGGCTGCGGTCGTGATCAACGGCGGCTCTGATGTTGTAATAGGCTCTGGCGTTGGAAATATTCTAATGTCGGCTTCTGCTGGAGTGTCAATCGCGTCTGGTCAAGCGTTAACGCTTAGCCTACTAGGTGACGGATCTGGAACGACCGGTCTTTTTGATGTTAACGTCGGAGTAGGCGGATTTGACCTCGATGGTGCCAAATACAATATGTCATCCTCGGGCGACTCGGAGATTCTGTGTGGTAATGATCTAATCATCAATGCTCAAGGAGATAGCACCGGTGAGCTCAATATTGATGCTGGAACCATTAATATGGACAGTATAGGCAATCTTACAATTGCTGGAGCTGGTGGCGCGCTGATCTTAGGTAGAACCGGCACGGCTGTTACTGTTGCAGGTAATCTAGACGTCAATGGTACTACTACAACTATTGATTCTGCAAACATGACAATCGAAGATTCTATTATAGGATTAGGTTTCTCAGGTTCAGACGGAACGTTTACCAGTAAGGGTGACAGAGGTATTCTCTTCGGCAATGCAGCCAAAGCTGGAGACTTCTTGCCGGGGATGGCATACATTCCTCCAGGTGCTCCACATCACTTAGAGCAGTTTGTTCTTGGGAAGTTCATGGCACTTCCGATTTCAGGAGCTATGGGAGCACCAGCTTCTATGGCAGTTCCAACTGTCGTAGGTCCGCTTCATCTCTTGTCAGCTTCAAGTGGTGAGACTATCTCTGGTGACGGTACAGACCTGACGATAACTTCAGGTGGAAAGATTAATCTTACAGCTGGAACTGATGTACATATTCCTGCTGCAATTGGTCTTGTGTTCGGAACCGGAGAAAAGATCGAGGGCGATAATACTAACTTGACTATTACTTCTGGTGGTACGATCATATTAGCGGCAACCGGTGTTATTTCGGCTGGGCATCACTTTGTGCCTGACGCTGACAATACTCTAGATTTAGGTGCAGCGGATGCTCGCTGGGCTAACATCTACACCGGTGACCTTAACTTGCAAAATGATCGTGGCGATTGGACCCTCATTGAGGAATCTGACTTTCTCACTTTCAGAAATAATCAAACTGGTCGAAGATTTAGGATGGTTATGGAAGACATCACTGGTATGGGAAATTATGGCCCGGGCAATGATGGCGAGATGTAATAATCGGCTTAAGCTGAGAATTAATTAAAATGGGAGGGGCTCTTTTTGAGGGTCCCTCCTTTTTATTTTTTGATAGCATCATATTTATTGATGTAGTAACTGCACAAAAGAGAGAGATAAAATGCCAATTTTCACAGACGGTAAAATTCAAGCTTCTGGATCGTTTTTTATAGGAAACGAAGAAACGGATCAACATGTAACATTAGGACACATGGCCCACACAGGAACGCTAGTAGTGTCCGGTACAGCTTTAAATCATGGTATTTTAGCTATCGGTGCAGACCCAAGCTTCTTTAATAGAATAATGTCTGTTTCCACCGCAGGCCATACTAGTGCTATGGGAGCCGCGGTTGGTATACTGGCTAATGACATTCCAGGATATTCCCAACCTAACGGCGTTGCTATAGTACGAAATGATAAT
>Ga0115000_10000801_pt1 | contig 28870 bp, 28 predicted proteins | sample ArcticOcean_MG_C_6_FD_89690 | JGI IMG/M metagenome (GOLD analysis project Ga0115000, IMG submission 89690) | Marine microbial communities from western Arctic Ocean - ArcticOcean_MG_CB8_128 | ecosystem: Environmental > Aquatic > Marine > Oceanic | place: Arctic Ocean: Canada Basin | collected... | reverse complement strand
GCCTTGCGTTGTTTGTTATTTCAAGTTCGCCACCAAATACAATTCCGCCGAAGACGGTCACATTAAATGTCGGCGTTGCATGGTACGTTACTCTAAGAGTAAGTGGATACGAGGTCGCTTCAGCAGCACCGTTTGGCGCAAATCCATTTCCATTTAATCGAAAGCGACTGTAACTGTACGAGTACCCTGCGCCGAATGTCCAATCGTCGCGTGGTGTCCACACAAGTTCAAGACCTGTACGGCTTCCGAAACGAGTCGATAAATCACTTGTTAATCGAAGCGTGTCGGTCAACTTCCATTCTAAGACGATGATTGGAAATGCTTTTGGATCAGCGTTTGCTTGACCAATAACACCCACGCCTCCGCCTAGCGTTAGGTCAGAAGAGAATGAATGCACGTACGCAACTGAAGCGCCGCCCTGTGTATTTGTTGAAGCATCTGTTTCGTAACTCGCTCGAACAATTCCACCAAAAACCCAGCGGTCTTGCTTGCTATACTCGTGAGTCCAGACAACAGTCATATCAATAGTGTTTACTTTGTCCCATGCGTCCAATCCGCCTAAGCCGGTTGTGCCACCGAAATCCCAGTCGTCTTGTTGAAATTGAAACCGAAATTCCAAATCGTCTTCGTCGGTGACTTCACTCATCAATCGAAGTTCTGAACCAACGCTGTTCATAGAAACATCGCCGCCATTTGTGATGGAAGAATCAAATTGGTGGTAAAAATGGAAGTTCAGTGTGCTTGTCAGATCTGCTGTTTCAGGGCTGGTCTGGCAAAGTAATGCTGTTGTTAATACGATTGCAAACATGAAATTATCTCACTGTGTCTGTGTTGGAAGGGTTTCAATAAGGTTTTGTAAAATATCGTCGCACGAGACACCTTCAGCGTCTGCTTCAAAATTCAGAATGCAACGGTGGCGAAGTGCTGGCAATGCAATGGATGATACATCGTCGTATTGCACTTCGGTTCTACCAGCTAAGAGCGCTTTAACTTTTCCACCAAGAACCAGCGTTTGTGCCGCACGAGGCGAAGCGCCGAAGCGTAAAAACTTTTTAACCATTGGTGTTGCTAGTTGTTCGTCTGGGTGTGTTGCGAGCACAGTGCGCACTGCGTAGTCTTGCACTTCATTTGAAATGGATACTTCGCGAATAACTTGTTGGTACATGAGAATTTTGCCAGTGTCGAGCACTCGAGACACATTTGCATCGTGTCCACTCGTTGTACGGTTGATAATTTCCATAAGATCTTCGCGGCAAGAATACCCAACCTGAAGTTTGAAAAAGAAACGGTCGAGTTGCGCTTCTGGAAGTGGGTATGTCCCCTCTTGTTCAATTGGATTTTGCGTTGCCATGACAAAGAAGGGCAACTCAAGCATGTGGGTTTCTCCACCCACTGTTACTGAGCGTTCCTGCATTGCTTCGAGCAATGCGGATTGCGTTTTAGGCGTTGCACGATTGATTTCATCTGCAAGAACCATTTGCGCAAAGAGTGGGCCTTTACGAAATTCAAAATCACGACCTTTATCAGATTCCACTACAACTGTTGTACCGGTAATGTCTGCGGGCATAAGGTCCGGCGTAAATTGAATACGAGCAAACTTCAAATGCAGCGCGTCGCTTAGGGTGCGTATAAGAAGAGTCTTGCCTAAACCTGGAACACCCTCTAAGAGGGCATGCCCTCCAGCGAATAAACAGATTAAGACGCCTTCAACTATCTCATCATGTCCAACAACTGCCTTCGCTATTTCCGAGCGTAATTCAGAGTAGTCTTTTTGAAAAGACTGCACTGCGTTTTCAAGTGAAATGGTAGCTGTTCCCATTTGCGTACGATAGCATCATTCACCCCTGGTCTGTATCTGGTCTGTTCAACAAGAGCTAAGTGTAAGAGTGTTTCAACCTGATGATTCCTGTTTCGATTTTACTATATGTAGTAAAATCGAATCAGAAATCACAAAGACGTATGACACTTGAACGCCTACTTTGCGGACCAGACCCGTCGGTTGACCTGACTATTTAGTCAGCTTTTTCAATCATCCAGTATTCGATGTCAATTGGTGTTTGACGACCGAAGACTGTGGCGATAACTCGAACAACACCCTTCTCAGGGAAGATGTCATCAACTGTGCCTTCGTAGCCCATGAATGGACCGTCTTTCACGTTGACAGCATCGCCTTTAGCAAACTCAAGTTTGACTTCAGTAACCTCTTCAGGTGCTTGTGAGTCGTACAACATTTTGTCAACTTCGTCGTTGGACATAGGTGTTGGCTTGCCAGCAGTGCCGACAAAGTCGCCAACGCCAGTTGTTTCTTTAATAAGGAAGAACACATCTTGCGAAATTCGCGCATCAACAAGTTTCATCTCAACAAAGATATACCCTGGGTACAACTTTGTTTCAGTTATTCTTGTTTTACCTGTTTTGGTAAGTGTCTTTGTTTTTTCGGTTGGCACCATAATTCTGCCAACAAGGTGTTGCACGCCTTCAATCTGCACTTTCTTTTCAAGTGCATTGCGTACAAAGTCTTCTTTGTTAGACGCAACACGTAGTACAAACCAGTTCATGCCTTCTTGAGTTTGTGGCATTGGTTCTATTACATCGGGTGTGGTTTCAACTGCTGCATCAGTTGTTTTCGCAGTTGCTTCTGGAGCTACTGTTTCAGTTGAAGCAGTTACCTCGTTTGTTGTTTCAATATTGTTTTCTGTCTCTGTCATCGTGTCCCTTCCCTTTTACACGGATTGCAATACATCGATCGACTGGAAAAACCAGGAAAAGAGCAAATCTGCAATTTGGCAGAATATTGCTATGAAGAATGTAAGCAAAATAACTAGGATTGTTGAGCCAATGATTTCTCTCTTCGTTGACCAATTTACTTTTCTCATCTCGCCTTCAGTTGCAATCATAAAGTCAACAAATTTTTGTTTGCGACCAATGAGCCAAAAACCAATGAGAGCAAATGTAACACCGACGATAATCGCTGCTGCACCTTGTACATATACTGTTTCGATTTCGCCGAATTTTATAACTGCGAGTTGCTCTGAGAGCCACACAATTCCCATTAAGACAAGCAAAAAGAAGCCAATTGCTGACATCATCCGTACCCAGTAGCCTTGTCCTGATTTGTAAATGCTTGCGCTCATGTTGTTCTCTTATTCCTTGTCTAACCAAACACGCCGGGAGTGACTCGAACACTCAACCTGCGGATTTGGAATCCGCTGCTCTGCCAATTGAGCTACCGGCGTCCATGCACTCGCAAACGCGAGTGCGTAATTTATTTCCGCTTAATCTTGTGAAGTGTATGCTTGCGAAGACGAGGACAATACTTTTTATAGCCTTCCTTCACCTTCTCATCAATACCACCTTTAACACGGATGCTTGTTCGATAATTCAAGTCACCTGTCTCAGTGCATTGAAGCCAAACGTATTCTCTGTCTGTTGATCTAGCCATTTTGGTATATACCTCTCAAGTACGGATTACCCTTACAGAGTGAGTTACACTCTGTAAGGGAGTAAATCCATATTACTTAATCACTTTCGTTACAACGCCTGAACCAACGGTTCGGCCGCCTTCACGAATAGCGAAGTTAAGACCTTCTTCCATAGCGATTGGTTTATCTTCAAGGTCAATTGACATTGTGATATTGTCGCCAGGCATGCACATTTCTGCGCCACCTAGGAGATCCAATTTACCTGTTACGTCAGTTGTACGGAAGTAGAACTGTGGTTTGTAACCGCTAAAGAATGGAGTACTTCGGCCGCCTTCTTCCTTAGTCAGGATATAGACTTCGCCTTCGAATTGTGTGTGTGGTGTAATTGAACCTGGCTTACAAAGCACTTGCCCACGTTCAATGTCTTCTTTGTCGATACCACGAAGTAGACAACCAACGTTGTCGCCAGCTTGCGCATCTTCGAGAATCTTTTGGAACATTTCAACACCAGTAACGGTTGTCTTTTGTGGTGCTTCGTTCAAACCTACGATTTCAATTTCATCACCAACTTTTACTAAGCCACGTTCAATACGACCGGTAACAACAGTACCACGGCCTTTGATTGAGAATACGTCTTCAACAGGCATGAGGAATGGCTTGTCTACTTCACGTGGTGGTTCTGGAATATAGCTATCGCATGCTTCCATGAGTTCGTCTATACATGCACATGCTTCGTCATCAGCACCTTCTGATTCAAGTGCTTTAAGCGCTGAACCACGAATAATAGGGATGTCGTCGCCAGGGAAGTCGTAGCTGCTGAGCAGATCACGAATTTCCATTTCAACAAGTTCAAGAAGTTCTTCGTCGTCAACCATATCACACTTGTTCATGAATACAACAAGTGCAGGCACACCAACTTGGCGTGCGAGCAAGATGTGCTCACGAGTTTGTGGCATAGGTCCGTCGGTTGCAGCAACAACAAGGATACCGCCGTCCATTTGCGCAGCACCGGTAATCATGTTCTTTACATAATCCGCGTGACCTGGGCAGTCAACGTGTGCGTAGTGACGTGTTTCTGATTCGTACTCTTGGTGACTAGTAGCAATTGTTATGCCACGTGCTTTTTCTTCTGGAGCATTATCGATTTGATCGAATGCTTTAGCGTCGCCAAGACCCTTCGATGCTTGGCGAGTTGTAATCGCTGCAGTAAGAGTAGTTTTTCCGTGGTCAATGTGGCCAATTGTGCCAATATTCACGTGGGGTTTATTTCGAACAAATGTGTCCTTTGCCATCGCGAGTTCTCCGTTCCAGTTGAGGTTATAACAACAACTGTGATTTCCATTCTCTGTCGGTGACTCACAATGAATCAGTCCGACACCATCTGTTTAAGTTGTCGTAGACCTTCTACGACAACAACTATACCTAAGCCGCCGACGGGATTTGAACCCGTGACCTCATCCTTACCAAGGATGCGCTCTACCACTGAGCTACGGTGGCAATTTGGGATCCGCTAGCATTTCGACCATCCTTGGCCAAGTGGTAAATCTCCGACTTACCTCCCCCAAAGTTCCCCCTGCATTAGCCCCTGATTTAAAAACCGTCCTCATGGAGGACGGAAGGGAAAGTGTAGCGAAATTCAACAAAAACGCAACCCCTCTGCCATCGCATAAGTCAAATAATATGCACTACAGGGGCCAACAACCCCGTTATCTGGCTAAAAATGGGTTATGGCGTTGGTTTGCGGCGAGTCAATTGATGGACTCTAATTCCCTGACCATACAAAGTGGGGTCAAAACCAGGTGGAATTGGGTCCGATGGCCCACGTTCTGACCACCGAGCAACTCGCTGTATTGAACCATCGAGCATCAACATAAGGCATTCATCGCCATACCGAAAATCAATTTCACACGCTTCGTTGAGAGAATCTTGGTGGATGGGGCCGTCCACAGTTCCAGCAGTTGCGACCCAGGGTTCTGGTTCGTCTGAAATAGTTGTGCCCGTTTTTGAATCCACTAAATACACCGAGCGACCCGGGGAATGCAACATCGCATAGGTGTAGTATTTGTCTAACATGGATGACGTATCGCCATCGGCGTCGTTATCACTTCGAGAGTCAAAGAAATCATTTGCCGCAAAATATCCTGGGAACTCTACATCTGGACCAGTTGTATTATTGAACGTTGAACGAAATGGATGACTAAACGATTTGTGTACATTGTATATATCGTTATCAGGCGAATCAGATTCCCAGCGCAGTGTTGCCATTGAGTCATTCTCGTCGTACGTATCGCGCAAACCAAACGTTTGATGCATATTGTTATCTGTCCAAAGAATATCCGCCCACGTTCCTTGATATTGACCTCGGGTCATTGCATCGTTCGCATTGTCATCAGGAGCATTTGCATCTCTGCGAATTGTAATTGGCGTTCCCGCTGCAGCCTCATCAATATAATCAAATTGACTTGGAAGAACACGGTCATTATTTTCACCCGACCAGAGAGACATCCACTGACCAATTTCTTTAAGCTTCACGTTTACTTTTGCTGTTTTTGCGGCATCTTGACTTCCGCTCAACGCGACCATTAAAAAAGAAACTAACACCGCGATGATGGACACTACGACGAGTATCTCGACAATTGTGAACGCGCGATGGAATGGTTGTTTTTTCATAATGTTGTTCAATCCCTGCTTCAACAGTGTACGCCTTCTAGTAAATCTGTCAACTATCCATCATCCAAGGTTCATAGTCATTAAGAACTCTGCATTTGAGTTTGTTTTCACCATTCTAGTGCGTAACATCTCCATTGCTTCGACTGGGCTCATGTCGCTTACTACTTTGCGTAAACGACCTACTAGCTCAAATTCTTTCGGGTCAAGTAATAACTCTTCTCGACGTGTGCCAGATGCTGCAATATCAATTGCAGGCCAAATTCGTTTTTCCACAAGCTTCCGAGTCAGGTGTAATTCGGAGTTGCCTGTACCTTTGAATTCTTCAAAAATGACTTCGTCCGCTTTTGATCCGGTATCTACAAGTGCTGAACCGATGATCGTGAGCGAACCGCCATCTTCAATATTTCGAGCAGAGCCAAAGAATTTCTTTGGACGGATAAGGGCCTTCGAGTCAACGCCGCCTGTGCCAATTTTCCCGGACGAAGGCATGCCGTTGTTATACCCGCGGGCAAGTCTTGTGATGGAGTCCATAAGAATGACAACGTCGTCGCCAAACTCGACCATACGTCGTGCCTTTTCCATCACCATTTCAGCAACTTGAATGTGACGCGATGCTTCTTCGTCAAATGTACTTGCAACAACTTCGACGCTATCAGGTGTACTACGTTTGAAGTCTGTCACTTCTTCCGGGCGTTCATCAACAAGTAAAACAATAACGTGCACTTCTGGGTGATTCTTTGCAATTGCATTAGTCATTCGTTGCAACAACACAGTCTTACCAGTACGAGGTGGTGCAACGATTAATGCGCGCTGCCCGAAACCCATTGGTGCAACAAGGTCGATGACACGCGTTTCAATAATTTCACTTTCAGTTTCAAGGTGAATTCGTGAATCAGGATGCAACGGAATAAGATTTTCGAATGTTGAAATGTCGTGAACATCTTTTGGGTCTCTGCCGTTAATTGCTTCAACTCGCAACATTGCAAAATACGTTTCAGTTTCTTTCGGTGGACGAATCAAACCACGAATCACTTGGCCCTTTCGTAAACCAAACCGTCGGATTTGTGATGGGCTTACATACACGTCGTCTGGGGATGCTACGTACGAATACTCTGGGCTTCGCAGGAAGCCGTATCCATCGGTCATTATTTCCAACGTGCCTTCGCCAATCATGAGGCCTTGCCTATTTGCCTGTGCTTTTAGAATTTCGAAGACTAGTTTTTGGCGAGGCATTTCTGCCCAGTTTTCTACCTTTTCTTTCTTGGCAACTTCACCCAACTTCTTGCCCTTCATGTGCTGAAGTGCTGCAAGGTCAAAACCATCTTTCTTCGCTTTGTCGTATTTCTTTTGCGCAGCTTCAGTTAATTTTGAATCAAGCGATGCTGCTTCGGCCTCAAGTTCTTCGTCTGATGGAACTTCACCTGGCTTTAAGGACATTGTTGCAATGCCACCTCCGCCTGTCTTTTTACGTCGTCTTCGTTTCTTTGCCATTTTGCTTTTCCTAACAATCCCTAAAAAGGGATTTCTCACTTTGCGCCGAATTGCGCTGTTTGTTGATTACCCAAAAAATTTGGGTAATCACTCTTTAAATATTCAGGGGGATTAGCAACTTTTATGATTGCCGTCGTATTTCTTCAAGGATTTCGCTCACTCGTGCGTGTACCGCATCAAGGTTGCCCTCGTTGGTGACTATATAATCGGCTTTTTCTTGCTTCTTGTCAAGTGGCAATTGGGCAGCTTCTCGTTCTTGTAAGTCTTGTTTTGACCAATCCCTGCTTTCAGCGACTCGTTTCAAACGAGTTTCAAACGGCACATGCACAAAAACAATGGTATCGCAAAGCGCATCTAGGCCACTTTCGATGAGTAACGGGGCGTCTATTACAAGGCCCGCTGTCGAAGAACTCGCTTTTGAAAACTGTTCTTCTTGCAATGAGCGCGCTAGGGGGTGAAGTAATGCTTCAAGACGCTTTCTCTCGTCCTTGTCTGCAAAAACTAATCCTGCGATTGCAGATCGATCAAGTACCTGTTCTTCTGTGAAAACAGCGTCGCCCCACCATTCACGCAACGTATGTTGCACTTCAACTTGTTGCAATACGAGTGAAATGTTTGCGTCGGCATCCGCAACAATACAACCGAGTGCACCGAACATCTGCGCAACCGTACTCTTACCAGAACCGATTCCGCCAATGATACCTATGACTTTTGGTGTAGTCATTGCACGATGCGGGTCCAAGTAGTCCCGTCTGCTCCGTCTTTAATTTCGATCCCCATGCACGTAAGTTCTTTGCGAATCTCATCTGCTCGCCCCCAATCTTTCGACGAGCGAGCGTCGAGTCGGGATTCGATGAGCGAATCAATTTTGTCAACATCTATATCTTCTGTACATGCGCAAGATTCTAATTCTATAACTCCAAGGATGGAGTCAATGACTTGCAATGCTTCTAGTTCATCTGCAAGGGTTGATTCTCCCCCGTCATCCACAGGGTCAATGTCAACAGCATAGGAACTGACTGCCTCGCTTAAAAAACCAATTGCTCCAGCGACGTTCAAGTCGTCGCACATTGCTGTTAAGAATTTTTCTTTCGCTTGTTGCAACGGACGCTTAGATACATGAACACAACCATGCGTGCATAACCAATCTGCTAATCGTTTCCAGCGATCAACTTGCCTTTGTGAATCTTTTAAACCCTGCATTGTAAAGTTTGCATTCGAACGGTAATGCGTTCGAATAAGTTCAAGACGAATTGCAGCAGGCGATGCGCCTTTGCTTACAAGGTCGCGTAGTGTGTAAAAGTTCCCCTTGCTCTTGCTCATCTTTCCGCCATCGACCAGTAAAAAACGAGTGTGGAACCAATAATTTGCGAAAGATTTTGAATCTGTTGCGCAACAAGATTGGGCAATTTCGCATTCGTGGTGTGGGAAAATATTATCTTCTCCGCCACTATGAATATCTATAACATCTCCAAGAAGTGCAGTTGCCATGGCGGAACACTCTAAGTGCCAACCCGGGTATCCCTCGCCCCAAGGACTTTGCCAGCGCATGAGGTGATTTGGGTCTGGCTTCCAAAGCATAAAGTCTGCAGGGTTTTTCTTCACCGCTTGCGTTTCCATATTTACCCTTCCGCCTTCGCCAGAACGGAGTTGTTCCATTGTGTTGCCAGATAGTTTTCCATACTCTGGAAATGATTGCACATCAAAATATACAACGCCATCGGCAGCAACATACGCATGCCCTTTGTCAACAAGAGTCTGCACCATTGCAATCATCTCTGCTATGTACTGTGTTGGTCTTGGCATTACATCTGCGTTCGTTTCTGCATCATCAACAATTTCCATGCCGAGTGTTTTTGAATCTTCCATAAACGCCTGCGCGTAGTATTGCGCAATGGCAAGTGGATCTGATGGATCAAGTTCCACTCCGTCTGGAAGTGCGCCAGATTTTTTTGCTTCAGCAAGTCGGTTCGCTGCAACTTTCATTTTGTCTTCACCCCCGCCATCTGCGACCCCGTCGTCTGTCATATGACCTACGTCAGTAATATTCATAACTTGATTCACCTTGTAACCGATTGCCTCAAGCGTTCGGCGAAGGACATCAGCGTTGAGGAACGCACGAAAATTACCGATGTGTGCGAAATCGTACACAGTTGGTCCACATGCATAAAACGAAGCAATCTTCTGGGCTTCTTGAATAGCCACGAAGGGTTCAGTTTTTCTTGTTAAAGAGTTGTATAAGTGCAGTTGCATTGGTGGTAAAATGATGCCTTACGATGGAAGTAATGTACGATAATTTTTTTGAAGGCAAAGCAGTGCTTATAACTGGCGGTGCGGGGTTTATTGGTTCGCATCTTACACAACATCTCGTCCGCCTCGGTGCTCAAGTCCGTGTGCTTGATAATTTAAGTACAGGGTATCGTAAAAATCTTGATGGAATTGCGGTTTCGCTTTTTGAAGGTTCCATTCTAGACGCTTCCGTACTTCATAAAGCAATCAGTGGTTGTTCGTTGGTCTTTCATGAAGCAGCATTTGTTTCAGTTCCAGAAAGTTTTGACGATGCCGACTCGTGTTTTGCGACAAATATTAAAGGTACAAGCAATGTAATGAAAGCTGCAGAACGAGCGAACTGTGACCGCGTCATGTTTGCATCCTCTGCTGCGTGTTATGGAAGTTCGCCAGAGTTACCTAGTTCTGAAACAGATACTGTTTCTGCTGAGTCCCCGTACGCACAATCAAAGGTGATGGGCGAACAACTCATGAAAGATGCTCAAGTGGATGCTGTTTCTCTTCGCTACTTCAACGTGTTTGGAGAACGGCAAGACCCAACTTCGCAATATGCTGCAGTAGTTTCATCTTTTGCACGAACTATACAAGTTGGCGGTACTCCGACAATCTATGGCAATGGTTCGCAAACAAGAGACTTTACACCTGTGGAAAATATTGTTCACGCAAATTTACTTGCTGCATCCCATCCAAACCCGTTGCGTGGGGAGGTATTCAATGTTGGAACAGGCAGTTCAACTTCTTTACGAGAACTTGTTCGAGGTATGGCAGGAAACGAGGAAGTAACATTTGAACCTGCGCGGACTGGCGATGTGCAAGATTCACGAGCAGATATAGCAAAAATTACTGGGGCACTTAGCTACGAAACAGTTGTGCAAACGAGTGATGCTCTGCGTGCTCTTGTTAATCGTACACGTTGCTAATTTCATTATCGCTAATGATTTGATTGCAAATTACAAGCCAGTTATCACCCGCGGGCATACCCGCAGGTGCACCACTCACTTGGATATCGTTCCAATCCGCAATGAATATATTGTCGGGTCCTAGTTGCATGCCATTAAGAGGTTGATACGCGACGCCATCTGGGAAGAAAGAGCCCGCCAATTTAACAGATCCATCGCCCGATACTATGTTCCCCTTCCACAAGGCTGCTTCGCCATGAAATCCGAGTGTATGACTTTCACTATCGAATGTGCCGTCTGGCATTACTTGTGGTCCACGATTTGCGAAAATAATGTCGGAAGGCCCAGCAGTTGTATTCCACTTGAGCCTTACTCGTTCACCGCAGAGCGCCTGATGCGCGTACGAATTGTGTACTGTGTTTGATGCAGTAGCAGTTGACAAGTCCGCATTGAATTGATCGTCCCAAAAAATGTTTTCGCCATCGATAGAGTCGTAGTCGTAGATTAGATCTTCCCCATTGATATCTTTTATGTTTGGATTAGTCTCAACTGGGCTAATGAGGAATTCTGTATTAAAATAGTTTCGAGCAATCAACATAGACATAAGATTCGACGTTGTGTCTGTAGTGTCGTGTTCAGCGTCAGGATAATCTTTCGAGTAATCGCTAGGTCTAGGCAAATTGCCTTCGTTCCCTGATGCATCAAGCACGGTTGCACTGTACAGACCCTTGAGACGCTGCTTATCCTCGGAAGATTTCGCTGTTGCAAACGCTCTGCCAAGGGCTGGTAGTAAGAGCGACATCAAAATACCAATTATCGCGATAACAACGAGAAGTTCAATAAGTGTAAAAGCGCGTCTATGCGCCAAAGAAAATGTCTTTTTACTGTTCATACAGTAGAGGATACGCCAACTCTGCCCAAAAGACTACACCACCACTTCTATTGATAGTACCTCTGCGGAATCCTCTGAGGCAGACACAGTGATGGCCTTAGAGGATTCCGCAGAGGTTGACACAGAGGTTACCTCAGAGGACGACACAGAGGAGTTTATGGGTGTAAAAACGTCGATTGGAGGTGAAAAACCGCATCAAAAAGAAAAAAGGCATGAAAACTGACCCATTTACCTCAGAGGTTGACACAGAGGTTACCTCGGAGGTATTACGAAAATGGGGCGTTAGGAGGCCCTTTTTTGATAATGACTGCGGGGTTACCAGCATAAATTGTGTGCGGGTCTAAGTCCCGCATTGCAACGCCTCTTGCGCCAAGAATTGCCCATTCGCCCACAGTGACGTTTGGACCTACGAAACTGTCTGCGGCGAGCCAGACATCGTCACAAATTATAATTGGGGGCCGGATTAGTGGCATTTCGCTTTTTGTGTAATCATGCGTTCCGGCACATAGATGCGCATATTGCGACACGGAGACTCTTTCTCCAATAGTAATTTTCCCAAGGCAATACACAATCGCCCCATCACCAAGGCAACTATTTTTACCCATCGTTAAATTCCAAGGACATTCAATTTTTACAGTACGACGGATGATGCAACTTGCATCAATTGTTGCGCCGTACGAACGAAGTAAAAAGATTCGCCACGGGTTCCACGTATGAAACGAGAATCGAAATACCGTCGCCTGCACAATTGCCCAAAGTAATCGCCAAATCTTTTCTTGCAAAGTGTAGGGACTCTCGTGTCGATCTTCAACAGCCATGCGATGCCTCCTGTTTCAATTCAACTGTTTTCAAAGAGATTAATAATTCGTATGAAGAAATGAACAAGCAAAACCGTAAGCCCGTCATGCCATCAAGGAATCCTAATTTTAAAAAGTACATCCAAAGGAATCGAAAAAGCCAACGTGCGGGAAGTTTTGGATAGACGTGCCGTTTAATCCATCGACGCCGTTGTTGCGCGTTTCCAAAAAACCTTGCATCAATTGTTTTATTTACATTCTGCTCTTGCTGCAGAATCTCTTTTGCTTCGAGTGTCGAATAATGGTTATGCTTTGCCATGTACAACTCTAAACCGCGCCTATCCCAATGCTCCATATGGCCTTGCAGTTCTTTGATACTTCCATCAACAACCATGTGCTCATGGACTTCTCTTTCTTCGTATCTCGCTTTTCCTCGTTTAAAGAAACGAACGTTCCAACTTGGGTAATACCCGCAATGACGTATGCGTTTTCCGAGAAATATAAAGTACCTGTTAATATTACATGCTGAGTGTTTCACATCCTCGACTGGTCTACTCGCCTCTGCAATGAGTTCATCACGCAAAGCTGGGAGAATTGCTTCGTCTGCATCAAGAATGAAAATCCAATCAGCCTTCAAATCAAGATTATCAAGTGCCCAATTTTTTTGTTTTGCATATCCAAGCCATGGTTGGACCACTACTTCTGCGCCTGCTTCACGCGCAATTTCACAGGTATTATCTGTTGATTCTGAATCTAGTACCCAAACCTTATCTGCCCATTGCATTACGCTAGCAAGTGCGTGTGGTAAGTTCACTGCTTCATTTTTAACTGGAATGATTACTTCAATATTGCTCATTACGTTGTACCGTACAACACTCTATCGCCACGCGGGACAGCTGGTTCGCCTGTGCAAATTTTCCACTTTGGCAATCTTCCATCAACACAACCACGTGCACCAACGACTACGCCTTCTTCAATAACCGAACCGGGAAGTACCACTGCATCAGAAGCGACCCAGCAGTCGTCTTCAATTTTAATTTCTTTTCGCACGTCTAATTTCCCGCCAGATTCTGTAGTGCCTGAAACTGTAATGAGCATAGCGTATTGGCTAATCGTCGTTCGTTTACCAATAGTAATCTTTTCGCCTGCATTTACAATTGCACCATCTCCAAACATCACAAGATCGTCTACTTCTACATTCCATGGTTTATCAATAACCACACTGCGTCTAACACGAACTCTTATGCCGCATTTCATTCCAAATCGTTTGAGCAGTGCAGTTCTATATTTGTATGCGTTATGTGGCGTGTATGCGAATAGCACTTGCCCTATGTTCTCCCATATGAAAACGCGAAGGCTCATTGCTGCACTTCCCTTGCTGGATTACCTTGCAATTCAACATTGCCGTCGTAACTTTTATACACGCTCGCTCGAGCATGCACAATTGTATTTGAGCCAAGCGTTACATCGGGTGCAATGTATGCATCAACACCAATATAACAACCATCGCCTAATGAAATAGGTGGGCGCAATAATGGAAATGTTGTATCTCGCATGTCGTGGGTGCCAGCGCAAAGATGCGCGCGCGTATCAATTCGAACGCTATCCCCAATCGTAATTTGACCCAGATTGTATAAAATTGCATGTTCAGCAACTCTGCAATTATTGCCCACGTGTAAATTCCATGGGATTGTGATTTCTACTCTGCGAGCAAACCCGCAGTCGCTACCAATTGTTGCTCCGAACCTACGCAGAATCCATGAACGCATGCCAGGAAATACAACCCAAATGAATTTTCCAAGGGTCCCCCAGAGAATGCGAACGATCTGCTGTTTCCGGCTCCACATTGTACGCCGAGCGGGGGGAGCTTCTTCCATTGCAGAAGACTGCGTGCTGGTACTTTGCTCTTGATTAATCTTGGTTTGTTCCATATAACTCCAGGTCTCTCTATCGGAACAATCCTTGCCAAGAAACACACATTAGATGAAGCATTATGATGATGCGCAATGTCCAATAGGTCGATGATTGTTTTTCCAAGCCAGTACTACTGCAAAACCTCCTTATGAGTTCAGAAAACAATACAAATACAGCTGTAGATCATGCGACTGAGCCCCTTCGAGTGCTTTTTGTCACCGAAGATGACCCGCTGTATGTCATCCAATTTTTCAACGTTTTCTTCGATGAATACCCACGCGACAAGCTGCATATTATCGGAACTACTGTGGTCGATGCATTTCATGAACCAATTTGGAAGACTGCCTGGCGGATGTTTCGATTTTATGGGCTCATTGATTTTATTCGATTAAGTTTCCGGTTTGTCCGAGTAAAACTACAAGGAAAATCGATTTCAAAAGAAGCTGCAAAGCACGGTATCGAATTGGTACCGGCAACTTCAATTAATGACACAGAGTACCTTGAACGGATCTCCACATTAGCCCCAGATGTCATTGTTTCAGTTGCAGCCCCTGAAATCTTTAGAAAAGGCATTCTCGAAGTTCCAAACTTAAAATGCATTAATATTCATAGCGGGAGATTACCCATCTATAGAGGCATGATGCCAAACTTTTGGCAACTTCTTCATGGTGAACCGCACGCGACAATTACAATACATGAGATGGCTGCGAAACTTGATGCTGGTGGAATCATTCAAACTCTTGAGTTCCCGTTGAAAGAAAGAGATTCGCTAGACCGTGTTATCGTTGGCACGAAGCAAGAAGGCGCCCGGCTCATGATAGATGTACTTACATCTATCGGTGAAGGCAATCTGGATGCTACTCCACTTGATATGAGTAGCGCTTCGTACTTTTCATTCCCCCAACCGAAGGATGTCAAAGCGCTTCGCAAGCGTGGGCATACAATGCTTTGAAGAAGAACCCAAACAACACACCTGCAGCAATGTCCATTGATGTCGAAGATTGGTTTCAAGTCCAAAACCTTGCAATCGATGCAAATACATGGGATAACCACGAATACCGCGTTGCATCAAACATGGATCGAATGCTTGAACTCATGGCTCAAAATAATGTGCAGAGCACTTGTTTTATTCTAGGATGGATTGCAGAAAGGCACCCAGAGACAGTTAAAAAAATTGCGGATGCAGGACATGAGATTGCATGCCATGGGTACAACCATGAACTCATCTACGATTTAACGCCTGAACAGTTTCGTGAAGATGTGCGTAGTTCTAAACAATTGCTGCAAGATGTAACCGGTGCTGAAGTTGTCGGGTATCGCGCGCCTTGTTTTTCAATTACAGATTGGTCTATCGATATATTGCAAGAAGAAGGCTACACGTATGATTCTTCTTCCTTCCCAACTGTTGCACATGACCGATATGGCCATTTAAGTGGAATGGAAAGCGGCATTGTCGTGCAAGAAATTAGAGACGGATTTCATGAAGTATGCGTATCGTGTTTGAATGTATTCGGCAAGGGATTACCGTGGGCTGGTGGTGGCTATTTTCGATTACTTCCTTACCCAATTTTCAAAGCTGGCGTAAAACGTATCCTGAAAAAGAAACAGCCATACGTGTTCTATATTCATCCGTGGGAAATAGATGCAGGTCAACCACGAGTGCAAGGAAGTAGCAAGCAACACACAGCACGCCACTACCTCAATATAAATAAGTGCGAGGCAAGATGGTCTAGGCTCCTTGGTGATTTCGAATGGACAACTGTGTCGAAGCTACTCGCAAGTCAACTACAAAACGACGCATAAAAACAAATACAAATTAATACTACGAGCGCGAACGATCTCGTAGTTCGAAATGCGGCAATACTATTGTTGTGGAATTATTTTTTAAAGATGTCTTTTGGCGGCTGGTGCCACTGAGCAGACTCATGCTCACCAATATTCTTGTACCAATTCGCAGTACGATCAATACCTTCTCGAACACTTGCTTCAGCCACGAAGCCTGCATCCAATATTTTTTGAGCCTCAAACTTGGTTTGGTCAACAAACAATTTTTTTACCCGAGCAGTCGACACTGGCAAGTTCTTTCCAGTCAGGGCAATAATCAAATCAAACGGTTTTGCTCCAAGAAGAAGAAGCCACGTCGGGGGTCGAAACTTTGGCAGAGGCCTTCCAAGTGATTCATAACATGCTTCAGCAATTGCAACGCTTGTTAAATCTGGTTTATCAATGTAATTATAAATAGCGAACGATTCCTCGCTTCCATTATCTAACATGAACATTGTTGCGGGAACTATGTTCTCAACGAACGAAAGACTTTTAATATTAGATGAACCCTTTGCAAAAAAGAATTTTCCAGTATCGATTTGTCGCAACAAAGAATACATGTTCGCGAAGTTATCAGGACCATAGGTAACTGTTGGTCGAATAACAAGCGCGTGCCTGCCTTCACCTTGCTCTACCCAAGATTGAAGTACTGCTTCCCCAGCGAGTTTTGATTTGCCGTAAAAAGATTCTGGCTCTGGGACAGTCTCTTCAGTCAATGGTACCGGCGCACTTCCGTACACTGCCACTGTTGAGTAAAATGTGATGCTGGTAATATTCAGTTCATCCATAACTGAAGTCATCACTTCAAGGCCGCCTTCGTTTACATCGAAGTATGTTTTTTCTTCAATGCCAAAGTCGTGATGCGCAGCTGCAAGATGAATAATCTCATCGCAACCCTCAAATGCATCTCTCACCGCTTCGGGGTCACGAATGTCACCCTGTACAAATCTTGCGTGTGGACTTTTGAGTGATGGAGCAACGATGTCAAGGATGACCACCTCGTCGCCCCTCTCCTGCAAGAGCCGACAAAAATAGGCTCCTATAAAGCCGGATCCGCCTGTAATTGCATATTTTTTGGTTTGTTCGCTCATGAAGGTGTAGTTGTACTTTCTATCTCTCAACTATGGGCTATTTACAAGAGGAACTTGAATCATAGCCCATTCTATTTTAATCTAAATAAGGGTTACCTACTGCCTTTGCCCACTACCCAGCGCAGTTCAGGTCGTTTTAGAATTTTACTCCCAACTGCAAACACGAGGATTCCAACAACAACAGATAAGGCAAGGGGCACCAATGAGGAACTCCAATTTCCACCAGTTTGCCAAAGTTGATGAACGACCACCCACACTGCAATAGACATGATGAAGGTGAGAATTGCCGTCGCTGCAAATGAGTGAATAACCTCTGTATTTAATGGGCGTGTCACAAACCGCTCCATACACACAAGCAACCCACAAACATTCACTACTGCGCAAATTGCCGTTGACCACGCAAGACCACTTGCACCAAGGGGTGTCCATATAAGAGAAATGTTCAAGACGAAGTTTAAAGCAACGCATGCCATCGCAATTTTCACTGGAGTTATCATGTCGCCTTTCGCATAAAACCCGCGTGTTAATACTTGGGCCATGGAGTATGCCCAGACAGCAGAAGCGTATCCAAGAAGAATTGAACCAACTGTAACTACATCACTACTCGTAAATTTATCCCCTTGAAAAACAGCTGCAACAAGTGGCTCGCGAACAATGATTAATCCCGCACTCGCTGGCAGTCCTATAAAGACAACTAAACGCAGCCCTCTTCGTAGCGTAGATGAAAAAGTGTCGTGCTTGCTCGCTTGTTTTGCTAGCAATGGGTATATGGATGTTGCAACAGCAATTCCGAACACGCCCAACGGAAATTGATACAAACGCTGCGCCCATGTAACGCTTGCCATCGTTCCTTCGTGCAATGGATACTCAAACCCAAAGAAAAAGGTAGAGCCGAATAAATTTGATCCGTTCGCGACTAACCCATCAATCAAAGTATTAATCTGTAATGTTGCAAGTCCAAGAGTCATTGGCAACATTTTCCTCATCATCACCTTGAACTCGCCATTGGCGGGTTCCGTCGATGTTGTAAACCAGCCAAACTTTTTCAATGCAAGCAATGACCAAACAACTTGTAAAATTCCTGCGACAACTACAGAGACTCCAATCAATGTCATATGAGCAGAGGGTGTTTCAAAATAACTAACAAATCCCAATGCAGCTGCAATCATAAAACCATTTAAAATAATAGGAGCAGAAGCGGTTGGGCCAAATGTGTCGTGCACATGCAACATTGCGCCAAAAATCGCTACGACGCATACCAGTGGCATGTATGGAAGCATAATCATGGTGAGCTGAATTGATTCGTTCATTTCATCTTGCGCAGAAAGTATGAGCCACAAGATAAGTTCAGCAATGAGCGTAACAACTCCAAGGAGCACCATCAATTTCGAAATCGTAAGAGTTGCAAAAGCTTTTGCACGTTGCGGGTCCTCTTGTTGCAGTTTCGAATAGCTTGGAAGGAAGGCTGCAGCAAGTGCGCCTTCACCAAACAGTCTTCGGAATAAATTCGGAATGAGGAATGCAAAACAAAAAGCAGACGTAACTACGCCAGGACCAAATATACGCGAAAGTGCGCCATCTCTAACTAAACCAAGTGATCGACTTACAAGTGTAAACAAACTTGTTGTTCGAGTGTTTTTTTCAAAATTATCGCTCATAGCGCAGTTGCCCATGCAGTACGTGCACCGACTACGAACGCAAACATCGCAAGAACCCATGCGTTAATAAGAACTGGTTGAGCTGTACATACAAGCGCCACTGCAAGCAAACTCGACCCAAAGAGAATTAAACCTGCATTTTTTTTATGTTTCAAGGCATCGAATTGTATTCCAGCTACATGTTTCAAAAAAAACATTGCGGATGCAACACTCAGTACAGTTGCAATTGCCATGGCTAATTGACTTTGTTGTTCGCCATAGAGTTCTACAGAACCCAACCATACACTCGCAGCAATAACAGAAAACACAGCACACCCAAACAAGGAAAGTAGTAACCAGTTTTTTACGTTTGAGAGCGAATCGACTATCGAATTTTTCATACACATCAACTGAGGGGGCCGAAAAGCACCGTACCAACACAATACTGCGAATATACCAAGGGCACTCGCTAGAAAATCTTCTTTCGAAATTTCTCGATTAGTTGACAGTACCTCTTGAGAGAGTTCGTCTAGCAATGCCCATGCTGTGAGGATAATCCACAGAATACCTACATTTTTAATCCACCTTGAGCACATAAATAAAAACGTAAGTACACCAAAAAATACAAAATGTAAGAGTTTGTCTGGCGACTCGAACACTGGGGCTTCAACAGGAGGATCTTGGGGCAGATGTGTTCCAATAGTAAGAAGCACCAGCCACAATACAAAAGTGACACGAAAGTGCCAGGTAGTTCTGTCAATTTTTGTCATTGTGAATAGGGCCAGCTTCTGGAGTGCCCTGTTGTTCATTTTTGACTTCTATTTCAATTGTTGTTAGTTTTGAAGGATCAGCAGCTATGACACTTTGCGCAAGCTGTCGATAATCTTTTGCCCCTGCGCAATCTGGTTCGTAGTCAAAAATAGTTTGACCAAAACTCGGAGCCTCTGCAAGTTTTACATTCCTTCGAATAGGTGGATCTAAAATAATACAGTCGCGCCACGGCACATCGCTATCACGAGATGAATCAAAGAATTCTTGCAAATCGTCCACTACTTCTCTTGCGAGTTTTGTGTTTTTTTCGTGCATGCACAGCACAATTCCAGAGACTTGCAGTTCGGGGTTCAGTCCACTAACAAGCATTTGTACGGTTTCGAATAACCTGCTAACACCCTGCAGTGCTAAAAAATGTGTTTGCATTGGCACTATGAGTTCTTTAGAGGCAGCCAAGGCGTTGATCGTTAATAATCCCAAACTTGGAGGGCAATCAATCAAGATGTATTCGTATGCATCTGCAATGGGCTCAAGTTTTCGTGACAACAGATCATGCCTGTCCGTTTTAGAAGCAAGCTCAGATTCAGCAGCAGCTAGGTCAACTTCGCTTGTCACAAGGTCAATGTTTTCGCGAGCGAATAAGAGTGCGTCTTGTACTGAAACATCGTCTTCCATAAGCAAATCATAGACCGATGCCGAGTCGCTTTCCACACCAAAATGCAATCCTAGGTGTGTCTGGGGATCAAGGTCTATGACTAAAACTTTATTGCCGCACGCGGCTAGCGCAGCAGCTAGATTAACGGTAGTGGTGGTTTTACCAACACCACCCTTCTGGTTCAATATCGAAATAATTCTTGCTTTGCTCACAATGTAAAGTATAGCGGAGGCAAGGGTCTGGGATGTGCCAGACTCTCTCTATAGAGAAGCCCCGCGCAAACCAAGTCTTTACTCGAACATCCATCGCATTGCAGCGGTTTCTTTCCCGATGATATCCCGAAGATAGTGTGCCAAAAGTCTATTCGCCCTGCTTATCGCTTCGGGCTCAATTGGTTGCATGGGTCCGTCTTCTTGCAACAAACGCAGAACCTCTACCGTTTCTTTACGGACCCGAACGCGATCAATCTCGCCAGTATCCTCAACGACGCCACCAATTTTTGAACTGAATGCCACTACTAATTCATCGCCACTTGTCGTCAAAGTAGGCTGGTACCCCGTTTCAACAAGCAACGCCCACTGAAACCGCAATACGGGCCACGCAACATCGTGGCCACCGTCCATTCTGTCAAGCGCAAGTGAAAATGAATCAAACACATTTGTATGAGGGTCTTGATCATTTATCAACCTGCCAACAAGATCTGCCATATAAATACTCGCTTTATTTACTTGGAGCGAGTTCCTCGTCGACCACCAAACATGCTCTAGTTGCCATTCGGTTAACGTAGCAAGGTCACTGCTTGCTTTAATACGCGCAACAATGTGGCCACGTGTGAGCGGGTCAAAGCCTCCAGAAAATGAACCGTTGTTCCGTTTTGAACCCTTCGCGATGCCACGAATAATGCCGTACTCTTTTGTAAGCAAACTTACCGTCTGGCTCGTTTCCGAATAATCCCAGCAACGCATGCAGATTGCAGTGTCGGAGAGGATTGCCATCTTAGGATTGCGATGTAGAAGCTTCGAAGATAGGTTCCCACGGGAACTCTTCTGCAACTTCTTGCAAATCTTTCAGTGTTAGTTTTTCGATTGTCTGCAATTCATCTTCAAGAGAAATATACGTTCCAGAAGTTGTAAGCATGCTACCAAGGCGTTGCATTCTGCCAGCTGGACGCTCACTAGCAACTGCTACTCCTGTACTCGCTTTTGCGATTACTTTCGAGAGGTCTTCTTTTGTTAACGATTGAACTAGTTTTTTCATTTCTTCTTTGATAACAGTAGACACTTGTTCTGCATCGTCTGGTGCGCAAACTGCCCAGACCATTTGTTCACCGAAGCCATCGCTTGAGTCTGCGCTCGCTGAAGCAACCTCGGCAAGTCCTGCATCAACAAGCGCCCAGTGCAATCGCGAACCTTCGCCACCACCAAATATTGAAGCAAGTGCTGCGACTGCGTGCCGTTTCGGATCTTGGAATGAAGCGCTTGGCATCATCATCATTAAATAATGTTGGTGCAAATCTTCGATTTTCTTTGTGTATGTTCCTGGAAAGCGAACTACTTCGTCGTACGTACGCGACGCTCCTGTTGTCTCCCAAGCTCCGCAGTTGGCTTCAATTGCACCAACCATTTTCTCGAAGTCTATGTTTCCCGAAAGTACAACGACTGTATTGTCAGCACTGTATCTCTCGAAAAAATACTTTGCAAGTTCGTCTCGCTTCATGTCGACAATAGTTTTTGGTGTGCCTAATACTCTGTGGCCTAGCGAACTAGTGTTGTAATATTGCTCCATTGCATTTTCGTACAAGACCCAAAATGGCTGGTCGTCGTACATTGCAATTTCTTCAAGAATTACTTTTTTCTCGTCATCGAAATCTTTTTGCCTCAGCGATGGTCGAAGAATATCTGAAAGTGTGTCGTGGATGTTTGGTAATACTTCTGGTAATCCTGCTCCCCAGAACGCAGTCATTTCACTTGAAGTAAATGCATTGTGCTCTGCGCCAATGGAATCAAATGCAAGATCCACCTCTTCGGCGCTGAGTTTTTCAGTGCCTTTAAAAATCATGTGTTCAAGGAAATGGCTGACGCCCATGAGCGCAGATGTTTCATCTCGTGCTCCAGTTTTTACAAAGAATCCAATCGCGGCTGTCGCTGCTTCACTTGAGTGTTCTGCTGCGATTCGCATTCCGTTTGAAAGAGTTGTCTCTGAGAATTGGTATGTCAATTGTGTATCATTCTCTCTTCTGTGCCAAGGGCTGCCTCGTGAATCGCTTCTGCCATGGTTGGATGAGCGTGCATGGTTGAAATAATATCTTCAACTGTTGCTTCAAGGCGAATAGCCAAACCAATTTCTGCAATTAGTTCACTCGCGCTATTACCAATAATATGCGCGCCTAGAATTTCTCCGTACGGCTTACTTGCTAAAAGTTTTACAAAGCCTTCTGTTGCGCCAGTTGCAATTGCTTTCCCATGCGACTTCAACGAATAGACACCCTTAATGTAATCAATCCCTGCTTCCTTCACTTTCGCCTCTGTCATTCCGATTGAAGCAATTTGCGGGTTTGTATAGGTGCAGCCTGGAATAGAGTTATAGTCAACTCCAAACGTATGGTGCCCTGCCATGCGTTCAACGCACGTTACTGCTTCTTCAGAAGCAACGTGTGCAAGAAGTGGCGGTCCTATGATGTCGCCAATTGCATAAATGCCGGGGACATTTGTTTTGTATGTTGGCGTTTCAACTTCTTTAGCGTCAGTTTTAATGAACCCTCTGTCGAGCTCGATTCCCAGTGAATCTGAAAACAACCCATCGCACCGAGGCGCAACGCCAATTGCAACAAGAATTTTTTCGCCCGTAATTGTTTCTTCTTTTGAATCCTCTCCAATAGGTGAATAGGTAACTGTTCCGCCGTCACCTGATAACTCTATGTTTTTCACGCCTGTATTTGTGTGGAATGTAATCCCTTGCTTTTTAAATGCTCGTTGCGCTAGTTTTGAAACTTCCTCATCTTCAACTGGTAAAATACGATCAAGCATTTCTATAACAGTTACTTTTGTACCAAAGACGTTGTAGACACAAGCAAACTCCATACCGATTGCACCAGAGCCAATTATGACAAGTGATTCGGGGCGCGACTCTAGGGTCATTGCATGCGCCGAGTTAATAATTGTGTTCCCATCGCACGGTGCGAACGGAAGGTCTCGTGGTTTCGCACCCGTTGCGATTAACACGCGGTCTGCAGTTACAGTCTCGAGTACTGTCCCGCCATCTCCAGAGTAATAATCACCAGTTGCTTCTTTTACTTGAACCTCGCAAGGTGTTACACCATTGGTACCTGAAACAATGTGCGCATGTCCCTGAATATGTTCCACACCATTCTTTTTAAAGAGGTACTCAACACCGCCATTTAACTGCTCCGTTATTTTTCGGCTTCTGCTAATAAAGGCTTGCCAATCTACTTCAACACCAGTGATGTTGATACCCCACTCTTTCCCGTGGTTCACAGCTTCGTCGTACACTTCAGCTCCGTGAAGTAAAGCTTTGGACGGAATACAGCCCCAGTTCAAACAAACCCCGCCCAGTTTATCTCTATCTATACATGCAACTTTTAGTCCGAGCTGGGCGGCACGAATTGCACCAACATACCCGCCAGGACCTGAGCCAATAACAATTAAATCAAAATGACGTTGAGTACTCACGGCACTCTCCTTCCATGGGAATCGTTTATATCTATGCGTACACTTCGGTTGTAACGCTCAAAAGGGGAGTATTTTATCGCCATGCGGCAATACTTGAGCGAAGACACCTAAGTATATTATTATCAGCGTGTTATGTGAACCTCATAAAGTGCGTGATTTCTACTTTGGATAGGTAAGCGACAGCGCCTTCTCTGCGGTATCATTCTCAGATTCTAAGGAACGAGATGTAAGACGTGCGAACAGCAATTATTAGTGACATCCATGGCAATCTTGAAGCGCTCAATGCAGTGCTCGAGGCTATATTTGAACAAAAGACAGACCAGATCGTCTGCCTAGGCGACACGCTTGGATATGGACCAAATCCTGCTGAGTGCGTAGATCTTGTTGCCGAACACTGCGCGTGGTCACTCTTAGGCAATCATGACTACGGCGCACTGTACGAACCAACAAACTTTAACGCTGCTGCAGAACAAGCTGCGTACTGGACTCGAGCGCAATTTGATTCAGAGCAAGATAAAGAAATTGCAGCAAGACGATGGGAGTTCTTAGGTTCTCTTAGAGTAAGAACCCAGATGAATGATTTCCTAGCGGTCCACGGTACGCCACGCAGACCAATCAATGAATACTTATTCCCAGACGATGCAATTAATTCGCCTGTGAAAATGAAACAGATTTTTGAACGAATTGAAAAGCATTCCATGTCAGGGCACACTCATGTTCCCGGCATATTTACGAGTGAACCAGAATTTTATCCGCCAGACGAATTAGACTATTCATTCAATTATAAAGACGAAGATAAAATCATTATCAATCCAGGATCAGTGGGGCAACCACGTGACCTTGACAAACGATCAAGTTACGTGATTCTTGATGATGAAAAATGTATAGTAGATTTTTTCCGCATTGAGTATGACATAGAAAGTGTGCGAGAAAAAATTTACGCAATTCCAGATCTCAGCAATTGGCTCGGAGATCGATTACTTGAAGGCCGTTAATCCCACTCGCATGGGAAGTAGGACAACATGACAAAACAAGCACGTCGGCGGTTGATACCGTTCTTAGTTATTATTGCAGCTAGTAGCGTTGTGCTAGTCACTTTTTTTAGTAGAAAAGACAATACTACGCAGGTTTTACCTGAACAAACAACTACCGTTGCATCGAGCGATGTAGTTACTCCTTCGCCTATAGTTTCAACAACCAAGACTTCAACGCCAGCAGAGACAACCCCTTCGGCAACTGGGGATTCAGCTGGAAATTCAACTGGAAATTCAACTAAGGATTCAACTGAAGACTCAACTGACGCAAGTGCACTTCCGGCTCCTTTCGATGTGTTGCAAGTAATGCAACACGCACCGATAGACACGACCCTGACTCTTGGTTCTTTAGAGAATCTAGAGAAATGGAAATTGGAAGCACACTTCACACAAACAGGTGCAGGAATTCAATCCATTCGCTTTGCGGATATTTTTGAAACTGTTGATGGCAAACTCGCATGGAATAATTTTAGATCCGATGGTGGCGAGCAACCCTCAATTGAAGAAATGTACCTACTTGTTGATGAGCAAACTGTCAACGAAAAAATTGTGCCTGCACTTGGTGCGTACAAAATTGTTATTAATGACCAAGAACTTAACCTGAGCAGCGCGAGTGATTGGCAAGTCTCAAGCAGTCGTAGCGACGGCATTCATTTCATTGCCACCATCATTGATGAACACAAAACTGAAATTGCAAAGGTCCACCGTACTTGGACTCTCGACAATCAGTTTGGCTTGCAACTTTCACAAAGCATTCATAACCTCACTTCGCAAGATGTAGTTGTGCAATGGGTGCAGTATGGCCCACCTTCTTTAACTGTTGATCGCTCAAGATATATGGACAGACGACGTTTCCGTTTCGGCTGGGAACTTGGACTTGATGGCCACCTTGCTCCTATTCAATCCAACGATGTTGTTCTTGAATTTGCAGATGCAATTAAGGAACGTAGTGATACTATTTGGCCCACTGTAGATTCAATTGAAGAAGGCGATAAACTTTCATGGTTTGCATCATCCAACCGCTACTTTGCACTCGCAACATTCCCAAATATTACTAAAGAAGGCGAAGGAACGCGTCTATTTGGAGATAAAGTAGAAAAAATAACAACTGTCGTCGACGGGCCAGAAGGCAGCGAAACTGTTCTCACTGGCTTATACAGCCCTGAAACTACTGTTTCTGGAGGTGGTATCTACGACATCTCCATGGGTATCTATGCCGGGCCACTTGAGCGCTCAGTTTTAGATACAGAGCAGCCCTATATGGCGCTTAATTTACGAGATCTCGTGCTGTATCAAATGTCGAGCATGTGCGCTATTTGCACATTCCAATGGCTAGCAGATTTTCTAGCAATCGTGCTTACACTGCTTGACCAGTATGTTGTGTTTGATTGGGGCTTCTCAATCATCATTCTCGTTCTTATCGTTCGAACTATTTTACATCCCATTACCAAACGTTCGCAAATCAACATGCAACGGTTTGGCAAAGTGATGCAAAAACTGAAACCAGAAATAGACAAACTTAAAAAGAAATATCCAAACGATCCAAAGCGTGTGCAAGGTGAGCAAATGGCACTCATGAAACAGTACGGAGTGAACCCGTTACAAATGCTTGGTTGTTTACCAATGTTTTTGCAAATGCCAGTTTGGATTGCACTCTACGCGCTGCTTTATTTTATGTTTGATATTCGCCAAGAGCCCGCATTCTTTGGTGTATTTCAAATGATAGGAGATTGGCCGTTTCTTGCAGACTTAAGTTCTGCAGACCATTTCTTTGGAACATTTGAAAACCCAGTTCAGTTTCTGTTTTGGAACATAACTGGCATTAACATTCTGCCAATTTTAATGGGTGGCATTTTCTTTGTACAACAAAAATATATGTCACCACAAAGCATGGCTACTTCACCAGAACAAGAATCGCAACAAAAAATAATGCGAATCATGATGGTAGTTATGTTCCCTCTTATGTTGTATTCAGCGCCATCAGGTCTTACGCTTTACATTCTGACATCTAGTACTGTTGGTATTTTAGAAAGCCGTCGTATCCGTAAACACATCGATAGCGTTCCTATCGAGCCAAATGTTGCACAAGCAGATGAAATAGGGCGAAAACCTAAAGATAAACAAGGCAGAGCATGGTCTGATGCCATGGAAGCACGTCGCAAGAAAGTACAAAACAAAGCGAAGAAGCGGTCGTTTAAGAAACGCGATTAACAGTTCACGTGTATGGATCTTGAATCTACCATCGTTGCAGTAAGTTCTCCGAGCGGAAATTCGTCGCGTGCTCTATTGCGAATAACTGGTACGCATGTCTTTACGCAGTGCCAACATATCGGTATTGATTCTGTTCCAAGGCAAATAAGTACATGCAGAATGCAACTCCCTTCTGGTGAATTGCCCGTGCTTGCACTTGCCTATGAAAACAACCGCTCATTTACTGGCCAAGAAACACTTGAAATAGAACTGCCTAATAATCCAACTCTAGTGCGTATTGCCTCCGAAGCTTGTATTGAAGTAACCAGTGGGCGGTATGCAGAAGCAGGTGAGTTTACTGCAAGGGCTTTCTTCAACGGTAAACTTTCGTTATCCGAAGCAGAAGGAGTATGCGCAACCATTTCAGCTGGTAACGACAGTGAACTACAAGGAGCTGCCCTTCTTCGCACTGGCGCTTTGCACGCTCATGTCGAACCAATTTCAACAATTATTTTTAAAACGCTTGCGCTTGTTGAGTCAGGAATTGACTTTGTTGACGAGGAAGACGTCACTGCAATTGAACAAGATGAATTAATAAATATTATTATCAGTGCAAGATCGTCTTTGCAAGCCATTCTGAACAGCAACATCGCAATGGCGACATTGCAGGAGTTACCAACAGTAGTGTTAGCTGGGTTACCAAATGCTGGAAAGTCGTCTTTGTTCAACGTACTACTCAATAGAGAGCGTGTTGTCGTTTCTAAAGAATCCGGTACGACAAGAGATGCGATACTTGAACCAGTTTGGTTTGGTGAAAGGGAAGCCACAATTATCGACGTTGCAGGTCTTGAAAAATCAACAGGGCCATTTGTTGAACAAACACAAGCAAAGGCAAACAAGTTTATAGCAGAAGCAGATGTCGTCCTTTGGTGTATTGCGCCCGGAGACCAAGCTCCTCAGGCAGGTGAAAATGGAATACTTGTTCATACAAAACTAGACTTACAAAAAGAACGCTTTCGCAATTCGGTAAGTAGTACAACATTTGAAGGTATCTCTGAACTGCGTCACGTAATTGAGCAGAGGCTTACGCACGTACCTATGCCAACAAGTGATGCGCTTGCCCTTTATCCAAGGCACATCCAATACATTGAAGATGCAATCGCTGCTCTTGCGAACGCCCATGATTCTGTTCTAGTACCTGAGTTGAATGCGACCTCTTTACGAGAAGTGTTGCAAGCACTTGGAAAAATTACTGGAACTGTTACGCCTGATGAAATTATTGGAGAAGTATTCTCGTCATTCTGCATAGGAAAATAATGTCTCTATCAACAACAACATTTCGAGTTCGTTACAGTGAGTGTGACCCGATGGGCGTCGCGCACCATGCTACATACCCAATTTGGTTTGAAATTGGTCGCACTGAACTATTGCGTGACCAAGGCGGCTTCTATGGCGACATAGAAAAATCAGGAATCTTTTTTGTAATTGTAGAGTTACTAGTAAAATACAAAAGCTCTGCAAAGTACGATGACGCGTTGACACTTACAACGAACATTGATTCTTGCACCCCTGCTCGATTGTGCCATTCGTATGAATTGAAGCGCG